>ENA-OZGF01000015-OZGF01000015.1-human-gut-metagenome-genome-assembly--contig:-NODE-15-length-148824-cov-15.604212_pt1 | contig 148824 bp, 97 predicted proteins | sample MGYA00245116_ERZ653657 | MGnify/ENA primary metagenome ERZ653657 (study PRJEB26926, sample SAMN06165034) | human gut metagenome | biome: ENVO:00009003; feature: ENVO:2100002; material: ENVO:00002003...
TGAAGAGCTTCGTAACATTGAGGAGAACCCTTATCCTTACGAAGTGATAGAATAGGAAGAAAATAGAACTAAACTAAGACTTTTATATTTTTATGGAACCAATTGAGAAGGATGATCATTTCATTCCCGACGGAATGAATGCCTTTGAGCGTAACGTAAAGCGCATCGGCGACTGTATTCTGGCCCTTGGCGCGCTCATTGTTTTTTCTCCTTTATTTTTACTCTGTTATATAGCGGTGAAGCGTGAAGACGGTGGTCCCGCTATCTTCAAGCAGGAGCGTATCGGTCGTTTCGGTCGTCCTTTCAACATCTATAAGTTTCGCAGTATGAAGCTGGATGCTGAGAAGCATGGCCCGGCCCTGTATGCCGGTGAGGGAGACTCCCGTATGACTAAAGTAGGCCGTTTTCTTCGCGACCACCACTTGGATGAGCTTCCCCAGCTTTGGAACGTGTTCTGTGGTGATATGGCCTTTATCGGTCCCCGTCCCGAACGTCAGTTCTTTATCGACCAAATAATGAAGGAGGATCCTCGCTATCGTTATTTGTTCCAGATCCGTCCGGGCGTCACATCATATGCCACTCTTTACAATGGTTATACCGATACTTTGGAGAAAATGCTCCGCCGCCTGCGTTACGATTTGTTCTATCTGGAACACCGTTCTTGGGGCTTTGACATCAAGATACTTTTTATGACGTTTATGAATATAGTGTTCGGGAAGAAATTCTAAACTATTTTCCGAGATAAGCAGAATCCTGTTAGGAAGTCTCGATATTTCAGTATATCTTTGAATAAAATTAGGAAGTTATGAGCAAATCCAAACCATACGAAGAGCAGAAAACGGAAAATCAGATGGCGAGTGAAGCGTCGATGATGTATGAAACCGCTCGCAGTATGGATGATTTCGTTGCATCTATACCTGTGGATTTGATGCAACAGCTGATAGATATCTCTATCAGGGACTGTAAGGCTGGAAAAGGAATTCGGCATGAACAGATAGCTTCCTATATAAATGAGCAAATGGGATGGGAATAACTTGGTCCCCCGCTGCAACAGATGATTTCCTTTCTATTCTGAAAAAAGTAGAGGAACTTTTTGGAAAAATGATTGCCATAAAGGTTTCCAATAAAATACAACTTCATATAGGATTATTATCTTCATTCCCGCAAATAGGAGTACGTGATGCCATTTTTTCGACAGCAGACAGAGATGTCCGCTATTTAATCAATACTCCCAATCTTATTTATTATGCAATAGAGCAGGAGGAGATTTATATTATTTCGATATGTGATTCCCGCCAATCTCCGGAAACTATACGTCAAAGAATCTCTGGACTGTTACGTCAATATAAATAGTTTGTATTTTATATACTATAAATTTGTTCTTTAGTTTAAATTGTTGAAATTTAGCTATATACTAAACCTCTTTATTTTTGAGTTGATTTTTAGGAAAACCATTTTAAGACGATTTTCCTATGGATATCATGGTATGTGCTAATGTACATGTTCTAAAAAGTCTTGTCCCAATTAGGGTAAATATTACTTATCATTATAAAATGGAAAAGAAGAAAGTTTATGTCGGCATGAGTGCCGACATCATCCATCCTGGGCACTTGAATATCATTCATGAGGCCCAAAAATTAGGCAGTGTAACAGTTGGTGTATTGACCGATGCCGCTATTGCGAGCTATAAGCGTCTCCCTTATCTTAATTATGAGCAACGTTCTCTGATAGTCCAGAATTTGAAAGGGGTGGATGCTGTTATTCCGCAAACTACGCTTGACTATGTTCCAAACTTAGAGTTGCTGAAACCAGACTTTGTGGTGCATGGTGATGACTGGAAAGAAGGTGTTCAGAAAGAGACCCGCCAGCATGTGATATCCACAATATCTCAATGGGGAGGCAAGGTAATCGATGTGCCTTATACTAAAGGCATTTCTTCTACTCAGCTCAACACCAAGCTGAAGGAAATCGGTACGACTCCTGAAATTCGTTTGAAACGTTTAAGACGGTTGATTGAGGCCAAGAAAGTAGTCCGTATATGTGAGTCTCATAGCGGTTTGACCGGTTTGATTATCGAGAATACCAGCGTGGAAGTCAATGGAGTGAAGCGTGAATTTGATGGTATGTGGTCGAGCAGTTTAACCGACTCTACATCCAAGGGAAAGCCTGATATTGAGGCGGTTGATTTGACCACCCGTCTTCATGATCTTAATGATACATTGGAATGTACGACCAAACCGGTAATATTTGATGGCGATACAGGTGGTAAAATCGAGCATTTTGTATTTACTGTGCGTACATTGGAGCGTCTTGGTATTTCTGCTATTATAATAGAGGACAAGGTCGGTTTGAAGAAAAATTCTTTATTTGGTACTGATGCGGTTCAAGTTCAAGATTCCATAGAAGGTTTCTGCGCCAAGATCAAAGCGGGCAAGCGTGCTCAGGTTACTGATGATTTCATGATTATAGCCCGTATCGAGAGCTTTATAGCAGGTAAGGGATTGGATGATGCAATGGAACGTGCTTTGGCTTATATTGAAGCCGGTGCTGACGGCATCATGATCCATAGCAAACACAAATCAGGTGCGGACATCAAGGAGTTCTGTGCTGCTTTGCGTAAGGTAAACAAGTCTATACCTATTGTGGTTGTACCTACTACTTACAATCATATAACAGACGATGAATTGGCAGATTGGGGAGTCAATATTGTGATTTATGCCAACCATATGTTACGCAGTGCCTATCCCGCCATGCTCAATACGGCTAAATCTATTCTGGCCAACGGCCGTTCTTATGAGGCCAATGAATTGTGTATGCCGGTTAAAGAAATTCTGGAACTGATCCCCGGAACAAAATAATCATTTCTTTTCCAATTAATATTATCACTATGATTTCTCCCCGATATTTTGTGGAATCCCTGAAGTCCGTTCAAATGGATTTTTTTGCAGGTGTTCCCGATTCCTTATTGAAGAACATCTGTGCGTATATAACCGACCATTCATCTGCCGATCATAATATAATAGCTGCGAATGAAGGTGCTGCTGTAGGGCTTGCGGCAGGTTATTATTTATCCACAGGTAAGACTCCGGTTGTTTATATGCAAAATTCCGGTTTAGGTAACATTGTCAACCCTCTGATGTCTCTGACAGATAAAGAGGTTTACAATATTCCTATGCTTTTATTGATAGGTTGGCGTGGTGAACCCGGTGTAAAGGATGAACCTCAGCATGTGAAGCAGGGCAAAGTGACTTTATCCTTGCTTGATGCCATGGGTATCAGGTATACTGTCTTATCCCAGATTGAAGCAGAAATGCTCCTTCAGATAAATGCCGCCAAGTCATATATGGATGAAACGAAAGAGTCTTTTGCTTTTGTCATTCAGAAAGGAACCTTTTCTGATTATAATCTCAACAATCAGGGCAGCAATGAATTTAGTCTGGATAGAGAAACCGCCATTCAAACCGTAGCGTCCTCTTTGGAGCCGGATTCCGTAATAGTTTCTACCACCGGCATGATTTCTCGTGAATTGTTTGAATATCGTGAATCTGTGAATCAGGGTCATGAAAGGGATTTTCTGACTGTCGGTTCTATGGGGCATGCTTCTCAGATAGCTTTAGGCATTGCTCTTCGTCAAGCAGACCGGAAAGTTTATTGTTTTGACGGTGATGGTGCTGTGTTGATGCATATGGGCTCTTTGGCAGTCATTGGCTCTTTACATCCTGCTAACTATGTTCATGTCGTATTTAATAATGGTGCCCATGATTCAGTGGGCGGTCAGCCGACTGTTGGTCTTCAGGTTAATCTTTCTTTGGTGGCAAAGGCTTGTGGCTATCGGTCTGTGTTTTCAGTATCGGAATGTGCTGAACTGCATGGTGTCCTTAAGGAATTGCCTAATCAGGAAGGTCCTGTTTTCTTGGAGGTGAAAGTTAAAAAAGGTTCTCGCAAGGATTTAGGGCGTCCCACTACTACACCCATTGAAAATAAGAAGGCACTGATGCGCTTTTTAAATAATACATTTACTGAATGAGGCAGCAGTTTTTTCTTGGTGATTCCTCAATTAGTGAGCTTTTACCCGTTTTACGAAGATATGCTCCTGAGCGTATTTTTTTGGTGAGGGGGAAGAAATCTTATGTAACATGCGGTGCGGCTGCGGTGATGAATGAGGTCTGTGGAATTCTGCGTTGTAGTGTTACAGAATTTTATGATTTTGAAGAAAACCCCAAAATCGAGGACGTACGGAAGGGTCTTTCTCTGTTGGTCTCGAGCAATTCTTCTTTAATTGTAGGTATAGGTGGAGGTAGTGTTTTGGATATGTCTAAATTGCTTCGTTTCTTTTATTCTTACTCAGGTGAAGCGACAGGGTGTAAGTTTCTCAAAGAAAAAGAGCTTTTGCCCTTGATTGCCCTACCAACGACAGCGGGTACGGGTAGTGAAGCTACTCATTTTTCAGTATTGTATAAAGATAAAATCAAATATTCTGTGGAACATACAGACATCCTTCCTGATGTAGCTATCGTATATCCTCCTTTTACTTACAACAATCCTAAATATCTGACAGCCTGTACCGGTTTCGATGCTTTGGCACAGGGCATTGAATCTTATTGGAATGTAAATGCCACCGAAGAGTCGGATGAATATGCCAAGAGAGCGATCCAACTGTTGTGGCCCAATTTGCCTGTGGCTGTAAATGCTCCAACAAAGCAGGCAAGGGATAAAGTCTCGGAGGGCTCGTACTGGGCCGGACGAGCAATAAATATCACAAAGACGACTGCTCCTCATGCGTTTTCATATCCTTTTACCACTTATTATGGATATCCACATGGGCATGCTGTGGCGTTGACTTTCCCGTTTTTCTATAAGTTGTATATAGATAAAATTATAAGTCGTAAGATGCTTTTTTTGAAAGAAGTTTTGCGGGAAGATGTCTCTGACTATATCGAAGGGATAGGATTGGATTTGATTCTAAAAGACACTATTGATATCAGTGAGGTGATGGATAAATGTAACATAAGTCGAATGAGGAATTATCCAATTGTTTTTGAGAAAGAAAGTGTCTTTAGCTTTTTGAAGGGGAAATATGAATAAACCGTTTATTAAATTGATTAATAGGGCAGGAGAGATGAAACATACGACATTGATAATACAAGGACAAGAATTTGTTTATAATGATGAGATTGAGGATATTACATATGACACAATATTTCCTATATCAGAAGAAGACATTAAATGTCTGTTGCAAAAAACAAAAGAACTATTTTCTTTAATAGAATTACCCTTTTATTTGGCTTATGGGACTTTACTAGGTGCAGTTCGCGACCATGCACTAATTCCAGGAGATGAGGATGTTGATGTTTTTATTTTGAATGAGCAAACACTGTTTAATAATCTTCCTTTTTTGTATCAGAATGGCTTTAAAGTATGTAGGATTATTGCTGGTTGCCTTTATTCTTTTCGAGTGAACGAAAACTCATATATTGATGTATATATTTTGAAACCATATAAGTTTGCTGTTTGGGGATTAACTTGCTATTCTTTATGTAAGTATGCAACGCCTAAAAAATATTTTAGAGAGTATTCTGAAATTGATTTTTTGGGAGATACTTATTTATGTCCTAAAGATCCCGAAAAATTACTTGAATTTTGGTATGGTAAGAATTGGCGTATACCTGTTTCTGGACACAATTTTTGTTATGAGATTTTGCCTGCCCACTATTGGCATACTTATATCGTTCCATTTACATACACAATTGTCAAAAGAATGATAGGTTATAAGTACTGGCGTAAGAAATAATTTGATTGTTGGATGAAAATTCGCTTAAAGTTTGGTAAACGAAAAACTCTTTTAGGCAATGCTTTAATATATATACTTTCAGACGGGATAACTAAGGCTTTATCTTTTTTGATACTTCCCTTTGTTTCATTTTATTTAATACCTGAACAGCTTGGTATAGCAGCTAATTTTGATGTTTTGCAAAGTATATTAATGTTATTGGCTGGACAGGCGATAGTGAATGCTTTGCCATATTTTTATTATGACCGTTCCCGAGAAGAAATAGGATTGCTGGTATCTAATTTGCTTTTTATTATTATAGCCGTCAATTTATGTTTTTTGATTATTATATTGCTAATCTATGGATTGATAGATGAATATCTTCATATTGGATTATTTCTGCAATTACTAACTCTCATTTCAGTTATTGCAAATTTACTGTTAAGCATTAATTTGATCTTGTATCGTTTAGAAGAGAAGCCGTTTGTTTTTTTAAAATTGCAATTGTTGCAAAGTTTAATCTATGTTTTTTTACTGATTTTATTAGTTGTCTGTTTGAGGAAAGAAGCGTTAGGTAAAATATACAGTGCTGTCTTTTCTTGTAGTATAGTTTGTCTGTTACATATTTATTTACTTTATAAAAGGGGGTATCTCATATGGAAAATAGATAGGAATTCTATCGGTGAATTATTACGTTTTGGTATTCCTTTGTTGCCGCACTCTTTATCTTTTTGGATTAAAAGTGGAATGGATAAAATCCTTTTAACTACATTCTGCGGTTTGTCTGTTAATGGATTGTATTCTATGGCAATGAGTTTTGGGGCTATATATTCCATATTTAAAGTTGCATTCGATAATGCATATATTCCTTATTTGCAAAAACGCATAAGTAAAATGACATTTGATAATCAAAAAGCAGAAAAAAAACAACTAGTGAGAATATCTTATATAATTAGTAGTGTGTTTTTTCTTCTTTTTTTTGTGGTAATGTTCATTTGTTGGATACTGATACAGTATGTTTTATCCGACTTGTATAGGGATTCTTTTCAATTTATACCATGGATATTGTTTTCTTTGACTATTTACTCTTTTTATAGTTTGGTTGTTCAGTATCCTTATACTGCAAAAAAAACTTTAGGGTTGGGAATTATTACTTTTTCAGGAAGTATTATTCAATTGCTATTAACCTTTGTGTTGGTCAGAATGTTAGGAGCGGACGGGATTAAATACAGCTTAGTGATAGGTGCATTGGTCACAATGTTTAGTGTGTGGTGGTATAGCAATAGAGTATATCCTCTTCCTTGGTTTAGCTTTTGGAAACATAGGTAAGTGGAATTTATGCTTTATGAATTTTTTTAGTGTAATAATATTATAGCTTATGAAACATATCGCACTCATCACCGGCATCACCGGTCAGGACGGCTCTTTCCTTGCCGAATTTCTTCTTGAAAAAGGATACGAAGTACATGGAACCATTCGTCGTTCTTCAGTAGATTATCGTGAACGCATTGCCCATCTTGAAGGCACTCCAAACTTCCATTTGCATTATGCCGATTTGGGAGATTCCATGAGTATCATGCAGATTATCGGCAAGATACGTCCTACGGAAGTTTATAACTTGGCTGCACAAAGTCATGTTCAGGTCAGCTTTGATGCGCCGGAGTTTACGGCAGACGTGGATGCCACAGGCGTATTACGTGTGCTGGAAGCCGTTCGTCAGAGTGGATTGACGGAAACCTGTAAGGTGTATCAGGCTTCTACTTCGGAACTCTATGGCAAGGTGGAAGAGGTTCCGCAGAACGAGAACACGCCTTTTCATCCTTATAGTCCGTATGCGGTGGCAAAGCTCTATGGCTATTGGATTGTGAAGGAATATCGTGAGGCTTATAATATGTTTTGTTGTTCGGGTATTCTCTTTAACCATGAGAGTGAGCGCCGGGGCGAAACATTCGTTACACGAAAGATAACTTTGGCTGCTGCCCGTATTGCACAAGGTAAACAGGACAAACTGTATTTGGGTAATTTGTCTTCATTGCGCGATTGGGGCTATGCTAAAGACTATGTGGAATGTATGTGGCTTATTCTGCAAAACAAGACTCCGGAAGATTTCGTGATAGCCACAGGTGAGCAACATTCGGTTCGGGAGTTTTGTCAGTTGGCCTTCCACTACGCAGGTATCGAACTGGAGTTCCGGGGCGAAGGGCTTGAAGAAAAAGGCATAGACAAAGCTACGGGACGTGTGCTGATAGAGGTGTCGGAGGATTTCTATCGCCCTACGGATGTGGTGAACCTTTGGGGAGATCCCACTAAAGCCCGTAAGGAGTTGGGATGGAATCCGATGAAAACTTCGTTTGAAGAGTTGGTAAGTATCATGATGAAACATGATATGGAAAAGGTGGCAGTGGAGCGCGTTGCAGGACATATCCGTACCAATCTTGCGGAGTATTTGGAAAAGGGGATTGTGAAATAAGTTGCGGGATACAAATTTGATTATTGCAAGTACCACTTGGTATGTTTTTCTCTCTCTTATCAAAGAGAATGTGTATTTTGTGAAATATATCACAAATAATCATGCTGCCGGTCAATATATTATATAAGCCTAAACCACCTTTGTTCGAAGCTCGAGGCCACGCCCTGAGACGTGGCCGAGCAATGAATGATGATAGGCGTGACGGTTCTCATCGGCCTATGCAGGAGCTGAGACCGAATACTCCTGCCAGTGCTGTGGCTACCGCTACAATAGATTTGAGGATGATACCCCATACTGATTTTGATTTTGCGCTCATGTGATTTTAGTGTTTAATGATTAATACTTGATTTGGTATTTCTTCTCACTGTTGGCATTAGCCCAGCGGGTTTTCCTCCTCACCGTTGTCGGGAGGGGTTCCTCCTGACGAACTGCTGTCATCAACGTTATATTGGGAAGTCTCTTTCAGTTGACCTTCCAAATTGATCTGAGCATTGCTCAACTCTCCTGTGGCGCGTGCCCGGAGTTTCAGCCCCTTGACGTTGTCGGCGAGGGAGAATTCGGCGGCTGAGGTTGCACCTTTCTTGCTGACGATGCCTACGGAGAATATGGCGAGATCGTCCAGTTTGACGTTCTTGCCATCCAGAATGAGTTCTTTGATGCATGAAATCATATCGGCAAGCACTCCTTTGATAACTCCGGCGGAGTAGGGAGTGTTGTGGTTTGCCATGTGTTTGGCAAGAGTTTCGATATTGAAGGTTTCTTCAATTACGGGGCGGGCGTACCAAAGTCCTTTCAAAGGGCTTTTCTCACCTGTCATCTGATACTTTTTGTAACGAATCATTGTTTTGTTTTTTTGAGTTATTAACAATCGGTTTACTATCTCTTTGTGATCACGATGCGAAGATATGACACCGCACAGGAGGGTTTGTCACTTTCTGTATGTTAGGGTCTGTTAGCGTTCGTTATAGGTGGAAATAGTTGCTTAGATGTGAAGATATTTCCGTATCTTTGTTCTGTAAGAACTAATGAACTCAAAAGATATGGAGATTTTTAAAATACGTACCTATGGGCGGACGGAACTCGCTCAACTTTATTGTCCGGCCCTTTGTCCTCAAGCCGCTTTTCGTAAACTGAACCAGTGGATAGATTTCCATCCCACCTTGCGGCATGAACTCCATGCATTGGTTCCTTCGGACAGGGTGCGGACATATACACCGGCACAGGTGCGGCTGATTGTTGAGGCACTGGGAGAGCCGGATGTTTAGTTGAGAACTGAAAGCAGAGCGTGAGCAGTCGGGATGTGTAATGTCCGGTTTAGGATTCCTAAAGGTCAACTCTGTGATTGTAAAGTTTAACTCTGCGATTGTAAAGTTCAACTTTGGAAACCTAAAGCAGACCTTTACAGTTGTAAGATTTCTAACCTTCAGGTTTTTCCGTATATCTTCCCATGGCATAGAGGTTAGCCTGTATCTCATCGCCAGTGAGTTCCACCATCCGGTAGCCCCGCTTGCCGCCTGAGCGCATGGATTCGAAACCTTCCTGTTTCAGCACCATGCCTATTTTGACGGGACTCAGCTTTTGGCGGATGCCGGAGTTGATGCGGCAGAGTATCTGGGAGTTGGTGATGAACATACATTTCTCGCCCGACATGGGACGGCGGTAATGGGTCAATATCAGTTCCTGTTCCAGACAGGGAATTTCGAAATGCCTGTTGTGCAGGTTCAGGGCTTCAATCTCTTTGTCTTCCAGCCAGTAATGGTATCCGTTTTGCAGTAGGGCGTATGCTTGGGAGTAAACCCCGGCATAGTCCACCGGAAAGTCATAAGGGCTGTCGATATTCTCCACTTCAAAGGGGAGCCAACGGCGGTTTCCGGTGGGGTCGGCGAGGAAGTGAGTGTTGTTGCTGGTTCCGCAAAAGCTGGCTATGTGGTCGCGGTGTTCCTTGTAATGTGCGTATGCGGCGCGCTCGTTGACTACCTTCATGGTGGTAAGCGCCTTTATCTGGTTCACCTCTTGCGTTTCCATTTCGTCCAGTTCCTCCAGGCACACAATGGCAAATTCGGCAAGGGTGAGGAGGTCGTCTTTGGTGATGCGGCGGGCGTTGGACTTCAGATAGAAGTAACGGCGCAGTTCGGGTGAAAGCAGATTGTTGAGCCAAGTGGTTTTATAGATGCCTTGCCGGCCGGTCAGCACCAATATTTCATGGTTCACCACTTCCTTGTCGAAGAGGGCGGCAACCATTCCCACCAGCCATTTCTTGAAGTAGTAGGCAAAGGGAATGGTGTTGTTCCGGACGTGTACGTGGGTGGCAAGTTGCGCGATGTAATCGGTGGTTCCGTCCCAGGGTGGCAGGTTTTTAAAATATTGCTCGAAGGGGTTGAAGGTATCAACAAATTCCGAATCGAGCACTGCCCGTATGTGGGCGGCCTGTCCCGGTTTCGCTTCTTTGCACATACGGCACCACAGGGTATTGACGTAGCGATCTGTGAGTTCTTCGTACTTCCCGCCGCTTCCGGCTGTCAGCACCTCGCACTTGCCGGTTACGGTGTTCTTGCGAAAAGATGCCTGACCGTTGAGAAACTGTTCAATGTCTGCCACCGATGCCATAAACTCCTGCCGTTCATCATTGTTTTGCGACTTGCGGAGTGGAGGAAGAGAGAGGCTGCCATGCTCTTCGATGTTGAGGTAGCAGGAGGCGAAAATGCCTGTCACGTCGCCATTGTAGTCGGCAAAACGTTCTGTTGCCCATTGGGTGGCTACGTTCTGTGCCACTCCGTAGGCGTTGAGCAGATAGCCCATGCGCATGATATATTCGTTGTGGTGATGTTCTGCATATTCCACACCTTCATCCGCAAGGCGACGGCAGGCAGCGTCAATCACTCTTTGCAGACGGCGGTGGTTTTTGTTTTTGGCAGATGCCGGGCTATGCTTGGGCGCGGCAGTTTCCGCATTCCGGCTGAAAGGTACGGCATCGGGATTGAAAAACAGATGCTCGTCGTGTGCAAGTCCGCTTAGACGGGTGGCATTTTTGCATTTTAGGTCACATTCAAGCCCGGTGAGACGGGTGTAGTACTCGTTAATGGCGGTAAAAGTGCGGGTGTGGAGCCGGTGGTTTTTCTCGCAGTTGTCGGTGAGTCCGGTGTATCGGCAGAGTAACCGGATACCATGTCCGCTGATGGTGACATATTGCAGCATGGTGTGCTTGTCGGCTTTGAGCAGTTCCAAACACTGTTCCATGCGTTCGGGCGGCACGTGGTCTATGTCTACCGGACAGATTCCTGTCCACCCGCTGATGTTTGCTTTCTGTTTTCCGCCTTCGAAGCGCACGCTGACGGCAAAGCAGGGGCAGGATGCTTTTTCGCGTGCAGCGGCGGTGACTTGTTTTTGCTCCAGATAATAGCGATGCTTTTCGGTGTGTTCGATCACCGCCTGATTGTCGCGGAGAAGGCTGATGATTGTTTTCAGGGGAACTTCTATCGGGTGGGTGTCTGCATAACCTTTAAAAAGACTGACTAAAATATTTTCCATTGTCATTTGTATGAATTTTAAATAATGGCTGTAAAGGTGGGGATAATAACCGGAACTTTATGGCTGCGTGTTTTCCTCATGTGGAAAACATGAGACCGATATTTAACCGAAATTAACTTTGCTGGCTTGAGTTGTTACGCACGACTATTTAATAATTACGTTTTAAAAACGATAAACAATGAAGCAAAATTTCGCTCCCAATGCCGAATTGGGAGAACTCCTGGCCTTGTTGCAGGAAACGGTGCAGGTGTGTGGCAAGCATCTTACGGATCGTGTCATTTGCCAGTGCACCGGCATGAGTAGTAAAACTTATACTGCTTTAAAAGGGGCTCCGTTTCAAACCTCTTGCCGTACTATACAGTGATATGTTTCTACTTGGACGAACTTATCGCCCGAAAAGACTCTGATACCCTGCGTATTGTACTGAAAGAACTGTACGAACGTCTCAAACTGGATTATTGCAACAGGTAGTGCCTTGACACCCTGGCATCGCTCTTGCAGAACTTTTCTTTATGTGTACGCATGAAGAATACATGTTTGAGACTTGAATAAAAAAACTCTCTCCTGCGCGCGTGAGGGAAAGTTATACAAGGGTGGTGACAGGGTGTCACAAACTACTATTCTTTGAGTGTTAAATTATTGAATATCAGATAAAATGAAAATATCAGTAGTAACTGTTTGCTACAATGCTGCGGACACGATTGAAAAGACTATGCTGTCCGTACTTAATCAGACGTATCATGACATAGAGTATATTATTATTGATGGCGGCAGCACTGATGGCACTGTTGAAATTATCCGGAAATATGCTGACAGAATTGCGTACTGGGTGAGCGAACCGGACAAGGGGATTTATGATGCGATGAATAAGGGGATAAAGGTGGCGACGGGGGAGTGGATTAATTTTATGAATGCGGGGGACTCATTTGTAAATAGTAATGTATTGGATAGGCTAATGAATTTTCATAAAGATGGATTAATTCTTTATGGAAATATAATAAGGATTTTTCAATCTTATAGAAGAAGAGCAACAGGTATTAGAACATCAGAGCCTAAAACGATAGATTTTGTAAGTGACACAATACATCACCAAGCTTCTTTGATAAATAGCTCTTTGTTTTTGAAATATGGCTATTATTCACTGGATTACAAATTAATGTCCGATTGGCTTTTCTACTATGAAACAGTAGTTCGGCATGACGTGCCTGTTCAATATATGGACATTGATGTGGCATATTTTCAAATGGATGGAGCTAGTACAATTCAATGCGAACTCTATAAGAAAGAAAAGCGGAATTATTTAGCTTCAAGATTAGGCTGGGATATATTATTGAATTTGGAAGAACTTACTCGTTACCGCCAATGTAAGTTATCTAGAGTAGCATTAGATTGCAGATTAAAACTGAAAGATTTATTTATTGTGAAGGTATTGTCGAAGTATTGGTTTAAATGGGGGAAAAATAGATGACAAGCTTAAATATATTATTTTTAACATATCATCAAATAACGCCTCAGAATGGTGGAATAGAGAGAGTATCGGACCTTGTAGCAGAAGAATTTGAAATCATTGGTATCAGATGCTTTTCAGCTTATTTTTATCCTTCCAAATATCCAAAATCTGAGCATATAATTAAAGATATTTGTCTGTCAGAGAATAATAGGAAATCAGAGCTTAGCCAGTTTTTGACAGATAATTCAATAGATATAGTGGTTAATCAACAAGTCTATGAATTGGATAAAGTAGTCAATCGGCTTAGGGAAGAATTGTTTGAAAATGTTAGGTATGTATTCTTTCAGCATGATCGGCCTTTAATCCAATATTGGTCGACTTTGGCATATTATAAGTTTGCGGCTAGCCATGGTGCATTTAGGAACAGAATGATATTTAGCATTAAACTACTGGTTTCACCTGTATACCATATCTTGCGTTTCATGGTTTATCGTAATCGTTTTCGGAAGATTTATAATCATGTAAATAAATTTGTTTTATTATCAGACTACTTTATTCCTGTTTTTTGTCAACAAACAGGGATTAGTAATCTGGCAAAAATATCAATAATACCTAATTGTGTTACGCTTCCAATTAGAATCCCAAATGATGTTGTATTGAAAAAAACAAAAGATGTTCTTATTGTAAGCAGACTGACCGATGAACGCAAAAGAATATCGTTAGCACTTAAGATTTGGTATCTATATCAGAAGAAATATTCATCTTGTGAGGCGCATAATTGGACACTAAGAATAGTTGGCACCGGACTTTACTATAATGATTATGTGAGAAAGGTAAATGAATATCATATTCCAAATGTTATTTTTGAGGGACATGTAAATGATACTATTCCTTATTATAAAAATGCTTCTGTTTTTATGATGGTTTCGGATTCGGAGGGATGGGGGCTTACGCTTACTGAAGCCCAGCAGACTGGCACTGTCCCTATTGCTTTTGATAGTTATGAATCGATTCATGAAATAATAAATAATCAATACAATGGCATCTTAGTGAAAGAAAATGATATTCAATCTTATGTGGATAATTTACATGCTATCTTATCAGATGACAATAAAAGAAATGAATTGGCCGTTAATGGATTATCTGTAGTTGATAATTTGTCAAGGGAGAGGATGATAAAATGTTGGACTCATATGATTGAGGATTTAATGAATTTTCCGCATGATGAATAAACTGTTCACTATAAAATCGCCATCTCTTGTTTTCATATTCTTAATGATTCTTTCTTTAGGATTCGGTAATTTCAATATCCAGGTGGGGTTCGCGGTGAAGCCATATATGATTGTTTATGTTATCACACTCTTTTTTACCTGTACAACAATCAATCACAATAGAAGGCTAAAACGCTATGAAGCCGCTCTTTTTTTATATGTTTTGGCCTATATGTTAACCATTTTAAATTGCGTATTCATTAAGGAAAGTTTGTGGTATAGTTTTGCATTTATATTAGTTTTAGGCTATTACCTTACTTATAGACGTATTATTCCGTATGTTACTACTTCATTGATTGAACGAAGCATTGAAATTTCGGGAGTAATAATATGTGTATGTTCTTTGGTCTATTATCTTATGGGAATTTATGCGTTAGACTTCATTCCTGCACTTAAAGGAGCCAGTGCATATGGAGTTATTGTAGATCGTTTTATGTTTCGCTTGACAGGTACGGTTAACGAACCCAATATTACTCCATTTATTTTATCTCCGTATTTTTTCTATTATCTATATAATTATCATGCTCGGAAACTATGTAAGTTCGGACTGTTCTTGATGATTTTGACGATATACCTGACGTTGTCAAGAGGGGCATACCTTTCCTATATCAGTACTATTTTTTTAGTATCTTTTTTGTTTGCGAATAATCTGCGTCATTCATTGGTTATATCTGTGAAATATCTTCTGCTTTTTATTGGTGGTTGTTATGTGGTGTATGTTATTGCTTATAATATTTACGATATAGATTTTATAGCACCGATAATAGAACGTTTCGAAGATATTGAAGACGATGGTGGAAGTGGAAGGCTTGACCTATGGAATTGTGCCTTTAAGTCTTTCTGGGATAACCCTATATTGGGAATAGGGTTGAATGCAACTAGAGCTTATAATGTTATTCATTATGGTAAAGAATTTGGTAATTATACTCATAATTCCCATTTGGAGGTATTAGCTGAAGGTGGGATTGTTGTTTTCTTATTTTATGTATCGTTTTGGATACTGTTGCTCCATAAAAGCTATGTAATGGCAAGACTCCATACGAATGCAAGATACCTCTTTAGTTCTCTGATAGCCATGTTTGCGCAAATGTGTTTAGTCTCTGTCCAATTTCATGAAATAATTTTCTTCCTTGTTCTTTTAGTTTTTAGATATGATTTAGAGTATGAAAGACGAAATTCAAGTATTAGTGTCATGCATGCATCAGAATGATGCTGCTATTCTTAAAAGAAGTAATATTAGGGGGGCTGCACTTGTGGTTAATCAATGTGATTATGACCGAGTAGACACAAGTACGTTCTCGACGATTATTAATACGACTGAGCGAGGGTTGTCAAAGAGCCGGAATATGGCCTTGAAAAATTCCACAGGTGACATATGTTTGATATGTGATGACGATGAAATACTATATGATAGTTATGAAATTCTAATTCAACAAGCTTATATTCAGTTTCCAGATGCGGATATAATTGCTTTTCAGATAAAAGATGCTGGAAAAAGTTATTCTCCCAGAAGTAAACGTTTAAACTATCTTACAGTTTTAAAGATTGCCAGTTGGCAAATTACTTTCAGAAGGAATAGTATAATTAATAGCGATATTTGGTTTGATGAGACTCTTGGTAGCGGTGTCTCGAAAGCTGGAGGTGAGGAAATCATGTTTCTCTATGATTGCTTGAGAAAAAATCTAAAGATATATTATTACCCTGTTTGTATAGGGCGGATGATCGTCGGCAATTCCCAGTGGTTTCATGGCTTTACAGAAGAATTTTTCTTTGATAGAGGTGTTTTTACGAGAAAACTAATGGGGCTTTTTGCGGCTTCTATTTATGGATTATATTATTTGGTTTTTAAATATAAACTATATAAAAAAGATATTTCCGTTTTTAGGGCAACTCGGAATCTGTACAAAGGGATGTTTGCCTGATAGGTTTCTTGTGCCTTGATAAAACCTTACGTTATTTTTCCTTTTTATCTTCCTATTTATTTAATGAGAAAAAGAATCCTGTTTATTACCTCTAGACCTATTTATCCTATAGTCGGAGGTGACCAAATTCGTACTGCACAATGTCTGCAATACCTACGTTCTTACTTTGATGTACATGAGGTGGTTATTGGTACTACTGATGATTTACCACAGCCTGAAAAATATGATTCCTATAAGTATTTCAAAGTCGCTTGGCCCACTCATTATTGGCAAGCTATCCATTTCTTATTTAACTCCGATCCTATCCAAGTAAACTATTACTATAGCCTTAAAGTCCAACGGTATATTGACAGAATTATAAATGATTTCGAAATAGTGTTCTGCAATAATATCAGGACTGCAAAGTATGTACTCAAACATTCCTCTAAAGTGAGAATAATTGATTTTGTGGATTCTATTTCAATGAACTATGAAAAGGCGAGATATCATGCAAAGTTTCCTATGAATTTGATTTATACTATTGATTATCATCGATGCAAACAATATGAATTACATTTATTGAAAGAGTTTGACAGAGCAAGTGTCATATCTGATAAGGATAGGAATTACATTTTGCATAATTCTGAGATAAATAGAGATTTGAAAGTAATTGGCAATATGGCAAAAGTCTCTGATGCTATATTGCCTGAGAGGGCCAATTCTATTGTTTTTATTGGGAAAATGAATTATGCTCCTAATGTTATAGCTGTGAGGAACTTTTTAAAGAATACTTTTCCTTTGATTCTAAAATCTAATCCTTTGGCCGTTTTTTATGTTGTTGGTACACAACCGACACAAGAAATTAGAGATTATAATAATGGGAAAAATATCATTGTTACAGGTTTTGTTGAAGATATGAATGCCTATCTTGATAAGGCGGCAGTTGTTGTCGCTCCTATGATTTCAGGGGCTGGAATACAAAACAAAATTATTCAAGCGATGGGACGGGGTAAGTGTGTTGTGGCTACTCCAATAGGAGCAGAGGGACTTGATATAAGAAACGATGAAATAGGCATAGCTGATAATGATTCTGATATGGCTGCGATGATTGTCTCTCTTCTTCAAAATCCGAAAAGGCGGAAGCTTATGGGCTCTAAAGCTAAAGAGTATATAAAGAAATACCTGTCATATGAGGCTATAGGTGTTGAATTTGAAAAACTTCTAAATGGTCTGTATTAGTTATATGTGGACTATAATCATACAGTAATACTATTTTGTCTCTTTTTATTTTGAAATAATATTTTGATGAAACTTAATTCCCAGATTTCATTTCTCCAGACATTTGGCATATTATTAGTCGTTGTAGGACATTCTTTCTACCAACATGAAACGAATGTTATCTATAGGTGGATTTATACATTTCATATGCCACTTTTTATGTTTATATCAGGCTTCCTTTTAAGGAATGGAACAGAAAGACGCTCTATCTTGCTTGCCGAATATAAACTTTTTGGGAAAGGTGGATATCTTTCTAAAAAGATGAAAAGGATGCTGGTTCCTTATTTTACTATTAGTTCTATAGTTTTTCTTCCTAAAGTTATGCTTAGTGGTTTAGCCAGTCGTCATGTTGAGTTGTCTTGGGGTGGATATTTTCATCAATTACTTTATCCGGGAGATAATGTTATTATATTTTTCTGGTTTCTTCCAACGCTATTTATTATCTTTTGTATTTGTCTGTATGCAAGTAGATTATTTAGGAGAAGTATTCCATATTTGTTGGTACTTATTGTTTTGTTACTGTTAAACTTAGCTTCTCCGTATATAAACATTCAGCTATTTTCGATTAATTCAGTAGCGAAATATTTATTCTATTTTGTATTGGGTTATTATTTCTGTAAGCAAGGTTGGATAGTATATCTAAATACCAAAGCGAGTATAGTGGTAGCCCTAACATTATTTCTATCTGTATGTTTTGTAATGTCATCAACTACTTTTGGGGTAATAGCAGCTATTAACGGTATCGTTTTAAGCATTGGAATCAGTTCATTGTATATTAAATATAAAATTAGTTTTTTAAATCATTTATTCGGTGCATCGTATGCAATTTATTTGTTTTCTTGGTTTCCACAGGTCGCTTCACAACAAATATTTCTTGGAATAACTCATGTGCATTGGTATATAGGTTCTGTACTTGCCATTATTACAGGTGTATATTTCCCTTGGATAATATGGAAACTATTAATCAAATATAGGGATAAACGCATGGGTAGATTATTTGCTTTTTTAACAGGGCTATAAATCGTGGTAGGCATTTTCTTGGTTTATTCATGAGACATTAATGATGAGATATACTGAAATTGGCATACTGAATGTATAAGGAAAGGAAATATGATAATGAATATAGATTATAAGGCATTAGATACTCAGAAAGTAGTTGATTATATATTATCTTTTTCTGAAGAGGTTCTCGTTGTAAATATTATTCAAAATTCCGGTGCTGACAAATTGCGTGTGTATCCTGCCTTATTCGAGTTGGAACAAAATGGTTTCCTCGAAGTAGTGGAGCGTGAAGAACTCGGAGCACCATTGGTGGTACGTAGGCGGAGAGATGCTTCACAAGTGTAGTATGACATTATGTGATGCAGTGTGATACTGGTAAATGACGGGTAACAGCGGTTACTTTGTTTTAGGCGCAGCCGAAATCGCTTTTTAGAAGTGGTTTCGGCTGTTTTTATTGGGAATATCATATATCACTCATCTCTAAGGTAAAGAATAGTGCAGAGAGAGCATTTAGACTTGGCGCAATATGCGTTTAAGGACCCTTATAATTTTAGTTTCTTGGGTACTGTGGCATTACAATGTGAGCTTGGTATAGAGAAGAATCTTGCTCGGCGTATTACTGATTTTCTTTAGGAAATGGGTAAGGGTTTTGCGTTTATTGGTCGCCAGTATCATTTAACGGTAGATGGTGATGATTATTATATTGATATATAACTTATGCCGGTACAGCCATTAATTCACGCCCTATTGAACGTATTGTTTCTATAATATCTTCAAAACGTTTCTTAGACGGTTTTTTTGTTCCGCTTACATATTGAGCAAACAAACTCTGAGAAATATCTAAGCGTCGTGCTATGGCAGCAGCATTCAATTCAGGATGAGCTATAAATAAATCATACAGAGGATTAGATTTCCTTTCCTGAAAGAATCCTTCAAAACTCAAATCTTCATCAAGCTCTCTCCAATGTATTCCGTCATGGCTCGTTGTGAAATTTGCGCGCTGCGCAGGAGTAGCCCATTTTAGCCTTTGGAAATCAGAAAACTTCTCACATGCCTCTTTCCCGTCAGTGGTACGTATCCATACCTCTGTATCAGTCAACCATACCTTTTCAACTATGATATTTTCCATAACCACTTATTTTGATTTATTAAAAAATTTATTCCAATGCTCTGCTATTACTTCTTGATTTTCTTCTATAACTGATTCTACAAGTTTCAGTTCAGATGACTTCAAGCCATTATTTTTGATTAATGTAACTGGAAATAAAGTAAATTTAGCACTTATATCTCCTTTGATTACAGGAACGTGTATAGGCTCATGGTCATTAGCGTAAAACATAAAACGAAAACCAAATAAAATCACCGCTAACTATTCTATTTTTCTTGTACTAAAATTATAGTCTCCGTAATTTTTCTGACTAAGGGTCAATTTTCTGTCTTATTTTAGTCCTCCAAATTGTATTTTAGCTTTTGATATTTGCGAATTGTTTCCCGTTGAAGGCTCTCAAGTGTGCTGATCTCTATGGATAGTTGGCGGAGCTTGGGATTAGCCTCTTTGAGAATTCGTGCTGTTTTATAGTCATAGATTTCTGGTACTATTTCTCCGTTTCTTTTACATTCGTTCAGTAGGTAGGAAGCGCAGGCAATATAATGCTCTTTGAGGGCTTTGCGTCTTTTTTCGAGTAGCGGGCGGTAAGCTTTATCCTCATTGTATATGCGTTGATAGAAACCGTCTAAGGCTACTTTGCGGTCTTTTTTTTGTTCCGTATTGGTGGCTCTTTTGTATAAAGAATCGAGGGTGATATACTCCGGGTAGGATTTCAGTAGTGTTTCAACTTCTTTTTTAGTCTTTTCATAGGCCAATCTCTGAGGTTCCAGTTCTTCAGGCTTTATGGTAGTGGCAAGTTGTACCAGCCGGGGTTCTTGATTGAAGTTTGTAATTTTGTAGAGTTTTTTGCAATACTCAATGTACTTTTCTGTTATTTCCCAATTGTACTGCAAAGTCTTTTCTTGCAAATCGGTCTGTATGTTTGCCAGTGCATTTTCTAATTGAGCGATTTCAATTTGTAGCGAATCTGTCTTGGAAAGGGACTGTGCTGTTATCGGCAATAGGCAGCAAAGAGTAAAGACCGTTGATAGAATGTTTCTTTTCATGATATTAGATGTTTGGGTTAGTAATGAAAGCAAATATAAATTCTTTACTTTATAATTCCAATAATTCCTTTGGTTTTTTGAAGGATAAGCTGTGCGGGTGTTTTTATAGTCTATTTTTGATTAGATAAGGATATTAGACAGACAAGATCAATATTATAATAAAACTGATGAAAACTTCCTTAAATAAAGAACGCCCCTCAAGTATGCTGTCTTGCGACGCGCCTGAGAGGCTTATTATCTTTTGTTATTAAAACATCTGCCTTTTAATTTGTTACAAAGATACGCATTTTTATCTAAACTGCAATGTCTTTTTCTCACTATTTCTTGTTATTCCATATTATTTCATTTTCCCAGTTCTCGAAAAATCCCATTGCATTAAGTGAAATAATGTCCTCATTCTCTGTTAATAACGCTTTTAATTTTTTTTTGAATGGCGATGTCGGATTGGCAGTCTGTAACATATAGTTCAGCATACACAGGAAATAATATAGCTTGCTCCTTTTGGCTGTATCTGGATTGCTGATCCAATCAAGGGTTTTAGAAAAAGAAAGTTTTTCAGGGACTATATTCAAGTCTCTGTTCCAAAGTCTGGCATGATGTGCACAGATATTACGAACATAATTGATTGTATGAAGCCACGAACAGAATGTTTTTGGAGGTAATGCGAAATAGGCGGCAATACCATTTATATCTGCACGTTGCTTCAGCCCTGTGCATATGCGTGAAAGATGATTGAAGTACATCACTTCAATACTCATCCAAGATGGAGGATTTTCCGGTTTGTCATATTTGTCTCTGTAGTGTTGAATAAATACTTCTGCCTTGTTGTTATGTAGTTGTTCCTTGATGTGTTTTTGAATGTCGTTATATACGTCTATTGTAACGGTCTTCCCGTTACGTAGGGTTACGAGTGCCGGAGGATTAAAAATATCTTGTCTGTCTTGCCAATGTGAACCATATTTATGGCTGAGTTGATAGATTATTTGTGTACGAATGGCTATTTCAAGCCGCTCAATGGCATCAAAGACTAATATACGCAGTTTTCTGTCAAATACATACAAGTTGTATATCATCTCCCAAGTGATTCCATCACGAAACGTATCAAGAATTATTCCATTTTCACTTTGTTTGTATGGTAGCATATAAGCGCTGAGGCGGTAGTAACTGATATTAGCAAGATGCCTTTGGGCTCGTCTTTCGTCAGAAAAAATTAGGCCTCTTGATTTCAGTAGTTCAATCTGTTACGTATATGTTAATGGTGCTTTATTGTAGGTATTCATATTTCTGTTTTTTTAGTAACTGCAAAGATACGATATTTAAGTCGTTTAATTTTTGTGCTCAATCTCATTTTTCTTCGTATCTTTGTGCTCCAAATAATTAACACCTCTGTTTCTATGCAAGAAAAGATTATTATTCTTGATTTCGGTTCACAGACCACGCAGCTTATCGGTCGTCGTGTTCGCGAGCTGAATGTATATTGCGAAATTGTGCCTTACAACAAATTTCCTCAGGGAGATGAGAGTGTAAAGGGAGTTATTCTTTCGGGCAGCCCGTTTTCCGTATATGATGAGAGTGCGTTTAAAATAGATTTAAACGAGATTCGCGGTAAATACCCTGTATTGGGAATTTGCTACGGTGCACAGTTCATCGCTTATACCAATGGTGGAAAGGTTGAGCCTGCGGGTAGTCGTGAATACGGACGTGCACATCTGAATTCTTTTGATAAAGGCAATGTGCTTTTCAAGGGAGTGAAGGAGAACACACAAGTATGGATGAGTCATGGTGACACCATCACAGCAATTCCTGACAACTTCAAAACGATAGCTTCGACAGATAAAGTGAAGATTGCCGCTTATCAGGTGGAAGGCGAGAAGATGTGGGGTGTTCAGTTCCACCCGGAAGTGTTCCATAGCGAGGACGGCACGCAGATGCTGAAAAACTTTGTTGTGGAAGTGTGCGGTTGCAAACAGGATTGGAGCGCTGCATCATTCATTGAAACTACCGTTGCCCAACTGAAAGAACAGCTTGGAGATGACAAAGTGGTGCTTGGCCTGAGTGGCGGAGTGGATTCTTCCGTTGCTGCCGTACTGCTGAATCGTGCTATCGGTAAGAACCTGACTTGTATCTTCGTGGATCATGGCATGCTGCGTAAGAATGAGTTCAAGAATGTGTTGCACGATTATGAGTGTCTGGGACTGAACGTAGTGGGCGTGGACGCAAGTGCCAAATTCTTTGCGGAGCTGGCAGGAGTGACCGAGCCGGAACGAAAACGCAAGATTATAGGAAAGGGATTTATTGATGTGTTTGATGAAGAAGCCCATAAGATAAAAGATGTAAAGTGGCTGGCACAGGGTACTATCTATCCGGATTGCATTGAGTCGCTTTCTATCACCGGAACGGTTATCAAGAGCCATCACAATGTGGGAGGATTGCCCGAAAAAATGCATTTGAAGCTGTGCGAGCCGTTGCGTCTGTTGTTTAAGGACGAAGTTCGCCGCGTAGGACGCGAGCTGGGCATGCCGGATCATCTGATTACCCGCCATCCTTTCCCCGGACCGGGGCTAGCTGTGCGTATCTTGGGTGATATAACTCCGGAAAAGGTGCGTATCTTGCAAGATGCGGACGACATCTTCATTCAGGGCTTGCGCGACTGGAAGGTGAAGGATGCCGACGGAAATGAAACGGTGCTTTATCATCAGGTTTGGCAGGCGGGAGTTATCCTGCTTCCGGTGCAGTCTGTCGGTGTAATGGGAGATGAACGTACGTATGAACGTGCTGTTGCCTTGCGTGCTGTTACTTCTACCGATGCCATGACTGCCGACTGGGCGCATCTGCCTTATGAGTTCTTGGGCAAGGTTTCCAATGATATTATCAACAAGGTGAAAGGGGTGAATCGCGTAACCTACGATATCTCCTCAAAACCGCCTTCCACAATTGAGTGGGAATAAGTAATACCTGAAAAGGGGATGAATTTTATTTTGAATTCATCCCCTTTTAGTTTCTTACGTGAGGCAGTGCATCACTCTCATGCAAGTATCAGATTTTCTGCATCGGGTATTACGATTTCTCCGCGGTGCAGCTCTATCAATCCTCTGTCCTGCATGTTGTTGAGAGCCTTTGATATCCCTGCGCGAGTCTCGTTGACTATTTGGGCTAAATCTTCCATCTTGATTTTCAGTACTTTCTTTCCCGACGGGCGTTCTACGTGGCTGAGGATGAAATGGGAAATACGTGCTTCAAGATCGTTGCCTGCCACCTTCCATAAGCGGTTATGCAGCATTTGGGCGCGGTTGCTCACCATGTTCATATAGTTCAGGCGGAATATCTCATAGCTGAATAGCTCTTTCATCACGAACGCTTTGCTGATGCTGACCGTATGTACCTCCGTATTGGCGCGGTGTGTAGAAGCATAGGATGTGTTCATGCCGAACATGGAATAAGGTTCGATCAGGTAGGGAGCCGGAAAATATTCCGTAAAGCTGTAAGAAGCATCAGCGGATAATGTGGAAGATGCTACTTCTCCTTTTAGAATGAACACCAGTTCGTGGCAGGAAGAATCTTTTTGCAAAAGAAGCTCTCCCGGTTTATGTTTCGTGAAATGCAATTTTACCTTTTCCAAGATACAGGTGAAGTCCTCTTGGGCAAGTCCTTGAAAAAGGGGTAATTGTAATAGTGTATCGAACATTGTTTCCATATAGTTTCTGTATTATGGTTCAAGAACAAAAGTAGGTATAATCGCTCTCTGCCGTAAACACTTACCCTCTCTTTTTGTTTTTTTTATTATTTCTTAAACGTGCTATTCATTCAGCTTTAAGAAATTTTGCAGAATGTATAAAAATAGATTATCTTTGCAGAAAAGAAAAAGGAGGAACGTATGTTTTCAGCATTTAATTGGCAACAAATGACCAGCGCTTTTATTGTGTTGTTTGCCGTAATAGATATTATAGGCTCTATTCCTATTATCATCAACCTGAAAGAGAAAGGAAAAGACGTAAATGCATTAAAAGCTACGTTGATATCGTTTGCACTGTTGATAGGCTTTTTCTATGCAGGTGATATGATGCTGAAACTGTTTCACGTAGACATCGAGTCGTTTGCCGTAGCAGGTGCGTTTGTCATCTTCCTGATGTCGTTGGAGATGATTCTCGATATTGAGATATTTAAGAATCAGGGGCCTATAAAGGAGGCTACATTGGTGCCGCTGGTGTTTCCGTTATTGGCGGGAGCCGGAGCATTCACCACGTTGCTCTCTTTGCGTGCCGAGTATGCCAGTGTCAACATCATCATTGCGCTGGTGCTGAATATGATATGGGTGTATTTTGTTGTCAGCATGACGGGACGCGTGGAGCGTTTTCTCGGTAAGGGCGGAATTTATATTATCCGCAAGTTCTTCGGCATTATCCTGCTGGCGATTTCCGTACGCTTGTTTATGGCAAATATATCATTGCTGTTGGAGAGTTTTCATAATTAAGACGGTCTTTTTTATTACTGTCCGGGGAGGAGGGGTGTGCATCTTTCCCTTCACTGTTTTTTCCTCTTCCTCAATTATCCTCTTTTGGGACTTTCTTTCATATTGTGGGATGAATAGTTAGAAATAGCGGTATAATCGCAGTCAGAACTATTTGTCGGGCATCATATTTCATATATTGTACACGAATTGATGATTTTCGTACAATGCTATGAATTATTTACTTGAAAAACGAAAAAAAACTGACTTTTTATTTTGCGTATAGGCTGAAATTTGTACTTTTGAGCATCGCTACAAGTTGTGTAGCGCGCATACCTGAAATAATTAACCTTTAAATAATGCACAACTATGAGTTATTTACGATTTGACAAGACCTTGATGGTTAATCTGCAAGAATCTTTGCCAAGGGAGATACTTCGGACTAACAAATCGGGGGCCTATCATTGTACGACAATTGTAGATTGTAACACACGAAAATATCATGGGTTGTTGGTGATTCCCGTTCCCAACCTGGATGATGAAAACCATGTGCTGCTGTCTTCTTTGGATGAAACGGTAATTCAACATGGCGCAGAGTTTAATCTGGGTTTGCACAAATATCAAGGAAACAACTTCAGCCCGAACGGGCATAAGTATATCCGAGAATTTGACTGTGAGCATATCCCGGCAACAACTTACCGCGTAGGAGGGGTAATCCTCCGTAAAGAGAAAATTTTTGTACATCACGAGAACCGGATTCTAATTCGTTATACCTTGGTGGATGCCCATTCGGCAACAACACTCCGGTTCCGCCCTTTTCTGGCATTTCGCAGCGTGCGTGAATATACGCACGAAAATGCACAGGCCAACCGCGACTATCAACCGGTGGAAAACGGCATCAAGACCTGTATGTATCCCGGATACCCGGAACTTTATATGCAACTGAACAAAAAGAATGAATTTCATTATCAGCCGGACTGGTATCGCGGCATTGAATATCCGAAGGAACAGGAACGCGGATATGATTTTAATGAAGACCTGTATGTGCCCGGCTATTTTGAGGTGGACATAAAGAAAGGTGAAAGCATTGTGTTCTCAGCAGGTATCTCGGAGATTTCACCGCGCAAACTGAAACAGACCTTTGAGGCGGAAGCGGAAGACCGTACTCCGCGGGATAGCTTCTACCACTGTCTGAAAAATTCGGCCCACCAATTCCATAACAAACAAGGAGAGGAGCATTATATACTTGCAGGCTACCCCTGGTTCAAGTGTCGTGCACGCGACTTGTTTATTTCTTTGCCCGGCCTGACTTTGGCGGTGGACGAACAATCGGAATTTGAAGATGTTATGAAAACTGCAGAGAAGGCTGTCCGCGATTTTATGGAAGATAGGCCGGTGGGCTATAAAATCTATGAAATGGAGCATCCGGATGTGCTCTTATGGGCGGTGTGGGCTTTACAGCAGTATGCTAAGGAAACATCGCGTGAGCTGTGCCGGCAGAAGTATGGCAAACTGTTGGAGGACATTATGAATTATATTCGCGGCCGTAAGCATGACAACCTGTTCTTGCACGAAAACGGTTTGCTTTATGCAAACGGTAAGGAGAAAGCCGTTACATGGATGAACTCTACTGCCAACGGGCATCCTGTAATTCCTCGTACCGGTTATATCGTAGAGGTGAACGCTTTGTGGTATAATGCCTTGCGCTTTGTTGCAGATTTAGTTCGTGAGGGCGGAAACGATATATTTGCGGACGAATTGGATGATCTGGCCGAAATGGCGGGAAAATCCTTTGTAGAGGTTTTCCGCAATGAATACGGTTATCTGTTTGACTACGTGGATGGCTATATGATGGATTGGAGTGTCCGCCCCAACATGATATTTGCTGTGGCTTTTGACTACTCTCCACTGGATCGCGCACAGAAAAAACAGGTTCTCGACATTGTGACAAAAGAGTTGCTGACTCCGAAAGGCTTGCGTACTTTAAGCCCTAAGAGCGGGGGATACAATCCTAATTATGTAGGCCCTCAGGTCCAAAGGGATTATGCATATCATCAGGGCACAGCATGGCCATGGCTCATGGGATTCTACATGGAGGCGTATCTGCGCATTTATAAGATGAGCGGCATTTCGTTTGTGGAACGCTATCTGATTGGTTTTGAAGATGAGATGACGAGCCATTGCATAGGATCGCTGCCCGAGTTGTTCGACGGAAATCCGCCGTTCAAAGGCAGGGGAGCGGTGTCATTTGCCATGAATGTGGCGGAAATTCTGCGTATCTTGAAATTGTTGTCTAAATATAATTTATAGGAGGAGGAACGAAGATGAAAGTTTTAATGTTTGGTTGGGAATTTCCTCCCAAAATATATGGCGGTCTTGCAGTTGCATCATACGGAATCACCAAAGGACTGAGCTTGCAGGGGGATGTGGAAACGACTTTCTGTATGCCAAAGCCCACAGGTGAGGAAGAGAATTTCTTGAATATAATAGGCATGAACCAAGTGCCTATCGTGTGGCGTGATGTTAATTATGATTATTTGAAGTCACGTTTGTCAACGATGAGTCCGGAACAGTATTATGCGTTGCGCGATCATATTTATTCGGATTTCTCTTATATGCATGTCAATGACTTGGGGTGTATGGACTTTGCCGGCGGTTATCCGGGAAATCTGCACGAAGAAATCAATAACTTTTCAATCATAGCCGGAGTTGTGGCACGTCAGCAGGAATTCGACATTATTCATGCTCACGACTGGCTGACATACCCTGCCGGAGTACATGCGAAAATGGTAAGTGGCAAGCCGCTCTGCATCCATGTGCATGCAACGGACTTTGACCGTTCGCGCGGCAAGGTGAATCCTACCGTTTATTCTATGGAGAAGAACGGAATGGATTATGCAGACTGCATCATGTGTGTATCGGAGCTTACTCGCCGCACAGTGATAAATGAGTATCATCAGGATCCGCGAAAGGTGTTTGCCATGCATAATGCGGTGTATCCGCTTTCGCAGGAGTTGCAGGATATTCCGCGCCCGGATCATTCCAAAGAGAAGGTGGTTACCTTCCTCGGACGTATCACTATGCAGAAAGGCCCGGAATACTTTGTGGAAGCCGCAGCATTGGTGTTGCAACGTACCCGTAATATACGTTTCGTAATGGCAGGTTCGGGCGATATGCTGAATGCCATGATAAACCTGGCTGCCGAACGGGGCATTGCCGACCGTTTCCATTTCCCCGGTTTCATGAAGGGCAAGCAGGTGTATGAGGTTTATAAGAATAGTGACGTATTCGTTATGCCTTCCGTTTCCGAGCCTTTCGGTATCGCGCCGTTGGAAGCCATGCAGTGTGGAACGCCTTCCATCATCTCCAAGCAGTCAGGATGTGGTGAGATTCTCGATAAGGTGATAAAAACCGATTATTGGGACATTCATGCTATGGCCGATGCTATCTATTCCATCTGTATTAATCCGTCTCTTTTCCGCTATCTTCAGGAGGAGGGTAAGAAGGAAGTGGACGGAATAACCTGGGAAAAGGTAGGTTTGAGAATTCGTGCTCTTTATGAGGATGTGTTAAGAAACTATGGTAAATAATAAAACAATAAATACTAATGAGAACTATCTGTCTTTATTTTGAGATACATCAAATTATACATCTGAAACGTTATCGTTTCTTTGATATCGGTACAAATCATTATTACTATGATGATTATGCTAATGAGACAAGTATAAATGAAGTTGCTGAACGCTCGTATATTCCCGCCTTGAATACGCTCATTGAAATGGTGAAGAACTCGGACGGTGCGTTCAAGGTGGCTTTGTCCATTTCCGGTGTGGCATTGGAGCAGTTGGAAATCCATGCGCCTGCCGTAATCGACCTGTTGCACCAGCTCAATGATACGGGATGTTGTGAGTTCTTGGCCGAGCCATACTCTCATGGACTTTCTTCTTTGGCCAATGAGGATTGCTTTAAGGAAGAAGTAATGCGCCAGAGTGCCAAGATGAAACAGATGTTCGGTAAGGCTCCGAAGGTGTTCCGTAATTCCAGTCTGATCTATAATGACGAGATCGGTGCGGTAGTGGCAAGTATGGGCTTCAAGGGTATGCTGACCGAGGGGGCTAAACATGTGCTTGGCTGGAAGAGTCCGCACTATGTTTATCACTGCAATATGAACCCGAATCTGAAACTGTTGTTGCGTGATTTCAAGTTGTCGGATGACATCAGTCTGCGTTTCTCTAATTCCGAATGGAGTGAATATCCGTTGTTTGCCGATAAGTACATTAGCTGGATTGATGCATTCCCGCAAGAAGAACAGGTTATCAACATATTTATGGAACTTTGTTCATTGGGTATGTCACAGCCTTTGTCTTCCAATATTCTGGAATTCCTGAAAGCGTTGCCTGCATGCGCAAAGGAAAAGGGCATCACTTTCTCAACTCCTACGGAGATTGTCACTAAGTTGAAGTCTGTTTCGCAGTTGGATGTTCCATATCCTATGTCGTGGGTGGATGAGGAGAGAGATACAAGTTGCTGGCTGGGTAACGTGATGCAACGTGAGGCTTTCAATAAGCTGTATAGCGTAGCCGAACGTGTACATATCTGCGATGACCGCCGTATCAAGCAAGACTGGGACTATTTGCAGGCAAGCAATAACTTCCGTTTTATGACAACCAAGAATAGCGGTGTGGGGTTGAATCGCGGCATCTATGAATCTCCTTATGACGCATTTACCAATTACATGAATATTCTGGGCGATTTCATCAAACGTGTTGACTCTCTCTATCCGATAGATATCGATAATGAGGAACTGAATGCTTTGTTGACTACTATCAAAAATCAAGGCGACGAAATAGAAGAGTTACACAAAGAGTTGGAAAAAACACAGCATAAGCTGGAGAAGGAGAAGACAGCAGAGAAGAAGAAGGAAGCAAAGGCTGCTGCCAAAACAGCTCCTAAAGCTGCCGCAAAGGCTGATGTCAAGAAAACTGCTGCTAAAAAGTCGGTTGCCAAGAAAGCAGAACCGAAGAAAAAGGCTGAATAAGAAATATATTTTATATGAATGTAAAAAGAGATACTTATCACAAGTATCTCTTTTTACATTTAAGATGTTATTGTATTTTTATATTGTGCTGTATCGGTGTAATGATGAATGTGAATTCATAATCTCCATAAGGCACTTGATACTCTTTGCGGGCAATACTTCCCCAACTGTTGACACAGCCTAATCCTGCTTGCACTTTGTCAATACAGAGGTTGGTTAAGTCGGCTTCTTCCACTTCCTGAGAGTGCCCTTGTTGCTTGCTCCAACCTTCGTCCAATGATTCAATAGTATAATGCAAAGCAGATGCAGAGAATGGAGTAGCAGCAATCACTTCAATGCCGTTGCCTGCCTTATTCAACATCTTCCACCAACGGATATCGGTCTTGGTACCGTTTTCCTGTGGACGGATATAAGGATAAAACTGTTCCGTTACACTTTGGTGATAGATGCCGAGGTTGGTGCAATGATTGCGGTCAATATAGTTTTCAATCGGGCCGCGGCCGTAATATTCAATCGTTTCAAAACTGCGAGGCATGGGTAGTTGCATTCCGAAACGGAACATGTTGGGAACTTTTACACTCTTTTCTGTTGTTAGTTTTTGGGTTATTCTCATGGCGCCGACGTTGTTGATGACATAAGTCAGATTCAGCTTGGCAGATACTTTCGGCAAGTTATACTCTGCTTCCACAATAATTTGCTTGTTTTCTGTTCGTTGATTCAATGAAGTCAGTTTGATTTCCGGATTTTTCCATACTGCATATTTCTGGTGTATACGTGCACCGAAGTCATTGTCGGTAGGAGCACGCCAAAAGTTGGGTGTCAGAGCTTCACCTTTTTTAATCAAGTCTTGGCCGTTTACCTTGTATTTAGTCAGGTATCCGCTATGCTTGTTGAATTCGGCACAGAAAGCGTCATTGGAGATTATCAGATAATTCCGGTCACTATCCTGTACGGCGGGAACTGCTACTGCCACATTGCTATATTCGTAATTTTTCAGTTCCACAGCATGATTTTTGTAAGGCTTCAGCGTCAATTGGTCTTTAGCTATGGTGTGTCCTGCAGGAAGCAAACCTTCTCGATTCTTCAATTTGTATGAAACGTTCAGCAGCCACTCCGCATGTTCACAGGTCTTGCCTAAATCCAGTTTAATTTTAGCTGTCTGTTGGGGAGCGACATCCAGTTTGTCCGTTCGGCCGGTACGTACCACCTTACCGTTCCTCAGAACCTCCCATTCTAAATAGTAAGCGGACAGATTACGGAAAAAGTATTCATTGAACACATTGATTTCTCCATTTTCCAAATTAGCAGGCGTAGTCCAGATATTCTGATAAAAGTAGCCTACCTCGTACATGTGTGGATTGGGTATACGGTCGGGACTGATAAGACCGTTGTCACAGAAGTTTATGTCACTCGCATCGAAACGGTTGAAATCACCGCCATATGCATAAATCATCTTGCCGTTCTTGCCCGTCCAACGTATGGACTGATCAACAAAGTCCCAGATGAAACCGCCTTGGAATTTGGGATATTTACGAATCAAATCCCAATACTCCTTGAAACCACCTTGCGAGTTACCCATGGCATGAGCATATTCGCACTGAATCAATGGCTTTTGGTAACTATCGTCTGTGCAATATTGCTCACATCCGTTGTAACCTGCATACATAGGACAGTAGATATCCGTCTTACCTGTTTTGCCGGCTTGTTCGTATTGCACTGCACGACTTGAATCTTCGGCTTTCACCCAGTCATAGGCTGCTTCGAAGTTAGGACCGTATCCGGCTTCGTTTCCCAATGACCAGAAGATTATACTGGGATGATTAAAACCGCGCTGTACATTGCGCCGGTTGCGTTCCAGATGCGCTTTTTTATAATCGGTACGTTTGGCAAGGCTCTCCTTGCCATATCCCATTCCATGTGATTCGATGTTGGCTTCTGCCACTACATAGATACCATATTGGTCACACAAGTCGTACCACAAGTTATTGTCGGGATAGTGGCAAGTGCGCACTGCATTCAAATTGAACTGCTTCATGATCTGAATGTCCTGAATCATACGTTCGCGGGAAACTACATAACCGTAATCAGGATCCATTTCGTGGCGATTGGCTCCTTTGAAAAGAACGGGTTGTCCGTTCACCAAGATTTGGGAATTCTTCAACTCTACTTTACGGAATCCCACTTTTATGGGAATCACCTCATTACCACCCTGTAAGGTGGCACGCAATGTATAAAGGTAAGGAGTTTCCGCTGTCCATTTATGAGGGTTATCTACATTTATCACCACTGTACCGTTGTTGTGTGCCGTTGTTTCAGCCACTGTTTTGCCGGTAGCGTCCAGCAACTCCAAATTCGTATTACCACTACCTTTCAGGCGGACAGTTACACTCAAAGAGCCGTTCTTATAGTTTGCATCCAAATCGGGAGTAATACGGATATCCTCAATGCGCTTCTTGTCGCGGGCATACAGGTAGCAGTCGCGTCCTACTCCGCTGTAACGGAAAAAGTCCTGATCTTCCAAATAAGTACCGTCACACCAACGGAATACCTGAAAGGCAATCAGATTTTTCTGCCCCGGTTTCAGGTAAGAAGTCAAGTCGAACTCTGCTTCCAGTTTGCTGTCCTCACTGTAACCTACATATTTACCGTTCACCCACAGATACATATTGGAAGTGACCGAACCGAAATGGGCAATAATATCTTTACCTTTCCAATCGGCAGGAACAGTGATTTCACGACGGTAGGAGCCGACGTGATTATTGGCAATAGGTACATGAGGAGGGTTATTCTTGAACTGGTTACGCCAGGCATAGCCGACATTTACATAAATGGGGTCGCCATAGCCGTTCAACTCCCATACACCGGGCACAGGTATATTGCTCCATCCCTTGTCGTTAAACCCCGGTTTCCAAAAATCAACGGGACGGGCATCGGCATTTTTCACCCAAAAGAACTTCCACGTACCGTTCAGGGTCATAAAGCGTGTAGAGTGTTCTTTAACCCCTACATGAGCTGCATCTGCTGACTCATACGCAAAATAATTGGTGTGCATCGGTGCGCGGTTTACGGCATTGATTTCCGGATTCTGCCATTCGGTAAAGGACTGGGCATTTATAACCGTAGACAAAGCTACAAGCAGTCCGGTAAAAATCTGTCTTTTCATGATATTCGATTCTTTTTATGTTATTCAAATACTGTTTCCAATAGAATTTGTCCTTTTCTATCTACTACTTTCGCCTTTATTCTTCCTTTTTGAATATCCAGACGTGTGGCACTTTGATTGCTTCCTACAATGACGGGGAAACTGTTTCCGGCACTGTTTGCCTTATGGAAAGCAAATTTATGAGTGTGTCCGGCTATCATAAGGTTGATATTCGCTTTGTTCAAGATAGGCAGTAACTTGCGTGCCAGGTCATTGCAACCATGGTTGATAGGGCGGTTGGCAAAAGTGTTGATGGTGGGGTAGTGGGAGATAACGATACGATATTTGGCTTTTTTGAATTCTTTGGTTTTCACCAACTCTTTCAGCCATGTTGCCTGTTCGCTGCGATAATTGTCGAAATCCAATAATCCGGCATATGCGGGAATGGTGTCCGGCTTGTCCTCACCGCAATCTATCATCACAATCATAATGTCTCCGATGCGGTATGAACCGTATATTTTACCATTCTTCTTAGGAAACAGCTTAGGGTAGATACGCGCCATTTTTCCGCGTGTTTCGTGATTTCCGCGCACCAGTTCAAAAGGTGTGGAAGTGGCAAACATCTTTACGCTGGTATCAATAAACGCTTTAAAGGGGGTTTCCTCATTCTCCATATAGCTCATCACATCTCCTGCATAAAAGAAAGCGTCACATGTTTTATATTCACAGAGCTCCAGCAATGTTTTTAGTTTGGCGGCATCATTATGGATGTCACTGGCGACGAACAGCGAACCGCCTTTGCTGTCAGGATCTGTTGTTTTGAATGTGTACCATTGCGAAGTAATGCTGTCACCGAAGACGATTTTGTATGGTTGGAATTCACGCATTTCTTTGGTATGAATACGGTATTGGTATGTACTTCCCGGCTTCAGTTTTTCTGCTCTGATAGAATGAAATGTATTGTAGGCCGCATGCATTCCATATTCGGTATGATAGTAGGTTTGGGAATGGGAGTCCCCCTTTTGTTTGAGTTCGATAAAGGAGAATGCCGGGTGCGAGGTTGTAAAATTGAAACTGGCTCCGTCAGCAGTTACTTCTTGCAGATAAGGCCCATGGTTGATATTGAACGGAATGTCACTTTGGGCATGGGTATAGGTGAAACTTAAAACTGACAACACTGTCAGCAGAAGAAGCTTCAATTGTTTTTTCATTACTAAGATATTCATGATGGCATATTGTTGATAGTTTGCAAATTTAATAAAAATACGGGTGGAAAGAAAATCCTGTCCCACCCGTATTGAAGGTTAGTGTTAAGTTAGAGTGCTATTTATTTAAGGCATTTAAGAATTGGGCTATTTGTGCTTCGGTAGTGGCAATGTTGTTCATTAATTGCCAACCTTCTTTAGCGTTCTCAGCGGATAGAGAAGGTAATTTATCTTTTAACTCATCAAACTTACCGATGGTTTTGCGTTTTTCTATTTGTTCATAGAGACGGTATACTTCACTGCTATTAGCAGCTTTTCCATGTATGCGGCAGAAGGCTATTTCTCCTTGGAAAGGGAATTGGGCGTTGGTAGCAGTGGCTGCGTTGTTTGGTGAATCGCCTCCGACATACATCCATTGGTTGTTGGCATTGCTGTTGAGTTTTACCTTACCGCTCAGTCCTGTCAACGTTCCGATGAGTATTCCATCCAGATAAGCATTCATTTCTTGACCATCGAAAGTAAATACGTAGTGATAATAACGGGAAGCCTCTATTGCTGGATAAAGGATACGCTTATACCCGCCATTGGTACAGTTAAACATGGCATAATATTGTTCTATTCCACTTTCATTCATTTGGAAACCAATGAAAGCGCCTTCTAAACCGCTAAAAGGACATTGCCGCACTGTGTTGTTGGTCTTGCAATACACTTCATACGTAAACTGTTGTTCTATCTTACTCTTGAAATCTGCATGACTACTGTAGTCTATCTTGAAAAATTTCTTACTATCTCCGGTGTACTTGCTGACATACATTTTTAAGTCCGAATTATATTCTATCTCCGGTTTTTGATCTGCATTCCCCAATACTGCTGTCAACCCTGAAGGTGCTACATTAGCGGTCATATTATCCGGGACGAACATTATATCAATAAAATCGGCTTTGGGAGCAGTTGCATTGGGGTCTGCTGTCCATTCTTTTGTGGTGAATGTCTGTGTTTTTGATTCAGATTCATTTTCAAAAGAGTCTACAGCTTTTACCTGAACTGTATATTCGGTATTATACTTCAGACCACTGATGTCCCAACTTACGGAGGCAGGCATATCTTCCCGCAAAAAATATTCCGAGTATACTTTGTAAGTCTTCGTTTCTTCTGCACCACTGATTTCTACCAGATATTTGGCCACGAGGTCATCGTCTGTGGCTTGGGGGATAATTATGGTACAACTATTCGCTGTGATATTTTCTATGGTGAAATCTTGTGACATGATAGGAGCATCTCCACCTGTACGGGCTTCAGTATAGATAAACTGCGAACCGTCGTGTGGTGCTTTTATAATCCAAGGTTTTTTGATTTCCTTTTTACGTTTGGTATCCAGGCGTACTATTTCCACGTCCATATTGTCGTCACAGTTCACGATCAAACCTTCCGTTACTTCTTCTCCGCTATCGCGATAACATTCTTTACGGTCATTTCCATGTACGTTTATGTCGAGGTCGGATACTACTCCATAATACCCCGGTCCTACATTGACCCATGTGAAGTCGTTTTGTTTGATAGAACGTTCGTCTTCTTGCGTGAAGTGCAGGTGTCCGGTGAAGTGTACTACTTGTGGGTAAGTCTTCAATGTGTTGTACAGTTGGTTATAGTGATACCAGGGGCTGTAAGCAGTTTCACCTACTGCAGGAGTATGTGAGAAAACGAAAATGGGCTTTCCCGGATATTTACGCGCGGCTTTTTCCAAATGGTTTTTCAGGAAGACTACGGCGTTCAGGTCATAGTTTCCCCATGCGTCCGAAATACTCAGCGTGATGAAAGGATAGCCGTTTATCTCTATATACTGATGGATTGGTTGTGCAAATACATCGTTGAAGAATTGTTTGGTATCTTTGTTATAGAGCTCATGGTTCCCTAACATGAAGTATGTTTTCACATCTGCCGGAAGATTCTGTTGGAACAAATTTTGGAGTCCGCGATAAGCAGCCTCATTGCCTCCGTCGGTCATGTCGCCACAAACAAAGATATTCTTTATGTTGGGTTGTTTTTCCAACAACGCTTTCAGTGCGCGTGGAGTTTTTATATCGGCATGTTCGGTACCTGTTTTGCGGCCATAGTGCAAGTCGGAAAGTACGGCAAAACTTAGTGCCGGTTTGGAGGTTGTTTCCTGAGCAGGAGCGGCTTCTTGTTCAAAAATCAGTTCCTTTTCATCGCTTTTCAACGAGTTCACCAGTTGTACAGTGGTTGTACGGGCTTGTTGCGTTTCGTTTTGAGGAACTGTTAATGTTATTTTTCCCGATTGTTCTTGAACCCCTTGTGGGGTGGCTGTAACAAAGTTCCCCTCTTCTGCTGTTTTTACTTCCCAGGTAACGCCGGGGGTAGAAGTGACTGTTAGCTGATAACTGCTTCCTTCTGCGATTACCGGAATTGTAAGCTGGGCACCTGATAGGGAAATGTCCTCCGACGAATAGGTGATGGATGCCACCACTTGTGCTTCCGCTTTGTCATCTTCGCAAGCAAACACAAGTGTTGCAAGCATACAGATAAAGACAAACGGCAAATAAATGTATGATTGTGTTTTCATGATTCGTTTAAATGGTTCGTTCTATTTTAAAAGGTTTAAATTGAAAGTAATACCTATTGAAAACAATGTTGCGTTATCCTTATTTTTACCTTGTTGTGTTTCTCCCTCTCCTCCTGTCAATAGGAGGAGAGGGAAGATGCGCTGTTTTTTACTCGTAATGATTCTGATGTAACTACTGAAGTATATTAGTAACCATATAATTCGAGTTCATCCAATGATACGTTGTACATCCAATAATTACCATTAGGAACTTCTGTGAGGGACAGGTTACGGTTGGCATTTGTCAGGAATGAAAGTCGTATGATTGTCGTCTCTGGATTTATTGTTATGAATTCACTCTCATAATAGTTGACTTCGACACCGGTTTTGTATTCATCCTTGACATATCCGTCTACTTTCTTTTTGAAGAATGGCATTTTATCATCAAAAGACAAGCATGGGGTTAAATCATCTTTACTTGTTCCTGCATAGAATTTCGCTTTTCCCGGGTAGTTGCCTCGTGATTGTTTCATTACTATTTTGAGATGATTGATGTTTGCATCGGTGACGTTTATATCAATATATATTCCGTAAGTTGAGTCGAAATACTTCGTTTTATCATCACCTGTTTCGAAGTTCCATTCGGATTGCCAATAACCGGCGCCTGTGTTTGCCCAGTCACTAGTTGCATCCTGTCCCCATAATTTTCCATCAGCTAATAATTTAACTGGTAAATCAGACCAAGAGCTTACTCCTTCGCTATTCGTACTCAACTTATCCGTCAGATCCAATTTCTTCATTACCGAGATTTGCAGATAGATGATGTCTTTTTTTACAGCAATCGCATTATTGGTGCACGATTTCATTTGTACGGGCAATAGGTATTCTCCGGTAGCCGTTTGTGCCGTAGTTGTTATTGTAATAGGATAATCTTTAGAACTTGCATTCGTGAGTTCTCGTGTCAATTCTACTTCGTTGAGTGTATAAGTATCGCTTGGCAGGAGTGTATAGTTGGTACTGTTTTCTGTATTGTACGCACTAACCAGTCCTTCCAAAGTGCTTTGCTCGGTTTCAAAACTTACAATAGCGGCTTCATCCCATTGGAATCCTGTGTTTAATTTCAGGCTCAGCTTTTTGGTTGTGCTTTTGCTTGCTTCTACAATGTCGCTATTTGTTTCACCCGATGCCAATCCGATAGATAAGATCGGAGTTTCTACTGAGAACTTGAAATAGCATACCGTCTCTTTATTTACCAGGAACGGCATTCCTTCGCATGCTGCCAGCGTGACCGGAAGAATGTATTCTCCTTCTGACAAGGCAGTGGTAGAGCTTGCTTTTGCACTGATTACGATGGCAACCTCTTTGTTGCTTCTGTCTGCGGTGCCGAACTCCAGTTTGCCGTCGGTTCCTATTGTATAGTAGTCCGCAGGCAGCAGAGTGGCTGATTTTGATTCGGCTTGGTTATATACGTCTACCCATTCTTGCAGTTTAATGGGATCTGCTTCAAAGACTACCTTACTATCCCAACGGTTGTCTACGTTCATGGCAACGTTCAGTGTCTTTGTTATATCCCCTGTGATGCCGGCAATGAGTGCGTCTCCCTCGCCAATGACACCGCCTGGCTCTACCAGGGAAAATTGGGGGGTGATAGCTTTCAGTTGGATAAGGAGAAAGTCATACCCCTCTTTTATTTCGCAACCCTCGGCGGTGAGACGGACGGCGACAGCATATTGTCTGTCGTTTATGTCCGTCAAATCTTTCACAGAATTTTTAATAGTCATGTCCACTTTCTGCTGTTTCACATCGGCAGCCACTTCTATTGTGGGGGGCAGTGAGTAGTACGCTGCCGGAAGCAGGGCATAGCTTGTCTTGTGCTCGGTATTATAGGCATCCAACTCCTCCTGTGTCAGCGGAGTGAGTTGGGCATTGACGGCATCCTTGTTGCTGCTTCCTGTTCTTGTCAGTTGCAGGTTGACGGGAATATCCTTTGACTCATTTAGAAAGGCTACTGTTTTCTCTGTTTCCTTCCATGCCAGTTTGGTAATGGAAGAATTATCCGTTCCTTCTGTGCCTTCAATATCTACCGGCGGGGGCAACAAACTGCTGTCATCTTCATCGCTGCAAGCGGCGGAGAAGCATAGCAGTCCGCTGATCAGCGATAGAAATAGTATATTGTTCTTTTTCATGATTTTGTTTTTTTATTGCTATGGTTTTCTTTAATAAAACTGAAAGACTTCCTTACAGCTTATTTTTTGCAGTCGATAGTCATTTTATAGATGGACTTACCGTTGATAGGAGTTTCGCATTTGTCCTTCAAACCTTGCATGTGCGGTTCATAGTAGGGCAGAAACGCGTAACCCTTGTGTCCGGTATTTGCATTGACGGCTTCCAGCAGGAACATGGAATAATATTGCCATTTGGCAGAGCCATGCCAAAAGAGGTCACGTGCTTCCTTGCGGATGATGGAACCCTCGTTGTCCATAGCTATATGTACAACGGGATTGATTTTTCCGCTTTCATATTTGTAGAAGTTCAGCTTGAAACCGTCCACCGGCTTATTGTCTTCGGTTACCGAAACTTCAATGAGGTCGGTGAAATACTCCCACATGCAGGAATCCCACAAGCGGTACTCTTTCTTGGAAAGGTTGGCGTTGAGGCACAACAACTCGTATTCGTTCCAGTAACACTCTTCCAGAGTTCCGTAAGTGTTGTCGTTCATAATACCGTCCGGTGCTCTGAATCCTTTCCCGTTGATAGGGTTGTTCTTGCCGTTGAAATTTACTACATACAAGTCCCAGATGCCGCGGAAGTGCCCCAACTCGTGTGTGATGGAAGCGATGGTTTTGGCTTTGGTTTCATCGAAGTGGTCATAGAACTTATCCACATTTTCCTCGTTTGGGTTAATAACGAGGATGTTAGACATCCCTTTTCCGTCGTCCCCGCAACCGCCGCCTTTGCCTACTTCAAAGTCCTGTATCACGAAGTCGTAAACTACGAGGCATTGGAATTTGTTGAAGTCTATTTTGTCGGCATGATCCACCGGTACATCCCAGTGCTTGGAGATATTATTACCTTTGTCGTCCTTGCCGTTTTCGTAGATGATAATGTCCTCCAGGTCGGGAATAAACACATAATTACGTTTCAATGCGCCCTGCTTGTCCAGCTTGTTGAAGCGTTCGTTGATGGCGTCCCATTCTGTCTTCAAGCGGTTTTTGAAGAATTCCGCATCTCTCATTTCCCAGCCTTCCTTGTCGATGGCTATCTTTACGTTGAAAGCGCAATTGGTTCCGTCGTCATATTCCAGACCGACATTTTCTGGATTGAATTCACCGCCATCAGGAACTTCCGTTCCGGGTTCACCGGGTAGTTGAGGCTCGTTCTTGTCATCATCGGAACAGCCGACGAACATCATCCCTAAACAAAAGAAGAGTAGTGTATAGAATTGTTTCATAATGATACTTTTTATGGTAATATTAATATCCGAATATTTCAATCTCTGCTAATCCGACCAGTTTGCTACCTACGTTTGCGGCTGTTATGTCAGTCAGCGTTCCTTTTTTGCTTTCTAAGAATGCGATGCGTACAGCTGTGACTTCTCCGCAGTCCTGATAGTCCAAATCCCGGATGTGTCCTCCGTCAAGTTCCAATAAATAGTTTGTTTTCTTTTTGGCATTAGGGAAGACTGGAGCAATTTCTTCTGCATCATCGTTTGTCTTTATAAGTGTCCATTCAGGGTTGCTTACGGTTTTGGCATAGACTTTTGCTTTTGTGGCAAGTGTATGCCATGCGTATGCCGATAATCGGATCTTCATGGCTTTGGTTATTTTCTTGTCCAGATTGGAAATATCCACATAGATGCCATAGGTAGGATCGCAGTAGGATTCAAGCCCTTCCACTGTATAATAGTAGGACTCCCAGAAAAGACCTTCGCCCACTCCGCCGTCAATCAGTTTACCTATTGTTTTTGGACTGCTATTGGTGGTGATGTCGCTGTCAGTCGGTTTTATTTGTATCATTCCGTCTGTCAGGCTGATGGGCAGATAGCAAGTGCCTGCATTGACTTCAAATGGCATTCCTTCCACCTCTTTCAGTATGATGGGCAGCAGGTAGTCTCCGTCTGTCATGCCTTCCTGATACTTGACGGTAATATCCAGTTTTTGGCTTCTTTCTGTTTCGGCAAACTCCACGACGGGAATGTTGTAAGCAGATGTCGGCAATAACTTGTGAATCTTTCCGGTCTCAATGGAATATTGGTCTACCAGGAAATGGAGGATGTCTTCGTCGGTTTCCGGATGAACCTTGAACTTCCAGCCTTCATTCGGCATATTCAGCTTTAGGGAGGTAGTGAAAGTGGCTTGCTGCAAATACGTGTTTGAGGTATGTACTTTGAGCGGTGTCTGTATGCCGATATCGCTCATGGACACTTGGGGAGTGATGACTTTGGGCTTGATAATCAGATCGCACTTGTTTGGATTGACGCTATGCGTTTCGCTGATTAGCTTGACAGGCAACACATATTCCTGGTCTTGATCCAATTCGCCGATAGCGGCTTTCAGTGTGATGTCCAGCGGCTGGCTTTCTACGCCTGCTTCGAACGCATATTGTTGGTTGAACTCATAGCAGTCCGACGGTAACAGTACGTAATCAGAGCCAATCAGTTTGTTATAGGCATCCATTTCTTCCTGTGTAAACAGGCGTACTGCGGCAGTGCGTGCAATGTCGTTGTCTGTGCCGCCTTTACCTACAATGGTGCTGAAAATCAAATCCTTGTTCACATTGTAGAAGTCCACTTCCTGCAATCCGTTATCTTTCAGATAAAGGGTGGAAGAGAAACTGTCATCATCAAAATGCACTTCCCCGGGATCCTCACAGGAAGTGGTGGCAAAAGCCATCCATCCGCAGAGCAGTGATGTTATATAAATGTTCTTTTTCATTTTCTTCGGTTTTAAAGTTCTTTCGTTTAATATCCGGGTGCCTGTACCAGGTTTGTATTCTTTCCGATTTCACTCTGTATGATAGGTAATATATACATGCGTGTGCTCCATTTATAAGGTTGGTTCACTTTTACACGTTGGTTGAACTCGGCGAAAGTCGGATTCATTTTTTCTACGGCGTTCAGTCCTTCGCGTTTGCCTGCCGACAGGTATTGCGGTGCTACCATGTAGCGGCGCAAGTCGTAAAAACGGTGTCCTTCGCCATAGAACTCAACGAAGCGTTCGTTCAGAATCCAGTCTGTCAGTGTGCGTTCGGACTCGGTGATATCCGCTTCGGTGATGGCGGGCAGACCGGCACGCTGGTGCACCTTGTTCAGGTTTTCGAGCGCTTTGGGCGTGTTGCCTTGTGCTGCATAACATTCGGCAAGATTCAGGTAAAGTTCTGCCATGCGGATGAGCGGACGTTGGAAACGGTCGTTGGTGACATTGCCGTTCCTGTCGTAGCGACGGTTGGGACGAACGAACTTTTGTGACAGGAAGCCTGTTTCGCAGCGGTCACGATAATGCAACTCGGGGTTTAAGCCTTGCTTTTGGCTGTCTTTCATTTCCAGACGCACCGGTTTGCCTTCTGCGGTCGTTGTGCCCCAATCTCCCTGGTCGAATGCCATCCAGGCATAGAAGCGGGGCTCGCGGTTGATTGCCAGGTTGATGATGTCCGGACGTGATTCGTCTACACCTGCTCTTTGCAACAGGTCGGGTTGGGTGGTATCCAGGAACTTGCCGTCTTTGGTATAGAATTTCTCCATACTGCCCAGATAGGGGGCGTAACTGTTGAAACCGTCCACCCAGTTGCCGTCGTTCTTTTGCAGCACACGCCATGGCATCATACAGTCGGGAGCGTAACCGTCGTCTTTCGATACACCCCAAATGTATTCGGTATTTCCTTCGTTGTAGCGGCTCGACGTTAAGTAACGCAGCATCAGTACCCGTTTCTTGAATTCGTCCGTAGCGCCTCCCGGAATATAAATATTGCTCAAAGAGATATTTTGGCGGTCGTACATTTCCAGGTCTTCATACAGTTTATGACCGGCAATGCGGGCTTCTTTAAGAGCTTCTTCGCAGGCCACGCGGGCTCGTTCCCACTTCTGCGGGTCATAGGTGAGGCTGACAAGTTCGGTACCGTAGTCCACACCGTCAAGTGAAGTACTGATCTTGTTGCGCCAGTCTTTGTAAGGGAACCCGCCGTTCCACAAAGGAGAGGCAGCATAAACCAGCACTCTGGCTTTCAGAGCGCAGGCAATGGCATGAGTGGCGCGTCCACGTGTGTTCTCCGTACGTTCGGTGGGCAGGTTATATCCTTTGATAACCTTCTCATCCAGCGTTTTCACAATCCAGTTGGTCACTGCATCATAATGGAAGCGTCCATTATATTGTGAGGATGGAGTTTCGGGATCTATGCGTTTGTCGGTGATGGGGCATGGTCCGTACATGCGCAACACTTGGAAATGATAATAGGCCAGCAGGAAATAGGCTTCAGCTTCGTATTCGGCACGTTGCTGCTCGGTTATTCCTTGGGCTTTGGGCAGATACTCCAAAAAGAGTAAGGTTTGTCCGATGTATTTATAACAGAGATTCCAGTCTTGCGGCGTTTCGCTGATGGGAATCAGCAAGTCGTATGCTATTTTATGCTGAAGTTCGCCCCATGCTTGCGGGGTGGCAAACTCATCTGCTGAGGCCTCAACATTTCTGTATTGAATAGGATTGTTTACATTGGCATAGCAGGAATAGAGGAAGTCTTCCGTTTCGTTCGCGTCTTTCACCGTATCGTCCATGCCCACTTGTTCGGGAGGAACAATATCCAAAAAGTCGCAGGAAGTCATCAGTACGCCTGAGGAAAACAATAACGCACCGCCTATAAGTTTTATGGATTTCAGTAATTTCATAGTTGTCTGTTTTTTTAGAAGTTTAATTGTAAACCGATATTAAAGGTACGTTGCAAAGGATATTTATACCATTCCAACTCAGGATCCCATTCTTTGAAGGGACTGAATACGGCTATGTTGTCACCGGTCAGGTAAACGCGGCCGTATTTGAAGGTGTATCCCACTTCCAGTTGTTTGAATCGCAGGAAATTACCGTTGCGCAGCCAGTAAGTGCTGTTTTGCCGGTTGTTGTCAGTCTCTGAATTGGTGATGCCCAAACGGGGGTATTGCGCATGAGGGTTTTGGTTTTCTTCTGTCCAGCGGTTTTCGGCAACGTATTGGAAGACATTGTGGCTCTCTGCTCCGAACGGGTGGACGCCGCCATCCTTGTTCATGTTGATTTTACGCATGGCGGAACCGTTGAAGAACACGCCGAGATCCCATTTCTTGTAAGTAAGATTCACTCCGAAACCGTATTGGATGCGGGGATCTTTACCTAATTCGGAAATGAAAGCCTGGTCATAACTGTTGATAACTCCGTCACCGTTCAGGTCGCGGTATTTGATATCACCCGGCATAGGAGTACTTCCCAACTCCTGTTTGGCATGGTTGTCTATTTCCTCCTGACTGCCGAAAAGTCCTTCTGCCACATATCCGTATTGGTAACTCAACGGACGTCCGGTTTTTATCTGCCAAGGATATTCGTGCCAGATTTCATCTATGTACACATATTTGTTCTTGGTATAGGTGAAGTTTCCGCGGAAGTCGATAGTGAGGTTTTTGCCTATCTGTGTGCTGTAGCTTGTGCTCACCTCATATCCTTGGTTGGACATTTCCCCTATCGGAGAATAGGGAAGGGCGTTGGAGAAACCAATCATGTTGGGCCATGCGGCGCGCATCATCAAGATGTTGTACCGTTTTTCGTGGAAATAGTCGAAGATGATGTTCCAGTTACGGAAGAGAGTGATGTCGATACCTACGTCCAACTTTTGCGAACGTTCCCAACAGGCGTTTTGTACGGCATATCTCTCTAATTGCGGTCCCACTTTGTAGGTATTGAAGTTATCACCCGTCGTCCAGCCGATTTTATCTAGAGATACTTGGTCGATGTAAACAAAGTTGGTCGGATAGTCCAAGTCATCGCTACCTACCTCACCGAAAGAGGCGCGTACCTTGAGGTTGTCCACTTTGTCTCTCAACGGTTCGAAGAATGCTTCGTTGCTGATAACCCAACCCAATGACATGGCGGGGAAGAACTCGAAGCGGTCTGCGCGCGCCAAACGTTCCGTACCGTTATAGCCGAAGTTGAACTCTGCCAGATAACGCTGTCCGTAGTCGTAAGTGAAACGGCCGGAGAAGCCTTGGTTACGGTTGGGAAGTACGTCTCTTTTGAAGTCACGCTGCATATACATCAACATACCGCCTACGTTGTGCATGCCGAACTGACGCTTGTAGTCCAATTGGAACTGCATGGTGATGGTGCGTTCGGTGTATCTGCTGATGTCGGAAGTATAGATGTATTCGGTGCCGGAAGTGCCCAGACGCTCCATGTCATATTGGTCTGTACCGGGTGTCCATTTGGTAATCCGGTAGTAGTAAGGTTCGATGGAGCGTGTGAAGGCTTGGCTGGAAGTGTTCTTGAAGTGAATAAGAGCGTTGGCGGATAGCCCCTTCGTTACAAAATCCAGCGTTTGGTCTATGCGCATGGTGGTGTGCATCATGTTTTCGTCCACCTGCTTGAAAGAACTTGCCATGTGGGCGTACGGATTTGTACGGAGTGTGGCATTGCTGAGAATGGCGTTACCGAACCGCATGTGCTTGTCTCCTTTTTGCGCCGGCAGCGTGGCGGGGAAGAAGATAGGATTGGCGGTATGTGTCATGATGAACAGGTCCTGCGTCTTGTAATTGGGCCCTTTTCTGTTTTGGATCTGGGCATTCATGTTCAAGCGTATTTTGGTGGTCGGGGTGACCTTTACCTGCAGATTATTCTGGAAGTTGTAGGAAAGGTTGTTGATGTTGTTGTTGAACGAGTAAATCTGCGGAGAATCCAGCAGACCGCTATCATGGTTCACGTTGAGACTCATGTAATAGCTCACGCGAGAGCCGCCGCCCTGGAGGTTCACATTGGCGCGTTGGCTCATGGCCATATCTTTAAAAAGAAGGTCGCGCCAGTTAACGTCGGGATATACGTACGGATTGACTTTGTTGCGCGTGTTGTCTATGCGCTCCTGGCTGTACATCAGGGAAGTGGCGCCTCGGTTTCTCTGTCCTTCATTGTATAGTTCCATCCAAGTGGCGCCGTCTACGAACTTGGGGAAGTTCATCATCGACTGGAAGGAGTTTTCTACCGTAACGTTGATTTGGGTTTTCGTGTTTTCCTGACCGCTCTTGGTGGTGACTAACATCACACCGTTGGCGCCGCGCGAACCGTAGATGGCAGTAGCCGAGGCGTCTTTCAAGATAGAGAACGACTCGATGGTTTCAGCGGGAATGTTGTTCAGGTCGGTGCTGGAGATTTCCACGTCATCCAACAGGATGAGGGGAGTCTTGCGTCCGCCGAAAGTGGAAATGCCGCGGATGTAGAATTCGGAAGCGCTGCCCGGTTCGCCGCTGGTGGTATTTACCATCACACCTGCCAGGCGACCCGCCAATGAAGAGGTCAGTGAAGAACTCGGAGCTTTCAACGCCGCGCCTTTCACGCTGCTGATGGCTCCCGTTACGCTGACTTTCTTCTGCGTACCCGAACCGACTATGACAACTTCGTCCAGCAGCTCGTTGTCCGATGTCAGTTTTACGTTGATTACGCCTAAATCTTCTACCGGAACCTCGCGTGTTTTATATCCGATATAAGAGAATATCAGGATGCTTTTACGACTGTCTACTTCGATAGAGTAATTACCGTCGATGTCCGAGATGACTCCGGTAGTAGTGCCTTTCAACTTGATGTTAACACCTATCAGTGGAGAGCCGTCTACTGCATCGGTAATAGTACCCGTTACCGTACGGCCTTTCTTTTGTTGATAGGTCGTCATCACTTCTCTACCTGTTTTGTCTGCGGAATCGGCAAAAACCGGATCGGTGGCTCCCGATAATGCCATGGCGACTAAACAGAGTGAGAATAGTTTCTTAGAATGCTTTTTCATTAAGAATAAAGTTTTAATTAGATTTTATCTGTTAACTATCTCTTTTATTTCTGCAGGCAAATATCAGAGAAAGTCAGCTAAGGCGCTTTGTTTTGCGTGCCTAATTGTATTCTTTCCGTAGCGTGGGACGGAAAACAAAGAAAAACATGAAAAAAAACCTTGGACTTATCGTCGCAAGGTAGGGGAGACGGCAGAGTATCTCTACCTTGTAAAAGGAGAATACTCAATGGCTTTTTTTATACTCTGTCGGCGGCATGTCGTATTTCAACTTGAAAATCTTGGTAAAGTGCGAGCTGTTGGCAAATCCCACTTCGTTCATAATCTCCTGCACGTTCAGTTCGGTATTGACCAGTAGGAACGCGGCTTTCTCAAGCCGTACATTGCGTACGTAATCCGACAGTGATTGTCCGTCAATCCGTTTCAAGTCCCGGTAGAGTTTCGTCCGGCTCACCCCCATGGCATTGGCAATCTGCTCGGGCGACAGGTCGGGGTTGCCGAGGTTTTCGTCAATAACCTTCTTGAGTTGCTCCGTCATGGCTTTCAGTTCCTCCGGATTTAAAGCGGATTTCTGGGGCTCCTTGCCCGTCTCTCCGCCGGTGTTCCGTTCGTTGGAAGCGCTTTCATTATGCAGGGCGGATTGGGAGCTCTTGAACCATTGTTCCCGTTGCGCCAGCAGGCGCTGGAGGTTTACTTCCAGCAATTTCATGGAGAACGGTTTGGGGATGTACAGGTCTGCGCCTGATTCGTATCCCTCTATCTGGCTCTCTACATTGTCCTTCGCCGTAAGCAATACCAACGGGATGTAGGCTACGGACAGATTGTTCTTGATGCGGCGGCACATCTCTATGCCGTCCATTTCGGGCATCATCACATCACTGACAATGATGTCGGGGAAGATGGACATGCACATTTCCAGTCCGATGCGTCCGTTATCGGCTATGCGGATGTTGTAGGACGGTGAGAGCTGCTCTTTCAAGGCAGCTTGCAACTCCTTGTTGTCCTCCACCAGAAGCAGGGTGGGCAGTTGCGGATTGTCGGTGTCCTGTTCTTTGGGCGTCTCCTCTTTTCTTGTTTCGTCCGCGCTGAGTTCATTGTACTGCTCGTTGATGAACGCTTCGATGTCGGGAACGTCATTTTCGGTTTCCGTGCATCGGTTGAAGATGGGCAGCGCCACAATGAATTCCGTTCCCGTCATGCGCTCGCTGCTTACGACAATCACACCTTTGTGCTGCAATACGATGCTTTTGACAATGGCGAGTCCGATACCTGAGCCCAGATGTGACTGCGAAGTGCCTTTGGTCTGGAAGAAACGTTCGTAGATAAGGCGGATGGACTCCGTGGAAATGCCTACGCCCGTATCTTTTACGGTGAGTATGCACACCGGTTGTTCTGCGGGGATACTGCCTTCTGTGTGTACCGTTTCGTAACGGGGAACAATGTCTTTCATCGTCCCTCTTTTGAAAGAAACCTCTATCTGTCCGCCCTCGTTCGTATATTTAATGGCGTTGGAAAGCAGGTTGATCACCATTTTTCCTATTTTGTCTTTGTCGGCATCCAGCACGATGTCTTCGGCTTCGGCGGTGTAACTGGCGGCAAGCCGTTTGTTTTCCGCCCACGAGCTGATTTCGTCGAAAAGCCGGGCCACCATCTGCGACATATTCAGACGTTTGAGGTTCAGGCTGCCGATACCCAAATCCGCTTTACGTATATCAACCAGTTCGGTGATGAGCGCCAGCATCTTTTTGGTGTTGGTCAGAATGGTTTTGCACTCTTTGGCAGGGCTGTCCTTACCGGACAGTCTCTCGGCAGCCAGCAGTATCAGGGTGAGTGGGGTTTTCAGTTCGTGGGAGGCGTTCATGAAGAACTGCATCTTCGCCTGATATTTCTCTTCGTCCTGCGCCATCAGGATTTTTTGGATTTCGTTTTCCTTTTTAAGGTTCTGTTCCTTGTTGTATTGCCTGAAAGCGGCGAAAAGGACAAATGCGATGAACGCTGCATAGCCTGTTTTGGCGTATGGCGACAGCCACCATGGAGGCAGAATACGGATTTCTATAGCCTTTCCCGGTTCTTGCCAGGTATATCCTTTGTCGTTGGAGAGCTGTACTTCCAGCTTGTACGAGGAGTATGGGAGGTTGGAGAAGTAGACCTCGTTGTCGGAATGGCGCAAGGTGCGCCATTCTTCCTGAAAACCTTTCAGGCGGTAGCGGAACATAACCTGTTCGGACAGCTCGTAGCCCAATGCCGCCAGTGAAATGGTGAAGTTGTTTTGCAGGTGGTTAAGGGTCAGTTTGTCTGTTTTGTCCAGTATCTTATCGAGCAGCACACGCCCGTTGTAATCGGTTTGTGGAATAATCTTCCGGTTGTTTACGAACAAGTCGGCAAACATAAGTTCGCTGTTGCCGCTGTTGCCGGTAATCCGGTCGGGGTAGAAATAGCTCAATCCGTATAGACCGCCCATATAGAGCGCGCCGTTTTCGCTTTTGTAAGATACGTTGATCTTGAATGCGTTGTTTTGCAACCCGTCTCCTGAACCATAAGTCTGGATGGTGTTCTTTTGGGGATTTAGCCGGGTGATGCCGTTACCTCCTACCCACACGTTGCCCTGCCGGTCCAGCAGTACGATTTCACAGTCATTGTTCGGCAATCCGTCCTGTACGGTGTAGGTCGTGGCGGTGTAGTCGTTGTTGCGTTCGGAATGTAATACAAGCTTGTTCAGCCCTCCTCCGATGGTTCCTACCCAACATACGGAATCGTTGTTGCAGTCGATGCTTGCCAGATAGTTGGTGGATATGGATGCGGGGAGCGAAGCGTCGGCCTGATAAGCGGAAAGTTCTTTAATTTTTCCGTCGGCCGTCAAGCGGAGGCGGTTCAATCCGTTGGTGGTGCAGAAGAAGAGAGTTTTCCCTTTGATAAGTATGTGAGCCACCAAGTCGGAGAGCAGACCGGGATCGGTCCGCGTATTCAGCTGCATGCTGATGGAGGGAGAGGTCAGCGGGTCACTGATGCGTAATACTCCTTTTCCCCAGGTTCCCACCCATAATTCTCCCGCTTCATCTTCGGTGAGATAGGCTATGCTGGTATTTACGGTCTGTGCGTCATCCCGGTTGGCGGGTCTCATTCTGTTCAGCTTTTGCGTGTGAGTATCGTAGATCAGGATGCCCGAGCTGGTGCCGATATAAAGATGCCGCTGGTCGCGGCTCATTTCTACCGCTTGGTAATAAATGGCTTCCGGACTGTCTTTTTGCAGCGGGATAAAGGTGAGTTCGCCCGTCCGGGGGCGGTAACGGAACAGGCTTCCATACTCCACAATCATCCAGTTGGTGCCGTCTTTCTGTCCGGTGACGGATACGATTTCGCTTTGCGAGAATCCCATTTCTTGAAAGTCCGCCGTCGAGATGTTCGTAAAGAGAGACTTGGACAGGGGGCGGTAGAATACCCCCCAGCTATTGGTTGCCACCCATAGGTTATTGTATTTGTCGATCTGGAGATCTTCTATTTTCTGGGTAGAGAGATTGTCTCCTTGCGTGTTCCGCAGGTATTCCCGTACGACGGGGTGGGATGAGAAAGGTTGCTGCACTTCAAAGATGCCTGCCGAATACCCGCACCACAGCCCGCCTTCCTCGCTGACAACGAGCTTCCCGTTGGTGATGGCAGGGATGCGCGGATGTATCCGATTGAAGTTGATATAGGCGGGGGCAGTGTAATCAAGTTGTCCGTTGGCAACAGAAAAGCGATAGCATCCGTCGCCCGAACGCGCATAAAGGAAGCTGTCACGCAGGCAGATACTGCGTATCCATTGGTCTTTCCCGAAAAGTTTGCCGGCTTCGTGGCTGTTCAGCAGCGCGATGCGCCCGTTTTCGATGCTTAACCGCATGATGTGCCAGCCGGAGGAAGCCCATGCCGTTTTGCCTTGAAACTGTATGTCGCTGATGCCTTTGCAAAAGATACGGTCGGCTTCGCTGTCCCATTTCATCGGACTTAATGTATCATTCTGTGCCTGTACGGCAATGATTTCCTGCGGTGTCCTTATCCATAAGTGGCAGCCGTCCGGGGCGATGAACAAATCGGTAACGGTGGCTCTTAGCTGTATGGATAGTTTTTCGTCTTCTATATAATAAGGTATATAGCGGTGGGTATTCAGGTCAAAGCAGGTCAGTCCGCTTTCCGTACCCAGCCACATCCTGTTCTTGTTGCAAACGATTGCCCGGATGCGGTTGTGTGATTCATACACTTTGTGCCCTTGCGGATAGTAGTCGAACGTCTCCAGAGTATAGCCGTCGTAGCTTTGCAATCCTGCGAAAGTTCCTATCCATATCAGCCCTGTGCTGTCTTGAGCCAGACAGTTGGCATCGGTATGTGCCAGTCCGTTATCTATATTCAGGTGTTTGAATATCTCATTGGCATGTATGGTTGTAATTGTTGAGGGCAGAAATATAAATAAGAATATCAGTAGCTTGTACAGGCTTTTCATTGCAAGTTGTATTAGAATTCTGATGCAAATATATTAAAACTCGTATACATAGCATATGATTTTAGATAAAAAAGTGGAAAGAAGGTTGTATGCGGAAGTTGAATTTTACTTCATCTTTTACAAGTGGATTTTTTTATTCTTTTCTTATCACTCGTCACACTTGTAAGTAACTTGTTGAAAGTGTATCGGTTGTCGTGTTGTGACAACCGATATGAGTGTGATGACAAATGTTTTGTCATCACACCTTTTTTGCGGAAAAAACAGTCACTTTACGCCGTAACTTCTTTGTTATCAGCCTTTATATATACTTTGTGCGACCCTTGTCCCACTGTTGCCAAATAGCCCTTTTCTACCAACAAATTGAGGTCATTCAGCGCTTTGTTCTTCAAAAGTCCGGTAAGTCCGCTATAATCTTTGCGGGTAATGAAAGGATGTGTCTCCAAAAAAGCCAATAATCGGCGGTAACGTTCCGCACCGCTGATTTCGGCACTGTGCCTGAAACCGTATCCCGCCTTGACACGTTCCACAAAGCCTGCACACTGCTTGCGGAAACCGGGGGATACCCGGAAATGCACTTTGCCGAAGAATATGCTTTGTGCATGAATTTCCTTTTTGTCCTCCACCGGGCGGGACACCAGCCCTGCCGAAAAGTACCCCATGTCGCCCAACTGCACATGGTGTCCTTCGGAGAGATAATAGGAAATGCGGTCTTCAAATGCCGCCAGCAATCCCTCGATGTCTCCGGGAGTAAAGCTGGATGCCTGTGAAATGTCACTCACCAGACGTTTGGTAGTGATAGTTCCCCTGTTTACGATGCGGGGGTAAAGGGGTTGTAACTCGCCGTCGCCTTTTGGATTGGGCTTTCTTTGGAAGTCATACGCTGCTGCCATGGTTCTTTTAGTTTTTATTTGATTAATAATATTGTCACGTAACGACTCAGGTACACGCCTGCAAGTCTGAGCAACTGTCATTCAGAGCGTAGCGAAGAATCCCCTCTCCCGTTATCATCACAAAGGGAGTGGATTCTTCGGGCTAAAGCCCTCTGAATGACAGATTGTACTACTTTTTAGTATTTACACTCGCTGAATGATTGTTGTATCATTGCGGTTCTATCGTATTCTGCCAACCGAAACAAGACAGGAGAGTGTGTCAAAACTCTGACAAGCATATCATCAGCTTCGCTCAAAATATCTTTTTATTTCTTACGCCAATGTATAGTCTGTCATGCAGAACGTAGTGAAGCATCTCTTCTCCTACTCATAAAGAGAGTAGATTCTTCGCTTCTTTTTGTCCTTTTGCTTCAGATAAAATGCCGTTATACTTGCAGTATAACTTCGTTTTGCATCTGCGGGCTGTGCGGTTTCCGGTTGCGGGCCGGACAGCCCGCAGATGGAAACCGTCCGGCCCGCAATTGAAAAACGAGGTTTAACTACTTTCAAAGGTACAAAATCCATGAGGCAAAGTCAAGTTTTTGCGGGTTTATTTTTCAATTTTTCTTATTGTATCACACCGGTTGTATCCGGTGATTTTTTTTCAAAGAAAAGGCTTTATTTACTTGCTTTCAGCACGTTTTATATGTAACTTGCAAGCTCTAAGAAACGGAGTATATTCTTCAATAATTTTTAAAACAAAAGTCGGCAATGAAAGTAACCTTGACGAAGGAAGATCAAGACCACAGAACAGAAACTATCAGTACTTGCGAAGCGGAAGCGTTTATCAGCAAAATCAAGTCGGAAACCAAAGGAAAGTATGTCAGCGGATTGCGTACCATGCTGGAATATACAAGCGGCAACAGCGGGGGACATTACGAACACATAGACCGCCTGCCACGCGTCTGTCCCGCACTGGAATACGGACGTACACACGAGGGCGAGCGGAGAGTGAAACGTTACAACGGCATTGTGCTGCTGGAAGTGCGGAACCTTTCCGGACTGTCGGAGGTGGAGCCGGTGAAAGAACAGGTGTCATTATTGCCGCAGACCTATGCCGCATTTGCCGGAAGCAGCGGCCGAAGCGTGAAGATATGGGCGTTGTTTGCCTTGCCCGACGGGAAACTGCCGCAACGCGAGGAGGAAATCAAGCTGTTCCATGCACATGCTTACCGCATGGCGGTGCGGTGCTATCAGCCTATACTGCCTTTCCCAGTTGCCTTGAAAGAGCCTTCGCCTGCCGATACTTTCCGGATGACGCTGGACGAGCGGCCTTATCTGAATGTGGATGCCGTACCTTTCTGTTTGGAGCAACCGTTGACAATGCCCGGCGAACAGACCTTCCGCCAGCACCGCCTGACAGAGAAAAATCCTTTGCAGCGCCTGCAACCCGGCTTCGAGGCTTCGCAGACCTTCACTCTATTGTTTGAAGCCGCCCTGAACCGGGCGCTGGACGAGACGGAGGACTGGCAGCGCGACCGGGACGACCTTCACCCGTTGCTTATCCGCATCGGTGAACAATGTTTCAAAGCCGGTATTCCCGAAGAAGAAGTGGTGCGGCAGGTGATGATACACTATTACCGCCAGGCGGACGAGCAGACGGTGCGCATCACGTTGCACAATCTGTATCAAGAATGCAAGGGCTTCGGAAAGCGGAAGCTGCTGACTCCCGAACAATTGACCGCCCTGAAGTTGGACGAGTTCATGGAACGGCGCTACGAATTCCGGTACAACCAACTGATGGGTGACTTGGAATATCGCCAGCGTGATTCTATCCATTTCTATTTCAACGTAATGGACCAGCGGGCGCGCAACAGCGTGGCAATGGACGCCTTGCTGGAAGGGCTGCGGGTATGGGACAGGGACGTGAACCGTTACCTCACTTCCAACCGCGTGCCGCTGTACAATCCGGTGGAGGAATATCTGTACGGTACCGGGCATTGGGACGGGAAAGACCGCATCCGCGCGCTTGCCGACCTGGTGCCATGTAACAATCAGTATTGGCGGGAGCTGTTCTACCGCTGGTTTCTCAGTATGGTGGCGCACTGGCGGGGGCTGGACAAGATGCACGCCAACAGCACTTCCCCGCTTCTGATTGGTGCGCAGGGCTACCGTAAGTCTACCTTTTGCCGCATCCTTCTGCCGCCCGAACTTCGCTTCGGCTATACGGACAGCCTGGACTTCAAGAGCAAGCGGGATGCGGAGATGTATTTAGGCCGCTTCCTGCTGATCAACATTGACGAGTTCGACCAAATAAACCCCGGCCAACAAGGATTCCTGAAACACTTGTTGCAGAAGCCTGTCGCTAACCTGCGCAAGCCTTACGGAAGCAGTATCCAAGAGATGCGCCGCTATGCTTCGTTCATCGGGACGAGCAATCATAAAGATCTGCTGACGGACACCAGCGGCAGCCGCCGTTTTGTGTGCATCGAAGTGACGGCACCCATTAATACGAATGTGACGATAAACTACCGGCAACTCTATGTGCAGGCGATGCACGCCCTCCAAAAAGGGGAACGTTACTGGTTTGATGATGAAGACGAGGCTGTTTTGAAGGAAACTAATCGTGAATTCGAGCAAATAAGTCCGGTAGAACAACTTTTTCATTGTTACTTTCGTTTACCGGAAACGGTAGAGGAAGGGGAATGGATGTCACCCATGCAGATATTGGAATTCCTACATTCCAAAAACAAGGAAGTGAAGCTCACAGATGGTAGCGTGAAGCATTTCGGGCGCATACTGAAGAAAAACAATCTGGAATGTATGCATACCCGGAAAGGGGTGGTGTATAAGGTGGAAAAGTTTTAATATTTTATTTTTTTGTGTGATGACCCATGTTTTGTCATCACCTCTCATAACGGTTGTCATAACATGACAACCGCTTTATTTTTAGATAGTTAGGATGGAATGTGATGTGTGATGAGAAATTTCTGTTTTTCTTTTATTCCTTTTAGCGGCGGTTATATTGAATAATCAAAGTCGTTTTCTTTAGTCATTTCTTTTTTTAGGGTAATCTCATTCTCCATTCTTTTGATGGCTGTATTGAAGAAAAAGTCAACCATGGGAGCTGTGTTGCGTTCGTTGCGACAGGCTTTAAGTGCAGCGATATATTTTTCCCTTTCTGTGCTTTCAATAAGAATCATCGGTTGCTCTAATTTGACTAAAATGAAATTTGAAAGCAGACGACCCAAGCGTCCATTTCCATCCCGGAATGGATGTAGGAATATGAAATGTTTGTGAAACTGTGCTGCGATTTCTACCGGATGTACCGGTCGTTCTTCGATAGCTTTCTGTGTGGCTTCCATCAATTTCGGGACACGAGTTATCAGCTCTTTATGGTCTCCAAAGATGGTGTCCCCGGCTCCCATGTCAGTGTTCGTATATTCTCCCGGTACTGCATCTTTATATCGATATGTCAGCGTATGCTCGGTTAAAATTCGATGCGTATCTTTGACTAATTGCTCTGTAAGTGGTTGGTCTGTTTGTCCCATTAGGAATTCATACGCTTTAAAGTGATCCAGCATCTCAAATGCTTCAAGGAGGGTCCTGCCTTGCGGTATCAGTCCCAGACCTTTTTCTTTCAAAGCCCTTGTATCGTCTACAGAAAAGGTGTTTCCTTCAATCGCGCAACTGTGGGCTGAAAAGAGTATTTCATTATACTCTTTCAAATCTTCAGCATTGAATTTGTCAATGACCTGTTGCCGGTATTCTTTCAGCAGGGTGTCATACCTGATAATCTCTCTCTCAAACATGATTGTTAGGATTGATTTTATTACTTTGCAATATCACTTTGCAAAGATATAAATAGAAAACGTTACTGTAATATAGTACAGTAAATAAATTTATCGCATTACATCAGTAAATCTACCGGGACATGGTGATGATGAAAAACTAAAACTGAAATCCTTTAAGTGTTTGTAAACGTTAAATGCATGGAAAGAACAATCGATGGGACGGAAAACACAGGATTAGGAACGGATAGCAAAGTGGTGGCAGGTCTATGATTGTACATTTGTCGAATGAAAAAAAATATTGTAGTATTTATTGTTTTCTTGGGGATAATAGGTATTGCCTCTCGTAGTGAATTCAAAAATGAAGGAGGAGGGGAAGTGCCTTTTACTATCAATCCACTGGATAGAAAATTAGTATTATCTGTACAATTGGATGATAGTATAAAGGCTAACTTGGTTTTTGATACCGGATTACTTGATGAAGCTGTTTCTTTAGATTCTACATTTTGTTCAGAACATTCCTCTATATTGAAGAAACAGCCTTTGGATAGTATATCGCCTGCCGGTTCTGCTTGGAGCTTGATGAGTGCAGTTGCCCAAAATTATAGTGTAGCTCCTGCTGTTAAATTAGGAAAGATTCCTTGTTTTTATGAAGGGATGGTAGTGTACAACTGGAAATGGTATATGGCGACTACAACAGATGGCATTTTTAATATTCCGCCAAATGATACGACTCATGTTTGGGAACTTAATTTTGAACATAATTATCTGAAAGTTCATCTTTCGCAAAATTTTGCAATGCCGGAGAACTGCTTTACTTTTCCATTTATGAGAAAAAAGGCTTCCCAACCGTTCTTAATAAAGTTGCCGATAAAAGTAGAGTGTGCAGGTGGAGATACTTTGACACTGAACCGCTCTTTTGTGATAGATACCGGAATACCTTGGGATATAGTATTGATGCGGCGTGCAAAGGAACTCTCCTTTTTAAATAGACAAAAAGACGCTGTATGGACAAAAAATATGGCAAATTATTACCGACATTATACTGTACGTGCTAATGTGTTTGAAACAATGGAGATTGATTCTTTACGTATCTATACATTTGACTCTGTGAACCGTATGTATTATAATTATTTAATCGGTTTAAATTTTTTAAAACGTTTCAATGTCTTTTTTGATATGAAGAATCAACGGTTAGGATTACAGCCTATTCCTAATTTTCAACGAATCGTTAATCCTTTGCGCAAGAGGTTTCATATCGGTTTTACCCGTACGGCAAACGGTAAGATAATTGTGTCGAAAGTCGCTGATTATGAAGAAAACTATTTTAAAACGGCGGGTTTCCAAGAAGGTGATGAGGTGATAACTGTGAATGGAAAGCCCTTTAATAAATTGGCGCCGGAAGATGATGCGGAGTTAGGAGAACAGGAAGTGTTGCATTATGATATTCTGCGCGGTGGGCATCCCATGAAAATAACGGTTCATGTGGATAAAAATGAAGTGCAGGGAGATTAGATTTGATATAAAGTCTCTATCGGCTAACCTACGATAAATTGTTAATGATGAAAATATTAATTACTCTATTTTTACTTTTGTTCTTTTCAACAAGAACATGTTTGGCTCAATCAATACAAGATAACGAAGTGACAGATAATGAAAATAGCTTACTTTGGAAAATCTCCGGTAATGACTTGCAGCATGATTCATATCTTTTGGGAACAATGCACAATGTTGAGCGCACGTTCTTGGATAGTATTTCGGGATTTAGAAAGGCCTTTAAAGCTGCTAAGCAGATAGCTATAGAATGTGATATCTTTACACAAGATATTAATAATCGTTCTAAACCTAAAGAACTAAAAGATTATGTCTTTATGCCAAATGATACTTCCAAAATAATAAGAAAATCCATTTTATGGAAACTCTTGAAAGTGTTGGACAAAAATGGGCTGAATATGACTCACTAAACTACATGATGGATTTACATTATTTAGCTAAACAAATAGGAATTGACGATGAACCCGAATTTGTACTTGACCGTTATAAACATACTGAATTTTTACTCGTTACTACTCGAAATGAAGAATGGATGAAAAATCTTATTCCAATGATTCATGAAGATTCTTCGCTAATAGCGGTTGGGGCAACGCACCTTATTGGCATCAACGGATTAATTGCAAAGTTAAGAAATCTTGGATATAATGTTGACCCCATGAGATAAGCTTTTTATTATGCTGTATCTGATAGATGTATATATGCCATGAACGGGCATTGCAATTTGTAGGATTGCTAATACTATCTGTTTGTAAATGTTAAATGTACGGAAAGAACAATCGGTGGGACGGAAAACACAGGATTAGGAACGGATAACAAAGCGAGGAAAAGCGTTTGAGCGTAGTTTTGTACACGAAATATAGAACGAAACCCGGAACGATTATGGATATAAATTCTTTGTCTTTTATTTCGTATGCAGTGTGTACGGCAGCTACTGTCCAAACAGCTATGGCAGGACATGTGGAACACAAACAAACCAATATATTGTTTTGCATTGCTGATGACGCAGGGCACATGAGTGCTTATGGAACTCCCTGGCTCAATACGCCGGCTTTTGACCGCGTGGCAGGTGAAGGTATTCTTTTTAATAACGCTTATACTTGTAATGCCAAGTCGGCGCCTTCGCGGGCGGCTATCATTACCGGACGTAATTCGTGGCAACTGAAAGAGGCATGTAATCATTGGCCGAATTTTCCTGTTGAATTTAAGTCTTATCCCGAAGCTTTGGCTGAAAACGGTTATTATGTGGGCTGCACCGGTAAAGGCTGGGGACCCGGCGTTGCCAATGATGCCCATGGCAGAAAGAGAGAGATTACCGGAAAAGGATGGAACAAAAGAAAGCTGGAACCGCCTACTGCCAATATCTCCAAAATAGATTATGCCGCAAACTTTGAGGATTTCATGAAAGACCGTCCCAAAGATCGCCCTTTCTGTTTCTGGTATGGCGCATTGGAACCGCATAGAAGTTATGAATACGGCTCATCTGTGCGTGCCGGAAAACGGACGGAACAGATAGATGCAGTGCCGGAGTACTGGCCCGATAATGAGTTGGTGCGTACAGACATGCTGGACTATGCGTTGGAGATTGAACATTTTGACAAACATCTGGGACGTATCCTGCAGACATTGGAAGAGGAGGGGGAATTGGAAAATACAATTATTGTAGTAACCTCTGACCATGGCATGCCTTTTCCCCGGTGCAAGGGACAGGAATATAACAACTCCAATCATGTACCTATGGCGGTGATGTGGAAGAACGGTATCAAGAAACCGGGCCGGACGGTGGATGACTATATAAGTTTGATTGATATTGCTCCTACTTTACTTGAAGCGGTAGGGGTGGAACAGGACAAAACCGGAATGAAACCTATTACGGGAAGGAGCTTCATTGATATTCTGAAAAATAAAAAGACCGATACGGATCGTGGGTTTGTAATGATTGGCAAGGAACGCCATGATGTAGGACGCCCTGATGATCAGGGATATCCTATTCGCGGAATGATACGAGGAGACTATTTGTACCTGAAGAATTTTGAGACGGAGCGCTGGCCGGCGGGAAATCCGGAAACTGGTTATATGAATGTGGATGGCAGCCCGACTAAAACAGAGGTCTTGAAAGCAAAACATAATAAGGAGACGGCTTATTACTGGCAACTGTCTTTTGGCAAACGTAAGGCTGAAGAGCTCTATAATATCCGGAAAGATCCTGACTGTATGGTGAATCTCGCGGAAATGCCGGAGTATGAAACCCTGAAAAGGAAGCTGGAGAAGGAAATGACTCTCCGATTGGTGGAACAGGAAGATCCCCGTATGTTTGGAAGGGGAGGACTTTTTGACAAATATCCTGATATGAGTCCGGCGCATCAGTTTTGGAATCGCACTGAGGCGGGAGAAAAAGTACGTTCCGGATGGGTAAACCCTACTGATTTTCAATAGGCAATAATCATATATCTTTAAAAGTTAATCATGAAAAATATCAAATTAGTATTCTGTATCGCTGCACTGTCGCTGTTTATAGGAAGTACGGCATGGGCAAAATCAAAAGAAAAGGAAATCAAAATTTCCGCAAAGTCTCTCAAAGATAACAAGTTTGGCCGACCCGACGGGCAGTTCAGTTACGATTATAAGGCCGAGTCGGAAAATCTGGTGCTGTTTTGGGATAAATCGTTTGGAAAGAATCCCGCAACGTATGCCGATAAGTTCCGCCGTTTCTATCCCGATGAAATTCTGAGGGAAGGTGAGCGCTTCTATACTTATTATGTGGATAAGTTGAAGTTTGCCGATAAGAAGAAGTCCCTTTCAAGCCGCTATAAGATGATTATATGGATGTATAATGATGACAAGACTACGGCCTACGGCTGGGGAGAGGATGGTGTAGGTATGATGTGGATGCGTCCATGTCGTGCCCAGTCTTATCCTTATTGCGCATTGGCTCATGAAATGGGACATTCTTTTCAGTTTATGGTAGGTGCTGACGGCTCACGCGGGTTTGCCGGACATCCGTTGGTGGAATATACTTCGCAATGGATGCTTTGGCAGGTGTATTCGGACTGGACTACCATTGAACAGTTTCATCTGGATGCCTATATGGATCAGACACATTATTCATTGCTGAATGAAATCAACCAGTACCATGCTCCGCAGTTCATGGAATATTGGTCGAATAAGCATGGGCTGGACATCATTGCGAGGATATGGAAAGAGGCGGTGGGAAAAGAAGATCCGGTTCTTGCCTATCAACGGCTCACCCGGATTAATCAGGAACAGTTTAATGATGAGATTTATGAGGCTGCCACCCGGTTTGTGACTTGGGACATACCGAGAGTGGAACGTGTGTGCAGCAGTTATGCCAATCAGCATCGTTGCAAACTGGACAAAGCAAACGAAGGATGGTATCAGATAGCGCAGTCACGTTGTCCGCAGAACTATGGATACAATGTTATCCGTCTGAATGTACCGGAGGGCGGTAAGGTGGTTTCCCTGGATTTCAAGGGAATTGCGGGCGATGAGGCTTTTCGCTCGGTACAGACGGATAAAGCCGGCTGGAGATATGGCTTTGTGGCGGTGAAGAAGTCCGGTGAACGTGTTTATGGTAAGATGAACAAAGGGCGGAACGGGGCGAACGAGACAGTACGCTTTGAAACGCCTCAAGATACGCAGTTTCTTTGGTTGGTAGTGACCGGAGCGCCAACGGAACATTGGGAGGTCTTGAAGAGTTGGGGAGAACTTGCGAAAGAAAAAGGAAAGGAAGCGCAATGGTCGTATCAGGTGCGATTAAACGGTACATCACTTCATTCTTCCGTATTGAAAGCAAAGAAATAGTAACAGGTAATAACCAAAAGAAAAGTATCATGAAAAAGAAGATTTGTTTAATGTTGTTGTTAGGTGGACTGTGTAGCTCTTCAGTCGCGAAGGACTACCTGGTTTCAACCCCTAATACTTCATTGCTGATTACGGCTGTTCCGGGTGAAAAATCCAAATTCCAATATTATGGAAGCCGCATTGAGGAAAGGGACATACAGGGCGTTTATGACAGCGGGCAGGCGTTCGGAGTGGAAAGCTATCCGGTGTTCGGACTGAATACGCCGGGAGAACGGGCGATGGCTGTGGCGCATGCCGACGGGAATATGTCGCTCGACCTGGTAGTGGAAGAGGTTAGACAGTACGAGGATGCCGGGGCGCAGACCACTGAAATCCGTATGAAGGATTTGGTGTATCCGTTCATCTTGAAGCAGTATTTTAAGGCATATAAGGGTACGGACGTCATTTCTACCTGGGTGGAAGTGGAGAATGTCGGTAAAAAGCCGGTTACGTTGTATCGTTTCGCTTCCGCTTTTCTGCCTGTGCCGCGTGGAGACAACTGGATGACTCATTTTCATGGATATTGGGGAGCAGAGCACATGATGGATGAAGAAAAGCTGACGAATGGCCAAAAGGTCATCTCCAACAAAGACGGTCTGGCAAATACGGAGACGGACAATCCGTCGTTCATGTTGTCAATGGACGGAAAGGCGCAGGAAGAATACGGGCATGTGTTGGGCGGAGCTTTGGCATGGTCGGGCACTTATCTCATCAAGATGGATGTGCGTAATACCACTTTCAATATATCTGCGGGGATGAATGAAGAGACTTCGCATTATATATTGGAGAGCAAAGAGCGATTTGTTACTCCTGAGTTTGCCATGACTTACAGCACCACCGGCAAGGGAGGAGTGAGCCGCGCTTTTCATCGCTGGGCGCGGCAGTATAAACTGAATCAGGGAAATGTGCTGCGTGACATTCTGCTGAATAGCTGGGAAGGGGTTTACTTCAAGGTGAACCAACAAGGAATGGATGAAATGATGGAGGCTTTCTCGGCAATGGGAGGCGAGCTGTTTGTGATGGATGACGGATGGTTCGGCGACAAATACCCGCGTGACGGGGGAAACAGCAGCTTGGGCGACTGGACGGTATGCAAGAAGAAACTGCCCGAAGGCATTGAAGGGTTGTTGAGATCAGCAAAGAAACATGCCATCAAGTTCGGTATCTGGATTGAACCGGAAATGGCGAACACCAAGAGCGAATTGTTTGAAAATCATCCGGACTGGATTATGCGGGCGAAAGGCCGTCCGTTGTCCACCGGACGTGGGAAAACGCAGGTGGTGCTGGACTTGACCAATCCTGAAGTGCAGGATTTTGTTTTCGGGGTAGTGGATAATCTGATGACGAAACATCCTGAAATAGCCTATATGAAATGGGATGATAACAGCAGTCTGCTGGACTATGGTTCGTCGTATCTTCCGAAAAACAAACAATCACATATATATATCAATTATCACAGAGGTTTGAATAAGGTACTGGAACGTATCCGTGCCAAATATCCCGAACTGGTATTGCAGGTGTGTGCCGGTGGCGGTGCGCGCGTGAACTACGGGCTGTTGCCTTATTTCAATGAGTTCTGGACAAGCGACGATACGGATGCTTTGCAGCGCATCTATATGCAGTGGGGGGTATCTAACTTTTATCCGGCAATAGCAATGGCTTCGCATGTAAGTGCCGACAAGAATCATCAGACAGGGCGCATTCTTCCTTTGAAATTCCGTTTTGACGTGGCGATGTCCGGCCGGTTGGGCATGGAGATTCAGCCGAAAGATATGAAGGAGGAGGACAAGGAGTTTGCCAAACGGGCTATTGCCGCTTATAAAAGTATTCGTCCGGTGGTGCAGTTGGGCGATTTATACCGGTTGGTATCTCCTTACGACAACAAGGGCGTTGCCTCTTTGATGTATGCCACGCCCGAAAAAGACAGGGCGGTGTTCTTTGCTTACAAGATTTCCCATTTCATCAATATGATTGTCCCGAATGTGCGGATGAGCGGTCTGGATGCGCAGAAGCGATACCGTATTAAAGACCTTACCGCAGTGAAAACCAATGAACCTTGCGCATTGCATGGAAAGGTGATCAGCGGAAAAATCTTGATGGAGGAAGGAATTGCATTGAAAAATCTATTGAAAAGTGAATATTCCAGTTTAACTTTGGAACTGGAGGAAGTAAAATAGTGAAAACACATCTAATTAAGAACAATATCATGAAGAAAAAAGTATTTGTAGTGGCTGCCGCTTTAGCCTTTTCCGCATTTCAGGGATGGAGTAAGGAGAATTACAAACAAGAGCAGTTCGTAAATCTGCTGAATATAGAAGTGGGTTATGAGGCGGCGCCTCGCGGCTATTTCTTTTCCGATTTGGGCGGATGGCATGGCTATGGGTTCAACAGCTCTGCCGACTTGGCGAAAGCAGGCGGTTTCAGAGGACCGGCTTTTATGGGAGAACGCAGTTTGGGATTGCAGTGGCTGTCCGATGGCTTTGAGAAGCTGACGTTGAAAGATGATAGGGGGAAAATACTTCCTTTTACCAAAATATCAGCATACGAGTATCTGCCCGGCATGTTGAGACAACGGCTGGAAGCGGGTGACTTGAAAGTGGAAATGAAAGAGATTGCGTTGACCGACCGCAGTACGATGATAGAATATACGGTTACCAACCGGGGAACTGCGGAAAGGACAATTATATCGCTTCTGAGCGGAACGGCTACTTATAAAGATGCCTGTCTGGCCCAGAAATCGGTGAACACGCTAAGTGTGAGTGTGGTGGGTGGCAAACATTCTTTTGTTGTGTCTTTTCCCGAAGGGTGGACATTGAAATCGGATGGGCAGAAAGAGTATGAAGCCATAAAGGGAGCACAGACGTTAGCGCCCGGAAAGTCGTACACGTTCCACACCTTTACAAGTTATTGTCCGGCAACGGATAAGGAGAGTGCGCTGGCCGTTCATGCGGACTTGAACGTCAAGGGAGCCAAGAAATATTTCAAGCAGAATGCGAAACGCTGGGAGGGTTACATCAACAGTGTCTTGGAACGTGATACTCCTTATTTGGAAAGTGAACGTAATCGTAAGTGGGCGGTAAAAGCCATAATGACGCTACACACAAACTGGCGCAGTGCGGCGGGTGACTTGAAACATGCGGGAGTGCAGCCGGCTGCCGGACATTTCAATGCTTTCTGGGCATGGGATAGTTGGGAACATGCGGTGGGGCTTTCTATCTTTAATCCTGAACTGGCTAAAGACCAAATGCTGACCATGTTCGACTTTCTGACACCCGAAGGTATGATTATCGACCTGATTGCCTTGGATAAAAAAGAGAACAATAAAGTTTGCTCCAAACCGCCTATTGCCGGCTGGGGAACGTATATGGTTTATCAGCGTACCAAAGACAAGGCTTTTGTGAAGGAGATGCTTCCGAAACTATTGAAGTTTCACGAATGGAGATACAAATACAGAGACCATGACCAAAACGGACTGTGCGAATATGGCGGAATTGCACCGCAAGTGTATCAGGGACAGTGGGAAAGCGGTATGGATGTAGCAGTGAAATTTGACGGAGTGAAGATGCTGAAAAATGCAGAAGGAGCCTATTCGTTCGATCAGGAATCCATCGAGCTGAACAGTTATCTTTGTGCGGAGAAATTCTATTTGGCGTATCTGCTGGATGAAGTAGGTGAGAAAGAACAGGCTGCCCGTTTCAGAGAAGAGGGTAAGAAGTTAAAGAAAACGATTCAGGAGAAGTTCTTCGATGAAGAAACCGGTTTCTTCTATGACCGTAAATTGGGTACGGGCGAATTGGTGAAAGTGATTGATATCTCCGGTTGGATTCCTTTATTCACTAAAGTTGCCACTCCCGAACAGGCTGCCGCCGTAAAAAAGAATATGCTGGATAAGGAATTGTTCGGTACCTATTTCCCCTTCTCCAGTCTGAACCACAAACATCCGTTGTACCAGCCGGATAAGGGTTACTTCCGCGGACAGACGTGGATGAACTATACCTATTTCGGTATTCGCGGTTGGAAGAATTATGGTTTTATGGAAGATGCGGAAAAGTACACGCGGCTGTTGCCGGACAGACTGAAAGGGCTGGCCGAACCGGGGTATCCTATTCGTGAAAACTGGAATTCGGCTACGGGAGAGGCTATGACTGCGATGCACTTCGGATGGTCGAGCGCTTTCTCTATCCTGTTGCTGGCGGAAGATGCGGACACGTTCCCTTATGTTCCCGGGATGTAATGGAAGAGATGATTGAAACTGTATATTTGATAGTAAACGTGTATGAAAAATATTAAATCTCTCTATTTATTATTGGTTGGTTTGGTCTGTCTGCCTTTGCAGGCAGCAGACCATTTCTTGAAGTCGCCGGATGGAAAGCTGCTGGTGGAGATCGGAACGGACGGACAGTTGTCGTATACAATCAAACGTGACGGGCAGGTGCTGTTGGACAATAGTCCGATAGGATTGGTATTGGAGGATAAGATTCTGGGAGAAGACGCGAAAGTGAGTCGTGCCAACCGTCGTACTTTGGTGAAAGAAACGATTGTTTCTCCTCATTATCGTTGTTCGTCATTTGATGTGGTCTATAATGAACTGAACCTGAAACTGAAAGGTGATTTTGGAGTTGTCTTCAGAGCTTATGATGAGGGAATAGCTTACCGCTTCTATACTACGATGCGGGAGCCGTTGGTTATTCGGGATGAAATAGCAAGCATGAATTTCCCGCAGGATTATGACACCTATATGGCTTATTCTACTGTGAAACCGGGAGGGGACCAGTATGTAATGGCTTTTCAGAATGTCTATACCAAAAGTACTTTAAAGGGAGTGCAAACGGATAATATCGCTTTTTTGCCTGTTACGGTGGATTGCGGGAATGAACTGAAAATGACGTTACTGGAGTCGGACTTGGAAGATTATCCCGGCATGTTTGTCAAAGGGGATGGTAAAACTACCGCCTTGCAGGGGACCTTTGCCAAGTATCCTACCCGGATGAAGCAATTTCCGCCTCGCGCCATGAAGCGGGTGGTGGAGCGTGCCGGTTATATTGCCAAAACGGATGGAAAGCGGAGTTATCCGTGGCGCATTTGGGCAATAACGGAGAAGGATACGGAAATGCCGGTGAATAATCTGGTATATGCTTTGGCTTCTCCCAACCGTATCGGAGATGCTTCGTGGATAAAGACCGGTAAGGTAGCTTGGGATTGGTGGAACGATTGGGGAATCTATAATGTTGACTTCAAGGCGGGCATCAATATGGAAACCTACAAATATTATATTGACTTTGCAGCGGACAATCACATCGAGTTTGTCGTATTGGATGAAGGCTGGTATAATCCGGGTAAAGGAGACATGCTGACTGTGATACCTGAACTGGATTTGGAGGAATTGGTCCGTTATGGTAAAAGCAAAGGGGTTGACCTGATTCTCTGGACGGTGTTCAACGTGCTGGATGACCAGCTGGAAGAAGCCTGCAAGAAATATTCCGAAATGGGTATCAGCGGATTTAAAATAGACTTCCTCGACAGGGATGACCAGACTGCGGTTGAAATGGCTTACCGCATTGCCGAGATGGCTGCCAAATATAAACTGACGTTGGATTTGCATGGCTTCTACAAGCCGACAGGATTGAACCGTACGTATCCGAATATTATCAATTACGAGTCGGTATTCGGCATGGAAGAGATGAAATGGAGTTCGGTACAAAAGGATATGATGGAGTATGATGTGACAATGCCTTATATCCGCATGATGGCGGGGGCAGTGGATTATACGCCCGGCGCCATGCGTAATGCGTCCAAAAAGGATTTCAAGGATATTTATTACAACCCGATGAGTCAGGGAACACGTTGTCATCAGTTGGCGGCTTATGTGGTGCACGATTCTCCGCTAACCATGCTTGCCGATAATCCGACTATTTATAAACGTGAACAGGAGTGTACGGATTTTATCGTCAGTATTCCGAATAAGAATATTGAGGAGACACGCGTGCTGCAAGGCAAGTTGGGAGAGTCGGTTGTCATGGCGCGCAGAGTCGGTGCGTCCTGGTATGTAGGTGGCATGACCGACTGGACGGCACGAGAGATAACGCTTGACTTTGACTTCTTGGGTGACGGTACTTATGAAGTTGTATTGTTCAGGGACGGCGCTAATGCTGATAAGCAGGCGGAAGATTACAAGAAAGAGACGTTTACGGTTACTGCCAATGCGCAGAAGAAGATTCGTATGGCTTCGGGAGGCGGTTTTGCGATGGCGGTGATAAAAAAATAAATAGAATCGTATGAAGAAATTGATTTTATTATTGACTGCTTTCTTATGTCTGAATGTGGTTTACGCACAGCGATACTGGCAGATTGATGAAGGCAGTAACAGCATTACGTGGCAGGTGAAGAAAGGAGAAACGCATCATGACCATATAGAGATGAGCGGCAAACAAGTGTCGGTAGTATTGAGATATGGCATCAATAAAGACGGAGCTTTTGATTTGAACAAAAGTATGGTGTGGCCGATGTTGCGTATAATACCTAATAATACACATGGGAGCCTGATGCGCCGTTTGGATTGGAATCCGTTAGAGGATGTCATGGTAGAGGGGCGGGCTATGAGAGAACAGGTGAAATCTGTTACCCTGAACGGTACGTTGGTAGTGGTAAGCGATATTCAGGCAGGGAAAAATCGTTCTTTGTCTTTGAAGCGTACTTATCTGCCTTCGGTGGATTTGCCTTCTCTTGTGGAAATCTATGAATTTACAAATACCGGCACTGAGGCGATTGACCTTGAAATACCAAAGATAGGCATCGTTTCTCCTACAAATCCGAAGAAGGGAGTGGAGGGAAGTTATTACATTCTATGTACATCGGCGGATGGGGGGTCACAAACCTTACTGCCCGGTAAAACAGCAGCTTTCTCTGCTTCTGTTTCTGCTTATAAAGTTCTTCCGGAAAAAAACATAGATGCTGCAAAGGAATTGGAGAAACGTAAAACGGTAGTTGCCGAATGGATGAATAACCTTGTCTTGGACACTCCCGATCCGGTTATCAATGAAATGTTCGCTTTCTCCAAGATACGTGCGCTCGAAAGCATTTATGAAACGAAAGGCGGACCTATGCATGGGCCGGGCGGTGAATCTTACTATGCCGCTATCTGGGCGAATGACCAGGCTGAATACATTAATCCCTACTTCCCGTATGTGGGTTACCAATATGGGAATGCGTCTGCTGTGAACTCATTCGAGCATTTTGCCCGTTATATGAATGATGAATGGAAGCCTATCCCCAGTTCCATTGTTGCCGAAGGTGACAGTTATTGGAACGGGGCAGGTGATCGCGGGGATGCTGCAATGATAGCTTATGGTGCGGCACGTTATGCGCTGGCAAGCGGCAATAAGGAGGAAGCACTGAAACTGTGGCCGCTAATTGAGTGGTGCTTGGAATTCTGTCGCCGGAAAATCAATGAGGGCGGTGTCGTAGCTTCGGATTCTGATGAATTGGAAGGGCGTTTCCCGGCAGGAAAAGCGAATTTGTGTACTTCGTCCTTGTATTATGATGCGTTGCTTTCAGCGGCTTATCTGGCGAAGGATATAGGAAAAGGAAGTGCCGTTGCCGGGAAATATCGTCGGCAGGCAGCGCAATTAGAAAAGGCTATCGACCGTTATTTTGCTGCCGAAGTAGAAGGCTTTGATACGTATGCTTATTATGAAGGAAACGATGTGCTTCGTGCCTGGGTTTGTATTCCTTTGACAGTAGGTATCAATAAGCGTGCTGCGGGCACGATTGACGCTCTTTTTTCTCCTCGTTTGTGGACGGAGAACGGGTTGTTGACAGCTTCCGGTGACAAGACGTTTTGGGATCGATCTACCTTGTATGCTCTGCGGGGCGTTTTCATGGCAGGTGAAACGGAGAAAGCTATGGAATATATGAAACGCTATTCTGCCACTCGTTTGTTGGGAGTACATGTGCCATACGCGGTAGAGGCTTGGCCGGAAGGCGGACAGCGCCATCTTTCCGCTGAGAGTGCGCTCTATGGACGTATTGTAACGGAAGGTATATTCGGCATACGTCCTACCGGACTTCACTCGTTTTCTATGATTCCCCGTCTGCCGCAAGAATGGAATCACATGGCTTTGCGAAATGTCAGAGCGTTCGACTCGAATTTTGATATTGAGATTGTTCGCAAAACAGGCAATCAACTGCAAGTAAGGGTAAAGAAAGCGGGAAAAGTTGTTTTGAATAAACAAATTAAGAGTGGAACAGCATTAAACTGTAAAATTTGAATCTATAATGAATCTATTAAGTAGAAAATGGGCGGTCATCTTGTTGATGGCCGTTCCTTTCTGTGCCCATGCGCAGAAAATAATTGAACTGAAAGACCCTTCCGGGAAAGTTCAGGTGAATGTGGCAATAGGGGATGAAATCACCTATTCAGTTTCTCATCAAGGAGATGTAATGATTGAAATGTCCCCCGTTTCAATGACTTTGACAGATGGGACGGTCTTTGGAAAAGCTCCCCGTCTGAAGAGGAAGAGTTTCAGGACACAGCAGCAGACCATTTATCCGCCGGTTTATAAAAAAAAGACGATCGAAGATCATTATAATGAGTTGACATTGGATTTTAAGGGTGGCTATAAATTGGTATTCAGAGCTTATGAGGATGGAGCGGCTTATCGTTTTGTATCCAGCCTGAAGAAACCCTTCCAAGTAAAGAGCGAACAGGCTGTGTTTAATTTGCCGGATAACCCGAAGATTTTTGCGGCTACTCCGAAAGGACGTATGATAGATGGTGTGGAAAATCAATATCACAGTTCTTTTCAAAATACATACCGGCAGGTGGCTCTTTCGGAATGGGATAAAAGTAGATTGGCTTTTCTGCCTGTATTATCCGAAGGAAAGAACGGCAAGAAAATCTGTATAACGGAGGCTGACTTGCTGAATTATCCGGGAATGTTCTTGAACGTATCTTCTGATAACAAAGGTTTTTATGGAGAATTTGCCGCTTATCCCAAAGACATTTCAGTGGAAGTAAGAGGTTTGAAAGGGATGGTTAAAACCCGTGAGCCGTATATTGCAAAAGTGGAGGGTAAGACTGCTTTTCCGTGGCGTGTGATGGTAATATCCGAAAATGATACGGATTTGCTGTGCAGTGACATGGTCTATAAATTGGCTACTCCCGCTGCTGAGGGTGATTACTCCTGGATTAAGCCGGGAAAGGTTGCCTGGGATTGGTGGAACGACTGGAATTTATATGGAGTAGATTTTCGTGCAGGCGTAAATACGGAAACCTATAAGTACTATATTGATTTTGCTTCCAAGTTTGGTATTGAGTATGTGATTTTGGATGAAGGATGGGCGGTTGCCGGACCGGCAGACCTCTTTCAAATTGTCCCGGAAATTGATTTGAAAGAACTGATACGTTATGCGGAAACAAAAAATGTGGGACTCATTCTGTGGGCGGGCTATCGTGCCTTTGATTTGGATATGGAACGTGTTTGCAAGCATTATGCCGCTATGGGGATTAAGGGATTCAAGATAGACTTTATGGATAGGGATGATCAATATATGGTGGATTTTAATCGTCGCTGTGCAGAAACCGGTGCCAGATATAAGTTATTGATTGACTTGCATGGTACATTTAAACCGACGGGATTACAACGAACTTATCCGAATACGATTAATTTTGAGGGAGTTCATGGACTGGAGGAAATGAAGTGGGCACAGCCGGGTACGGATCAAGTGACGTATGATGTGACAATGCCGTTTATTCGTATGGTGGCAGGGCCGTTGGACTATACGCAGGGGGCGATGAATAATGCTAATAAGGAAAACTTCAAAGCTGTGTATTCCGAACCCATGAGTCAGGGGACACGTTGCCGGCAGCTGGCGGAATATGTTATATTTGATTCGCCGTTGAATATGTTGTGCGATGCACCTACTAATTATTTGAAAGAGGAACAGTGCACTAAGTTTATAGCTTCTATTCCTACCGTTTGGGATGAGACAAAGGCATTGTGCGGAAAGGTAGGTGAATATCTAGCTATGGCTCGCCAAAAAGAGGGGGTATGGTATGTAGGAGCATTGACTAATTGGGATGCCCGTACAATGGAACTTGATCTCTCTTTCTTGGGAAAAGGTGAATATCAGGCAGAAGTATTTGAAGATGGAGCGAATGCTGATAGAGTAGGTAAAGATTATAATTATAGAGTAACTCGTATTTCCTCTGATAAGAAACTTAAAATACAGATGGCTCCGGGGGGAGGCTATGTTATTAAGTTGTGGAAAAGATGATTTGCGTTGAGCAAATCAAAACGAAAGCCTCTTAAAATATATGTTTTAAGAGGCTTTCGTTTTTAAGAGACTTTATTTGTATATGTACGCCTTTATTTATTGAAAGAAGTATGGGTGACTTCTATCTTCAAAGTGCTGCCGCCAAATGCCGGATCACCGCCTTTGAGCTTGGCATATGTCGGTTTCAAGTCGTGTTGGATGCCAATCATGGAAGGGTTGTTACTGCTTGTATCGTATGTCACAACTACGGGGATCAGTACTACTTTGTTCCAGTTTTTTCCTTCGCCTTCGTTCCATTCATCTTCCCATGCTGCTTCGTCCCATGCTGCTCCTGCCGCTTCTTTCGCTTTTTGTTTGGCAGCCTTTTTCTCATTGATACAAGTGGAAACCAAGCGGGCTATGTTTTTGAAGGTGTATTGGTTGGTTTCTACGCTGTTATGGGTTGCCACAAAAGAAGTAACATTGTCTGCAAGTTCATTGTTGACAAAGAAAGATTCCATGTCTTTTTGGCGTACCAGCAGAACTGTTTGTGGTGCACTCATGCTGAATTTATATTCCTGATTGTCCTGCTTGTAGTTCGTAAAAGTCAGCTTGACCGCATTCAACGTATCATTAGCTAACTTCTTGGCTATTTCATCATAAGGCAGAGTTGCTTCTGTGAAGATACCGGCCGGTGATTTGAGATAGCTCCAGCCTTTTTCATTGTCATTGTTTACTTTCTCTGCCAGCTTTTCTGAGTTCTCAAATTTATTGGCTTGAATCACTTCTTTGGTAGAGGCAAAAGCAACTGCCGTAGCAAGGTATGTGGAGTCTGTGCCGGCTTCACCATTTTTGTCTGTGACTTTTTTGGTCAGCTTAACTCCTAAACTGTCCACATAGTGGAATCGGAATTGCATTTGCAGGTCTACGCGGTCTACATAGAGAATGGTTCCGTCACCGTAGTCTGTTTGCAGGTAAACACCTTTGAATACATTTTCGATAAACTTATCAGAGTTGTCAAAAAAGTCATTCTTCTTTTCTTGATATTGCCGGTTCAATTTCAAAATATTATTTCCCAGCTCTTTATCCAATGGGAAAGTGATGTTGGGGTAATAAGTTGAGTTACCGTTTGAATCGGTTGCTTTTCTTACGGAGTCGGGCACAGAGGTATCATAAGCTGTATATGCTTTTTTTCCTAAAGCCTTTGATTCGTGATATAGCTTTGTATCGATATTGGTATATCGGTATTTATCAGGATCTTTACGCACTTTCAGCCATTCGTCGTTCAATTCGTATGCACTCATTCTGCATGCATTTAAGGAGTCTCCGAACCAGCTGGAATAGTAGACTACTAACTGGATTTTCTCCACTTCGTCTTTCACCATTGTTCCTTTGCCGCTTTTTCCGTCTGCGCTTTCTTCATATACGGCAGGGAATGTGAAATTCTCCGTACAATTCAATTCGGCTAAGAAGCTGGCTTCGTAGTTTCCAAATCCTTTGGGATCAGGGTCTGTGAACTTACCGATATATCCTGTACTTGTCTTGGAGTAAACTTTATCTGCAAGCATGGATTTTGTGCTAACGTCAAATGTTTCTGTTTTAGCCGAAATTCCGTCTGAATCGGGCAGCATATCCATACCCAACGTCCCGGTGTTATCGTCGCATCCGTACAAAGACAGGAGTGCTAAAAGTAATACTCCTAAATATTTTACTTTCATAATTCTTCGTCTTGAAATCAACTTATTCTTGTTCAGCTCCCCAAACCTGATCGTAGAAGTCGTTGCAGGCATCTGCGAAGTTTTCAGGAGATTGATAGCCTAAGATAGGTTTACCGGCTTGGCGGGCATACTCCATGAGCTCCTCATTTACATGTTCGCTTTGCTGGATAATACCATCAGAGTAGTCTATTGCCAATTTGCAAAGAGCAATATAGTCTATCGGTTCTTTTAAGTCGGCAATATCCTTCTTGTTGATGCCTTTCAGCAGGAGTTTGCTGGTGAAGTCGGAATGAAATGGCTGTTTGAAGTCATTGTCATACAGTGAAAAGACCACTTTGGCGTCTCTGAATGAAGGTTCGTCTTTATACGCCTTTTTAATATATAGCGGAGCCAGTGCTGTCATCCAGCCATGACAGTGGATAACGTCCGGACACCAACGCAATTTCTTTACTGTTTCCAATACTCCACGAGCATAGAAAATGGCACGTGCATCATTATCCTCGTATTCAACACCGTTCTCGTCAATCACTTGCAGGCGGTTTTGGAAGTAATCATCGTTGTCGATGAAATAAACCTGCATGCGGGCGGATTGTATGGATGCTACCTTAATGATAAGCGGATGGTCGGTATCGTCGATGATAAGGTTCATACCGGAGAGACGTATCACTTCGTGCAGTTGATTTCTGCGCTCATTGATGTTCCCCCACTTGGGCATAAACGTTCTGATTTCTCTGCCTTTTTCTTGGATTGCTTGCGGCAGGTTTCTGCCAACAAGGGACATCTCGGATTCTGAAACGTAAGGGGTAATTTCTTGTGTTATAAATAAAACCTTGTTCGCCTTTGTCATAATAACAATGTTCTCAATTATTCTGCAAAGATATAAAAAAAATCGGGCAATAACGCAAACAGGGCTCGCCTATAATTCCTTATGAATTGTTAACCGGTTGTATATCAATGAAAAATAGGCGCGGATACACCTCTGAAGCCGGGACAACTTTTGCATTAATTTACGATATTTCTTCTTTATATGGTAAATAATAGCTTATTTTGCACCGTTTTTGCAAACAACTTAAGTTATTATATAACCAATAAAATGGAAATAGTACATACTATCAAGGACTTGCAGGCCGGACTTTCGGCTATGAGAGCCCAAAGTAAAAAAGTGGGTTTAGTGCCTACAATGGGAGCCTTGCATGCCGGTCATGCTTCATTGGTAAAACGTTGTGTGGCAGAGAATGATGCCGCAGTGGTAAGTGTTTTTGTGAATCCGACTCAGTTTAATGATCAGAATGATTTGGCCAAATATCCTCGTACGCTGGAGGCTGATTGTCGTTTGCTGGAAGAGTGTGGGGCTGCTTTTGTTTTTGCCCCTACGGTGGAAGAGATGTATCCGGAACCGGATACACGCCGGTTCAGCTACGCTCCTTTGGATACTGTGATGGAGGGGGCTTTCCGGCCGGGGCACTTTAATGGTGTGTGTCAGATTGTGAGCAAACTATTTGATGCGGTGAAGCCGGATCGCGCTTATTTCGGCGAGAAGGATTTCCAGCAGTTGGCCATTATCCGCGAAATGGTGCGCCGGATGAATTATCCATTGGAGATCGTGGGTTGCCCTATTGTGCGTGAGGAGGATGGACTGGCTTTGAGCAGCCGTAACGCCCGCTTGTCTGACGAAGAACGCAAAAATGCTTTAAAAATCTCGCAGACTTTATTTGAAAGTCGTACCTTTGCAGCCTCGCATACAGTCGCTGAAACACAGAGGTTTGTGGAAGATGCCATTGCAGCGGCTCCCGGTTTGCGCCTGGAGTATTTTGAACTGGTGGACGGCAATACGTTGCAGAAGATTGCCAATTGGGAAGATACTTCCTATGCAGTGGGATGTATTACGGTGTTCTGTGGAGAAGTCCGTCTGATTGACAATATCAAGTATAAGGAGTAATAAACATAAAAAAAGAACAATCTTATGATGATTGAAGTGTTGAAGTCGAAAATCCATTGTGCCCGCGTTACGGAGGCTAACCTCAACTATATGGGGAGCATCACCATTGACGAGGATTTGATGGATGCCGCCAACATGATTGCCGGCGAAAAGGTTTACATTGCCGACAATAATAACGGTGAGCGTTTTGAAACTTATATCATTAAAGGCGAGCGCGGTTCGGGCAAAATATGTTTGAACGGTGCGGCGGCCCGTAAGGTCCAGCCGGACGATATTGTAATTATCATGTCGTATGCATTGATGGACTTTGAGGAAGCCAAGACGTTTAAGCCGACAGTGATCTTTCCTGATCCGGCAACAAATAAAGTGGTGAAGTAAGAACAGGTTTGAAATCCTACTCATAAGAGCTTTTGTTCAGCCTTTTTGAGTATGTTTTCCTCTTTCTCTTTCGCTACCTGTTCTCAGGAGGGTAGCAGCTGAAAATGAAAAAAGAAAAAGTCCCGTTTACTAATTGTGAACGGGACTTTCTTTTTTTATGGTGGAGCGTTTATTTCTTCAATTGCTCATTCATGGCTGCAGCAGCTTTCCGGCCGTCACCCATAGCAAGGATTACGGTAGCGCCACCGCGAACAATGTCGCCGCCGGCGTAAATGGTCGGAATGGACGACTGCATACTATCATTTACGGCAATCGTTCCTTTGCGACCTAATTCAAGTCCTTTGATAGAGCTGGGAACAATAGGGTTGGGGGATACGCCCACACTGACAATGGCAAGGTCTATATCAATCGTTTCAGTGGCTCCCGGAATGGGAACAGGACTACGGCGCCCGGAGGCATCGGGTTCGCCCAATTCCATCTTTTGAAGGATGACCTGCTTAACTTTTCCTTGCTCATCGGCAATGTATTCTATCGGATTGTGAAGTGTCAGGAATTCCACTCCTTCTTCTTTGGCATGTTTTACTTCTTCGATGCGGGCAGGCATTTCTTCCTCTGAACGTCGGTAAATAATCATGGCGCGTTCTGCACCCAGGCGGCGGGCTGTACGGACAGAGTCCATGGCTGTGTTGCCGCCGCCGATAACGGCTACGCATTTGCCAAAAGGCACAGGTGTATCAGAGTCCTCGCTGGCGGCATCCATAAGATTGACACGCGTCAAATATTCATTGGATGACAGGATGTTGATGGAGTTTTCTCCGGGGATGTTCATGAAGTTCGGCAGTCCGGCGCCGGAAGCAACGAATATGCCTTTGAATCCTTCTTCCTCCAGTTGCTCTACGCTTAATGTCTTGCCGATGATGCAGTCTTTGATGAACTTCACGCCCATTTGGGCAAGGTTCTCGATTTCGACATCCACCACCTTGTTGGGCAAACGGAATTCGGGGATACCATATTTCAATACACCGCCAATCTCGTGCAGCGCCTCGAATACGGTAACGTCGTATCCGTATTTTGCCATGTCTCCGGCGAAAGAGAGCCCGGCGGGGCCTGAACCGATTACGGCAATCTTGATGCCATTCTTTTCTTTGATTTCCGGTACGGAGATTTGCCCGCTTTCGCGTTCATAGTCCGCGGCAAAGCGTTCCAAATAGCCGATAGCTACCGGCTTTTCATTCATCTTCAGGTGGATGCACTTGGATTCGCATTGCTTCTCTTGTGGACAGACACGACCGCAAACAGCGGGAAGCGCACTGGTCTCTTTCAGTGTTTTGGCGGCTTCAAGGAATTCACCGCGTTCTATATTCTTGATGAAACGTGGGATGTCTATTCCTACCGGACAACCTTCTGTGCAGCCCGGATTGGCGCAGTCCAGACAACGTTTCGCTTCTGTCAGTGCCTGTTCCTTGGTCAATCCCTGGTTTACTTCTTCTTTGCGGCTGTGGGAACGGTAGTCTGCATCCAATTCGTTCATCTCCACGCGAGGGATCGCTGTGCGTTCTTTGGCTTTCATGGATTTGCGCAATTCCTGACGCCAAGCGGCATTGCGGCTTTTTTCATCCGGCTCCGCTGTGCTTTCTCCGGTTGCCTGGCATGTCTGTGGCTCTTCCAGTTTGTGCATTTCTTCGCGCTCAATGCTTTTGAATGCTCCCATGCGTTTCAGCATTTCGTCGAAGTCTACCTGGTGACCGTCAAATTCAGGTCCGTCTACACATACGAATTTGGTCTTGCCGCCGATGGTGATACGGCAGGCGCCGCACATGCCTGTTCCGTCTACCATGATTGTGTTTAGAGAGACATCGGTGGGTATTTCGTATTTCTTCGTCAGCAAACAAACAAATTTCATCATTATGGCGGGGCCAATGCAGAAGCATTTGTCAACTTTCTCGCGTTTGATGACATCTTCTACACCTTCTGTTACCAATCCTTTACGGCCGTATGAACCGTCGTCAGTCATGATAATGACTTCGTCGGAGCTTTCACGCATTTCCTTTTCAAGGATAATCAGTTCTTTGGTGCGGCCTGCCAATACTGTGATTACACGATTGCCGGCAGCTTTCAATGCCTGTACGATAGGGAGCATCGGAGCTACTCCCACACCACCGCCGGCGCAAACTACGGTGCCGAAATTTTCAATATGGGTGGCTTGTCCCAGCGGACCAACAACATCGGTTATATAATCACCTTCATTGAGTTCGCACAGGCGGGTAGACGAGAGACCCACTTCCTGCACAACCAAAGTGATAGTTCCCTTTACGGGATCGGCAGAGGCTATGGTCAGTGGCATGCGTTCGCCTTTTTCACCTACGCGTACTATTACAAAGTGTCCTGCCTTACGTGACTTAGCAATTAACGGTGCTTCAATTACTAATTTGAAGACCTTTTCTGAAAAATGCTCTTTGCTAATGATTTTATTCATTATCTAATAATTTTGTTGGTATAATTACGTAATCTCTTTCAGATTGATAGATTATGCAAAGATACTGCTTATTTATTAATAACAAAGAATGTGAGGGGAAAAAAGAATGGATGCAGGACGAAATATGATATTGCAAATCGGGCACAGATTTCAAGAATCCTGCCGGTTCTGTCCATTGAAGAACCATGCTGTTTCTTGTAATCTGTGCCCGAAATATAATGGATGGAAACTTATCTTAGTCTATCACCTCGAATCCTGTATACGGAACCAACGCTTTCGGGATACGGATACCTTCCGGTGTCTGGTTGTTTTCCAATAGAGCTGCTACGATGCGCGGCAGGGCCAATGCGGAGCCGTTTAATGTGTGGCAAAGCTCTGTTTTCTTTTCTGCTGTGCGGTAACGGCATTTCAGGCGATTGGCCTGGTAGGTATCGAAGTTGGATACTGAACTGACTTCCAGCCAGCGTTTCTGTGCCTCGGAATAGACCTCGAAGTCGAAGCAGAGGGCAGCGGTAAAGCTCATGTCGCCGCCACATAAACGCAGGATGCGATAAGGCAACTCAAGCTTCTGGAGTAATCCTTCTACGTGGTTCAGCATTTCCTGATGGGATTCTTTGGAGTGTTCCGGCTTGTCGATGCGCACTAATTCTACTTTGGAGAATTCGTGCAGGCGGTTCAGTCCGCGTACGTCTTTACCGTATGAGCCGGCTTCGCGACGGAAACATTGCGTGTAAGCGCAGTTCTTGATAGGCAGTTGCTTTTCGTCCAAAATCACGTCGCGATAGATGTTCGTTACGGGAACTTCAGCTGTCGGGATCAGGTATAAATCATCTACTTCGCAATGGTACATTTGTCCTTCTTTGTCGGGCAGCTGACCTGTGCCATAGCCGGAAGCGGCGTTCACTACCGTTGGCGGCATTATCTCCGTATAGCCCGACTTGCGTGCTTCATCCAGGAAGAAATTGATAAGTGCACGCTGAAGCTGTGCGCCTTTGCCCTTATACACAGGGAAACCTGCACCTGTGATTTTCACACCTAAGTCAAAATCTATCAAATCATATTTCTTTGCCAGTTCCCAGTGGGGGAGCGCGTCTTTAGGTAGTTCGGTCTCCATGCCGCCCATTTTCTCTACCACATTGTCGTCGGCGCCTACGCCTTCGGGCACGCTGTCATAAGGGATGTTGGGGATTGTATAGAGGAGGTTTTGCAAGTCGGTTGCAGCTTGGTCCATTTCTTCCTGCAGGGCCTTGTTGGCTTCTTTCAATTCGGCCACCCGGTTCTTGGCGGTTTCCGCCTCATCTTTCTTGCCTTCTTTCATCAACAGTCCGATGGACTTGGAAAGGGAATTGACTTCCGACAGGTTCTTATCTAAGATTGTTTGGGTATTGCGTCGTTTATTGTTCGTTTCCAGCACTTGCCCGATTGTTTCTTTGGCATTTTTGAAGTGCTTCTTTTCCAGACCGCGGATTACGGCGTCGGTGTTGTCTGTAATTTGTTTAATGGTAAGCATATCTTATACTTGTTATTATGTTTTTTTATTACTGCAAAGATAGAGAAAATGCTTATTCATTGTATGAAAAAGTATAATAAACAGCAGAAAATATGAAAATAAGGTGCTTTTTTGAATGAATAGTGCGATAATAAAGAAAGGGATGCAATCTGGTTTGATTGCATCCCTTTCTTTATTATTCTTTTATCCGGAAACTTATGCTTCTGCGTTTTCGGCAGGAATAACAGAAACAGATCTTCTGTCTGCTTTACCTACTTTGAACTGTACAGTTCCGTCTACCAAGGCGAAAAGAGTGTGGTCTTTACCCATACCGATGTTGTTACCCGGATGGAATTCAGTACCTCTTTGACGAACGATGATGTTACCTGCTTTGCAAGCTTCGCCACCAAATATCTTAACGCCTAATCTCTTACTCTGTGATTCGCGGCCGTTCTTAGAACTACCGACACCTTTTTTATGTGCCATTTCTTCTTACTTTTTTAATTGATTAAGCTACTACTTCCTTAATTGTTAACTCTGTGAATTGCTGACGGTGACCGTTCAGTTTACGATAACCTTTTCTTCTTTTCTTGTGGAAAACAAGAACCTTGTCGCCTTTTACCAAAGCGGAAACAACTTCGCAAACCACTTTTGCTCCTTCTACTGTGGGAGCGCCTACGGTGATGTTACCGTCTTTGTCTACCAAAAGAACTTTCTCGAATTCTACTGTTGCACCTGCTTCAGCATTTTGCATGTGGTGTACAAACAGCTTCTTGCCAGCTTCTGCTTTGAATTGCTGACCGTTGATTTCTACAATTGCGTACATTTCTTATATATAATGTATAAGTTAGCTCCGTCGGGTGGTCTCTAATCACTTAGAAAGCACTTAATTAAACCCGGTGCGGAATAATCGGGCACAAAATTACTTCTTTTATTTGGAATGGGCAAATCTTTCTATCTCTTTTTTAGTATAATTACTGCTTTCGTGTGTGGGGAAAGTTTTGTTCCCTCATGGAGTAAGTTTCGTTCCATCATGGTGGAACGAAACTTACTCCATGAAGGAACGATTTGATTTATGCGGGAAGCCCTTTTATATTCAGGTGAGGAAATAAAAGAGTGCTGCGAGTGCGGCAGATAGCGCCAACAGGAATATGATCTGCCGTACATTTGAATTCTTCGGGGCTTTGGCGGGTAATGGTTCCTGTTTCAACAGTTCTTCCAGGCTGTCCATAATCTTTTTATGCGGGTAGCGTTGCAGTTCTTCGGCGGTGGTCATGCCATGCGTGATGCCGGCAAAGTCCACTCCCGCCTTTTGTGCGGTTTCTGCATCCACCGTACTGTCGCCGATATAGAGCGTTTCGGCTTTAGTGACGTGTAGCTGCTTGATGGCAAGCAAGAGCCCTTCGGGCGAGGGCTTGGGAGTTTTTACATCTTCTCCGCCGATGATGATGTCCAGAAAGTCTTCGGGAAAGTGCTGGTCCAGTAATTCCTTGATGCGGTAGCGGAATTTGGTGGAGATGATTCCGATGCGGGCGCCGGAATCTTTCAGTGCTATCAGCACCGATTTTGTTTCGAGGAAAAGCACCGTATTGACGGTCATGTGTGTATCGGCTTCTTTCACGTACTCTTTCTTGAATTCGGCGAGCTGCAGGGGATCTGTTACACCGGAAAGAATGGAAAAGGAATCTTCCAGAGTCTTGCCAATGGTGCGTTTGATATCGTCATCGGTAGGTTGCGTGTAGCCATGGCGGTTGAGTACGTTGCGGAAGCAGGTGACGATGCCGCGTGAAGAGTCGGCAAGCGTATAGTCGAAGTCGAAAAGGTAGGTTGTATAATTCATATGCCTTTTTGCGGCAAAGTTATGAATAAATTGGAATTATCAGCCCGTTGCCGGTTGATTAACTTCAATCGGCAACGGGCTTTGGCATGGGATGCCGGTGATTACTTCACTCTTCCGCCGCAGAGCCAGTATTGCGTATAATACCTTTCCTTGAGATTGCTCACAATGACTCCTTGGCTGGTGCTGGCGTGAATGAATTTGCCGTCTTTCAGGTAGATGCCCACGTGGGCCACCCTCTTGCGGGATGCCCGGCTGGTGAAAAAGACCAAGTCGCCTTCGCGCAGGTTGCGGCGGGCTATTCGGTTGCTTTCTTTCAGTTGTCCGTCGGTACTGCGCGATAAACGTATGCGGTAGGTTTTCTTGTAAAGCTGGGACACCAAGCCGGAACAGTCCGTTCCTTGTTTGCTGCTACCGCCTGCCCGGTAGGGGGTGCCTATCCATTCGGCAGCGTTGATGTACAGCCTGTGGTTGTCTGTTAGCTCTATATCCACGCCCAGACGTACGGAGGCTTGCGCCAATGCTTTATAGTCAAGGCGGGGTGCGGAGGTGTGGCAGGAACTCAGGCAGAGCACCAGTCCGACAAAGGCGATTATGTGGGCAAGTGGCTGTTTCATGCTTGTTCTTCTTCCGGTGTTTCTTCGTCTGTATCGTTTTCCGTTTCAACCTTTTCTTCTACGCTGACATTGAAATAGGCTTCCAGTTCCTTTTCTGCCGAGTTGTTTTCGTTTTCTATGTCACGAATGATGACTCCATGTTCCAATAGGGCGATGCGCGGGCATACATCTACTGTATGGTTGAGGTTATGGCTGGAGATGATGACAGTGGCTCCATGTTCCTCGTTGTATTTCTGCAGCAGTTGCTTGATGATGGACTGTGAACTTGGATCGAGGAAGTTGAACGGTTCATCCAGTATCAGCAGTTGGGGGTGGTGCAGCATGGCGGAGATAATACCTATTTTTTGCTTGTTTCCGGCGGAGAAATTGCGTATGAACTTCTTCTGTCCTATGACTTCACCATTCATGAAGCGTTCAAAAAGAACGAGACGATCATCTACTTCTTCTTTTTTCAATCCATACATCTTGCCGATGAAATAGAAATATTCCTCCGGGGTGAGGTAGTCTATAAGAAAACCGTCGTCAATGAAAGCGCCGGTAAATCTCTTCCAGTCTTCACTTTGGGATACATCTATATCATTGATGGTGACATTCCCACGATCTGCCTGCAATAAATCCAGTATCAGTCGGAAGAGGGTGGTCTTTCCGGCTCCGTTGTTTCCTACCAAACCCAACATGTCACCTTGACTGATGAAGTAGTTATCAATATTTACAGCGGTCTTTTCACCGAATCTCTTTTGTAAATTATTTATCTGAATCATAGCTATAAATCTAAAATCATAAATCTTATTGTCTGCTGTCTCTGAATCCTTCCATGTTCTTGTAGCGCCGCTTCATGAAACGGTGGTATACGTTTTTCAGCCAGAAGCGTGAAGTCAGTATAAAACCGGCACCGACGGCAATCAGTATCCAGGCCGTAACCGTAGGACCCCAAAAAGTTGTCAGCACAAAGTTCATAAGCAGAGGCACGCCGAATGCTGCTCCGGAAATCAAGTTCTGCAATCCGGTTCCCATATTCTGGCGGTTGGTCATCTTGGCGTTTAAATCCACTGTTTTGTTGTTGTATACAGCCAATTGGAACAGGCAGAAGTAAACGCCGCCGGCTACGAATGTGGCCCAGGCTATACAACTCAGCACAGACAGCTTGCCGGTTGCCATGGCAGGTATCATCAGGATGAGAGGTATGAGTATGGCGATGCTGTATAGGATATATTTGGCGCGAAGCAGGGTATAGATAGACTCTTTGCGGCTCATCAATCCGTCAATGTAGTTGCCTTCGTAGCTCATCAGGCTTGATAGAAACAAGATTCCGAAAATCACGAAGTTGTAGACCATGATAAAGTTTTTCATGCCCTGCCCGTCGTATGCTTCGGTGAAACTCAGAATACATGTAAAGGCGATGACCACCATGAATACTGTACGCAAGGCTGTCTTGCAGACTTTGTTGCGCAACAACATCTTCAACTCCAGCCGCATGTATTCGCCAATCTCTCCGTAGCGGTCCAGGAATTTGTATTCCGACACGTGCTTTACTCTGGTGTCTTCCACTTTGTTGATCTCGTTATAAATGAGCTTGATCATCAGTTCTCGGTTGATGAACCACAGTGCCACGATCGTTGCGAATACTCCGATGAAAGTAAGCAGGTGTCCGAGGATAAATCCTTCTCCCAGGTCGATGGACCAGTCGAATAACGGGCTGTCTTCCGGAATGAATAGGCCGGCGGCAATAATTCCGTATACCAATATCGGCAGCATCACCCACCAGATGCGTTCGTTCATCAACGTGCGGCATAGCAGGAACCAATAGTTGTTGAGTATCATCAACAGCCATATTCCGATGCTATAAGTCAATACGCCCGTTATACCGTAGAATTTAGTAATGCTAATGATAGCGAACGGGACAAAGAAAAACAGCCATATCAGATTGAAACCGTTCAATCCGGAACGTATCAGCAGAAAATCGATCAGGCGGTTGCGCCTTATCGGAAACAGGAGATAAGGCTTGATTTCCTGGCTGGGCGTTTTCTGAAATGGGAAGCGCATCAGAAAATCCAGAGCCAGGACAAATATCAGTCCGCTGTTCAATACATGGTATGCTTCAGTTGCGCCACCATCGAAGGCAAAAGCGAAAGTGGTTCCGAAGAAGATCAGATAGCCGGCCCAAAAGACGGCCATAAAGTACATCCAGAACTTACCGAATTTGTTCTTCTCGTACATCGGATTTCGCTTGGCGGCCAGCTTCCCTTGCTTGCGTAATTCTATAAAGAGGCTCATAATGAATGGAAATTAATGTATATGAAAAAGGCTGCGCTGCTTTATTAACAACGCAGCCTTTTTGGAAACTGTAATTTCAGCACTTCGAAGGTTGGTAACCTTATTTCTTTTCAGGACTGATCATTGAAACAGTGATCTGGTTCTTCTGCTTCAGGAGTTCGTTGGCAAATTGCTGAACGTCCTTGGGGGTGATACTGTTAATGATTTGCTCGTAGTCCTTCACCGGATCGATTCCGGTGTACAGGTACTCGTCTATGCTGTTCAGCCAGTAGCCGTTTTCCTTGAGGTCTTCGCTGTGCTTCTTCAGCATATACTCTTTTACCTTGTTCAAACTGGCTTCATCGGGACCGTTCTTTGCAAAGGCTTCTGCTTCGTCGTAGATGATTTTTATCAGTTTTTCCTGTTTATCGGGAGCTGTGTTGAAGAAGATCTGCAGAACGGCTTTTTCTGTGGGATACTTGATGAGCTGTCCTATGGGATATACGCCGTAGGTACCGCCTTCGTCTTCACGTACCTTTTCGGTATAGATGAAGTTAAGAAGCTGGTCGGTCATGCTCATAAGAATCTCGTTACGGAGATTGTATTTGCAAGTACCGCTATAACAGATGAAGTTGTTCACTTTCGGAGTTTCCTGCTGGCGGATAAACTCATTTTTGCAGACGCCCTTGCGCATTGCGATGTGGTTGTCCTTGAATGTCTCCTTGCGGTTGATGGAGGGCAATGAACCCAGATAAGACTCGATTAGGGGTTTCACTGCTTCCACATCAACGTTTCCTACCAGGATGAAGGTAAAGTCGCTGGCATCTTTAAAGCGGTCCTGATACATGGACAGAATCTTGTCATAATTCATCTTGTCCACCATGTCGGCTTTTATCCGCAGGGTTCTGGGATGTTTCGAGTAGAGAGTGGACGTGATAGAGTCGCTGAAAGAAGAACTGGGGTTCAGGTCCATATTCTGTAATTCGGCTTTGCTGCGGTTCTTGTAAGATGCAAAAGCGTCATCATCGCGTCTCGGAGCAGTGAAAGTCAGATAGGTGAGCTGCATCATTGTCTCGAAGTCCTTGGGAGAGCAATTTCCGGTTACGGCTTCTGTCTTGTCGCCGATGCCATAGCTTACGGAGGCTTTTTTACCTGCCAGGGCTTTCTCCAGTTCTATGGCGCTGAAATTGCCTAAACCACCCAATGCCACTGCATCCAGTCCGTTGATATTGATGATTTCCGAGTCGGGGAAGAGTGAACTACCACCCATACTTACGCCTTTCATGCGAATCTCATCGGCTTTGAAGTCTGTTTTCTTGATTATAACCTTGACACCGTTGGATAAGGTCAACATAGTGGTTCCGAAGATGTCATCTTTCTTTTCGGAAACAATTTTACCGCCTTTCGGAGCTTCTTTCATCAGAGGTTCGTCGGATACCTTATCTATATACGGAGTGAGCTTCTCCGACTTCACTTCTTTCAACAGGTTCTTGATGGCTTCCTCTGTCGGAAGGCTCAAGCCTTCTTTTTCGGGTCCGAACAGTGCCACTACCTGGTTGCTGTCCGTCACCAGTTGTTGCATTATCTGGTTTAGGGCTGTCACAGGAATGGCCGGTGCTATCTGATTGATGATAGTATATTCGTTGGCGATTCCCGGAATGGGTTCATTGTCGAGGAAATGGCGGACATACTCCTTGACGTAGCTTTCATTTTTACGCTTGTCGCGTTCTTGGAAAGCAGATTCCAAATGACGCAGGTATTCTGCTCGTGCACGACTGTATTCGGTTTCGGTGAATCCAAATTGGCGTGCACGCTCTATTTCGCGGAGAATGGTTGAGATACCTTCCTCAATGTTATCTTCTTTGCAGACTACGATACCGGTGAAAGCATCTTTGGTCTTGGCAACAAAGAAATCATCATCGTAAGTCGTTGCATAAATGTAGGGCGGGTTGGCAACTTGGAGCAACTCGTTCAGACGTGTATTCAGCATGTTGGTAATCAGAGTGACAGCATAGTCTTGCATCAGGTAACCCACATTATTCTTTTCTTCTCTGGGAGTAGCTTGATGCTTGTTGAAGATAAAGGTCTGTACATATGGCTGCTCTTTGTCGCGGGCAACCAATACGATAGGCTCTTGGTTGTCGTTTACGGGATAATATTCACGCTTGGCGGCATTGGGCTGTGCGGGGATGTCCGAGAATCTTTTCTTGATAAGGGATTCAATGGCGTCGACATCAATATCGCCTACCACTACTATACCCTGCAAGTCGGGACGGTACCATTTTTCGTAATAGTCTCTTAATGTTTGAGGCTTAAAGTTCATCACAACGTCCATTGTTCCGATAGGGAAGCAGTTGGCGTATTTGGTTCCAGCAAACATAGCCGGAAGCATTTTCTCCTGAAAACGCTGCATGGCGCTCATGCGGGTGCGCCATTCTTCATTGATAACGCCGCGTTCCTTATCTATTTCTTTCGTGTCCAAAGTCAGGTCGTTGCTCCAGTCGTGCAGGATCAGCAGGCAGGAGTCAATGGCTCCGGGAGTGTTGACAGGCACATTGGAGATGTTATAGACCGTTTCGTCTATGGATGTGTATGCGTTCAGGTTTTCGCCGAATTTTACACCTATACGTTCCAGATACTGTATTAGGGAGTTTCCGGGAAAGTGGGTGGTTCCATTGAAGCACATGTGCTCGAGGAAGTGGGCAAGACCGCGTTGGTTGTCCTCTTCCTGTATGGAACCCACTTTTTGGGCTATATAGAAGTCGGCCCGGTTAGCGGGAAGGCTGTTTTTACGGATGTAATAAGTTAATCCGTTGTCCAGCTTGCCGATACGGACATCCTTGTCGATGGGAATGGGTGGTAATTGTTGTGCAAATACCTGTTGGAAGTTACAGCATACAATTAGTGCAACAATCCATAAGTTACGTAATAAATGTTTCATCATCATTTGATTTAAAAATGTTTTTGCCTTATCTGTCGAAGCGATTAGGCGATAAATCACAAAACAATTCTGTTTTTTATTTAATTGCTTCCCGGATGCGGACTAATTTAGTCAGGAGTCCTTCCAGTAAATCCAACTTCAACATATTGGCACCGTCGCTTTTGGCTACGGACGGATTCTCATGTGTCTCGATGAACAGGCCGTCTGCACCTACGGCTATACCGGCTTTGGCTATCGTTTCAATCAGTTGCGGCATGCCGCCTGTGACACCGCTGGTCTGGTTGGGTTGCTGCAAGGAATGGGTAACGTCCAGTACAACGGGAAAACCGAAAGTCTGCATCTCCGGTATTCCGCGATAATCCACCACAAGATCCTGATAGCCGAAAGTTGTTCCGCGTTCTGTAATCATTACGTTCTTGTTGCCGGCTTCCACCACCTTGTCTGCCGCAAAACGCATGGCAAGCGGGGAGAGGAATTGACCTTTTTTGATATTGATGATTTTACCGGTTTGGGCGGCGGCTACCAGTAGGTCGGTTTGCCTGCAAAGGAAAGCGGGGATTTGCAGAATATCTACGAATTCGGCAGCCATGGCAGCTTCTTCCGCGGCATGGATATCTGTTACGGTAGGCACTCCGAACGTATCATGCACTTTTTTTAGAATTTTCAAGGCTTTCTCATCTCCTATGCCCGTAAATGAGTCTAAGCGCGAACGGTTGGCCTTGCGGTAAGAACCTTTAAATGCGTAAGGAATCTGTAATCTGTCAGTGATGGTCACCACACGTTCGGCAATGCGCATTGCCATATCTTCACCTTCAATGACACAGGGGCCTGCCAGCAGAAAGAAGTTTCCGGCAGGATTATTTTTCAGTTTAATCATACGTTTTTATGAATTATAAATTATGAATTGCAAGTTATGAATTGAGAGGTGTGAAAAAGTTCATTCCTCAGTTTGGTATAATCAGTGTGATTGCTTCGTGCAGCACTCCGATGTCTAATGGGAAATGACGGTCGAGAATACGCCCGTCCAAGTCGACGGAAGCGTTTTGGGCACGTAATACTTTTATCTTTTGGGTACGGTAGGGTTTTACCACTTTATGGTTGAGGATTCTTCCTTCCATTAACATCCATATTCCCGAAAAAAGCTGCAATAATTCGGGGCGATAGATAACTGATACGTCCAACCAACCATTGTAAGGCACTGCACTGGGAGCTTGCCCGTATCCCCATGCACTGCCTATGCATACTGTCATAATGCGCCCGCGTATGTGTTCGCCGTTTATTTTAAGGTGCATGCGGTATAGTTTCCGTTCGAATATCAGTGAAAGGAATGCCATGAAATAGGACAGGAACTTCACACCCCAAAAACGTTTGCATTGGTCGGTGATTTTTACGATACTGGCTCCAAGCCCGATATTGATGGCATTCAGAAAGTAGCGGGTCATATGCTTTTCGCCGTCATAGTAGTAGCACGTGCCTACATCTATTTTGCGGCGGCGGTTGTTTATGATGCAATCTACCGCATCCTTGTATTCCGAACTCATCTCCCAGTATTTGGCAAAATCGTTACCTATTCCGTTGGGGATGATGCCGATAGCAATATTCTCTTTATCTTCTGCATTGGAGAGCATGATGCCGTTGATTGCGTCGTTCAGTGCGCCGTCACCACCTACAATGACAATGGTGCGATATCCGTTGTTGGCAAGAATTCCCGCCAGACGCTCTACCGAACCGAACCCTTCGGACTGCACGTAGTCATAAGACACACCTTTGCTGTCCATATATGCTTTAATTTCTTTCCACCGTTTCTGTACTTTACGCGTTCCGGCTTTGGGGTTATAGATCACTCCCCATTTATTGGGTTCTACACTCATATGTTCGTCCCTTTTAATAAGTCTAACATTTCCATATTTGCTGTTTAGCCAGCGTTGCCGTCAAAGATACTAAATCTCTTTGAGTTTTGACTTTACAAAGGCTATCTTTTCTTCCATAGGCCATTGGACGTTTATCCAGTGGATGGTAAATCCCCGCCTCTCCATTCCCCGAAACCAGGTCATCTGGCGTTTGGCAAACTGATGGATAGCTGTCTCCAGTTGGTTGAACATTTCGTCGTAGGTCAGTTTGCCAATGACGTAAAGTGTCAGATATTTGTACTCCAATCCGTAGTAGATGAGATCTTCGGGTGGAATCCCTTGCTCTATCAATCGGCGCACTTCGTCTATCATTCCTTCGTTCAACCTTTGGCGCAGGCGGCGGGTGATTTTCTCACGCCGCAGTTCGCGGTCTATGTTCACACCGATGATGAGGCTGTTCAATAGCGGAAAAGAACGCTTGTCTACCGGTGTGTGGGCATAATATTCTTCAATCTCAATGGCGCGGATTGCCCGTTTCACCGTATCTACATCCGTCGTATTATGCAGGTTTTTATAGGTTTTCAACATTTCGGTGAGTTCTTCCAAGGACTTGCCTGCTAAGCGGATGCGTAATTCCGGATTTTCGGGTACGGGCAGCAATTTGTATCCTTTGAGTACCGATTCTAAATACATTCCAGTTCCGCCGCATACAATGGGCAGACAACCCTTTTGTTTAATACTTTCATAGGCGGTCAGAAAATCACGTTGATATTCAAAGACGTTGTACTTATATCCCGGATCGGCAATGTCAATGAGATGATAAGGTATTTGTTTGCCATTCACTGTATAGTCGGCAAGGTCTTTACCTGTACCAAGATCCATGTTACGGTATATTTGCCGAGAGTCGGCACTGATTATTTCTGTATTTAGCTCTGCTGCCAATGCAGCGGCAAATGGAGTTTTGCCGGATGCTGTGGGACCTAATATGGCAATTAAATCATAGTCAGGCATATAATGAGTATTTATTAATTTGAATACAAAGATAGTGTAATTTATGGGCAGAATAAAATGAAGCGGTTCATTTTGTTCTGAGAAGATGCAACTTTTCTTTACACTTGAGAAGACTGTCTGAAAAAGGAAGTAAAAAACAGAGTGGTTCTTCTTAAAAGGTGTTATGAAACATGCTTTTTTTCTTGGATAGTTTGCAAATATCCCAAGAGTCTGTATCTTTGCAATGTGTTTTTCATAGTATTAGATTTAAGGTTAACAAAGGTTGGAGTACAGCGGTACTCCTTTTTTTTGCTCTGTACTTTTCTTTTCTTGCTGCAAATCAAGGACAAAAATGTAAAAAACTGAGTATGTTTTTTCTTTATAGGTATACAATATGATTAGCCTATATCTATACTTGCTCTTTAGGGATGAAATATTTTCGTTCTGTTTTTATGCTATATTCTATGCTTTTATTGCTTTTATAAGGCTGTTGCGGCGATGTAAAAGGTGTTCGAATTTAACTTTTTGATATATAATGGATTACTTAAGCGTGTGTTACATGTACGATAAAGAATGTAACATACGAAAGAAATATGTAATGTTGTCAAAAAAACATGTAATACGATTTTTTTAATCGCATGTGTGCCTTTTGTACATTTGTCGCAGAAAAGCCAGAGATATAAAACTACTCATATTATGAAACATGCAAATATGAAGAACACTTTATCTTTCGTATGCCTTAAAAATATTAATAACTATAAAATCGAGTATTGATGAATAAAAGATCTTTTTTTGCAATTTTATCGGCCTTAGTAGTTTCTGCCGGTACATTGGGAGGTTTTTCGTCTTGCAATTTATCTAAAGCAAATGGAAATCTGCCTGCTGTTAAGGATTCTACAGCCCTTTTTGATTATTTTACTTATAAAGGTAATGATGATTTTTATAAGGAAAATCCATTGCCCGATGATGAGTCGTTTTATAATCCTATTTTGCCTGGTTGGTATTCGGATCCGAGTATATGTACGAATGGGGAAGGAGACTATTTTTTAGTGACTTCTACTTTTACTTATTTTCCGGGCGTACCTATCTTTCATAGTAGAGATTTAGTAAACTGGAAACAGGTGGGACATGTTCTTAGCCGTCCTTCCCAACTGGTCAATATGAAAGGACAGCATGTGAGTGGAGGAATTTTTGCACCGGCAATTTCATATAATCCCCACAATAAGACTTATTATATGGTAACCACCAATGTTGGAGCCGGTAATTTCTTTGTGAAAACTCAGGATCCTTTTGGAGAATGGTCTGATCCTATTATGCTGCCTGAAGTGGGCGGAATAGATCCGTCTTTCTTTTTTGATGAAGATGGGAAAGCTTATATTGTAAATAATGATGATGCTCCGGATTATAAACCTGAGTATAGCGGGCATCGCACAATCCGCATACAAGAGTTTGATGTAAAATCGGATAAAACAATTGGACCTCGCAAAATACTGGTAAACAAAGGTGTGCATCCGGAGGAAAAACCTATTTGGATAGAAGGTCCCCATATGTATAAGATCAATGGAAAATATTTCCTTATGGATGCAGAAGGTGGCACGAGTACCTGGCATTCTGAAGTTATTTTCCGCAGTGATTCTCCGATGGGAACTTTTACTCCTTGGACGAAAAATCCAATATTAACACAACGTCATCTCAGTGCCGAACGTCCTAATCCGATTACGTGTGCCGGTCATGCTGACTTGATACAAACCAAAGAAGGTGATTGGTGGGCTGTATTTTTGGCATGCCGTCCTATAAATAATAAGTTTGAAAATTTGGGGCGTGAAACATTTTTAATGCCGGTAAGGTGGAGCGAAGATGGCTTCCCTTATATGACGCAAGGGAATGAAACTGTTCCTCTGATTCTAAAACGAACTGGCGTAAAGCGTGATGCCAGTGTTACCTTTGGTAACTTTGAAGAGATTGAAGATTTTGATAATGCTTCTTTGGGTATGCAGTGGATAACATTGCGTGCTCCTGCTACTGAATTGTATTCTTTATCCGACACTCCGGGCTTTTTGACCTTGAAGTGTGCTGATGTCAGTGCTGCTGAAAAAGATACTCCTGCTTTTGTTTGCCGTCGTATGCAGCATCATAAATTCGAATCTACTACCCGTATGTTGTTTAATCCTTCCAATGAAAAGGATAAGGCTGGTATGTTATTGTTTAAAGATGAAAAGCATCAGTATTTATTTGCAGTAAATAGGCAAGGAGAAAATAAGTCCGTTTTCCTGAAACGAATTGGAGAGTCTGAACAGATATTGGCTTCTGATACTATTTCTGGAAACACAAAAGAGATTTATTTGAAAGTTATATCTCAAGGTACTCATTATGATTTTTATTATTCCTTGAAAGGAGAAAAAGATTGGACATTGCTCTGTAAAGACGTTGATGCAAGCTATCTTTCCACAACTACGGCTGGTGGATTTACAGGTAGCGTGATAGGACTGTACGCCACTTGTAAATGATCTTTTATTGTTGCATGTAACATGAAGGACAACTTCTGTTACATGCAACAAATCCTATGTAACGTTTGTGTGGGTATGTGGAACACCTCCACAATTATTTTTTATATATATTAAATATATTTGTGCGGTAAAATAAAACATGTTAACTGTTAGCGTTTATTAATCTTATACTAATAAAAATGAAATGTATGTATGACGATAGCTAAGGCTATTAAAAAATGACTGATGATTAGAGAACAATGTAGTTAATTAACATCTTAAACTAGTGGTAATGAAAAATGTAACAAAAAAAAATCAAAAGATTCCTTACCTGTTTTTACTTATGCTGTTCAGCTGTCTGATGGCATCGGCACAAAGTGGGATAACGGTAAGGGGAACTGTCTTTGACAATAACGGTGAGACGGTCATTGGTGCCTCAGTGGTATTAAAAGGTAATAATTCAATAGGTACGATTTCAGATATAGATGGTAATTTCATACTGACTGTGCCCAATGAAAACCCTACTCTTATTGTTTCGTTTGTGGGAATGAAGTCCAAAGAGGTAAAAGCGACTTCGAAAGGTTTGATCAAAATAACCTTGGAAGATGATTCTCAGCAGTTAGAAGAGGTAGTGGTAGTTGGGTATGGTCAGCAAAAGAAAGCATCGGTAGTTGGTGCCATAACCCAAACAACAGGTAAGGTTTTGGAACGGGCAGCTGGTGTTTCAGACATAGGAGCTGCTTTGACAGGTAACTTACCGGGGGTTGTTACTACTCAAGGTACGGGTATGCCTGGCGAAGAAGAGCCGAAAATAACTATTCGTGGTGCAAGCTCATGGAATAACAACGAAGACCCATTGGTATTAGTAGATGGTATCGAGCGTCCTATGAGTTCTGTAGATATTAGTTCTGTACAATCTATTTCTGTATTGAAAGATGCTTCAGCAACTGCTGTCTATGGTGTAAAAGGTGCTAATGGTGTAATTCTTGTAACAACAAAACGTGGTACGGAGGGTAGTGCTAAAATAGATGTAGGTTTCAATGCTACTTTAAAATCTCCTTCAAAACTGCCTAATAAGTATGACTCCTATGATGCACTGATGTTCCGTAATACGGCTATTGAACATGAGTTGGCTTTGAGGCCGGATTCATGGGAATATATTCGTCCTCAATCGTTTATTGAAAACTATCGCAACCAGACTACTGTTGAACAGAGAGAACGTTATCCTAACGTCGATTGGCAAAAAGCTTTGTTTAAAGATAATACAATGTCTTATAATGCTAATATAAATATTAGCGGTGGTACGAAGTTTGTAAAGTATTTTGCTTCTGCTGATTATGTGCATGAAGGAGACCTTTTTAGAGTTTATGATAACGGGCGTGGGTATAACTCTGGTTATGGATATGACCGTATTAATGTGCGCAGTAATTTGGATTTCAATATTACAAAAACTACTGTGTTAAAAGTAAATTTAGCAGGTTCCAATGCCATTCGTAAAGCTCCATGGAGTAATACAGGACATTCTGAATGGCAGATTGGTCAGCAATGGTCAGGTGCATACAATATTGCTCCAGATGTGTTTCTACCGCAATATTCTGATGGTAGTTGGGGTATGTATCCACTTGTATCCAATACAACTAACTCGGCGGAAAATATTTCTTTAGGTGGTACGATGCAGGTTACAACAACACGTATCAATACAGATTTTACATTAGAACAAGATTTGAAGTTTATAACCAAAGGACTTTCTGCTCGGGCTACTGTTTCTTGGGATAATGTTTTTGTTGAAAACAATCGTGGTATCAATGATTTGTTTAATAGTGCACAACACAAGTGGATCGATCCAGATACAGGTCAGGAACGATATGAACAATCCTATGATACCAATAATGGTTTTGATTGGACCCAAGGTGTCAATTGGAGTACTTCTCCTGGTGCAGTAGATAATGGTCAAACTGTTCGTAATCTTTATTATCAGGCACAATTAAATTGGGTACGTAGTTTTGGAAAACATAACGTAACAGCTATGGGATTGTTTAGCCGCCAGGAAAATGCACGAGGGAGTGTAATGCCTACTTATCGTGAAGACTGGGCATTCCGTACTACTTATAATTATGCAGACCGTTATTTTATTGAGTATAATGGCGCATATAATGGCTCTGAAAAGTTTAGTCCTGAGAATCGTTTTGCTTTTTTCAATTCAGGAGCTATCGGTTGGATGGTTAGTGAGGAGCCTTTTATGAAGTTCTTCCGTGAAAAGAAAATAGTTGACATGCTGAAAGTACGTGCTTCTTATGGTGAAATTGGTTCTGACCAATTGGGGCCCGATCCTTTTGATTCTAGTCGTCGTTGGCTCTATATGAACCAGTGGGCTTATGGTGGGCACACTGTGATGGATCTAAATCATACAGAAAGTATTTATACATGGTATCGTGAGTCAGCTATTGGCAACAAAGATATTCAATGGGAAGTTGTGAAAAAACTGAATATTGGTATAGACTATTCATTTCTTGAGGGATTATTTGCCGGTAGTGTGGAATTTTTCCGGGATGTACGTTCTAATATTTTTGTTTATGGTGGTGATCGTTCTATTCCGTCTTATTTTGGTGGAACACCTCCATCTGTTAATAAAGGTAAGATTCGTACAAGCGGATATGAACTGGAGCTACGTATCAACAAGACATTTGCTAATGATTTACGTCTTTGGGGAAACTTCAGTATGACTCATGCTAGAAATAAGGTTTTAGTGAAAGATGACCAGGCTTTGCGTCCTGCATATCAAAAATCTGCTGGGCATAGTGTAAATCAATATACTTCTTATATTGATGCAGGTTTTATTCAGAGTTATGACCAATTGTTTGGTGCTCCAGCTCATGATGCCAACGATTCTCAAAAACTAGTAGGAGATTACTACATTGTCGATTTCAATGGTGATGGTGTGGTAGATAACAAAGACCAAGCACCCTATGGCTATACAAATTCGCCTGAGAATACGTTTAATGCGACGGTGGGATTTGAGTGGAAAGGATTCAGTGCATTTGCACAATTCTACGGTGTGACTAATGTCACTCGTGATGTTGCCCTTAATAGTTTTGGCAGTAAATTGAACACTGTATTCGATAATGGTACATGGTGGTCAAAAGCTACTCCCAATGCAGATGTAGTTGTACCTCGTTGGAACTCTACACCAAGTTATAATGATGGAACTCAATTCCTATATGACGGTTCCTATATTCGTTTAAAGAATGTTGAATTAGCTTATACTTGGAATAAAGGATGGATCAGGAAACTTGGATTAGGCAATTTAAAGATTTATGTCAATGGCAATAATCTTTGGTTATGGACACGTATGCCCGATGACCGCGAGGCAAATCTTTCAGGAGCTGGTTATTTAGGTGCTTATCCTACGGTGAAACGTTATAACTTTGGTATTAAATTCACATTATAATAATGTACAAGATGAAATATAATACATATAAAACTCTGTTTTATGCAGGTCTTTTGTCTTTTTCAGTAGGATTCTGCATGACATCTTGCGAAGATTATTTGGACAAGAGTCCAGAATCGACGGTCTCTGAAGAAGATGCGTTCAAGAACTTTCGTAATTTTCAAGGGTTCATAGAAGAAATATACAATTGCATACCTGATAAGGAAAAGTGTAATTACTGTACATCTTGGAATTGGGGTGATGATGAACTTTTCAATTCTATGGGAGATGCACATATGACGCATCAGGCCGATTTAGGTAATTTCCGCGCTTGGCAAAGTAATGGTCAGTGCTGGCTATATAGAAATCCCAGTAATCCGGCATCTACTGATAAATTTCAACATTCTTTGTGGCCGCATTCTTGGTATTGCATACGTAAGGCTAATGTAGGTCTTGCTAATTTAGATAAATTGGTTGGTACTCAGGAAGAAAAAGATTTGATCGCAGGTCAACTTTATTTCTTTCGTGCATGGTGGCACTTTGAATTGATGACTTATTGGGGTGGACTGCCTTATATTGATCAAGTGCTTGATGCTACTCAAGAATTGACTTTGCCGAGATTAAGTTATCAGGAATGTGCAGACAAAGCAGCAGCAGATTTTCGTAAGGCTGCAGATTTACTTCCAGTTGATTGGGATAAAACATCTACTGGTAAAGCAACAGAAGGCAAGAACCAATTGCGAATTAATAAAATAATGGCATTGGGTTATCTTGGTAAAAATTATCTGTGGGCTGGCAGTCCTCTAATGAAAAATGGTGCACAACTTGGAGGTGCTAATACTTACAATTATGATGAAGAATATTGTAAAAAAGCCGCACAAGCATTCGGTGAGTTACTTACGTTAGTAGAGAATGGAGATACGCAATATGCTCTTGCTGAATTTAATTATAAGAATATTTATAATCATGAGAAAGCGAATGATGCTAAGACTTGCTATTCTGATATTTTTTATACACGCCGGCAAGGTTGGTTAATGCCAGGTTCTGTTGAAGCTATATTCCGTGGACCTTCTGCTGATTATAATGGAAGTAACTGGAATATGACAAAATTATGGGGGCCGAAAGTTGCAGGGCTTGTTGCTCATGATAAGATTATACATTTGCCGACTGCTAACCTTGTAAAAATGTATGGCATGGCAAATGGGCTTCCTGTTGATGATCCGAACTCTGAATTTGATGAGCGATATCCGTTTAAGGATAGAGATCCGCGTTTTTATCATGATATAGTATTTGATGGCTTCCACTTTGTTTTGGCTGAGGATAAATTATCTGATGCGCAAAAACCTTATGCTTATTGTGATCTTTCTACTGGTGCAGACATGCGTTCTGCAGATCTCGGTAGTCGTACAGGTTATTTCTTCCAGAAACTTGTTCCTCACACTTGTAATGAAGGTGATAAGGAATATGATTGGGGTAGTAACTTACATACTTATTTACCGTATATGCGTTTGGCGGATATTTATTTAATGTACGCTGAAAGCTGTGCTGCTGTCGGTGGTGCATCTTTCAAATCGGAGAACTGTTCACTAACCGCCCTTGATGCAATTAATAAGATTCGCACTCGCTGTGGTGCAAAAGGCGTTCATACTTCTTATATAGCGGATAATAAAAAATTTATGGATGAAATACGTCGTGAACGTGCTGTGGAACTATCTATGGAAGGTTTTCGTTTTAATGATCTCCAGCGTTGGTTGTTACTTACAGAAGCTCCTTATACAGAGAAATATTCTGTAGAATTCGATCGCGTAGAAAGCCCTGAATTTTATAAGACAAACGATCCTGCGAATGCAGAAGTTGCAAACTATCGTCATGAATTGATTGTAAAGCGTGTGTTTGGTACGAAGCATTATTGGTTCCCCTTGCCCGACGACGATGTGTATCTTTATCCTGAATTCGGACAGAATCCCGGTTGGTAATCGTGGAAAGCTACAAAGTATGTTTAACAATAAATGAATAAACAATGAAATATATACAAGCAAGATTCATTCTCTGTGCTATGCTGGCCACTTCTTCGGTGCTTGCCAGTGCTCAGGCTGCAGATTGGAATGAAACCGATTCATTGGCAAACAAAAAAGACCAAATGGTACAGGTGGCTTTTCGTAAGGTAGCCCAGAAAGACCTTTTGGGTGGTGTCTCTGTTGTCAATGTAGAGGAACTTACGAAAAAGAATTATAACACCTATAGCTTAGATAATATGCAAGGCTATGTCGGTGGTTGGAATGGTAACTCGCTGTGGGGAATGGATGGCGATAATGCTGGCTACTTAGTTTTAGTTGATGGTGTGCCACGTGACGCAAATAATGTAATGCCTTCTGAAATAGCCCAGATTTCCTTCCTGAAAGGTGCACAAGCTGTGGTCCTTTATGGTAGTAAAGCAGCCAAAGGTGCAGTTGTAATTACTACTAAACGTGGTAATGTAGAGGGATTAAATGTTAGCGTTAGGGCTAATACAGGAGTTCATGTGGCTAAGGCATATCCTGAATATTTGGGTTCTGCCGAATATATGACCCTTTATAATGAAGCTCTTTTGAATGATGATCCTACTGCAAAGCCTCTTTATACAGCAGAGCAAATCTATAATCATGGTTCAGGATTGAATCCTTATCGTTATCCTAATATCAATTATTATTCTTCGGATTATGTAAAGAAAGCGTATAATCGTTCGGAAGTAACAGCTGAAATTACCGGTGGTGGAAAACGTGCGCGTTTCTACAGTAATGTGAGCTATTATCGTAATGGCGATTTTCTTGATTTTGGTGAAGCTAAGAATAATATGACGGATCGTTTCAACGTACGTGGTAATGTGGATGTGGATATCAATAGTTTTATCAGCGCTTATATTAATGCGAATGCTACATTTTATAATTCGAAAAGCGCGAAAGGTGACTATTGGAATGCTGCGGCAACAGTACGTCCTAACTTCCCGCAAAATGCAGCTCCACTTATTCCTTTAGACATGATTGATCCTAATGCTTCGGCTGTATGGGAACTGTTAAGCACTACTTCCAATATTATTGATGGTAAGTATTTCTTATCCGGTAGTCAGGCAAATCCTACTAATGCGTTTGCTGATAGTTATGCAGCAGGAAGCAGCAAGTGGACAAGTCGTCAATTTCAGTTTGATACAGGAGTGAATGTAAATTTGGACAAAGTGTTGAAAGGTCTCTCTTTTAATGCAATGTTTGCAGTAGATTATGCTACTTCTTATTCAACCTCTTTTGATAATAACTATGCAGTGTTCATTCCTACCTGGGCCAACTACGGTGGAAAAGATGTTATTGTAGCACTCACCAAAGAAGGTAATGATGAGAAACCTGGTACTCAAAATGTTGGTGGAAGTTCTGATAAACAGATGATTGCATTCTCTGGGCAATTTAATTATCAAAATACGTTCAAAAAGCATCACAATGTGTCGGCTATGCTTATAGCTAATGGTTATCAGCAGACAGTTTCTGCTCAATATCATCGCATCAGTAATGCTAATTTGGCATTGCAGTTAGGTTATAATTATCAGCAGCGTTATTATGCAGATTTTGGTGCAGCGCTCATTCACTCGGCCAAACTTGCAGAAGGACATCGTCAGGCTCTTTCTCCTTCGCTGACATTGGGCTGGCGTTTGAGTGGCGAAAACTTCCTGAAAGATTCTCCTGTTGTTGATGATTTGCTATTCAGTGTATCTGGTAGTATTCTTAATCAGGACATTGATTTGGTGATGGGAGATAAGGAATTTTATCTTTATGAATCAGTATGGACGCAAAATGATGATTATTCATGGTATGATGGTCCGGCTGGTAAGTATACTATTTCTACCAGGGGACAGAATAAAGACCTTTCATTCATAAAACGTAAAGAGTTTTCTGCAAATCTCAAGACGTCACTGTGGAATAGATTGATAACAGCAGATGCTTCATTCTTCATTAATTCTACTGAAGGATATTTGATTAATCAGCCCACTTTCTTCCCGTCGCATCTTAATACAGGTTATCCGGCTGCATCGTTCATGGCAGTTATGAATTATAATAATAACCGCCGTATGGGTTTTGATTTTAGCGTGAATGCTAACAAGCGTTTTGGGGAGTTTGATTTGTCACTTGGTGTATCAGGAACATATTATGATACCAAAATAACTAAACGTGATGAAATTTATGATGATGCTTATCGATATCGTAAGGGTAAACCTGTTGATGGCGTTTGGGGACTTCAAAGTGCAGGATTGTTTCAACGTGAGGAGGAGATAAAAAACAGTCCGGAACAAAAGTTGGGTAGCACAGTTCGACCTGGTGATATAAAATATGTAGACCAGAACGGAGATGATGTAATTGACGAGAAAGATGAAATTTATTTAGGTAAAGGAGGATGGTATGGATCGCCTTTCACGCTCGGCATTAATTTTACGGCTAAGTGGAAAAACTTTACGTTTTTTGCATTGGGTACAGGAGGATTCGGTGCTTATGGTATGAAGAATAATTCTTACTATTGGGTAGATGGAGATGATAAATATTCTGCTATCGTTCGTAATCGCTGGACTGAAGAAACAGCAGCTACTGCGACTTATCCACGCTTATCAGCTAAAAGTTCAAGTAATAACTTCCGTTCTTCAGACTATTGGTTGTATAAAACCAATCGTTTTGATTTGGCAAAAGTACAGATTACCTATGATTTACCCAAACGGGTATTGCGCAATACTTTCCTTCGTGAATTTTCTGCTTATGTAAGTGGTGCAAATCTGCTTACAATCTCAAAAGAGCGCAAACATATGGAGATGAACGTGGGGAGTGCACCGCAAACCAGGTTCTATAATATTGGTGTAAAAGCAGTATTTTAATTAAAAAATAGAACAAATGAAACTAAGAAATATCATATTATCTACAGTTCTACTAGCTACTCTTTCCGCTTGTGAGGATCTTTTTGAACCTGCTAAGGAAAACAATCGTGGTGTTGAAGAGATGCTTACAGACCCCAATTATGCAGTAGGTCTATTGGGATATGGTTATGCTATGTTACCATACGAAAACACTAGTGTAAGTGATGTCGCTACAGATGATGCAGTAACCAATGATAAGGAAAGCAATTATTCTAAAATGGCTCTTGGGGCATGGGCATCAAACAACAATCCTATGGAGCAGTGGCAAGCCCGTAAAGCCGCCATACAATACCTTAATACATTTTTGAGCATTGTTGATCAGGTGAGTTGGGTAAAAAATGAGGTGACCAATAAGATGTTTATTGATAAACTCAGTGGAGAAGCTTATGGACTTCGTGCACTTAATTATTACTATTTGCTAATGGCTCATGGCGGCTGGACAGAAGATGGTAAGTTATTAGGTGTACCAATGCTTCTTGAACCGGAAAGTACTACTTCTGATTTTAATCAGGCACGTGCTCCTTTTAGTGAGTGTGTACAGCAAATTCTTGAAGATTTGAAATTGGCATCCGAACTATTACCGCTAGATTATGAAAATATTGACAGTGATGCTGAAGTGCCTGCTAAATACAAAGAGATAGGTGCTCAGTTGGGAAACTATAATCTTGTTTTTGGTACTTATCAACGTGGCCGCCTTACAATGAGAATTGTTGAAGCTATTAAGGCGCAAGTAGCGTTACTTGCTGCTAGTCCTGCGTACAGAGATGGTTCAGAAGTTACTTCAGAAACGGCTGCAAATTATGCAGCGGCAGTGTTGAACCGTATTGGTGGTGTAACAGGCCTTGATCCTAAAGGTCATACTTGGTATATGAATACGGAAGAACTTGACAATTTAGGTTCGGGTGAAGTTCCTGCTGAAATTCTTTGGAGAGGGAATAAAAGCATTGGAACGGAAGATTGGGATATGGGAATAAAGCAGGAAAAAGACAATTTCCCACCTACATTTTATGGTAGCGGGCGTATCAATCCTACCCAAAACTTAGTAGATGCTTTCCCCATGGCCAATGGTTATCCTATCGCTGATAAGGCTAATAGCGGTTATTCGGAAAACGCTCCTTACACTGGTCGTGATCCTCGTTTGGAGAAATATATTTTGTTTAACGGTGCTGAATTTAAGGATAAGACTATTATTACCGGTCTTTATCCTGACCAGGATAATAAACAAGATAATGGTTTGAACCAATTGAATACCTCCACACGTACGGGTTATTATATGCGTAAGTTGTTACGTGAGGATTGTAACGCTAACCCAAATTCGCTGAATGCTAAGTATCATATTCCGGTTCGTATTCGTTATACGGAGATATTTCTTGCTTATGCCGAAGCTGCTAATGATGCTTGGGGACCGACAGGCAAGGGTAGTAATGCCTATAGTGCCTATGATGTGATAAAGGCAATTCGTGCCCGTGGTGGAGTGGGAACTGATAATGGAGATGCTTATTTGGAAAGTGTCAAAGGGGACAAAGACAAAATGGCCCAGCTCATTCGTAATGAACGTCGTATAGAACTTTGTTTTGAAAATAAACGTTTCTGGGACATTCGCCGCTGGAAAATGCCTTTGGACGAGAAAGCTAAAGGTATGCAGATAGAAAAAGCGGGTGAGAGCCTGAATTATAAGGTGATTGAGGTAGAAAACAGAAACTATAAAGATTATATGTACTACGGCCCTATTCCTTATGGCGAGATGTTGAAATGGAGTAATCTGCAACAAAATAAGGGATGGTAATCTCATAATTATAAAATGCAAAAAAGAATATGGAAATGAAATTATATAAATTATTATCTACAATGGCCTTAGGAGGCTTGGCATTTGCTTTTGCTTCATGCGAGAATGCAGATAAATCTTTTCCCGATTATGAGGGGGGGACCTCTGTGTATTTTGCCTATCAGTATCCGGTACGTACAATAGTGCTCGGTAATGATGAAATAGTAGACAATTCTCTTGACCGTCAGCATAAGTGTGCCATTTATGCTACGATGGGAGGTGCATACGGAGGTAGAGATATTACTATAGATATTGCTGTGGACAATACACTTTGCGACAATCTCTTTTTTGAAGATGGGACACCGGTATTGCCTATGCCTTCCACCTATTACACACTGGCTGGAGATAAAATCTCTTACAATGGTGAACATTGGGGAAATGTAGAGGTACAACTCACTGATGCATTTTTTGCTGATGAAAAAGCGTTAGGATGTAATTATGTTATTCCTGTGGTGATGAAAGGACAGACTGGTGCCGACCGAATTTTAACAGGCACTCCTCTGATTGAAGGCGATAAACCGGTGCGTACTAATTCTGATTATTGGAGTGTGTTGCCAAAGGATTATGTTCTCTATTGTGTAAAATATATGAACCCATGGCATGCTTCTTATTTGCGTCGTGGAATAGACAAAATTACAGAAAATGGAACGGTTACAACCTCTGAACGTCATGCTCAGTCTGTGGAAAAGGATGAAGTTTGTGGTATTACTACCCGTTCGTTAAACACAGCTGTTTTTCCTATTAGTACGACTTCTACTAATGGTACAACAGTGAACTGTGATTTGCTATTGACTTTCAATGATGATAACGAATGTACCATAACTTCGGGAACCACAGGAATTTCGGCAACAGGCTCTGGAAAGTTTGTAGAAGATGGAGAGAAAAATTCTTGGGGAAATAAGGACCGGGATGCTATCTATCTCGAATACGATGTGGATTTCGGATTTAAACAAATTGCTACGAAAGATACGTTGGTGTTGCAAACACGCGGAACTAATAAGTTGGAGGTATTTGCTCCCAAGTATAAAGCTAATTAAATTTTGGAGATGTGATTATGAAAAATAGCATAAATAAATATTTCGGTTTGGCTTTGTTGTTTATTTCAGCCTCTTGTGCCGACGATAAATTCGTCGATTTTAAGACGGAGAAACCAGAGAGCATAGCCCAATATGAGTATCTTAATGCGTATGACGCATTGAAGACATATATAGACCGTAGTACTCATCCTAACTTTAAGTTGGGAGCAGGGGTCGCAGCTAATGATTTTCTGAAAGGAGAAATGGTTCGTAGCGTGGCTGTTACTAATTTTGATGAGGTAGTAGCAGGTAATGCTATGAAGTATGCATCCATTGTGGCAGATGATGGAAGTATGGATTTCGGTACAGTGACGAAGTTTGTAGAGGCGGCAAAGACTGCTGGATTGACAGTTTATGGGCATACGCTTTGCTGGCATTCACAGCAGAATAATAAGTGGCTGAATAGTTTGATTGCAGATAAGGAAGTGGAAATCGATCCGGATGCGAAAAAAGAGGTGGAAGATGGTGCTGTGGATTACTCAACTCTTGGTAGTTATTCATATTGGTCTCAAGGTCCTGATACTATTGAAGTAAAGGATGGAGCATTGACTGTAACTAATAATTCGGTAAGGCAAGAATTTTATAGTGTTCAGTACCATATAGCTGATAAAATTCCTACTGTAGAAGGGACGAGTTATAAGGTTACACTGAATATAAAAGCTTCATCTGCAGGACAGATTACCTTGGTTTTAGGAAATTGGGGAAAAACTTCCGATGTGAAGATAGATATTACTAATGAATGGAAAGAGGTATCTGCTGAACTCGTAGGCAAACATACTGGTGATAGTTTTGTAATGTTACAATCTGGTAATTTTGCAGGAACCATTGATATAAAAAGTGTGAAGGTGACGCATTTAGAATCAGTGGGAGGTGTATTAACCGATGTATATGTTGTAGAGGACGATTTCTCCAGTAATAATATGATTGGCTGGGGTAATAATTCCACTCGGGTAGTAAATAATGGAGTGATGGAATTAACGAACCCGTCTGAAGTAAATCCTTGGGAGGCACAGGCTGGTTACGATTTCTCATCTCCATTAACCGAAGGAACTACCTATTTCTTGAAAATGAAAATTAAGGGTAGTGTAGCTGGTAGCATTGGAGCTGCTTTCCAGAAACCTGAAGGATATGAAGGGAGAGGAGATTTCCCTTCGATAGCGATTACAACAGATTGGAAAGAGGTTACGGTAAATACAAATTGTACAGGTGATGCTGCCACTCGTTTCCTTCTAAATTATGGTAAGTATGCCGGTACTATTTATATTGAAGATTTATCTATTTATTGGCAGAAATCAAGTAGTGGTATTCCTTTAACTCCTGAAGAAAAGAAAGAAGTACTCACCAACGAGCTTGAACGTTGGATAAAAGGCATGATGGAAGCCTGCGGAGGCTCTGTAACTGCATGGGATGTTGTGAATGAACCTATTTCTGGAGGTGGTGATGATGGTAATGGTAATTATGCTCTTCAATCAGCTACCAATCCGGACGATAATGGAGTAGGGGGACAGAACTTCTACTGGCAAGACTTCTTGGGCGATGATTATGCTCGTGTTCCAATCAAGTTTGCCCGCAAATATTTTGCAGAAAATGGTGGTAATTCTGGAGATTTGAAACTCTTCATCAACGACTATAATCTGGAATCTTGGTGGGATGACAATAAAAAAGTAAAGAGTTTGATTAATTGGATCAAACGTTGGGAATCTGATGGTGAAACAAAGATCGACGGTATCGGTACACAGATGCATGTTAGCTATATCTTGAATGAGGCTGATCAGAAGAAACAGGAAGAATCTATTGTTAATATGTTTGAGTTGTTGGCCGCAAGTGGTAAGTTGATTAAGATTACAGAATTAGATATGGGTATTGTGGAAAAGGCATTTGGTGAAGGTATCAAGACTGAATTGGTTACTTTTGAACAGCATCAGAAGATGTCTGATTTCTACAAATTCATTATTCAGAAGTATTTTGAAATCATTCCGGTAGCACAACAGTATGGAATTACACAGTGGGCTGCTACGGACAGTCCTGCAGATTCAGGTTGGAGAAAAGGACAACCTATCGGTCTTTGGGATTTGAATTATAATCGTAAGCATACCTATGCTGGTTTTGCCGATGGCTTAGCTGGTAAATAAAAGCATCTTATAGAAAAAGGCGACGGGATTCGCAGGGCGAACCCGTCGCCTTTATAGCCTTTTGTCCGTTATAAGGAATTAGGTTAGTTAATTCGATAAGATAAATGAAAAACATGAAAAATACAGTAAGTATTCTTTTATTTTTGTTCGTGTTTCTCTCAGCTTGTTCCGATGATTCGATACCGGAGAAGTTGAAACCAGAACCACCCCAACCGGATGTGGAAGAACCAAACCCCGATGATGATTCGGAAAATAGTGGAAATAATCAAAACAGTGTGTTACCCGCTTTGAGTGTGGTGGGGCGTTATTTGAAAAATGAAAAGGGAGAAATCATTAATCTGCATGGTTTTACACAGACTTACAGCCCTTTCTTTAATAATAATGCTTGGAATAATTATGATGTGCAGGGCTGTCTCAATTATAATAAGAGTATGGTGGACGGGATTCTAGCTGCCGGCTGGAAGTTTAACTTTGTACGAATGCACCTCGATCCTTATTGGAGCGATGATCCTGCTATGCAGTCTGTACGGTATGAGGGGCATGAACGTTTCTCCGAGTTCCGTTTCCGGAAGTATCTTGATGAATTGTTTGTACCGATGGCGGAATATTTTATGTCCAAGGGCATGTACGTAGTGATGCGTCCGCCGGGTGTATGCCCCAACGAAGCACCCTATCAGGGGATTGAGTTGGGAGACTCTTATCAGCAGTTCTTGCTCAAGGTATGGAATATCGTTTCACAACATCCTAAATTGAAAAACAACACTGGCGTAATGTTCGAACTTGCCAATGAACCCGTCAAGATAAAAGGTACGGACGGTACTTATGGCAGTACGGGTGACGGGCATTTCCAGAACCTTCAACTCTATTTCCAAGCCATAGTAGATAAGATTCGTGCCAACAGCCGTAATATTATCTGGGTACCGGGATTGTCTTATCAGTCGTCTTATGCCGGTTATGCTAAATACCGTATCCAAGGTGAGAATATCGGTTTTGCCGTACATTGCTATCCCGGTTGGTATGGCAGTGACGCTGAGGAAGACAGTAGCGAAGGTATAGGCTCTTCTACCGGTGGAGGTTATGAAAGCTTCCAGCGTGGTTGGGATGCCCAAGTAGGGCCGGTGGCGGCTTTTGCTCCTATCATGGTGACTGAAATAGACTGGGCGCCCAAGAAGTACAATGCCACTTGGGGAAAGAGTATAACGGGAGTGGCAGGAGAAAAGGGCTTTGGGGCCAACTTCAAATATATTGCCGATAATTCGGGTAATGTATCCTGGCTTTTCTTTACCACGAGGTCACATGAACTGGCAGCTTTTAAAGATATACCGGGCACTTCCGGCAATTATACGTTCCTCAATGATCCTGAGGCTTGCCCATGGGCTATGTACCATTGGTTTAAGGAGTATGCCGATGGTGTGGTGGTGAACGGTGCACCTGTAAGATTGGAACTTATGGGGCAGGAGGGTACTTTGAACTTGCCGATGGGTGGAGTGAATTACCTTAAAGTACGCGCTGTCTATTCCGACGGTTCTACACGAATGGTTACGGCAGAAGCCGATATCAGCAGTTCCAACTCTTCAGTGCTGGCTGTGGAGCGGGCGGGCAAACTGGTAGGAGTTGCTCCGGGAAATGCAACAGTGACAATAAACTATCAGCATCCTGTGACGAGAGCTTCCGGTACACTGACACTTGCAGTTACGGTTCTTCATCCTTTTTCATTGACGAAAGAAGCTTTTGATCCTTCTATCTGGGAAAAAGGCAGCTTTGATGAAAATACTTGCACGTTGATAACCGGACAATATGGCTTTGGTGGTTGGCAATTCTCTTCCGGACTGAATCTTTCTGCTTATCGTACGATAACTGTGGAACTGGGCAATGATAATACGAGTGGTGCCTCTTTTCGCATCTTTGACAAAAATAATTATTGGACGGATCCCGCGACCTACGATTTCGGTTCATCACGTAAGGTTACAGTAGACCTGCAAAATATGAAAGACAAGAACGGAACAAAGATTGATCCTTCTCATTTATACATTGTCGGATTCTGGTCTACTGGTAACAAGCCGATTATTATAAATCGGGTAAACTTGGAATGATATCCGGTTACAATGACTGGCAAACCTCTATTTTTAATAATTAGTAAACAAAAACTGACATGGAAAACAAAATACGCTGCAAAGGAAGGTATTTCCCTGAAAGATGTACTAAATATAAGTGATTGTTGGTTTGTGTTGGCAAGTGCGTAGGTAAGTGACGGCAATAATTTGCCGTCACTTGTTTTTTTGAGAAAATTGAAGACCTTACAATGTGGTATTGTATGCCTTTGTTTGTTCTCTTTGATTCTGTTCCACGTTTTTTAGTATTAATGGAAAAGTTGTTCGTCCCTATGAACGAAGCATAGCGGTACATCTCTTGAATACTGCTTCCGACAAATGTGGCATAGGTCTGCGGCAATAGTGACACCTGCTCTTTCACCGGCTCCACTTCCGACAGCCCGGAAAGGTTCCGCACTTCCAGCAGTACAATGCTGTTGCAACGTTTCACTCGCTGCTTGCCCTCGTGTGCACGTCCATATTCCAATGCGGGACAGATGTGTGGCAGGCGGTCTATGTGTTCGTAATGTCCACCGCTGTTGCCACTTGTATATTCCAGTATAGTACGCAATCCGTTGATATACTTTCCTTTGGTTTCCGACTTGATTTTGCTGATAAACGTTTCCGCTTCGCAAGTACTGATAGATAGTTTCTGTCCCGTGGTCTTGATCTTCCTTCGTCAAGGTTACTTTCATTGCTGACTTTTGTTTTTTTTAATTATTGAAGAATACACTTCGTCTCTTAGAGCTTGCAAGTTATATTACAAAACGTGCCGAAGCGAGTAAATACAGCCTCTTCTTTGGAAATATTTTGCCTGATATAACCGATATGATACAATAAGAAAAATTGAAAAATAAACCTGCAAAAACTTGACTTTACCTCATGGATTTTGTATCTTTGAAAGTAGTAAAACCTCGTTTTTCAATTGCGGGCCGGACGGTTTCCATCTGCGGGCTGTCTGGCCCGCAATTGTCCCCCGCACAGCCCGCAGATGCAAAACGAAGTTATACTGCAGGCATAACGGCATTTTTGCTGAAGCAAAAAGACAAAAACGACGGGGGAAATGATAATTTAGATTACACCACAGAGAGTACAGGGTCTCACAGAGTTTTTTTCTCCTTATTTTATTTTAGACAGAAGGACATAAGATTAAAAACCATGCACCGCAGCAGAATCTGTTCTTTTGTTCTTATTTCTGAAAAAACTGTGATACTCTGTGGTGGAACCGCAACAATATTATTAATCAAATAAAAACTAAAAGAACCATGGCAGCAGAATATGACTTCCAAAGAAAGCCCAATCCAAAAGGCGACGGCGAGTTACAACCCCTTTATCCCCGCATCGTAAACAGGGGAACTATCACTACCAAACGGCTGGTGAGTGATATTTCACATGCATCCAGCTTTACTCCCGGAGACATCGAAGGATTATTGGCGGCATTTGAGGACCACATTTCTTACTATCTTTCCGAAGGGCATCATGTGCAGCTGGGCAACATGGGATATTTCTCGGCAGGACTGGTGTCCCGTCCGGTGGAGGACAAGAAGGAGATTCATGCACAGAGCATATTCTTCGGCAAAGTACATTTTCGGGTATCCCCTGGTTTTCGTAAGCAGTGCGCAGGTTTTGTGGAACGTGTCAAGGCGGGATATGGCTTCAGGCATAGTGCCGAAATCAGTGGTGCGGAACGTTACCGTCGACTATTGGCTTTTTTGGAGACACATCCTTTCATTACCCGCAAAGATTATAGCGGTATTACGGGACTTTTGAAGAATAAAGCACTGAATGATCTTAATTTGTTGGTGAAAAAAGGATACTTGACAACAGTGGGACAAGGTTCGCATAAAGTATATGTAAAGGCTGATAATGAAAAGATTATAGTGGGAGAAAAGACCGAAAACTAAGAGTTTGGCGTACTGGCAAAATCTTTTTTATAACTCATTGGATCCTGTTTTATTTGAGCGTTTTCAGTAAGCAAGCCGCTACAGTTATCTTCTCAGCGGCTTTTTTTGTTTGTTTTTGGGCCTTTGATTAAATTATGAGATAAACTAAACTTTTAGACAGTAGAATATAATATTTATAGAATTTGCACTGGGCTGTATACTTTTCTGAAATATGTAACATAAGCAAAAGAATCTGCAACAGATTTTGGAAAAGAAATTAGCAAAAGATGTTTTTCTTTGTAATATTGTTAAACCAGTTTCACAATATGGCAATGAAAAAGATTATCACATTATTTGGCGCTTTTGCATTACTGACGAATCTTAATTCGCTCTCTTATGCACAAGTTCTTGAAGATTTCAGACCTTCAAGCGTAAACCAATTAGGGAAAGCATACCCTCAGGTTAATTCCGAAGGGAGGGTACGTGCCCAACTTTATGCACCGGAAGCCAAAAAAGTACAGCTTGATATTGGTGGTGTAAAATATGACATGATAAAGAATGAGCAAGGGTTTTGGACGGGAGAATCAGAACGTCAGCAAGAGGGGTTTCATTATTATCAGTTGAATGTGGATGGGGCATCTGTTCCCGATCCGGGTACGAAATATTTTTATGGTGCAGGACGTTGGGGGAGTGGAATTGAAATTCCGGCACGTGATGAAGATTTTTATGCTTTGAAAGATGTACCTCATGGTTTGGTGAGTGAGTTGAACTATTATTCTAAAATTACACAGTCGTGGAGACGTTGTTTCGTGTATACACCAGCTGGATATGAAGTCAATACGAAGAGGCATTATCCGGTGCTTTATCTTCAGCATGGCAGCTTTGAGGATGAAACGGGTTGGGGCAGTCAGGGTAAAGCGAATTTGATATTGGATAATCTGATTGCTGCGAAGAAAGCAGTCCCGATGCTGATTGTCATGGATAATGGTTATGCAACCAGGCCGAGCGAACAAGCTCCTTTCCAGACAACGGTATTTGAGGAAGTGCTGATGCAAGAGGTCATACCAATGATTGATGAGAAGTTCCGTACATTGCCTAATCGTGAGAGCCGGGCTATTGCCGGTTTATCAATGGGGGCAAATCAAACGATGCGCATTGCCATGAATCATCCGGAGGCTTTTGCCTATTATGGTGGTTTTAGCGGTACATCCAACTATCCGAGTACGGAACCTTTGGATGCTGATACTTTTTTAGGTGGAAAATTTAAAGATGGGAAAGCGGTAAACAGGCAATTCAAGTCTTTCTTTCTGGGTTTGGGGACTTCCGAGCCGGCTCCTTTTCCCGGTGTTGTAAAAGCTTTCAGGCAAATGTTGGATAAACAGGGGATAAAATATACCTATTATGAATCTCCTGAAACTGCACATGAGTGGCTGACTTGGCGCAGGGCGTTGCATCAGTACGCACAATTGCTATTTCAATAAGAATTAATATAAAGACGATAATTACATGTAGTTTAATACAAATATGAAAAAACAAAAAACTCTTTTACTTTTATGTAACTTGTTTTGTTGCATACTATTACCGCTGTCGGCGCAAAAGCCTGCAACTAATCCTGTGATTTATGCTGATGCACCAGATATGTCAATGCTGCGTGTGGGGGATACTTATTACATGAGCAGCACTACGATGCATATGTCTCCGGGAGTTCCTATTATGAAATCAAATGACTTGGTGAATTGGAAATTGGTGAATTATGCTTACGATACGCTTGCCAATATACCTACCATGAACTTGGATGACGGGAAAAATACTTATGGGCGTGGGTCGTGGGCGAGTTGTCTTCGCTATCACGAGGGAGTGTACTATCTCTCCACTTTCGCTCAGACTACGGGCAAGACATATTTTTATACCACTAAAAATCTTGAAAAAGGTCCCTGGAAGTGTACGGAATTCTCTCCCGCTTATCATGATCATTCTTTTTTCTTTGATGAGGACGGGCATATCTACATGATATATGGTAATGGGAAACTCTTTTTGGCAGAGCTGAAACCGGATCTTTCAGGCGTAAAGCCGGGTACGGAGAGGGTGCTGATAGAGAATGCCAGTGCACCGGCCGGAGATAATATCATGCTGGGTGCTGAAGGTTCACAACTTTTCAAGGTAAACGGGAAGTATTATCTTTTTAATATCACTTGGCCACGTGGCGGAGTGCGTACTGTGATTGTGCATCGTGCTGATAAGATAACTGGACCTTATGAAGGACGAGTCGTTTTTCAGGATCGTGGAATTGCACAAGGTGGGCTGGTGGATACACCGGATGGACGCTGGTTTGCTTATCTGTTTGAGGATTGCGGTGCGGTAGGTCGTATTCCTTATCTTGTTCCGGTTGAGTGGAAAGATGGATGGCCTGTTTTGGGTGTGAATGGGCGTGCTCCTGCTAAGTTGGAATTGCCCGATAGCCGTGGACTCATTCCGGGTATTGTTGCTTCTGATGATTTCAACCGGAAGAAAGGAGAGCGTGCCTTGCCGTTAGTATGGCAATGGAATCATAATCCGGACAATGCGTTGTGGTCTCTTTCTGCCTGTAAGGGATATTTGCGGTTGACAACTGGTCGGATGGAGACTTCTTTTACACAAGCTAAGAATCTATTGACGCAACGTACTATCGGTCCTGTTTGTACAGGTTCGGTCAGTATGGATGTTTCAGGAATGAAAGAGGGAGACTTTGCGGGACTGTCTCTTTTCCAGCGTAAATATGGACAGGTAGGTGTTAAGGTTACTGATGGCAAGAAATATATTGTGATGGTGAATGGTGAGAATGAAACTCCCGCAGAGGTGGAAAAAGTACCGTTGAACCAGCAGGTTGTTTATTTCAAAGCGGAGTGTGACTTCAGGAACAAAGCCGATAAAGGCTATTTCTATTATAGCTTGGATGGAAGTAATTGGAAAGCTATCGGTAACGTCCTGAAGATGCAATATACCATGCCGCACTTCATGGGCTATCGCTTTGCTTTGTTCAATTACGCAACGAAAGAAGTGGGAGGATATGCTGATTTTGATTATTTTAAGATAGAAGATAAGATTTCCGTCAAATGAATATGAACAAAGTTATTTTCTTTTTTGCCATATTATTATCGGGGGTATGCCATGCAAAAGATAACGAAAAGGTTGCTACGGGACGGGAAACCGTTAATCTGAATAGAGAATGGACATATAAAATTGGAGATTATGAGAATGCGGAACAACCGTTGTATGATGATACATCATGGGATCCAGTGGGGCTACCGCATTCTTTTAGTGTCCCTTACTTTTTGTCCAAAGATTTTTATGTGGGATATGGCTGGTATCGAAAGCACCTTGCGTTGGATAAAGCTGATATGGATAAGCGGCTGTTTTTAGAATTCGATGGCGTATTTCAGCAAGCAGAAGTATATGTCAATGGGCATCTGGCTGGAAGCCATGTGGGGGGATATACTGGTTTTTGCATTGATTTTACATCATATGCCGTAGAGGGTGATAATGTTGTGGCGGTACGGGTTAATAATTTATGGTGTCCTACGGTAGCTCCCCGGGGAGGTGAACACGTTTTTAGTGGCGGAATATACCGTAATGTACGTTTGGTGAAAAAGCATGCGGTACATTTAGACTGGTATGGAACAGTGGTAACCACTCCTTCGCTGGAGGAGAACAAAGGAAAAGCATCAGATGTACGGGTGACAGCTTGTGTGAGAAATACCGATGATGGGAAACAAGATGCTTATACATTGGCATTGTTAGTGAAAGATAGGTTAGGACGTGTGGTAGCGGAATGTTCCGAAACAAAGAAAATAAAAGCCGGGGAAGTTTGTGCTTATGATTTGAAAACACCAGAAATTAAATATCCTGAACTTTGGTCACCCAATAGCCCGTCACTTTACACTTTGGAGAGCAGGCTTTATGCAGGAAAACATTTGTTGGATATGGAAGAAATTGTCTTTGGATTCCGTTGGTTCAAATGGACTAAGGACAAAGGATTCTTTCTTAACGGGCAGCATTATTACTTTAGAGGAGCTAATGTGCATCAGGATCAAGCCGGATGGGGAGATGCTGTGACCGATGCTGCTGCATATCGTGACGTATGCCAGATGAAAGAAGCTGGTTTTGATATGATTCGCGGTTCACATTATCCTCATTCCCCTGCTTTTTCTGATGCTTGTGATCGTGAGGGTATGTTATTATGGTCGGAGGCTCCTTTTTGGGGTACAGCAGGCCCCAAAGTTGATGGTGTGTGGACTGCCGGAGCGTATCCTGTGATTGCTGCTGATACTGCTGCATTCGAGGCTAATGTGTTGCAACAATTGGAAGAAATGATACGTATCCACAGAAATCATCCTTCGGTGTTTGTATGGAGTTTATGTAATGAACCCTTTTTTACGGATGGCAGATCTCTTCCTGGTGTAAGACGGCTGTTGAAACGTATGGTGGATGTGGCACATCGGTTAGACCCTACCCGTCAAGTTGCTGTTGGGGGAGCTCAACGTCCGTTGGGGAGTGAACGTATAGATTTGATTGGTGACGTGGCTGGGTATAATGGTGATGGGGCTAATATTGCCGACTTTCAGGAACCTGATGTTTCGTCGGTAGTATCAGAATATGGAAGTGTTACCTCTGATCGTCCGGGGGAGTATGCTCCAGGTTGGGGTGACCTTGCGCGTGATGAAGGCTGGAAAGGACGTAAATGGAGAAGTGGACAGGCCATTTGGTGCGGCTTTGATCATGGTAGTCTTTTTGGTAATGATATGGCAAAAATGGGAATTGTGGATTATTTCCGTTTACCGAAACGTTCCTGGTATTGGTATCGCAATGCATATACGAAGATTGTACCGCCCCAATGGCCGGTTGCGGGAAATGCTGTGCGTTTACGATTGGCAGCTTCAAAATCTGACAGCATACGAATAGATGGTACTGATGATACACATCTTACGGTGTTTGTGCTTGATGCAGATGGTCATGAGTTGAGCAATTGTCCTGTTGTTGAATTACGCGTACTTTCAGGGCCGGGAGAATTTCCTACCGGAAAGTCAATAACATTTGCTCCGGATAGTGATATTCGTATTCAGGATGGCAAGGCGGCTATAACAATGCGTTCGTATTATGCAGGTAGCACGCTGATTGAGGCCTCCTCGCCGGGGCTTGAACCGGCACGCATTTCATTGAACTTTGTAGGTAGTTCTGTTTATAAAAAAGGCGAAAGTAAAGAAGTGGAAAATCGTCCATATATACGATATGTGAATAAGGTAGGAAAGGACTCTTTGCAAACTTATGGTGTTAATAATCCGACGTTTGCTTCCAGTTCATTGGAAGGATATTCAGCAGGTTTGGCTGCCGATGGAAATAAAGACAGTTATTGGCTGCCTTCAGATGATGACCTTTCGCCTTATTGGATATTGGATACTGAGCGTGGATTACAGTTGCATAGTGTAGTTGCTGAGTTTGTAGAAAATATAGATTGTAATTTAAAAGTTGAAATTTCTGCCGATAAAACTGTGTGGCAAGTAATTGGTAATTATGATTGTTCTTCCCGGGAGATAAAGAGAATAGAAATTATTCCTGAAAAGTCGTTGAAAATGCGTTTTGTGCGTTTTTCATTTATAGATAGGAAAAGATTGACTGCTCCGAAATTATCGGAAGTCAAAGTAGTGGGAAATGTTGCAGAGTAATTTTGTGGGATAAACTGGCTTTATATGACTGCCACATGATAGAAAATACAAACTATCATGTGGCAGTGTGTTTATTGACTGTAAGATAATTACAATTTAACCCTTATTTTCTTTCCTGTATAAGTCACAGTTTTACTGTTGCCGTCTATGGCTTTCACTATGAATTGACGTTTTTGCAGCATACCATTGTATTCTCCTTTTCGTGCACCGATTGTAAGAATTCTACTGGCATTATCCCAATTCATTGGGATTTCGGTATAAGCTCCGTTTTCATAGTTATAATTGTCTCCCTCATCCTCATAAAGGGTGAAATTGCCGTTCTCGCCGGGATATACACATAGGGTCAGGTTATCCCACTTCTTTTCGCCGGTGTACTGAACATCCGGTCCGCATGGAACGATACTGCCGGCACGTACAAAGAGAGGAATACGGTTTAAAGTAGTGGAAATGACAAGTTTCTGTCCGCCTTCTATGGCTTCATTAGTCCAGAAGTTATACCACCGGGTACCGGCAGGCAGATAGACTTCCATGTTCTTGGAATGGGTAAAGTCAGTAAGTATAGGTGTTTTGGCTGACTTCTTGGAATCGCGGTTCCAACCTTCATTTTCCTCTAAAGTCTTTTGTTGTACCTCCGGGGTGTATTGGGCGTGAAGTACCGGGGCTACGAGAAATGCCTTTCCAAACATGTATTCGTCATTGACATTCCATGTTTGCTTGTCATTCACGAAATCCATGAAGAGTGCACGCATGAAAGTAGAGCGGTTATGTGTTACATCCCAGGAGGTGGAATAGATATAAGGCAGCAGAGTGTATCGTAGTTTGACCGCATCAACCAAGGCATCGTAAATCGGTTCGCCTTTTTTGCCGTACCAATAGAACTCGCGGGGGACATCAGCGCCATGACTGCGCATCATTGGACAGAAAACACCAAATTGCAACCAGCGGACATAAAGCTCCTGATACATCGGATTACGGGTTGCACTGTTGTCTCCCCAACTTGTATTGTATGAACCGGCAAAGAAGCCACCGAGGTCTGAGTTCCAGTGAGGCATACCGGTCAGCGAGAAATTTAGCCCTGCTGTTATTTGTTTGCGGAACATATCCCAAGAGGATTGGACATCACCAGACCAAACATTGGAACCGTAACGTTGCTGCCCTAAGAAACCGGAGCGGGTCAGGATGATGACACGTTTGTCTTGTGTTAGGGCACGTTGATGATCGGAAACACCGCCTACGCTGACAAGTGGATAGGCATTGCGTACACTACGGTAGGAGCCTAGTCCGGTCTGACGGTCGAAATCGCTTTCTTTGTGGTTGAAGTGATCCGGTTCAGTAGAGTCCATCCACCAACCGTCCATGCCAAGTTGGAAGATTCCTTTATTGAGATGTTCCCAATAAATATCGCGGGCCTTGGGACTGTAAGCATCATATACACGTACTCCGGAGGGATATTCCAAGTTGGGCGGCCAACCGTCAACACCGGATTGCGGCCAGGTTTCGATGTCGAAGAGTAATCCTTCTTTATCCAAAGCTCTGTAAGGCTTGGTAGCAGGGCCGAATGAGGACCAGATGGAAATCATCATACGGGCATTCAGGGCATGTACTTCGTCAATCATATCTTTGGGACGACTGAAAGCAGGATTCTGAAAATCCATAGCGTTCCAAAGATAATTGTGCCCCCAGTATTGCCAGTCTTGAATGATACAATCCAGGGGAATCCCCAACTCGCGATACTTTTTCACGACTCCTACTGTTTCTTCCTGACTTTTATACCGCTCTTTACTCTGCATGAAACCATAACTCCATAGAGGCATCATCGGTACATCACCGGTCAATGCACGTACTTCGGCTATAACTCCATCGGCAGAACCGCCATACATAAAGTAATAGTCTATGCAATCGCCAACTTCGGAACAGAAGGAGGTTTCCTGCTCGTTGTCGGTGTAGGTTGTACCTGAGTAGTTGTCCCAGAACACTCCGTAGCCTTTGGTAGATTGGAAAAATGGGGAAACGTCTTCCACATTGCCTTGGACCAGATGCTTAGTCATACCACGTTGCATCATTTGCCCATTTTGCAACTGTCCGAGTCCGTAAAGACCTTCTTCTTTGCTTGTTGTGAAGCCTTGATAAACGCTATAGGTGGAGCGTCCGGCATCGTTAACAGGAGTAAAAGCCTTGCCATTCTCTTGTTCAATAAGTAATGCGTCACCATTAGGCTTTGCATAAGTAATAATACCTGTTTGGGTGTTAAGAGTTACTGTTAGCGTTTGGCTTTTCATGACAATACAGCCATTTCCGGGAGTAGTAATTTTAATACCGGAGTTTTGAGGTTTGGCAATGACAGAAAGACTTTCTTTTTTAACGTTTTTGCCTTGGGGCGTTTTTAAAACACGAAGGGTATTGGGACCGAACCACTGAATTTCTATATCGGTTTGTTTTCCGGAAATAGTAGTTTTAATACCCGATGTGGTTTTCTGGAATTCTTGTGCCCATGTCCATGACGTGAGCAGGCATAAAGCCATGATGATAATACTTCTTCTCATATTGATAATATGTTATATGTTTATATTATTTAAACTTACACAGATTGGGCTTTGAGTAGTTTTTTATTATGTATTATACTTTTTGGGGGTGTGGCTACCCGGTCGGATATTAGAAAAAATATTCCGGTAATTCCTACTTTTGCATTTTTCATGATACTTTGTTTTTATGTTTGAATAATACTGCAAAAGTAGGCTGAAACTACTTGGAGGTTGATTACAAATGTTGCGGAAAGCAACACTCTCGTTGAAAAATAGGGCGGTTTATCGGTTTTTCCACTGATTTATGTACTGGGAAGGCCGCATGCCAAATTCTTCCTGAAAACATTTACTTAGATAACTGGAAGTGTTGAATCCAACAAGGTCGGCAACTTCGGCAACAGTGTAGCCTTCTTTCAGGAGTTGGGCTGCACGTCTTAGGCGGATGGATCGGATGAAATTAGTAGGTGTTTTTCCTACCACTGAAATCAATCTTCGATATAGTCCGGTGCGGTCCATTCCCATATCACGACTCAAGACTTCCACTGAATATTCGGGATTATCGAGATTTTGTTCTATATATTGCAGCACTTTACGAAGAAAAGCTTCATCGGCAACCGATAGTAAAGAATTGTCGGAGACTGGCTTTGGAGCTGTTTTGAGCTGCTCTTTCCGCTTCTCTTGCTGTTCCAGTAATTGGCGCATGTTAACCAGTAATTCCTCTTGTGTCCATTCATTCTCATCCGATGATAAAGGGGAAAGTATACCTTCTGAAAGCTGGTTGATTAGTTTTTTCAGTTCTGTGGCATGGTTTCGGATCTCCTCAAGTTGCAGTTTGTCTTTCCCTTCATTCATATATTTCAGCATACTGTCTAAAGGGGATATTATTCGGTTGACAGGCTCTTTCAATTCTTCATTGACATTCTGTAAGAAAGTAGTTTTCATCTCATCCAATTTTTCTTTTTGGTCACGCAACAGCTTCCGGCGCTTGCGTCGTATATATGTAAGGATGAAGAGTAAGATACTTCCTGAGATGAGCAGAATATAAAATATGTAAGCATATGTCGTTTTCCAGAATGGAGCTTTTACTGTAATCTTCATTTCTGCATATTTATTTGACCATATCTCATTATTATCGGCTGCTTGTACCCGAAAAGTATAGGTTCCGGGTGGAATGTTGGTATAGGTAGCATGTCCTTTGCCGGCAGAAGAACGGATTTCTCTTTCAGAATGATCAATGCCTGTTAGCTGGTAACGATAGTACGTCTGTGTGGGATTAATATAATTTAAAGCGGAAAATTCTAAAGAAAAGAAATTCTGGTTATGTTTTAGTGTGATTTCCTTAGTCTGAGCTATAGGTTGAGACAATATTGGATTACCATTGTAATTTTTGCCTTTCTCTACTTGTTCTCCTAATAATTTGAATCCAGTAAATAGGGGACTTGAATATGGTTTGTCTGTTACAGTCGGAGATATTGTGAATTTGTTAAAGCCATTGATACCGCCCCAATAAATTGTACCGTCGGTTGCTATAAAAACGGAGCGTTCGCAGAACTCGTCCGTTATTACACCGTCATATTGATTGAAATTGGCAAATGAATAAGATAATGGTTCTTGAAGATTGTTTGCTGTAATACGTGTTATCCCATTGGAAGTGGATAGCCAAATTATATTATCTTCACTCTGAATAATGGACCGTATGGAATTATTGACTAATCCGTCAGTTGTATAGAACGTTTTTTGTTGTTCGGTATTCGGGTTCCATAGCAATAATCCGTCTTCCAGGCCAATCCATATTTGTTTTTGATTATCTGTTAGGATAGAATTACATATATGGGAAGTAGGGAAAAAGCGGTATTCTTTCTTTTTGTAATTATAGATAAACCAGCCTTTTTGTCCGATACCTGCTAAGCAGTCTTTTTTATAGGAAATCAATTGGTAAACTGTAAAAGTACTTATTTCAGGCACTTCTGTAACTTTTTCAAATTTTTCAGTGGCAGGGATAAACCTACCGAACCCTTGATTGTCGATACATAAATATAGCGTTCCGTCTGACAGTTCTATGACGGAGCGGATGGTGTGTCCGGGTAATATATTCTGTTTGATTATGCCGTTTGGCATTATACAAATTAACCCTTGTCCGGTAGTTCCCAGCCAGATGCGTTGCTGGCTATCTTTTAGTAAAACATTGCAATGGATAGTGGATAATTCCTGTGAGTATGAGATTAAATTGCCGTCGGCAAGAGTATAATAAAACAGGCCTTTCTTCGTGCCTACTAATATGTTTTTTTGATCTGTTGTAAAACATGTTACGGATATATTTACGTCTTTGGCGGTTGGAAACAAACTGTTACCTATATTTTGAAAACGGAAACGATTAGGATGATAATAGAGTATTCCCCGGTCCAAAGTGCCTAACCACATACCTCCTTGATTGTCATTATAGAGTGTGCTCACCTCTGTATTTATAGTGCGTCCGTCTACTAATTTGAGGTTAGGTATATATTGTTTATTTGTCAGTCCGGCATCAATGTTCCATAATCCCATATAACAGCTGATCCATATGCTATTGTCTTTATCGATAGACAGGCTGTTTAGCCGATAGTCAGTCTGAAATACAATATTCCATTTTTTTCTTGTTATATCGTAATTCAGCATTACTCCTCCTTTGTTTCCGTTACGCAATTGATAAAAAGTATTGTTACCGGGTACTACATAGGAAGTATTTTCGTATTTCCCTTCAGGAAGTTCATCCGGTAGCTTTTGTCTGTATATTTCTTGATGTGATTTAAGATTATAGCAAATCAATAAACCGGAACGGTAAAAAAGGTATAATTGGTCTTCCAGTACACCAAGATCATAGAGCTGGTCGGTAGTGTTGCCTGTTGAAGATGCATAAGGCAAAAATGTTTTTGCCTTCATATTGTCTTTGTCTACAAGGATTAATTCGTCTTTATCATTTATAATCCATATATTTTTAGTCTTATCCATAAAGAAGTCTTTTATAGGGGAACTGATGCCCCATGTGGCGAGTAGGCTGTCCGGTTGTTCCACAAGACATTCATGCTTTATATCTACAACCATAAGTTGATATTGGTTCTTGATCCACATATATCCGTGGGAATCTATGTATTCGTGATGGAAACCTGAATATGCAGACAATGGGCAAAAATGTTTTTGATTATAGTGTAAATAATTGAAATCGGTTCCGTCGTATAGGTTTAATAAGCCTTCGGTGATTATCATCATGCGACCGTCCGGTAATTGGGTAATGTTGCGTACTCTGTTTCCACCCAAACCTTCTGTCCCCTTGATCGGAGTAAAAACACAGTATTTCTCTGCGATGGCAGGTAATGAAAGAAATATAAAAAATATAGTGATTATGTGTTTCATATTGCGTGTTTTCTATTAAGGGCAAATTTATGGAAACTTTCGTTATGCCTGATAATTTCTATAAAGTTTTTGACGAAATATGATTTTATGATGAATTTTAATGCTTTTAGAAGAAGTATATGCGTAAAAGAAGCCAATTTGTAACATAGGCGAAAGTTTCTGAAACATGGTCAGAATGCAATTTGATAAAGGATGCTTTTCTTTGCAAATATATAGTTGACTAAAGAATTAATCTAAAAGAAAATGGTAAAACATATCTTGTTTTTTTGTGTGTTCGTTTGGGTAAGTACGTTTGCATTTGGCAAAGAAAGTAAGTTGTATGGTCCGGACGGGAAATTGTGTGTTATTGTGTCGGATGAAGGGGGAATGCCTTCTTACAGTGTGTTATATGAAGGTGTCACTTTCCTTCAGAAATCTCCATTAGGAATCGAAACAAATCTTGGGGACTTTACTCAGCAGATGGCATTAACTAACGTTGGTCAGCTTTCATCTGTCAATGAAGAATATCAGCTTCTTACGATTAAGAATAGTAATCCGCAATATCAGGCAAATGTGCAGACTTACACATTCTCCAAAGAAGGAAAAAAGATATATGATATCGTTTTTCAAGTTAGCAATCATGACATAGCATTTAAATATCGGATTTATCCACAAGGCAATACATTGTGTTGTATTGTAAAGAAAGAGGCTACAGGATTTGTGCTTCCCAAGGGCAGTACGACTTTCCTTTGTCCGCAGGCAGCGCCGATGGGGGGATTTGCAAGGACATCTCCCAGTTATGAAACAAGTTATACAGTGGACGATGTGATAGGGAAGAACGGTTGGGGGAATGGTTATACTTTTCCTTGTCTGTTCAAGAATGAAGATAAAGGTTGGGTATTGATTTCAGAAACCGGAGTAAGTAGCGCTTATTGCGGAAGCCGCTTGTTGGGAAAAGAAAATGGATTGTACACAATCGGTTTTCCACAAGAAGGTGAATATAATGGAAATGGAACAGTATCACCGGGTATGGCCTTGCCGGGTGAAACTCCTTGGCGTACTGTCACTGTTGGGAGAACATTGGCGCCAATAGTGGAAACTACTGTTATGTTTGATGTGGTAAAACCGTTATATGAAGCTTCGCAGGAATTCCAGTATGGATGCGGTACATGGAGTTGGATTATTGGTGGTGATAATAGCATGAACTATGATGAACAAAAACGCTATATTGACTTTAGTGCGGATATGGGTTATAGTTCCGTATTGGTCGATGCGCTATGGGATAGCCGGGTAGGACGGGACAAGATAGCTGAATTGGCTGATTATGCTGCATCTAAAGGGGTGGCACTTTATCTTTGGTATAACTCCAACGGGTATTGGAATGATGCTCCTCAATCTCCGAGAGGCATTATGAATAATACAATTATGCGCCGGAAAGAAATGAAATGGATGCAAAGTATAGGTATACGAGGAATAAAAGTTGATTTTATCGGCAGTGACAAGCAGGTAACCATGCAGCTTTATGAAGATATTCTTGCAGATGCCAATGATTATGGACTGATGGTTATTTTCCATGGTTGTACACTACCTCGCGGATGGGAACGGATGTATCCTAATTTTGTAGCTTGTGAAGCTGTACTTGCCAGTGAAAATCTGCATTTCTCTCAGGGCAGTTGTGATGCTGAATCATTCAATGCTTGTTTACACCCGTTTATACGCAATACGGTGGGAAGTATGGATTTTGGTGGCAGCGCTTTGAATAAATATTATAATGCAGGGAATAAACCGGGTGGCAGCCGCCGTGTTACTTCCGATGTGTTTGCATTGGCTACGGCTGTCCTATTTCAAAGTCCTGTACAGCATTTCGCTTTAGCTCCTAATAATTTGACTGATGCCCCTGTTTGGGCTATGGACTTTATGAAGACCGTTCCTTCAGTTTGGGACGAGGTGAAGTTTATCGACGGTTATCCGGGAAAATACATATTGCTTGCCCGTCGCCATGCGGATACTTGGTACATTGCCGGAGTAAATGCGCAAAAAGAGCCATTGAAGTTAAAAGTAAAACTTCCTATGATTGAAGCAGGAAAAGAAGTGAAAGTTTATAGCGATAATAAAGATTTAAAGGGAGATTTGCAGACTGTAAAATTAAACAAAAGGCAAGAAGTGCAAATCACTATTCCTTGCAATGGCGGAATGGTGATAATTGGCTGATATTCCCTTGCTATATCATTTCTTTAAAAAGTAGAGGCATGTTACCTTAAAAAATTACATATTATGGCAAACACAAAAAAAATGAGAATTACTTTAGTTGCTTTGTTATTATCTCAGATGACGACTTTCGGGCAAACAGCGATACCTTTGGTCTATGACAAAGAATGTGCAAATGACAACTTTCGTGTTCCCGAGATGCCTGCAATAGACAAATTGCCGGAGATAACTACTCTTCCGGATCCTTTTGCATGGGCTGATGGAAGCGGGCGTTCAACAGACTTCAAGGATTGGGAACGTCATCGTTTTGAGATAGCCCGTCAATTACAACATTATGAATTGGGGATGAAGCCGGTTGTCTCAAAGGATAGTATAGAGGCTACTTTAATTAACGATACGCTGCGGGTTGTTGTACATGAGAATGGTGAGACGCTGCTATTGACGGCTCCTATCAAGTATCCTGAGGGCAATGGCCCTTTTCCTGCTATTATTGGGATTGGCAGACCCACAGGTTCTCTTCCGGTACAGTTGTTTGATAAAAGGAGAATCGCACAGATTACATTTAATTTCACACAGGTCATGTCTCATACACAAAAGCGTGGTAATGAGCCGATAAATCGTTTATATCCAGATCAAACGGATATGGGGGCTTACTGTGCATGGCCATGGGGGATCAGCCGATTGATTGATGGGTTGGAAAAGGTTGGAAAAAAATCGCGTATCGATCTTTCACATTTGGCAGTATCCGGTTGTTCATTTGCCGGTAAAATGGCATTGTTTGCAGGTGCTTTTGATGAGCGTATTGCGTTGACTATCGCCCAAGAACCCGGAGGCGGAGGGGTTGATGCCTGGCGTGTTTCGGAAACCTTAGGAAATGTGGAAACTTTGGGGCGTACCAGTTATGCATGGTTTTTGGAGAGTATGCGCCAGTTTGCAGGTAAGAATGTAAATCGGTTGCCGATTGATCATCATGAACTGGCAGCATTGATTGCTCCTCGTGCTTTGCTGGTACTTGGAAATACAGATTATGAATGGTTGGCAGAAGAGTCGAACTACGTATCTTGTCAGGCTGCACGAATGGTATGGAAGGCTTTTGGCATAGAAGATCGTATGGGCTTTTCTATTCAGGGAGGTCATATGCATTGTATGTTGCCGGAGAGTCAGTATCCGGAAGTGGAAGCTTTTATTGATAAATTTCTGTTGGGTAAAACAGACGTAGATACCTTTGTTTCGAAAGCGGATATGTTTGAGGATGTGGACTATTTGAAATGGATGCCTTGGGCAAATGAGATAGAACGTTTAGGCGAAGAGAGGCTGCCCTATACCAAAGGTGCTTTTGCAACGAGACGCTATCGTAATCTCTTTGCGGAATTGGGCTATAAGCAAAAGGACATTGATAAAAAGTTGAAATCGGTATTCGAAAGTGTTTTTTATGGACCGGATAAGGTCTATTTTGAAGTGGGGGATTCAATGGCTTATATCAGCGACATAAAAAATCATGATGTACGTACAGAGGGAATGTCTTATGGATTGATGATTGCCGTTCAGTTTGATAGAAAAGATATTTTTGATCGTTTGTGGCGATGGGGCAAGAAATATATGCAGCATCAGGAGGGACCGCTGAAAGGTTATTTTGCATGGAGCTGTAAGACGGACGGCACGCGTAATGCTCAAGGACCGGCGTCCGATGGGGAACTTTATTATGTAACATCACTTATTTTTGCTTCTAATCGTTGGGGTAATTCAACGGGAATTAATTATCTTGCCGAGGCTCAAAATATATTGGATTGTTCGATGCAGAAAATTGGTATGGAGCGTGTTGCCCCTTTGATTAATTTGGAACATCAGTTGATAACATTTACGCCGGATCCTTTTGGAGGAAGGTTTACGGATCCTTCTTACCATGTTCCCGCATTTTATGAGGTATGGGCCAGGTGGGCAGAAGACGGCAGGAGCGAATTCTGGCGGGCGTGTGCCCGGAAAAGTCGTGAATATTTGCATAAAAGTATTCACCCTGTAACAGGGCTTAATCCTGATTATAATAACTATGATGGCACATTGCTTGGCAGTAAACGGGTTATAGGAGATGCTTTTCGTTTTGATTCATGGCGTGTACCTATGAATATAGCATTGGATTATTCATGGGCATGTGCGGACAGAAAATGGCAGCAAGAATATGGAAATAAGATACAAAACTTTTTTTATTCCCAAGGTATAGATAGCTTTGTAGATCAATACAATGTAGATGGTACAACGGTGACAGAACTGCTGGGTGCCGGAGGGTATAAGAAATTGAGACATTCTTTGGGACTGGTTGCTACTACTGCTGCGGTCTCATTGGTTTGTACACATGATAAGAGCCGGGAGTTTGTCGATCGTTTATGGAATGTCAAACACGTGCCTTACGATGACGGTTATTTTGACGCTTATTATGACGGACTACTTCGTTTGTTTGCTTTTATGCATTTGAGCGGGAACTATCGGATTATATTTCCTCAAGGACATTAATTATTATAAAATTGAAAAATAGAAATGAAAAACAGAGTGATTGATTTATTGCTGGTATGCCTTTTTTTAGGGAGCTGCTCTGCTATGTACGCGCAAGATAAGGACTTTCATATTTATTTGGCTTTCGGGCAATCTAATATGGAAGGTAACGCACGCGTGGAACCGCAGGATAGCATAGGAATAAGCGAACGTTTCTTGATGATGTCTGCTGTGGATTGTCCTGAGCGCGGAAGAGTAAAAGGAGAGTGGTATAAGGCTCTTCCTCCATTGTCTCGTTGCCATACGGGACTGACCCCTTGCGACTATTTTGGACGTACTATGGTGGATAATCTGCCACCGAATGTCAAAGTGGGTGTTATCAATGTGGCTATCGGGGGATGTCGTATTGAACTGTTCGATAAAGAGAATTGTGCAGAACATATTGCTACTCAACCGGGTTGGCTGAAAAATATCGTGAAGTCTTATGATAATAATCCGTATGCTTGGTTGGTAGACTTAGCTAAGAAAGCACAGAAAGACGGGGTGATTAAAGGTATTCTGGTGCATCAGGGGGAATCAAATACAGGTGACAGGGAATGGCCGGAAAAACTGAAAGGCGTTTATGAAAACTTATTGGCTGATTTAAATCTGAAAGCGGAGGAAGTGCCTCTTTTGGCCGGAGAAGTGGTACATGCCGACCAAAAGGGTATTTGTGCAAGTATGAATGAAATCATAGATACACTGCCACAGGTAATCCCAACGGCGCATGTCGTTTCATCTGCCGGTTGTCCGGCAGCAGGGGATAATCTGCATTTTACCGCTCGTGGATACCGCATGTTGGGTGCACGTTATGCTGAAACAATGTTGCAGTTGTTGGGATATAGGGCATTGGTGAACAAGCAGGAAGCAACTCGGATGAAATTATGGTACTCGGCACCGGCACATCGCTGGGTAGAAGCGTTGCCGGTGGGTAACTCTCGTTTGGGCGCTATGGTTTATGGTGGTACAGATAAGGAAGAAATTCAGCTGAATGAAGAAACTTTTTGGGCAGGCGGTCCTTATAGCAATGACAATCCGAAAGGAAAAGAGGCTTTGGCTAAAGTGCGTGAGCTTGTGTTCGCCAACCGTCTGTCGGAAGCACAAAAAATGATAGATGAGAATTTTTTCACCGGACAGCATGGTATGCGTTTTCTCACCATGGGCAGCTTGTTCATAAACCAACCGGAACATAAGAATGTTGAAAACTACTATCGTGAACTGGATATAGAAAATGCCGTAGCCGTTACCCGATATATGGTGGATGGGGTGACATATACACGTACGGTCTTTTCGTCGTTTGCCGATGATGTAATTGTTGTACGCATGGAGACTGATAAGCCGAAAGCGTTGAACTTTGATTTGAGTTATAACTCACCATTGAAACATGCGGTAACGGCTAAGGGAAATGAACTGATAGTGAAATGTGAAGGTGCGGAGCAGGAAGGGATTCCTGCGGCATTAAATGCCGAATGCAGGGTATTGGTGAAACATAATGGAAAGTCCGGAAAGTCGAATGAATCTGTGGTTGTAAACCAAGCTACCGTAGCGACTCTTTACATATCTGCTGCGACGAACTTCGTGAACTATCATGATGTGAGCGGTAATGCTTCAAAACTCGTTTCTACCAGCCTGAAACGTGCTGTAAAAATACCGTATGAGCAAGCTCTGGCCAATCATATAGCTGCCTATAAGAAGCAGTTCGATCGTGTGAAGTTCTCCATACCTTCTACCGAAACATCTACGTTGGAGACAGATAAACGGGTTGCTGCTTTTGGTGAAGGAAAGGACCAGAACCTTATGGCACTGATGTTTCAGTATGGTCGTTATTTGCTTATTTCTTCTTCGCAACCCGGTGGACAGCCTGCTAATCTGCAAGGTTTGTGGTGCAATAGCGTATATGCTCCTTGGGACAGTAAATATACGATCAATATTAATACGGAAATGAATTACTGGCCTGCCGAAGTGACAAACTTGTCGGAAAACCACCAACCGCTTTTTGATATGGTTAGCGATTTGAGCGTAAGCGGCAAGAAAACTGCTGAAACTGTTTACGGAGCACGTGGCTGGGTGGCTCATCACAATACAGATTTGTGGCGTGCTTGTGGGCCGATAGATGCTGCCTATTTCGGAATGTGGCCCAATGGGGGGGCTTGGCTTACACAGCACTTATGGCAGCATTATCTTTTCACCGGTGACAAAGAGTTTTTGCGCCGCTATTATCCGGTAATGAAAGGCGCGGCAGATTTTTATTTGAGCCATTTGGTGAAACATCCTCAGAACGGTTGGTTGGTAACAGCTCCTTCTGTATCGCCTGAACATGGGTATGCCGGTTCTTCCATTACTGCAGGATGTACTATGGACAATCAGATAGCTTTCGATGCACTTTATAATACAATGCTCGCAGCCCGTATATTAGGTGAGTCCCAGGCATATCAAGATTCCTTGGCTGTTGCTTTCAAGCAGTTGCCGCCTATGCAGATAGGACGTCATAATCAGCTTCAGGAATGGTTGATAGATGCTGATAATCCTCGTGATGATCATCGTCATATTTCACATCTCTATGGTTTGTATCCAAGTAACCAGATATCACCGCGGCTTCATCCCGAACTTTTTCAAGCAGCTAAAAACACACTTTTGCAACGGGGTGACGCTGCGACAGGTTGGAGTATCGGTTGGAAAATAAACTTCTGGGCACGTATGCTCGACGGTAATCATGCTTATAAAATTATAAAGAACATGCTTCGTATTCTTCCGGGCGACGACAAAATGCGGGAATTTCCCGAAGGCCGTACCTATCCCAATTTGTTTGATGCACACCCTCCTTTCCAGATAGACGGTAATTTCGGCTATACGGCAGGTGTGGCTGAAATGTTGCTGCAAAGCCATGATGGGGCAGTACAATTGCTTCCTGCTTTGCCGGAGGAGTGGAATGAAGGAAGTATCAGTGGTTTGGTAGCTCGTGGCGGTTTTGTTGTTGACATGCAATGGGAAGGAGCGCAACTGCTTAAGGCTAAAGTACATTCGCGTATTGGTGGTATGTTGCGTATTCGCAGTTATGTTCCTTTAAAGGGAGAAGGCTTGAAACCGGCGGTAGGCGATTGTCCGAATATGCTATATGCACCGGCTGAAGTTGCGGCACCTCTGAAATCGAAGAGCTTGAATACGCTTCAGTTGCCCGTACTTTATAAGGTTTACGAGTACGATGTAGAGACAGAACCCGGTAAGGAATATATGTTTGAAAGAGCTACGTTGAATTGATAATGCGCTGTAAACATAAATAATTGTTTATGAATTAAGGGGGAACTGTAAATTCCTCACTGTTACATATGATAAATAAAGAATTCACATTATGAAAATGAAAAAAAGTTTGGGGCTGTTATTACTTTCCGTTTTGTGTTTGAATGCAGGGGCCATAGATAATAAGGGGATAACCTTTAGCCAATTGGCTTCCGACCGTTTTACGCTTGTGGAAAATGGAGCGCCCAATGCCATATTGATAGATGAGCAGGAAGATGCCGGTGTGATGATAGCGGCAAAAAATCTTCAGAACGATTTTAAGCTGGTAACCGGTAAGACTGCTGATTTGCAGTTCGAGCCGGGTGCCAAGCGTATGGTTATAGTGGGCACTCTTAAAAGCCGTTATATCAAAGAACTGGTGAAATCGAAGAAGATAGACGCTTCATTGCTGAACGGTAAGAATGAAAAATATTTGATGACGGTAGTGTCTGCTCCTTTAAAGGATGTGGAAGAAGCGTTGGTCATTGCAGGAAGTGACAAGCGCGGAACAATTTACGGAGTATACGAGCTTTCAGAACAGATAGGTGTTTCTCCTTGGTATGACTGGGCTGATGTACCGGTGGTTCCTCAGCAGAATTTGTCTATTGTTCGTGGAAGCTATACGGCGGGCGAGCCGGCAGTGAAGTATCGTGGCATTTTCTTGAATGATGAGGCTCCTTGTTTGACAGGTTGGGTGAAACATACTTATGGCACGAACTATGGTGACCACCGCTTTTATGCACGTGTGTTTGAACTTATTTTGCGTTTGCGTGGTAACTTTATGTGGCCTGCGATGTGGGGTTGGAGCTTCTATGCGGATGATCCGGAAAACAGCAAGACGGCCAATGAAATGGGAGTCATTATGGGTACATCCCATCATGAACCTATGGCACGCAATCATCAGGAGTGGGCGAGAAAACGTAAAGAGTATGGCGCATGGGATTATGCTTCCAACCAGAAAGTGATTGACCGCTTTTTTCGTGAAGGCATTGAACGTGCCGTTGATACGGAGGACTTGATAACTATCGGTATGCGGGGAGATGGCGATACACCTATGGGTGGAAAAGAAGGAGAGGATGATAAATATGTATCGCGCGACAAAGAGAATATGCGTTTAATGGAAAAGATTTTCAAGAACCAACGGCGCATCATTAAGGAAGTGACGGGGAAGGCTCCGGAAAAACGTCCGCAGGTATGGGCTTTGTATAAAGAAGTGCAGCGTTTTTATGACATGGGGCTCAGAGTACCCGATGATGTGATCATGTTGTTGAGCGATGATAATTGGGGAAATGTACGTCGTTTGCCGAATCCGGAAGAAAGAAAACGTCCCGGAGGTTGGGGTATTTATTATCATGTGGACTATGTGGGAGCACCCCGAAACACAAAATGGCTCAATGTGACTCCGATTCAGAATATGTGGGAACAATTGCAGCTGACCTACGATTATGGAGTTGACAAGTTGTGGGTACTTAACGTCGGCGACTTGAAACCGATGGAATATCCCATCACTTTATTCCTCGACATGGCTTGGAATCCCAAACGCTATACGGTTGATAACCTGTTGGATCATCCACGTCAATTCTGCGCCCAGCAGTTTGGTGAAGAGCAGGCGGACGAGGCTATGCGCATTTTGAATTTATATAGCAAATATGCCGGTAGAGTTACTGCTGAAATGCTTGACCGCAAGACTTACAATCTGGAGACCGGAGAGTGGAAGCAGGTTTCTGATGAGTTTATTAAGCTCGAAGCGGAAGCGTTGCGCCAGTATACGGCACTCAAACCGGAATATAAGGATGCTTATAAGCAACTGATTCTTTTCCCTGTGCAGGCAATGGCCAATTTGTATGAGATGTACTATGCGCAAGCTATGAACCATAAGCTTTACAAGGAGAATAATCCGCAGGCAAATTATTGGGCCGACAAGGTTGAACAGACTTTTAAGCGTGACAAGGACTTGTGCGATGACTACAACAATGTGATGTCGGGAGGTAAATGGAAAAACATGATGATACAGAAGCACATCGGTTATACTTCGTGGAATGATAATTTCCCGGCAGATAAGCAGCCGGAGGTATATCGCATCGAAGAACCGGAAAATGCTGTGGGGGGATATGTTTTCAAATCCTCGGACGGTGTAGTGGCAATGGAAGCCGAACACTATTTTGAGAAGAAGGACGCTGACGAGGCACAATGGACGGTTATTCCTTATATGGGACGTACATTGAGCGGTATGGCGTTGATGCCTTACACTAAAGATGTTGCCGGTGCTTCCCTTTCTTATAAAATGGAAATACCCAAAGATATTACGGAAGTAACTGTCCACATTGTGGTGAAATCAACACTGGCATTTCACGATATAAAAGGGCATAAATATGAAGTGGGCTTTAACGGCGGCAATGTAGAAACAATTAATTTCAATGCCAATTTGAATGAAGAACCGGAGAATGTGTACACAGCTTTATACCCCACAGTTGCCCGAAGAGTGGTTGAAAGTAAGGTGAAACTGGAGTTACCGGCACCGCAGAATGGGTTGCAGACCCTTACATTGAAACCTTTGGATCCGGGAATTGTATTTGAAAAGATCGTGGTGGATTTTGGCGGCTACCGGAAAACTTATTTATTTATGAATGAGTCTCCTTGTCAGAGAAACAAATAAAGAGACTCTTAAACACAAGGTCTTTTAGACAGATGAAGGGGTTGTTTCTGAATGAAACAACCCCTTTCATTTGTATCACTCTGTGTCGGAAGATGCCGATGCTGCATTCTGTTCCATATAGGCAGTAGGCGTCATTCCGTATAACTCTTTGAAGGCGGTTGAGAAATAGGCAACGTTGGTGAAACCTGTCAAGGCTGCAACTTCATTGATGCTTTGGCGTTTGCTTGCCAGCAGGCTTGCTGCTTGTTTCAGCCGGAGGTTGCGTATCAAGTCGCGAGTGGACTGGTTGGTCAGCTCTTTCAGTTTACGGTGCAGATGGACGCGGCTGATGCCTACGGTTTCAGCTACCATTTCGACACTTAGTTCCGGGTTGGCTATATTGTCATTGATAACTTTCATAATGCGGTCCAATAGGCGTTCATCCGGTGATTCTATCTCTAATTTCTGGATTCGCTCTTTTTGTGCCTGGCTGCCCTGGAAATTGTTTCTCAGTCTTTCCCGGCTCTTGATCAGGTTGACAGCGCTTTGCCGGAGTATTTCAATGCTGAAAGGTTTCGTTATATAGGCATCGGCCCCTATGCTGAGTCCTTCCAGATTATCTTCTTCACGACTTTTGGCTGTGAGCAGGATAACGGGAATGTGGTTGATATTAATGTTCTGTTTCACTTTTGAGCAGAGAGTCATACCGTCCATTTCGGGCATCATGATGTCACTGATAATTAAATCAGGAGCTTTTTTGAGAATCTGTGTAAATGCTTCTTTGCCATTGCAGCACTCTTGCATGTGAAAATCGCGCCCCAGCTCCCGGCAGATGTAGCGGCGTATTTCATCATCATCTTCCACGATTAGTACGCGATACTTGGATTTTGAGCGTGTTTTCGGGGATGCTTCTATAAGCGGTGGTGTGGGCAACGCCGTAGTTATGTGTACGGAATCCTGCTTAATGGCTGAATTGTCTATCTCTTCCGGTTTGAGATGTTCCTTTCCTAAGGGCAGACGGACGATGAAACGGCATCCGGAGGTTCCTTGATTGTTCTCAACGGTGATGCTGCCATGATGCAGCTCTACCAGTGAGCGGGTGAGGTGTAGACCGATGCCTGTACCTATGTTTGAGTTGTTTTGGCTGTTGCGTATCTGATAAAAGCGGTCGAAGATACGTTCTAATTCGGTTTCATTGATGCCGATTCCGTCATCTTCTATACTGATTTCGAAATAGTGGCTCAACGCTTTCTCAGCGGCATCCGGATTATTGCCGGTGCGTAAGCGGATTTGTATGTTACCATTTTCCGGTGTGAATTTGAATGCGTTGGAGAGTATATTCAAGATAACCTTATCGAAGTTCTTCGGGTCTATCCATGCTTTCAGTTCTTTCACTTCGGAATGAAAGGCCAGTTTGATATGTTTGGTATTGGCTTGGTAGGCAAATGTATAATGCAAGTCCTGTATGAAGCTCACGATATCCGTTTCCTGGAACTTGAGTTGCATCTGGCCTTTGTCTATTTTTCGGATGTCCATAAGTTGGTTGACGAGGCGCAGAAGGCGTTCGGCGTTGCGGTAGATTATATTGTAACTTTGCTGGCGTTCCGTATCGGAGTCCGTTGCCATTAGTTTTTGCAACGGACTTATGATGAGCGACATCGGGGTGCGTATCTCGTGGGAGATGTTGATGAAGAACTGTAACTTGGCCTCATTCAGTTGCTCGGCATGTATATGTTCCAGCATTTCCTGGCGTGCGCGATACCGTTGGCGTATTTGCACTATGATGAAAATGGCGATGATGGCAGCCGTCAGGCAATATATGGTTTTTGCCCACCATGAGACATACCAGGGCGGGGAAATGATAATAGTCAGTTTTTTTATTTCGGAATAGGAATTATAGTCCCTTGCCTTTACTTGGAAGTGATAAGTGCCCGGTGTCAGTTCGCTGAATGATATTCGGTTGACACCGGACTGCAGATTCACCCATGTATTGCTGTTGAATGTATAGGAATAGCTGATGCGCTCAGGACTGTAAAACTCCATGGCAGAGAGTTCGATGCTGAATGAGTTGTCTTTGTGCGACAGGTGGAACTTGTCGGAATTCGTCACAGAGGTTGTGACAATATCGTAGCGTCCGGATTTCATGCCCAATCTTACCGCTTTATCGTGCACGTAAAAGTCTGTGATGCGTATTTCCGGGTTTTTGTTGGGGCTTGTGATTTCTCCGGGGTTAAAGTAGGTAATACCACTGGTGCTTCCAAAGATAATTTCTCCTTGGGTGCTGGCAAATGATACCCCTTTGCTGAATTCATTTCCTTGCAGGCCGTCGCTTGCATAGAAATTGACAAATGTTTGTGTACCGGGATTGAAGCGGGATATGCCGAAGTTCGTACTTATCCATAGGTTACCGTTGGCGTCTCCCTCGATGGCAGAAATGGAATTGCTGGGAAGGCCGTCGGATATGGTATATTCCCTGACTTTCTGTGTTTGGGGATTTAATTGCTTCAGTCCCTGTGAGGTTCCCACCCAGATGTTGTGATGCAAATCCTCATAAAGTGCATAAATCACATCGCCTTGCAGCAGTCTGTTTATCTCGTAAGTGGAGACGAAATCCATTGTTGGGATGTCGAGACAGCCTAAACCGTCATAGGTGCCAATGTAAAGTTTGTCGTTTGTACTACACAGTAGACAGTTAATCCATGAATTGTGTAGTATATTACTTAAAGGACGGTATTCAAAACCGTTTGCGGTACTGGGGCAGCGGTATATTTCTTTGGTGTCCAGATTGATACGGTAAAGTCCTGCTCCCATAGCGCCTACCCAAAGCTGCCTGTGTTTGTCTTCAATGATACTGTATATGCTTTGTACCGGTTTTTGGTCTTTATCCGGCAGATAGATGTATTCACAATGTCCGGTCTGAGGATTCAGTCTGGCAAGTCCGTCGCGGTACGAACCTATCCACAGGTTTCGGTCCGAGTCCTCGCAGATGCTCATAATGGTGGAGGATACCGAGTGGCCGATGCCCGGACGTTGCTCAAAATGCGCCTGTTGCTTTCCGTCCGGGGCTATGCGGTAGATGCCGTCATTGTCTGTCCCTATCCAATAGGAGCCGGAATGGTCTTTACATACGGACATGATACAGCAGGAACCGATTGTGTTGTGGGTGGACGATTTATATCCCATGTACTTGAAGTTGTTGATAACGGGTGGCACTATCATAACTCCTTTCTGGAAGAATCCCAGCCATATGTTCCCTTGCTTGTCTTTGAGGATGGAGTGTACCTTGGACTTGTCAAAGTTGAAACTGGTAATGTTGACAGGGCTTTCCATTATCTGTCCCTGCTGGACGTTATACACTTTCATTCCGTTTCCGTCGGTTCCGATGTAGATTTCATCCTGGTTCATGTTATAGAGGGTCTTGACGGGCAGTTCCGGATGCGAAGGACATTGAATGCGGGTGAAGCCGTTTGTTTGAGGATTGTATTTGAACAGTCCGTTTTTCAGGCATCCCACGTAGATATTTCCTGTTTTGTCTTCGCAGATGGAAGACGGCCACACCATTTCCCTCCCATTCGGATAGTGCGTCACCCTTTGGTTGGCGTCTACGCTGTATATTCCTTTGTCATTGGTGATTACCCACAATGTTCCGTTACGGTCTTCGTAGAGTTGGTTGATGAGATAGCTTGGGACAAACCCGGGCAGTTGCCGGGCTGTCATGCGTCCTTCTGTGACATTCAGCAAGAATATTCCATGTCCGGATGTACCTATTAATATTTCTCCGTTGTCGCGCTCAATAATGGCGGACACATTTGCTTCCAGCCTACCTCCTTCTCTGAAGGTCATGGGAATGTGTGAAAAAACGCCGGTTGCACGATCGTATGTCTGCAGGCCGTTTAATGTGCCTACAAAGAAGGTGCCTTTCTTGTCTTCAAAAAGAATACGGACATAATTGTTCTGCAGGGAATGTTCATCGTGGGAGTCATGTTTGTATACGCTGAATTTGGCGCCGTCGTATCGGTTCAGTCCGTCTTCGGTGGCAATCCATATAATGTCTTCTTTGTCCTGATAGATACTGTTGACCATGCTGCTTGACAACTCGTTGTCCACAGTAAAGAGTTTGCCTGTTTGCCCGTAACATAAAACAGAGAGGAACAGATATAAAAAACAGATTGCTGATTTTTGTCTCATCATAGTATATTGTTTGTGTTGACAAAATTACGGAAAAAAACTCAATAACGTAATATTTCACAGTGAGAAAAGGGAGGATTTGTTTCACCAAAAGTTTATTTTTGTTTCACCGAATTAAACTTGCAGTTTATTGGCTTTAAATTGCAAGTTTATTCCTATTAAACTTACGGTTTATTCCTAATAAACTGATGGTGTTCTTTAAGGGGGTATAAACAAGCGTGGCAGAGAGAGGTGAAGAATGGTATCTGTCACGTCTTTCTGCCACGCCTGCATGTGTCTTTCCTTATCTGTTTTTATTCAGCAGTTCTTTGGTGGGACATTCGTAGTTGCTGATGGGGAGATGTACCTTCTGCAAGTCTTTCAACTCGTGTATGGGGCGCTCGATTTCGTAAGGTATGGGCATGCCTGAGAATTCCTGAAAATAAAGCAGGCAAGCATCTTTCCACCAAACGGCATCGCGGGCTTGTATCTTCAGCTTGGACTGTACTTCATGGAAGCGTTCCGCATCAATGTACTTTTCGGCGGCGTCCCATATCTTCTGAAAGTCTCTGACTTGCCGGACTCCATTGTCGTAGTGGTGGCAGAGCTCGTCCCATAGGCTGCGCCCGCTTTTCATGCGGTGGCTCCAGGGCACGTGGTGGAACCACAGGAGATATTCTTCGGGACAAGTGTCGATGTTGTCGTATTGTTTAGCCAAAGTTTCCGGATATTGTGCAACGGCATTGCTTCCTTTGCTGCTGCGGTCGAAGCCTATCCCTTGTTTGTCGGCTCTGTGATAGTAGGACGGAAGCCAGTCCGGACGGGCACCGGGGATGCTGCACCAAGGTTCGGGGCCGTAATGGTGTCCCCATGCGAAGATGTGGTGCAGGCCGAGGGGCATCATGTAGTTCACCACAGCCTCATGGCTGTCGAGCATCATCTTCTTTAGTTGGGCATTGATGTCCGAGGGCTGGGAACCGAACGTTTGCTTCAGCCATTCATCGGCAATGTTTCCGGAAGATAAAGAGGGTTGCCATGCCAGGCGGCCGAAAGCATACCAGTTGGCTTGCGCAAAAGTGTGTCCGCACCAGTTGGCATCTGTACCTATGTTGGCTACACCGGCTACCGCCTTTAAGGAAGCGGGCGCTACGAATTCGAAGAACTCTTTCCACATCGGTGCCAGATAAGCAAGATGGTTGGAGTGTCCCAGGTATTCCTGTGTCACTTGGAACTCTGCCATTAGCGGTGTATGCTGCATCGCACCGAACAATGGACTGTACGGTTCGCGGGGCTGGAAGTCTATCGGTCCGTTCTTCACTTGGACGATGACGTTGTTGCGGAACTGCCCGTCCAAAGGCTTAAATTCCAGATATGCTTGTTTGGCGCGGTCGGCATCGGAAGGACTGTATACAAAAGCACGCCACATAACGATGCCTTTGTAAGGCTTCAACGCATCTGCCAGCATGTTGGCGCCTTCGGCATGGGTACGTCCGAAGTCGCAGGGACCGGGCTGCCCTTCCGAATTGGCTTTCACCAGGAAGCCGCCGAAGTCGGGGATGATGCGGTAGATTTCCTTAACCTTGTTTTTCCACCAGCGGATGACTTCTTTGTCAAGAGGATCGGCAGTGCTCAGACTGTCGAGAGCCATAGGGGATGCAAAATTAACGGAGAGGTACACACGCAGTCCGTACGGGCGGAAAATATCTGCCAATGCTTTTACTTTCTGCAGGTATTCGGCAGAAAGGATTTTTGGGGAAGCGTTTACGTTGTTCAGCACAGTGCCGTTGATGCCGATGGAAGCATTGGCGCGGGCATATTCCTTATATCTGTCGGACAGTGTATTCGGCAGTTCTTCCCAATTCCAAAGTGATTGTCCTGCGTAACCGCGTTCTACGGTGCGGTCCATATTGTCCCAATGGTTGAGGATGCGCAGGTTGTAGGCGGGATTCTCTGTTGTTTGAGCCTCAACCACGTTCTGCCCGGTCTCTTGCATCCTGAGCAAGTGATAGGCGGCATAGAGCAATCCTGTTTCGGTGGGAGATGTGAGGGTGATCTTATTATCTTCATGCCGGATGCGGAAACCTTCCGGTTGCAACTGTTTGTCCTTTTGTATAACGAGCCGGACAGGGGCTCCTTTCCATGCTTGCTGCAACTCCTCGACAGCTATGTTTAGCGTAGGTGATTGGCGGGGGGCGGAAATTTCGGCATGGGCATTGACCGGTAGTCGAAGCCACAAATGGCTACCGTCTTCGGCAGCCATTTGGGTAACGAATACTATTGCAATATAGAAAAGCGAAAATATTCTGTATTTCATGTCATTAAACTTACAAGTTGATGAATGGCCTTTATGCCGCAAGTATGTCAGCGGCACATTGGCATCTTGGTGCATCGGATTATTGTCCTTCGATAGTGATTATTTTGCCATTGGCGTCATATTCCAGTTCGCAGACTTTCAGACTGCGGAGCCATGTCTTTCCATTGGAAGGCACACAGTCGTGGTGGAACAGATACCATTTTCCTTTATACTCTACAATGGCATGGTGCGTGGTCCAACCCACTACCGGAGTGAGGATGACACCCTGATAGGTGAAAGGTCCGTAAGGATTGTCGCCGATGGCGTAACACAAGCGGTGCGTATCGCCGGTGGAGTAGGAGAAATAATATTTGCCGTTGTATTTGTGCATCCAACTGGCTTCGAAGAAACGGCGTTCATTGTCGCCTCCCGTCAGAGGTTTGCCATTCTCATCCAGAATGACAACGGCTTTCGGCTCTTCTGCAAATTCCAGCATATCTTTGCTGAGTTTGGCCACACGAGCGGGGAGAGCCTGTTCGTCGCCTTCGGGCAAAACGGCACATTCCAAAGCTTTATTGTCGCGATAGCGTTGCAGCTGGCCACCCCACAGACCGCCGAAATACATGTAGAAATCACCGTCTCCATTATCCAGGATGGCAGGGTCGATGCTGTAACTGCCTTTCATCGGATTGGCTTGAGGAACGAACGGTCCTTCCGGATTGTCACTGACAGCTACACCGATGCGGAAAATATCGTTTTGGTCTTTCAGGGGGAAATACATATAATATTTTCCGTCTTTCCGGGCTACGTCGCAGTCCCATAACTGGCGGCCTGCCCAAGGTATGTCCTCCACCTGAAGGACTACTCCATGATCTTTGATTTCACCGTTCATAATGTCGTCGGTGGAGAAAACATGATAGTCTTTCATGTTGAAATGATCGCCATTGTCGTTTTCTTCGATACCGCTTTCCCAGTCATGGCTGGGGTAGATGTAAACTCTGTTGTTGAAAACATGTACGGCAGGGTCTGCCATATAATCTCCCGGAACTAAGTATCTCATTTCTTTTTTCATGGTGAATCAGAATTTAGTTATAAGTTATTGAATTATTTTTTATAGAATTTGAATTATTACTTGCCTGTTTTTGCATTGCTGTTGAACTTTTAATAGTCTGCTTTGCTTCTCCGTTCTTTCAGTTCGGCCTGCATACGTTCGTTATACTCTTTGGTAATGGGGTAGAAGTAGAGGGCGATAACGCCTACAAAGAATGTCGCAGCAGGAATCAAACTGGATGAAAGCAGGATGCCTTGGATGGCAGAGTCTGTCTGCTCCGTTCCTGCTCCCGACACATAACCGAAACCGGAAAGAAGGAAACCCAATATGGCGCCACCGATGCCCAGACCGGCTTTCAATGCAAAGACAACTCCGGCAAAGACGAAGCCTGTGGCACGCCGGTGGTTGACATATTCTGAATGGTCGGCTACATCGGCAATCATGGCCCACAGCAGAGGCACTGTCGGGGCATATGCAAGGCTCTTGAGGAAGTTCAGCACGAACATCGTCTCTACATCTGTTTCGTTGGGGAAATAGAAGAAGGCTGTGAACAGTGCAGTCAGCGCAAGGCAAATGATGAATACGCGCTTCTTGCCGTAACGGTTTGCCAGGAAACTGGAAAGCAGGATTACGCCAAAGAACTGAACCAATGCACCCAGCATGTTGAATACGCCAAAACCTACCTCGTATGCTTTGTCCGGACTGCTGACTATTAATCCGAAAGCATTTAATATGCTGTATCCTACTCCGTCTCCGGCTTCAGTGGCCACTAAGCCTATCTTGTCAAGGAAGGCATAAAGCGCACCGGCGTCTACATAGTTCTCGAAATAATAGTTCATTGCGCTTCCCCACATGGCAAGGGTCGTAAATATGAATAATGTCAGAATGAACATAGCCCGCCATGGTATGTTCTTGAAAACATCTTTAATATCTTGTTTGGTATCTGTCTTTTGGCTGATCGGCGGTGTAATGCGTTCACGTGCGGAAAAGAAAGTAATGACGAGGAATACCAGACCGATGACGGCAAACAACGATATTGTGCAAAGCCACCCATGGCCTTTGTCACCGGATTCACCGGCAAACTTGCTGACCAACGGCAGTGTTAGGCCTTGTACGATGAATTGTGCGATAGTGGCTGCCACAAAACGTATACTGGTTATGCTGTTACGCTCTTTAATGTCACTTGTCATGACACCTCCCAATGAAGCATAAGGAGTGTTATTGAATGAATACAGAGTCATCAATAAGGTGTAAGAGATTGTTGCGTACAGCGCCACAAGCCCTTTGTCTTCAATGCCCGGATTGTAAAATGCCAAAATGTAAAACACCATGAAAGGTAGAGCTGTCCAAAGAACCCATGGACGATATTTACCCCATTTGGACTTTGTGCGGTCGGACAGAATTCCCACCGTAGGGTCTACAAAGGCGTCTACAATACGCGCTAACAACATTACACTACCGGCAACAGCTCCTTCCAGACCAAATACGTCTGTATAGAACTTAGTCTGGTAAATCATCATCATCTGGAACACAAAGTTCGCTGAACAATCTCCGAGGCTATAACCGATCTTTTCGGCTATGGACACTTTTTGGTTAAGTGTATTCATTCTATTAAATTTTTATTAGTTGGATCATTATTTAAAAAAGGTGTGTCATTGTTTTGTGTTACTCAATACACTTTCTGCTGCACGCTTGCCTAAAGTCTTTTTGTCAAGCGGGTGAATGTCATTCCACTCTCCCAGGTCACTGTTACGTATGAGATAAGTATTGGAATTGACAGCGGCCGCTTTGGCTTGTTCCTGACGCATTTCCGCCCAAGCTCTCCGACCGTCAAGATCGTCTTTCGACAGAAAATCGGCCAGCTCTACAATATGGAAAGGCAGTTCGGACTGGTTGAATGTACGGCGCCAATCGGCAATCATTGCCGACAAGAGTGCCACATATTCATTTCGGCGTGATACGTTTGATTCGCCTTGATACCATAGCACGCCCCGTATGGAATAGTTTTGCAGTGGAGCTATCATGGCGTTGTATAGGCATACCGGTTTGTACCAAAAGAACATCATCTCCGGAGCGGGTGGCATGGGAGCTCCTAACCGGTATTTCCATTCCTGTTTCAGATTGACTTCTTCGTTGCCGCAGATAATTTTGTATGGTTTTTCCTGTACGAAACTCGGTTGTCCGCCGTTGCTGACGATTCGGACTGTCACATTGTTTTTCCCGGATTTCAATACACCGGCAGGTATCCGGTAGATACGGGGAGGATATTGGTAACCGGTGGTTCCGACAAATACTCCGTTCACATATACGGAATCGGCATCCACAATACAGCCTAAACGCAATGTGGCTTCTTTACCGTTCCATGATTGCGGTATCTCTATGTCTTGGCGTAGCCAATGGGAACCGCCAATCGGGTTCAGACCGTTATTGCCCCATGATTGTGAAAACATATTTACTGTTTGCCAACTGTTGTCATCGTAATTGGCTGCATACCAGGGAATGGATTCGTGCAGACCTGCATCACCGCGATAGAGCGACAGGTTCCAACGGTAGAAGTTCTCACCCTCTAATTTCTTGATGTGGCTGCAATAGGCATCATCTTCATACAGACGTTTACTGTTGATATATAAAGGGAACTCCTTCAACCCTTCTTCACTTATCCATGCTTCTACGGGAGTACCTCCCCAGCTGGAGTTGATGAGTCCCACTGGTATGCCGGTCTTTTCGTACATCTCTTTGGCAAAGAAATAGGCAAGGGCGGAGAAATCCATCACATTTTCTTGCGTCAGCGTCTTCCAGCCTGTTGCGGAGAGCTCTTCTTGAGGCGCGTGAAAATTGTATTCCTGGGCTATGAGGATATGTCGTATTTTCTCATTGTTATAGCTGAGTATTTCTTGAGAAAACATATCCATTACCCGTCTCACAGGCAGTTCCATGTTTGACTGTCCTGAGCAGAGCCATACATCGCCTACTAAAATGTCATTCAGTTTGATGTCGTTGACTTGCATTGGGAAAGGACCGCCTGCTTTCAACGGTGGCAGCGTAATGCTCCAGCGTCCGTTGGCATCAGCGGTAGCATGATAGCTCTTTTTCTGAAACTTTACGGTGATACTTTCGCCTGCATCCGCTGTACCCCATACTTTGATCGACTGTTCGCGCTGCAGCACCATTCCGTCTGAAATTAAAGCAGGCAACTTTACCTTTGCATCTGCCCATGAGGTAGCGCAAAGGTAAAGTAGCACTGCCACTCCTAACCTAATTTTATCATAAATCAAACTTTTCATATCTTCTCTGTCATATTGCCAAATTCAAAAGAATCTGTCATGTTTATTGATATTCGTACAGTTGTACATGTAATATCTTGAAGTCTCCTACAGAAATGCGTACATGGCGCCCCTGATGATCCTGGTCTCCATTGAGCCGACGGACATAATGAAGCTTGCCGTCTTTGTCTACTTTAACTTCATCCACATATCCGATGCCGCAACGCATTCCTTTGAATTTGTCATGTTTCGTTTTTATTTGGTCATTTCTCAAAGCAAATCCGTCTTCTCCCAACTGCTTTTGTTTTTCAATCGTTTGCTTTTCTGACGTTTTGGCAAATTCCAGAACGATGCCACTACCGGCTACGATATATTCATTTTTAGAGAGCTTTAATAAAATACCGCCGCCTTCGGGCCATATACTGCCATTTGTGGCGCGTGGATCCCAAGGGAGAGTGAAGAAATGTCGGGCGGTTATGGTCAAATCATCATCTGCGATGATGCGTTCTTTGTTTTCACTGTCAAAAAGTAACCCTTTCATTAATCCTTTACCCTGATATTTGGTGAGTAAAGGCATTAACTCCGTTAATTTGGCATAGCTTTGGACTAATGGCGAGTTAGGAGAGTCGGAACCGTCTTCTATTGAAAATGGACTGATGCCAATGGCATCGTGTTCGCCAAAAATATAAAATGCCCGGACACTGTTATTATCTGTCAGACGGATCTCCGGAATGAACAAAGGATTGTTGTGTAACTTATATCGTGCTACCCAGTCTGTGAATCCATTATCATACAGGTCGGGTGCAAGAATATCGATGCTGGGTGCTCCGCAATGCCATACATCGATTAAATGTGCCAAAGGACCGGCGGAGGGATATTCACCCGGTTTGCGCCCTCTACTGTTCATTGCCGCATTGACATATAGTGGGATGTTATAGATGGAACGGGCTGTTTGTGCCAGTCCTTCCACATATTTGGCATAGTGCCATGCCATGAAGATTTCATCGGTGTAGATGTCTGCCCCGAATACTTCTTGCCAATAGCCTTGCTTTTTACATCCTTGACTTTCCCATTTTTTCAACATTTGCGGATGAAGCGCCTTTTTGTTTTTCTGTAGATAGGTCATGAATTCAGCCGGTACAGGAGCGTTGAATATCTTATTGGCTTCACGTGAATAGTCACGAGCATCTTCCAGCATGCCGATTTCATTTTCTATTTGTATCATAATCACTGTGCCTTCCTCCTTGTCGACCGTTGCTATGTGTTGCATCCATTGGGAAAAAGCATGATGATCGGCTTCGTATACAGCCTCGGAAAAAGCGCTGGCTATTTCAAGAGGCTTTCCGCTCTGGGTATATGCACGTGGATACTTCTTGTGGTTTTCTTTAAACCACAAAGGTGCGTAGCAACTCATTGAATTTTTCCAGGCACCGAACCATAAAAAAACAATTTTGAGATCATTCTCTCGTGCTTGTTGCAGTGCTTTGTCTGTAAGCGTGAAGTCGAATTGTCCTTCAACCGGTTCTGTCAGATCCCAATAGACGGGAACCAATACGGTGTTCAAGCCCATCTTTTTAAGTTTCGGGAAAATACGTTCGATATCTTGCGGATAAGCAGCAGATGAATTGCCTAATTCTCCTCCCAATATAAGGAAAGGCATTCCATGCACTACTAGCTGAGTGGCGGTTCCTTGTTTTTGTAAAAAACTGTTTTGACCAATGATGTATTCAATGGCTAAACAGTTTAAAATTAAAAATAGAATTAATTTCTTCATATAGTTCTCAAATAGGCTGTTTGATGAAACTTTACAAAGGTAGTCAACTACTTTTTAATTTACTTTAGAATATGTATCACAAAACTTGTTGTATGTTACATCTTTTGTTTTATATGTTACATTCTTCACTATGATATGTTTTATTTGTAGCTTTTAAGCTTTATGAAGCATCTGGATGCTGCATTTGTGGATGCTGTTTTTGAAATCGGATCATGGATTATAAAATTTGGAAAAACATCTGGCTGAAATTTACAGTTGTTATATGACAATATATTCTGCGGTTTGAGGCGCTGATATGATGAATTTTAATGGGGGTGTTACATAGAAAAAAGAAAAGGTAACATTGAGGGTGAACTTGTAATCCCTATTAAAGAAAGTGTTACGTACTTGGTGGTCCGTATCAGAAGGATTGTCTAATTTTGACCTGTAAATAATTCTAATACAAATATGAAAAGGATATTTTTTATTGTTAGCCTTGTTTTGTTGGCTTGTACGGCTTCGCTGCCGCTTTCGGCTAAAGTCAGACTTCCTCGTTTGGTAAGTGACAGAATGGTGTTGCAACGTGATACGGAATTAAAAATATGGGGCTGGGCTTCTCCCGGAGAGAAAGTAACTGTACGTTTTCGGGGAAAGCATTATAATACGGAAGCTGATGCAAAGGGAAATTGGTTGGTTCTTCTGCCGCCGCAGCAGGCAGGCGGCCCTTTTCTTTTGGAAGTGAATGAACTTGCTATTCGTGACGTTCTGGTGGGGGATGTTTGGCTTTGTTCCGGCCAGTCCAATCAGGAAACTCCTATTGCACGTCTGACGGAGATGTTTCCTGAAATTAATGTATCTAACAATCACATGATACGGCATTATAAAGTACCTACGCAGAATTCGGTAGGAGAACTGAAAGATGAAATCGCGGGTAATGCCGGCTGGTATTCGGGCATAGCTTCCGATGTGTTGAACTGGACCTCATTGGCATATTTCTTTGCTCAAGAGGCATACAATAAATATAAAGTACCTGTAGGAATGTTGGTTTCCAGTTTAGGAGGTTCTGCCATAGAAAGCTGGATAAGTCAGGAACATCTGAAAACATTCCCGGAGCTTTGTTTTGATAAGGTTGCTTTGGACAGTATGAAATTGGCACAGCAAGATAAGGGAGCAGGCAGTTGGCAACAGAAGAAGTTTGATGACACAGATTGGGCAACAATGGATGTGCCGGGATATTGGCAGGAGAATGGTATCCGTATAAAAGGTACTATATGGTATAGAAAAGAGTTTCGTGTTCCCGAATCAATGGTGGGAAGACATGCGCGCCTTTATATGGGAAGGATGGTTGACAGTGATTCTGTCTTTGTGAATGGGACTTTCGTTGGTTTCACTTCCTACACTTACCCTCCTCGTAAATATGATATTCCGGCAGGAGTTCTGACACAAGGTGAAAATGTGATAGCCGTAAGACTTACAGCTAATTCTTCCAATGGCGGTTTTGTAAAAGATAAAAAGTATAAGATCGTAGGGGATGATGCAGAAGTAGATCTTACCGGTACATGGAAATATAAGATAGGTATTAATCAGAATGAAGTGATGAAATATGCCGGGAAACTTAAGAATCTTAAGAAGGCAGGTTCCGGACTCTATAATGGAATGATCCATCCGATTAGTAATTATCAGGTGAAAGGTGCCATTTGGTACCAAGGCGAAAGTAATTCCGGTCGTTCGCAGACGTATGCTTCTTTATTGGAGGCTTTGATTCAGAACTGGCGGGAGCTTTGGAAAATGCCTGATATGCCTTTCTTACTGGTGCAATTACCCAATTATATGGAGAAGAGTGATAAACCTTCCGATAGTGGATGGGCAAGAATACGTGAGGCTCAGTTTAAAACAGCATTGAATGTACCGCATACTGCATTGGCGGTAACTTATGATGTGGGCGAATGGAATGACATACATCCTTTGAATAAGAAAGCGGTTGCACAGCGGCTTTTCCTGGGAGCCCGTAGGCTTGTGTATGGAGAAAAAGTTACTGCTTCCGGCCCTTTGTATAAGGAAATGAAAGTGGAAGGGGATAAAATAATTCTGACTTTTACTGAAACAGGTCGCGGACTGACTTGTAAGGGGAAGGAGCTTAAGCATTTTGCTATTGCAGGTGAAGACCGAAAATTTGTGTGGGCAGATGCTGTGATACGTGGCAATAAAGTAGTGGTGAGCAGTGAGCTTGTGAAGAATCCGGTGGCAGTACGTTATGCTTGGAGTAATAATCCGGAGGATGCCAATCTGTGCAATAAAGAAGGACTGCTGGCATCGCCTTTTAGAACTGATAATTGGTAATAAACTATTTGAAAATTACTATCTGAATAATAATTATAAATTAAGAACTAACATGAAAAACCGAAAAACGCTATTGGCAGTGTTGGCGAGCTTGGCTTTAAGCTCGTGCACTACTCGTGTTACGACGGAAAATGATGCTTCTTTGAAAGGAGTGTTGGGTGATAAATTTTTGGTAGGTGTGGCACTGAATACCCGCCAATCTTCTGGTGTGGATACCGCGGCAGTTAAGATCGTAAAACGCCACTTTAATTCGGTTGTTGCAGAGAACTGTATGAAGTGCCAGACCATTCATCCGGAGGAAGACCGTTACGATTTCAGTCAGGCAGATGAATTCGTGAAATTTGGTGAAGACAATGGAATGTACATAATCGGTCATTGCTTGGTTTGGCATTCTCAACTTGCTCCCTGGTTCTGTGTTGACAAGGATGGCAATAATGTTGCTCCGGAGGTGCTGAAGCAACGGTTGAAAGATCATATCACGACTATTGTCAGCCGCTATAAAGGACGTGTTAAGGGCTGGGACGTTGTTAACGAGGCTATCCTTGAAGACGGTTCTTATCGTAAGAGTAAGTTCTATGAAATCTTGGGAGAAGAATTTATTCCTCTCGCTTTCCAGTATGCGCATGAGGCTGATCCTGAAGCCGAATTATATTATAATGACTATAATATGCATGAAGCAGGGAAGCGTGCAACTGTTGTGAAGCTTGTAAATGACATGAAATCGAAAGGACTTCGTGTCGATGCTATCGGTATGCAGGGCCATGTCGGTCTGGATTACCCCTCTTTGACAGATTTTGAGGAGAGTATGCTTGCTTATGCTTCTACCGGAGCTAAGGTAATGATAACAGAATGGGATATGTCTGCATTGCCTACCTTGAAACGTACTGCCAATGTATCCGATACGGTTGCGTATAAAAAGATGCTGAATCCCTATCCGGAATCTTTGCCCGATAGCGTTTCCCAACAATGGAACAATCGTATGTCTGATTTCTTAAATCTCTTCATTAAACATTCCGATTTTGTGAGTCGTGTAACTGCCTGGGGGGTAAGTGACGGTGATTCTTGGAAGAACGGTTTCCCTGTGAGAGGCCGTAAGGATTATGCTTTGCTCTTCGATCGTGATTATCAGCCGAAAGATTTTATAAAAAAGATATTGGAATAAACTTGGAGGATGTTTTCAGGACTTTTTGAGATAATAGGTTAGTTATAAACATTGATTAGGGCTATTGAGAATGCCCTATATAGACAAACACAAAACATTTTATAAAAAGGGGCTGTCCGACGGATATAAGGGGGGAGAAACGATGCGTGTCAAAGTTCGGTTGGTCTGAAAATATCTGATTGCTTTGGTTTTCAAAGCGTTAGAACGGGGTAGGAGT
>ENA-OZGF01000076-OZGF01000076.1-human-gut-metagenome-genome-assembly--contig:-NODE-76-length-62951-cov-22.436514_pt1 | contig 62951 bp, 78 predicted proteins | sample MGYA00245116_ERZ653657 | MGnify/ENA primary metagenome ERZ653657 (study PRJEB26926, sample SAMN06165034) | human gut metagenome | biome: ENVO:00009003; feature: ENVO:2100002; material: ENVO:00002003...
GAGATTTCTGCCTGTCTCGTGGGCTCGGAGATGTGTATAAGAGACAGTGTATATCCTACTATTACCTAAACTCAATAACCTATTTAATCTTCTCAATTTTCTATCAGAAATTTTAAAGTTCTCCCAATTAGGATTTTGAATAGTTTTAAATGATTTCCTTCTCTGTTCGAAAATCATTTGTTGTATATTCATACTATGTGTACCCCATTGAAGATTCCTATAATGGTTATTTAAAGGATTATTATCTAAGTGCATTACTTCATTAAACTTAGAAGGATTAGGATTATATACATATACTAAAGCTACCAACCTACTAATACTCAAATTATAACCTCTACCGTCCTTATAAAGTTTTACCTTAACTCTGGCCTTTTTCGAAAGCCTTAGTTTATGCCATTTACCAAACTTATAAGGAGATCTTTCTATCCGTCTTGAATATAATTTTCCATCTCTAGTAATATGGTAACCTATAAAACCTGGTACATTATCTTCCATCATAATGAGTTTTTAAGTTTAATTAATCCCTGATAGGTAGCATATCTAGTTTCATAAACTTTTTTAAGAACGGCTTTCCTACCTAAATCGTTTACATCCCTATTATCCTCAAAAAGAACTAACTTCACTTTCTTGTATTGTATAAGTTTCAATGCCAATTCTATAGCATACTTTTGAGCATCAAAATCTAATAGAATTATATACCGTTGACAAGGTGCTTTTATTAATTCGTTTAGTTGATATTTAGATACAACTTTACCCATTGTGGCAATTCCTCTATCTCCAATAGTAAGGGCATTGAGTGCACCTTCACAGATGTATACCGACCTATACATCTCCAACGCATCATAATTAAATATGATAAATTCTTTGCCAACTCCTGTGATATCTTTGTTAGGGTTGTTATACCGAGGACCTTGCCCGATAACATTTCTCGCGTTATAATATCTAAGTTGTCCTCTGTAATAGAAGGGTATAATAAGGTACCCAAAGTAAGCCCCTTTCGTCGCATAGCCAACTCCATGCTTAGACAACTCAGAGATGACAAAGCCACGGCTTTTGACATATCCTCTAATGCTTTTTGCAACTTGTGACTGGCCAAGGTTAAGGATTCTGAATCCTTCGGGTAGATACAAAGGCTTAGCTTCTGCAAGTTCAACCTTTTCTTCGTGAAATTCAAGCTCATCAAATTTTCCACTGTTTAAGAAATTAATTAGTTCATGGTATGTATCGAATCCTTCTATATCCATAACCAATTGAGAAGGATTCGGATGTTCATTACATCTGAAGCAATTGGTTCTATACATTGATAAGTTAACTCCCATTTTTAATTCCCTATGACAATAGGGGCATACTGGGAGTTTCATCCAGCCTCTTCGATATTCAAAAGCACCTAACCTCTTAATAAAATAAGTCTTAAGTCTAGACTTAAACTGATTTGTTATTTTCATGGTTTCTAATTGCTTTACGAATTACTTTTCGTATTCTCTTTAAATCCTCAACATCTAGATTACTAATGGAAGTTGTTTGCCAACCATTGTGAGATATTTCCAAAGCTAATCCATCAGTCCATCTGTCTTTTACTACTTCTACTTTTTTAGTTCTCATTTCTCTTTTTCTTTTTACCACAGATTCTACAGTAGGTTCTTGTACGATATTTAGTATAATACTGAGCCCTCTTCCTACCGCCTTTCTTTGAAAAGATAGCCTTCCTGGGTTTCTGTCTGGTTTCCCACCAATGCTCGGTTACCCAATCATGAATACCGAGTTTGCATTTATATATCTCCAGTTGTCCTTTCTCTTTTCTTGGAATCAGCATCAGGATTACCTTTCTTAAAAGATTCCTCAAGTTTTTTACCGTATAGTTCATCGTAGTTCTTTCTTTGTTCTTTAGTAAACTCTGTACATCTTTGCCTTTCTACATCACACTTGAATAGAGCTCTACCTGAAGGAAGACCATCCCTTTGTACTACAATCTCTGAACGAAGGATATTATCTTTCTCTTCTTGCTCTGTACTGTTAAGACCCATAATGAATTGAGCATTACGTACAATGGCAATAGAACCAGATATATCGTTCTCATCATATTTAGTTGCTTGGTGTTTCTTACCTTCACGAGTAATATGATGAGCAGTCCATACAACATCTAAATGCAAATCCTCAGCAAGATTCTGTAAGTCAATATATACATTTGAGATTCTATCAAAATCCTCTTTATCCTTTGCAATAGAAGCAAGCTTCCCTGCATAGTCAACCATCAATACCTTAATATCAATCCCTTGGCTCCTAAGAGTAAGTATCTTCTCCCTTATATAATTGCAGTCAGTAATTAATGCAGGTACTCTTTCAACGATTAATTCAACTCCAAACCTTGCAAGTTTTCTTAAATGCTTAGCCTCGAGTTTATCATAATCTCCAGTATATAATTCCTTCTTAGTTTTATTGATACTGGATTGAATGAAACGGTCCATGATTTGTTCTTGACCATTTTCTGTATCCACATAATAAACTGACTTCTTCATTCTAAGGTAACCTCTTGCAAGGTTAACCATGAAGAATGTTTTCTTTGCTTTAGGTTTATCCAAGATTACATTGATTGATGCACCTGGGAATCCTCCCGCATTGGTTAAATCGTTTAGTTGCCTAAATGGGCATGGTACTACTGAGGGTTCTGCCTGCCTTTTAAATTGACGTTCAGTAACATCTCGAATCATGAATAAAGGTTCATCCTCCTGTTTAGGTCTACTTCTTTGTAAAACCTTCTCTACCTTTCTAGAATATTCTTCGTACTGTTCAAAGTTATCTAAGTCGAATGAATCATTTAAGTTCTTCATTTCAACATAAGTAGAGAACTGATAGATTTTCTCTTTAATATATTCTGAATCAGATAATTGAATTGAATAAAGATTTTTGATAACCTTCTCGATGTTTGGGATATCATCCTTAGTAACCAGGTCAACATAGTTTTTAGATTCTAGCATTTCTCTGAGTACTTGTTTAAGGACATTCTGTGATGGTATCTTTCTTTGCTTTTTAAAATATTTAAGTATACCCTCACATATTAAGGAATGTTCGATAAGTACTAAGTAGCTTGGTTTTATTCTGCTTAGTACTAAACCTCCTTCCTTATCTTGAATGATGAACCTGAGAATCTCTAACTGAAAGTCAGGTGCAAAGCTAAATTTAATTTTATTCTTTTTCATACATTATTATATTGCAATATTATATACTAATAGATTTTGATAGTCCTCATGTAGTTCTGAACTCATGTCCACAATATCTAGTCTTCTTATCCTCAGCCGCTTGGTGAAATTTTTTGATATTCTTATATTATATAAAATATATTTATTATATTTGCATAACGAAATACTTAAAGAATATGAGGAAATGTAATGGAAACAATGGTTCAGAGCTTCATAGATTAAAACCTATGCAGGATTATGATGAAGCAATGTTTAATCGGTTATACAAAGTTTGTAAACCAGTTATTCGGAACCTTACCAAACAGATTGATTACAAAAGGTTTAACCTTACTCCAGATATAATATCTTCTTATTTCTGGGATAAAATGTTATTTGTTTTTAATAAGTACTACGGTACTTGTAGTGAAGAACATCTTAAAGCAAGAATCCTTTCTTCTCTTGCTACATTTAAGAATAAGCTTCTTCGATTTGCCTATGGAGAGATTGCAGAATACAATCAGAACCTATTTAAACTTGAAGACTTATTTGATAATGATAAAGAGTTAGAAGATGACGATGAAGAGGTTAAGGCTAAGGAAGAAATGCTTGAATTATTATATAAGTATATGAAAGAGAAATTATCTCCAGATGCTTATATGGTATTTGAAGTATTACTTACTCCACCTCCTTATATTAAAGAACGAATTAAAGATGGAGAAAGAATCACCAATATAATGCTGGTTGAGTTCTTTGATATGCCTAGAACTAAGAAGTCGGTTAAATACATAGGAGAACTCAAACAAGATATCTTATATTGGGAAGAGAAAGCTAAAGAAGAACTTCACTACTAAACACAAAAGAAAAGGGGCGTTTCCCAACGTCCCTCTCCTATAATTCATAAATTAAAAGTTCTTTGTCAACAATATAAGTAGTTAAGACATAATATTATAGTTTTATAATGTATGCCAGTACGTAGTAAGGTGGCCTATTTTCGTGAGGTTGACCTCCACCTGCAGCCCTGGTATCATGGTCCCATAGGCATACATAAGAATTATCTCTATCAGTTTTATTACTACCAGAAAGGTTACTACCAATCCATTGAGTACCATTAGCTCCCACCAAATCTGAATAAGCCTCGATAAAGTAAGCATCTGCGAAATTGTGAACGTGAGATGGAATCTCTTGAGTTGAAAGAGTTACTTTTTCTTGGCCACCCGTATTACCAATCAAATTGTAATCCTCATTACCCGATGACCAGCCAACAATAAACTTACCCGATAAGTCTGGTGTCTGTAAGTCTTCTACAATCTGACCATTACATAAAGCCCAACCTTCTGGTACAGAAACTCCATTCCACATGGCAATTAATCCTCTTGGTATATTAGCTCCTGCCATACCACCAAGCTTTTCATCAATGTAAGCCTTGATATCAAAGTTTGGGAATCCTTGCAATAGTCGTAAGAGAGTTTCTATATTGGCTTGTTGCATTCCATGGATAGCAGTATTATATTCTACTGGTTGGGGAAACTTTCCTGCATAAGGAACAATAGAATATTTCTCTACTGAGTTATCCATTGAATTAGTACCTTGCCCATATATACCAATTAATACCATTGAGGATCTGTCTACCAAACCTTGAGATACTGAAGCCATAGCTCTATTCACTAGAGACTCATATGATAATTCATTATCTTCTAATACATTTGTTTTTGACAGGTTTCTAGAATCCTTGGGTGTTGGGTATAATGGGTCTACTGATTTCTTGTACAGAGAATAGAACGAATTAGATTCATTCCAGAAAGCTCTGAACTGTACTGGGTTCTGTACAGGCTCTTCCAAAGGTGTATGGTAAGCAAATACAATCACATCCTCATTAGAACCCTTTGAGCCTTCAATATTAGGTATACTAATATTAGCACTATCAGAAATATAGATTGTACCATCCCTTGCTATACAACCAAAATTTGTATCTGGTCCTTCACCAGAATCTGCAGCTTTAGTCATATACCTTGAAAGGATTCTATCCTTTATTGCTTGATATGCAGGAGAAGTAGGTTCTCCATTAGGCAAGAGAGTGATTGCATTATTTACAATCGTTGCAGAACCAAATCCACAAAATGGGCCAATGCCTACTGGTGCAGCTATAGCTTCAGCTGCATCCTTAGACTTTATTATACCTTCATAATCAAAATAGGTTTTCATAATGTATCTTCGTTATTGTTATTACTCTTATATTCTTTCGATTGGTTTTTCATATCTTGGAAAGCCTCTCCTACAGCCTTGAACTTGAAGGTTATCAATTTCCAAAAGATAGACCAGATACTGTACTTCTTTTCTACACCATGTAAAGTACAGATATGATTATAAATACTATCTATTTCAAAACAGTAACATAATACCATTACCGTTATAGATACTGTTATTGGATTTAATCCGTAAGGTTCTCCGATGGCTTTACCTATTACGGCACCCAGTAAGATGTAACACAGGTAATCAATGATTTTATTAAGAGTTCTTCTCCCGGCTCCAGATTTTCTTATTTCAATCTTCTTTGCCCTACTTGCAGATATCCCAAACCAAAAATCTGTAAGTATTAGTACAAAGGCTAATAAAATCATCCACCTCAAATTAAAGATAATGGCATAACATTCAGAAGTGAATCCAATGATACCAGTTTTAAGTAATGTGTTAAAAGAGCTGCTTTCCATTTTGTTTATTCTATTTTAAGTGACCATTCTGTTCCTTCCGGAACTAATATATTAATACCTTGTTCCGAAATATCATTGGATTCCCAAGTAAGTTCTGTCTTATCAACTACATCCAACAGATTTACAATGAATACTGCTTTAACTGCAGGATTAGCTTTCACATAGAAAGTATGTTTACCTGGCAGATTAGTGAAGAATTGATAAGGGCTTGGATGAACCACATCCGGAGCTGTCTCATATACAATATCTGAAACTTCTCCAGTATCTGAAGTACAGGTTACGATAGTAGATACTTCTTGTACATCTTTGCTTAGTTCTGCACTTACTGGATTACAAGTTAAAATATACTTAGGTATAACATCCTTAATCGTAAGGCTTACTACTGAACCTTGATAATAAAACTCATAATTACCTGCTTTATCGAAAGTGATAAGAGTGTTCGAATTGTATTTCTCAGATGAACCCTCTAAGTCAATCCCAGTTATCATATTACCACCATCTCCCCAACGTAGGTAGAATTGGCAATTCTTGGATTTGGTTAATTGATAGCCTGCCTTGATATACTTTCCTGCATCTGCTTCAGCTTCAGAGTAAGGTTCTAATTCATACCAATTCTCATCCTCTTCATTCAAAGGTTCTAACCACAAGTAGGATTGAGGAGTAGGTATATAAGCAAGTACTTCTACTTCTACAGACTTACTAGCATCACCCACCGATTCAAATTTATAACTTCCAGCCTCATTAAATTGGTATTCTGTACTTCTACCATAGTAGAAATCAGGACCAACTACATAGCGATTAGTTAATTCTAAAGTACCAAGTTTTACCCAAGTACCTTGGGTATTCTTTTTGTAAATGGTCACCTCGGTATCAAAATAACTACCTAAGTTTGCACTTTCGAAAGTAGAATAATAAATACCCGATGTAACCCAAAGATTAACTGATGCAGAACCTTGAGCATTTAGGTTTAATCGTTTGTTTGATACGCCTATATCGTAGTTAATCGTATAACCTAATCTGTAAGCTACTACTGTACCATAATTACTAGCATTACCTGAGTCATCTTTAGTACATCTAAATTGGAATGTACCAGTAGTAGTTGGTGCCCATCTTTGACCATTACGAACTAAAATACCTGGGTCTGAAATACATACGGCAATAAGTTGACTTGTATCTTCGTTAGGATCTGAAGAACGAATAGTTATCAAAGACTTTTCACCGTTGGTAAGATTTATATTCCGAGGTTCACAGAATACCGTATAGTTAGTAGCAATTGCCGTTACCTTTAGAGTAACCTTCTTTGCAGGAAAGTCTGCAATAACCCATTCGTAAGTACCTGCAGAAGTTATTTCCCAAACAGAACCAGAATCTTTAGTTTCATAGGTATTAAGTAACTGTACGGATACAGGTTTAATATTTCCCTGATAATTCATATTTGCAGTTACCCTTACTTTGATTACTGGATTAGTACCTGTAATTACTAAATTATCTGGGTCTGTTCCTCCTTCTACCAAGTCGGCATATATGTGATAAGATTTAGTGTAATATTCTAAACCTATATCTACATAGGTAGTTACTGAAGTATCTCCTACACTTCGGAAATAATATCTTTGGTCACCCTTTCTTGCATAGAAAATAGAACCACTTTCGTATTTCTTTGAACTCCATTTATTCTCAGCTGGGTCATATCCAGTTACCTGATATCTTAAATCGGCATCATCGTAATCAGAAGTAACGGTTACTCTAATGGGTACTTCTGTTATATGTCCTGTTACAATCTTTGCAGGACTGATAAGAGGTTCAGCTACAATTTTATAATTGTAAGCCAAATCAAATCCATAAGCAATCTTCCCAGATACATTGTATGGTAAGAATCTATCGAATAACTTATCAATTGATTGTTTGAAAGCTTTGAACTCTGGAGTGGGGGAAGTAAACCCATGACCGCTTATAGAAATACCTACCTCTATACATTGAGCACAACCATAAATCTTATCATAGTTGTATTTGTCGTACTGAGAATAATCGGTATCATATAAGGGGTCTACCTTTTCCCATTTATCCATCTCTCCATCGGTTGGGTCTGTAATTGTACAGGTTAGCCCATACATATTAAAAAGAATTTCGAAGAACTTTCTTGAGCCACGAATCTTAAGTAATGAGATTGAATACTTTAAGATAGTTCGAATCTGTTCATCACTTAAGTTGGGAACTCCCTTGTGTTCTCCGGTTCTAGCAAATGGTAATGCTCCCAAGAACTCCCAGAGGTAATTTAAATACCTCTGCTGAGTTTTATCGATATCGATTATATCTAGAATATTATCAATATCTTTAGTTATATCTTCTTGGAAATAGTTACCACAAATTTCTAGAAATCTTTCTAATATGCCCTTACCGTCGACTTTATAAGTATCTTGCTCTTTAAATTCGAAAGGTAAGAAATCAATTAGGTTTTTAAGATTTGTCATACGATTTCATTTACTTTAAGTGTTAACTGACTTGAGTCTTCGAATACCGGAATATTATAACCTGGGTCTGTATAATCCTTGTTAGGTTCTGCAATGGTTATGGTATATCTAAATCCGGATTGATAACCATTGTTCTGGATATCCAAGGCAAATACAAATCCATTTATAGTATCTCTAATCTGTGTAGTCTTACCCACTTGGCCATCATAAGAAAAGCCTCCCTTAACTGAACGTACTGTAAACTGAGTACCTGAAGAGAAAGAGATAAAGTAAGACATACTACCATTAGCCTCGTCTAATTGGAATTGACCAAGGATTAATTCCTTGTTACCATATACGGTAGTAGGCCATGGTTTAGTATAGAACTTCTTCAAGTGTAAATAATCTACTGATTCAAGATTATCTATGAGTGCATAGATATCAGAGATTCTTACGCTGCCACCAATGTCTGAGTTCTCCGGAGAATAAGCATTAAATAATGCACTAAGAATCTGTGATTGTATTTCTGAAGTTTTATAAGACTTCTTCCCAGTAACTTCTACATCCAAGATAATATTTACTTTACCTGCAGACTTAACGGTTAACCAAGTAGTAAGTGGTGAGTTCTGATGTAATACATCATATACTTTTTGAATAAGGTTAGAGTCAGCAGTAGCACCATTATCAGGAGATATATAAACAATTAGTTTTCTACCACATTCGTATTCTGCCTTTGCCTTACTAACCCCATCAACCAGTTTAGCTAAGTCTATGAAGTCCTGTTTGGTAATAGCTACTCCCATAGTCTTTACACTCAAAGGTATGTGTTCCTTGAGCATACTAAAATTCTCATAGGATGAACCTCCACCTGCAGCATAAGTATTAGATACAGTAGCATCTGTTACTGATGAAGATATAACTGAAGGTACAGAAGTAATCATACCAGATTTTACATTACCATTGATACCAGTAGTAAGGTAGAACTTAACCTCAGATATCTTGGCATTAGCTGCAGGCTTCTGTCCATATTTACCATCACCAAATAAGATATATGGATTTAAAGCTTCATCTATAGTAACCATGAAATGTTTATCGGTGGGTTTTGAATAAGCAAAGGTATTTACCAATACCCAAGATTCTCCACCAATCTTCATACTCATAGTTCCATGTTCGTAGTACTTACCATTAGGTAATGTACCCAGGGTAATAGTTACCCTTTCATCTGAAGGTATAACCATTCCATTTATCTGGCTTTCTGTATATAATTCATGTTGTACAACTGGAACTTTACAAGTAGTTACATTAGCATACCAAGTTACATCCCTAGAAGATAACCATTTGTTACCATTAGAATCTGTAAATAAAGTTCCAGAAGGTATAGTTAATTTAGCACCAATAGAATCTCCAGATACATCCCTGGATACTACCAAATCTACTGATGCTGCAATAGCACCTCTTGCATGATAATCTACCAAAGCTCCATGCCTAACTACTGAACTGTATTTACGAGCAGTAGGCAAGAATGATTCCCTTGCCATATTATCAATGTAGTAGTGAAGAACTTCGGCAATTGCCGCAAATAATGAAAGGATAATGATTAAGATATTTCCTTCCGAGTAATCAGTTACGAGTACATTGCCATCTTTGTCTTTGATATTCGTAAGTGATTCTATCAGCTTGGCCTTAATCTGTTGGTAAGACCTCTGATAAGGGTTGAGCCATTTATTAGTGATTCCCATATTAATAAGAGTTTAATGAATTTTCATTTTTATCATAGGTCAGGTACAGGTACTGACTAGTAGAAGTTTCATTAACTACATAATGAACTTCTATGTTTATTTTAGCACCTTGTCTAGAAACGGTGATACCCTTAAAGGTAATCCTTTGTTCCCATGCACCAATTGAGCTTTTAATAAACTCTTTAATAATAAAACTTAGGGCTTGTGTATTTGGCTCCTCTATACATTCCCATAGGCGATTCCCAAAGTTTTCCTGTCGAAATCGTTGTCCTATTAAATAATACATTATAGAGCTTATATTATTTCTTACCAAAGCCATATCACCATTAACAGGATACCAACCTGTTTCACCCTTTTCGTTTCTTGTAAGTTGAATAGGGAATATCATACCCTTTCCAACAATGTTAGTAAGATAGTTATCCATTAGTGTATACATTTAGTGTCCTCATAATCTTCCTGTTTGAAAGTAGAGAACGGTTGACTTGCTTGAGTTACGGTAGGACCTGAAGAACCTGGTCCAGTAGTTACACCTGAGTGTACATGAGAATTGAATAAAGCTCTTAGAGTTTCTAGTTCTTTAATGGTGTTATTGAGTTTCTCGGTTAGTTCTTTAATATTAACTACTCCTTGATTCTCTCCATTATTTAAAATTACTGTATCTCCAGAACCTACGCTTACATCACCTTGTGCTTGAATAGAAATGTTTCCTTTAGCAGCAAGGCCTACATCACCATTTATATAAACAGTTAGCTTTCCATTATCATCATCTAGTACCATTACATTTCCTTCTGGAGTAATAATTCCCATTTTATTGGGACCATCCAAGGGGTCTGGTACTTGTTGTAATCCCCAACCATGATATTCCCATAGAGGTTTAGTTGGGTCTCCAAATTCAAATGTAACAAATACTATATCTCCAACTTTAGGAGCCAAATACTTGAACCCATTATTGATGGAACCATGTTGGCCCTTAGGAAAAGCCCATGTAATGATTCCACCCATGACTTCAGGACAGCATACTTTAATACGGTTCATATGTTTCTCCGTATCATTATTATCTACCACTATGCCACGGTAGATAGAGTAGTATCTACCTAAACCTTCGATACCCTCTTCTGTTAGTAATCTAGCTGTTGAGTACATTATTTCTTGTTGGATTTATATCGTTCATAAGCTTTCATTGCCCAATTAAACTCATCGAAGTTATACCTTTCTTTCATAGAAGGAGTAACCTTTGATTGGTCTGCTTTTACTACATTAGTTTTACCGTAGATTGCTGTACCGTTAGAAGTTACTACTGTACCCTCGGTACGAACAGTACCTGCAGCAAGAGCTTTGGGGTCTTTAGCATTTATCTCATCGTAATAGAACTTATTCTGTAAGAACTCTCCTGCACCTTTCTTATCAATAATTCTACCCTTATCATCCATGAACCTTTCTACAAAGTATACTACTTCATTGTAGGTAAAATCATGTACAATATCAGAAGCATTAGAAGTATTCTTTTTATTCTTACCGAAATCAGTTTTAGCAGAATCCTTAGCATCATTACTTACAATATCCTGAGTACTGAGTTGAGTCATAGATGTAGTTTGTCCATCCCTTGCATTATTCTTAATCAAATCAAGAGTACAGAGATAACCTTGACCAGCATCCATAGAGTGTTGTACCGATTTAATATACCAAAACCCTGACCACCTTTTTCCAACGTTATCTAGGTATATTACTTGAGAAGATTGTAATGAGGGTCTACCTACTACGGTCATTTGACATACTAATTTTCTTTCTGATATCTTAAGGCCACCATTGGCATTAGCATTCATTGCCCAAGTAACCTTATCTGCTCCACCATATCTACCAAAGAGATTATGATACAATTTATAAATTGGTACTAAGAAAGGTACCTTCTTCATTCTTCGTATTTTAACTTTAGCTTTAACTTTTCTGGTCATAGTGGGAGTAGTAACACCATCACCAGAATAATCTAATTTATAGGTATCTGGGTATACCATAATACAGGGGTCTTTTTCTAAAGCAGATATACCTCTCTGAGATTGCTCATTAGCTGAAGCAATCCTATATTTATTACCCTGAGTATCTCTAAGATCAGTCATATAAAGAGGTGTCATACCTTCTGGGTCATATTCTCTTGGGTCTACCCATTCTTCTGCAAGGTATTCCATTTTGTATTCTCCAGTAAATAAGTATCTTTCGTTTTCTAATAATTGCCTAAGATTACTTTCTAACTCTTTACCGTTCTTAGAGTTCTTTAAGATTTCTTGAATAACCCTTTTCTTATCATTCGGTAGATTATTTACAGCAGTATTAATTGCCTCACGATATTGCTCAGTACTTAAGTTATCCAATGCTTCTTGTTTACCCGCATTATATGCAACGTAAGGTTTCTGAGAACCGTACTCTTTTATTGCAGAACTAGATTTTTTTACTTTAGCTTCATACTGTTTATGACTAGCTATTATTTCTGGAGATACAGTAATGGGATGAGGATGTCCCAACCCAAAATTCTGTCCAGTTCTATAATCCCATGAAGGTACTACTTCGGTATTATCTTGGGGAGATTTAAGGGGTTTGAATAAAGATATTTCTTCTTTCTCTCTTTCAGGTTCTGTAGTATCCGTAGAACCTACAACTAAACCCTTATCTTCTGGGTCTATTGTTTGAGTTAATTGAGCTTTTACCCTTTTAGTTATCTTTTGCATAGTGAAAGATACTCTAAGTACCTCACCATTTTCTTGTTGGTATATGTAAGTATATTCGGGTTCTTGAGTAAACTTACGATTGTGTATGTATATTACACCATCCCTAGAATCAATATACCAAGGACCATTTGCATATCCTTTCATCTTTTGTTCTAATTGAACCAAGATGTTATTTCCTATTAATCCTAAGTCACTATCTATTAGTGACTTCAAATCACTTGGCATAGCTACTTGAGCTACTCCACTAAACCGGTTAGCGTAAAGTATCTTTCCAGTAGTATTTCGACTTTGTTCTGTCGGGACCTGTAGTGACTCGTAAACTTTATTACTTATTACTTGTTTAGCCATTACTGAAATATTTCTATGATTACGCCTATATCATTGTTACATCCATTATCCAAAAAGTTGGATAAACTGTATTCCGATAAATCTGAATGAGTGTAAGGTGGTTGGAATCTTAAATCCCCAACTGTATCTATACACTTAATCGTCACATGAGTACCAGTAGAATCGAATACACAATCCAAATCTCTAACCTTAATACTTCGTACTGGGCTAGAGATAAATTGACCATCAGGATATATGTATCCCCACTGAAGATAAATAATTGAGCTTTCCTGGAGATCTTCGATATCTACAGTATCGGGGTCTCCAGTATCAAATGTAATGGTAGCTAAGTTCTCTTTCTCCTCATCATATTTGTAGCTCCAATTACTTATATAAGCGCCAAGAGGTATGCCAGTAATGGGATTCATTATAGGCATACCTCCAGAATTGAACAGAGCCATGTAAGGTGTTGCTGTTCCATTATAAAGTATTGGTTGGTTAGGTTTTCTAGTTGCCGCCATACATAGGTATTCTTAAAATTTGATAAGGTTCTAATTCTTGAAAAGGGTTCAAGATATTATTAGCTTCGGCAATCAGATACCACTTACCAGAGTCACCATAGTAACGATAGGCAATATTCTGTATAGTTTCTCCATCCAATACAGTATGTTGTTTATCGTTATCAGTGTAAGGAACGTTTGGAGGAGTTACCTCTAATGAATAATCTCCCTCATCATACTTAAGAGCAATAGCTCCATCATAAGGACTTGCTCCTGTCATGTATTGATTTAAGTCTATCATATCTGTATCCCTTTCGTATTCTTTAAGTCTTCTTCAGTTACAATATCCTGATAAGATAAGTTATAAGCACTTACTCTTTTGAAGATTAATTCCTGAGTTGCAGCTGCAGGCAATAACTTTAAATCCTCAATTGTACATGACTTACCTGCTACTCGAGTCCTTGAAGCATTTCTGAAATTATTCAGGGTATAGGTTGCAGATGTAAGAATGTACTGATGATTATCGAATATACCAGAACTACCCCACTCGATTTTTAAAATCGGAGGGCTTGCTTGATAAGCGTTTGCCTTAGTCCACATTTCCAATAGTCGGCATTTAGTAATTACCTCTTTTGGATTATCTGGGTCATTACAGAACCAAGATACATTGAATTGAATTATATCTTCACTACCAGTATAATGGTACATGGGAGTATTACGTCCCATTGATTTAATCGTTGCCCAAGTAGTTTCTCCTCGGAAATCAATTGAAGGTGGTCTGTTCTGAAGAGTGATATATTGATAGGGGCTAGCTGTAAGATTATAAATCACTACCTGATTCATGTTTCTTACTTCTGGCATTACCAAGAAGAGTTCTTTATTCTTCGTAACATTCTGGCCTTTAGCCGGGTCCATTTCTTCGTATCCAAATGGAACTCCACCTTCTATTTGATGTTTTAATTCCATTCGATATTGAGCCTGAATCCTTTGATTTAACTTAGGATTCTTTGAATTAGCTCTGGGTCCGAATGGGTTATTTGGGTCATATACTTTACCCTTATCTGCAGTATCTTTAGGCAAGGTTGAAGTTGCCCTATTGAGATAGATTCTGGCCCTCCAAAGTTTATTTAAAGGGCCAGTAAGAACTCCTGCAGAATCTCTGGTAAGGTCATTGTATTTTTCAACAACCCCACCTGCTATTTGATTTAATATTCTTGCCATGATTGTTTAGTTTAATCCTAAAGATATACCAGTAAAATCCTGTTGACCACCAGGAGCAAAGTCTCCAGCTTCGTTTCCATCTACTGATATATTAATTCTTGAATCCTTGAATCCATCTCTGATTGCACCTCTAACTGCATCAATAAATGCTTGTTGGTTTCTGTCTTGAATAGAAGCTTTGGTTTCTTCTGAGTTTAATGCAGCAGTGTTATTATCTACAGAACTTGTAAGACCACCGATTACTTCTATCAATGCAGGGATAGCTATAGAAGCTAGTAGTCCCCAAGGCCCTCCTAAGAATCCTAAAAGTCTACCACCAAGTAATCTAGCACCAAATCCCATAGCACCTTTCTTAGCAATCTGTTGGCCTGCTGTTTTAGTTACTGTAGAACCTACTGCTGCACCAACACCAGCACCTGCTAGTGTACTCATTGAAGTAAACCTTCCCTGGGCATCTCTAGCTACTACTGTACCTTTCCGAGTTCTACCAACAGTACCTCCCATGGGTAATGCAAAGAATTTACCTGGAGCCATTTGCATAGCAGTCATCCTCATCATCATAGCCGAGATATTTCTCATGTGACCTTCAAGGATTGAGGCTTGAACATTAGTTCTTACCATACCTTCTGCCATACCATTAGTCTCTGTAGTTGCTAAAGCTTGGAAAGTACTTATCATTCGAATGGTACCTTGAATAAATTTAAAGCCTTGATATATTGTACCTATTACTGCTCCAGTTGCAACTACCTTTACCAAGAACTTACCTGCCCAAGTTTCTTGCATACTGTTAATAATTCCCAGGATACGAGAACCAAGTTTTAATACTGGGTTAAATACTTCGGCAAGAGTTGAGCCTGCAGTTACAATAAAGTTCTCCCAGTTTGATTTAAACTGTTCAATAATACCTGCAGGAGTTTGTAATCTTTCTTGAGTTAAGTTTTCTACAGTACCGCTTGCAGCTCCAACCTTATCCATAAATTCTGTAAGCTTATTAGCTCCAGTCCAGTAATCCTGAAGTAAAGCTGAGGCAGCTCTTGTACCTCGAACTCCAAAGATGTTGAATAGAGCAGAGGAAATATCTATACCTCGTTTACCTCTAAGCTTATCACCTAAGATAGTTATAATCTTATCTAATCTCAAAAGATTACCAGAGGCATCTACTAGAGAAGCTGGGTCTATACCTAAAGATTTTAGCATCTCACCACCTCCCTTTTTCTGCCCGGTTACGGAAAGAGTTAAATAGCGCATCATATTTGCCAATGCAGTACCAGCTGATGAAGCTTGGATACCTTGGTTACCAAGTACTCCGATGGCTGCAGCTGCATCGCCCATACTGATTTTAGCATTTCGAAATTCTGCTCCTGAATATTGGAAAGATTGGGCAAGGTCTGTTAATGAAATATTTGCAGAAGTTACTGCAGTTGCCAATTGGTCTACTACTTGAGTAGCATTTTGTGAAGGTATATTAAAGGTTTGCATGATGTTAGTCATCAAGTCAGCAACCCCTCCTTTTCCTCCAAGTGGCATACTGAAGATAGAAGCTAGCTTAGCTGCAGGGCCAATCATTCTTTCGATTTGCTCTACATTGTTACCAGCCATTGCCAAGTACCTTTCGCCTGATGCAATATCTGCAGCAGTAAGAGGAGTTACCTCATTGACTTCTTTGGCTACTTGCATTAGCCTTGCCTGTTGAGCAGCATTAGCTCCAGACATTTTAGAAGCTAAGAATACTTGGTCGTATACTCCTGCAGAATATTGGTAGGCCCTTGCCATACCTCCAACCAATTCTTTTCCAAACTCAAAAGCATTAGAGGTTGACATTTGAATACCTCTATTCCAGGTATTCATATCGTTCATCATTGTTCTAAATGAATTTGATATTCTGCCAGCCTCATTAGAGAATCGGTCTCTTAATACCATTGCAACACCGACCTCGACTAAGCTTCTTCTGTCTATCATTTTCTAGTTTTCTTTTTTAAGTTTTCATAATACTCTTCGGCTATATCCTTAAATCTTTTCCTTTCTCTATACGGAAGACGCAAAAAGCTGAGGTAGTCAAGGACTATCTCAGCTCTACATATATAAGTGAATGTACCTGGGTGGTCTACGCTTCCGTCAGGTAGAAAAAAGTTGGTGAAAGCATTATAGGATATTTATCAATTCTTCCAGGTATACTTGGATGTTCTACATCAGTATTACCATCGAAGACTGGGTCGTATTCAAAGATTGTTTTACGAATCTCTGCAATGTCTCTTACTGAAAATAAATGGAAGCTTTCTACCTTTTCCCATTTACCATCAATCTGAAGATGTAGGTTCCTTGCAATCAATGCAGCATTACGAGTCTGTTTTTCTACTGGCAAAGTAACCAACATCCTTTCTCCTGTACCAGTAAGTAAATCAAATTTAACTACCTTGCCTGAAGAAAGAGTTACTTCGTAATCTGTAAGTTTACCTTGTTCAGGATAATAGGGAATAGCATTTGGTTTCTCTGCCAATTCTTTTTCTGAAGGTAAAGTTCCGTAGTTTTCAAAAAGCATTTCGCTTAATGATTGACCATAAACTTGTTTACCGCCTTCTTGGCCCCAATCATATTCAAATTCTACCTCATCACCCAATGAGAAGATTCTTGATTGGAATAAGATACAGTAACGGTCATTCAAAGGGATACGGTCTGCATCCTCTACTGTTAATCTACGAGTAGGAGTAAAGTCTGTATCTACTACAATTGCCTGAATGAACTTAGTAAGGTTCATAAGGTTTCTTACATCCATTGGATTAGATAAGATATCCTCATCTGCACCATTCTGTTCCCTGATTGAGTATTTATAACCTGCTGGGGTTATGAACTCATGTGTTCTACAATTTAATTCCATGTTTAAATAAGTTATTTTGGTTATACTTTAGTTCATAGTGTTCGCTATAACAACAAGAAAGGGGTGAGCCCTTTCTAGGAATCCCACCCCTCCCACCTAAAAATCTTAGTGAAAATAGACTAAGCGTTTTTAATACTTATCTACAGTACCTACTGAGAATTCGATACTTTCGATAGTGTTTTCTGAAGCCATTCTGTCCAGGTCTAATCCTGTAATCTTACATGGCCATACCTCTTCGAAGAGGTGGGTGTTAAGTACGGAAACTCCATCTTCAGCAAGTTCATTTACGATTACATTTTCCCAGTATTGGCTTGGTACCAAACCTCCACCAGCAATCATATCTTGGCATGAATAAAGCCAATCATGAAGCCATGTATCTGAACCTGCAGTAGTTAAAAGTTTACCTACTACTAAGTTACCTACAGTAACTCTACCGGCAGTTTTAACGTCCCGGTTAACGTCTCCATGAGCAACCTGGTCAATCTCTACATCTGGCAAAGTACAAGTTTGGAACAGATAAGTATTGATTGGGTGCTTAGGGAATGTGATACTCCAAAGGAATTTCTTTCTTGGATTCTTTACTTTTGCTCCCATGTTTTCTTAATTTTATTCGTTAACGTCCTGAACAGATACGGACTTGGATGCCTGGTCAATATAGATGCCCATAGTGATTTCTTGCATCGGAACGATATCCTTGAATTTCAGGATTGCTTTGTATTTACCTTGACGAACATCGGCTTCATTGTTAACCGATAAGTCATTGTACGAGTTAGCGTCTTGGTCACCCATCCAGGTGTATTCAGACATGGCATCTTCATCTACCAAGTTATCCAGCATTGGTTTAACTTCTAGATAAATCTTATTCCAAGTGTTCCAGATATTTGGTTCTTCCAAATACTTTTCTAGAATAGGTCTAAGATTCTTTTTGAGATACAGATTCAATCTTACAATTGCAAGGAATCTTTCTGAATCCTGTTTTACCTGAGAAGAAAAACAATGCCACAGCAAAGTTTGTTTACCTTGGTTAGGAACATCTTTGATACAGATTATATTTGCATAATTCTGTGCTAACTCATTGAGTTCCTTAGTTCTTGAAGGAGAACCATAATTTGGGCATACTGGACCATTACCATCATAGATAATGCCCCGATTCATACCAGCAAATGATTTCCAAGGTCCAAACTGAGAAGCAGAAGCATCTCCTAATCCTGCAATGGTACCAAGAACATCTGAATCTACTAAGTTACCGTCGGCATTATAGTATTTAATACCACCACCAAAGTAAGCAACATACTTACTGTTACCTACAGTACCAAGGCAAGTCTGAATCCAAGCGATGATTGATTTCAAGTCTCTTGGTTGGTCACCCTGAGTATAGTGAGTAGTATATTTTGGTACTTCAATGTAGTAGGTATATTCTTGCAGTTCTTTAACCATATCTACTGCAGCCTTGTGTACTTTAAGTACATCAGCGGATGCTTCAAGATGTTGGTCAATGTGTGAACAGAAGATTTGATATACATCTACATAATCCTTAACGAATTCCAGAGAAGCAATCCATTCGTCTGCCGTAGGAGTACTACCGGCACTACCAATTGTACCATTCAATTTTACTCTATCGGCAGTGATAGCAGCACCATTGAGTTTAATATCAATTGGGTTTCTTGTCCCATCTACATCATCAGTTAACCATTTGATGAAGTTGTTCCAAGATTTGATGTTCTCTGTCTTTTCAGTTAATACCGGAACGATATATTCTGAGTTCTTTGCAAATGCACTCAGAGCAAGGTAATCTACAGAAGTATCATTGTTATCATCTGCAGTTTTGTAGGTTACTACTGGACCTTGTTCAAGTACCTGGCCATTAGCACTAATTACTTGATAGTAAACCGTGTTAGCCTGTTTGTAAATATTCACAGAGAAAGTTTCAGCACTACCAACTGGGTCTCCATATCCTTTAGTTACCAAACCAAAGCCAACAGCAACTGAACCAGAAGTAAACTTGAAAAGAGTAGAAGCCGTGGGTTCCTCTGGAGTTGCAGAAGCTACTACCGGAGAACCGTCTTCAGCAGCCTTAGGAGCAGATGCAGCTTTAGCTCTTGTTGCAGCAGATACTACACCTTTGGTTGCACCCTTACCAAGTACACGAATAATACGAAGCTTAGAACCACCATTGAAAGCCTTTTCGATGTTTGATACAGAACCATCTGGTACTATCTCAGAACCAAAGACTCTTTGGAATTGAGAGAAAGATTGGATAAGTTCTGAGGGGTCATCATATGGACCTTTAGTAGTTCTAGCCAATACACATGAAACTCCTAACATAGGAGTAGTTTGAAGAACGTTCTCGTTCTTAAACTCGAAATTTACAGATGGTGAATTAGGCATATTTATACTAATTAAGTTAATTACTCATTTATTTAATACCCTCTAGTATTGAGCTATTTTACGTTAAGGTTAAGTAAATCGGATTCTGGCTTTTCGGTTAGTCCAATCAATACTGAGATGTCTTGAATTGGTACAAGTTCGCCTTCTTCAGCAAGCTTCTCAGGTAATATACCATCCTTACAAGTATACTGATATACTTTTTCAAGTAGACCATGACTCTCATCTGGGTGGTCATAGTAATTACCTATTTCGATAAATAAGTTTCCTGTTGGTGCTACCCGACCATCTTCCCATTCTTCTAAGTTATTATAATAAGGTCTTACGTATCCTCGAGAAGGTAATGCTTCATACATAATACTATGAAGTAACCTCATATCGGCTTGAGTATTAGATACCAGGTGAATATCTAGAGTTATATCTTTTGTTTCGTATGGAAATTCTGATGCTTGATAATTTCCACCCTCTAGTTTATCACCAATGATATATTTGTTCACACCTATATCACCATTATAGAACCCTTGTAGTTCAATGGTAATTCTAGGGCATGTCTTTGCACCCTTAACCTGATTGTTACCTATACCGTATATGGGAATGAATTTAGGCATAGCATCCTTATCTGCTTGAAACCTTTTTTCATTCTCTTGTGATAATGGTAAGTAGTCTTCAGGGTTAAGAGTTAAACCTTTCTTAAGTGCTGTTTGTAATAGGCAAATATAAAAGGTTCTTTCTACGATTTCTTCTGTATTTACCATGATTACATAAGTTGAGGTATTAATATTACATTAAGTTGATAAGTACCTCCGTCAGTAAAAACGCATTCCCAACCTCTAGAAGTACTACCGAATAAGGCTCCTGCATCTTTTCTGCCATGAGCTGTGGCCGAGAAAGTAGCCTGAGGAGAATTAGCTATATTACCATAGTCTGTAATCCAATAGTATAATTTAGTACCACTATTAAATTCGGTAACTTCTTTAGTTTGAGATATAGTTGGTATTTTAAAAGCCATAACTTCTTGAGATACTTGTTCTCCTTCAACCAGTTTACCCCTATACCCAGTAATACTAAAACCAGCTGAACTCTCGTAGGCATTTAAAACCTGGTCTTTAGGAATCATCATGCTAACTCCACTTGAAGGTTCTACCCAATACCTATAAGTTACTTCTCCTGCAGCCTGAGTTACAGTTACTGTCTTAGTTAAACCACCAACTTGTTTGATAGTTAGAGTTCCACTGATAGCTTGTTCAGTATGATTCTTAGAAGTAATGGATACCTCTAGAGTCTTTTCGTTTTCACCTGTAAATCTTAATCCGGCAGTAAATGGAGGTTCCTCTAGGAATTCTGCCGTAACTTCTACATTTTCCCAATTTCCTTGGGGCGTACCATTAATCATTTCCCTACGTTGAGAAGTGATTGCCAAAGTATCAGAGCCACCCTTACCCAATATGTTTATGGCTTCCTTATCTACTTCTAATTTGTATTCGTAGTTAAGGCTGCCTTTCTTTTGAATAAGATTTACAGTCTTAGGTACTCCATTAACTGTAATGGTAAGGATGGCTTTTTTATCTGCTTCTGTATCATTCACTTTTAACGGATGTACCATTACGAGTGCAGGACCAGTACCAGATGTTTTATCTGCTTCAAAATCTGCCATTACTTTGTATATTTTCTAAGTTCTTTTCTTAATTGATTTCGTATCTCTTTCTCTAAAACTACGTTTCCACCTGCTGCCTCGAAAGCAGGTTTCCATAAAGGACGAGGTGGAAGATTACCATCTCTACTACCATACTCCAACATGATAGCAATTTGGTTAAGTGTTTTTCGAGAAGTTCTACCAGAGTATGTTATCTTCCTTAATCCTGGAGGAAGACCAACAAAGGTTCTATCTTTCTGAGTTACCATTGTAACTGACCTTGCATATTGACCAGTAAGGTTTAATAAAGTATGTGCTCCATACTTCTTAAGTGTAGCAGTAGCATGAGGAGGCCAAGAAACTTTGGAACCAGGTGGAGGTAGACCATTATTTAAACTACGCCTTACTATACGAAGAAGTTGATTGCCAAACTTTCTAGTACCTAACTCGTATCCGAGCTTCATGATACTTGGAGTCTTGGCAATCAACTTCTCAGCCTGACGTTGTTTAACAGGGTCTACATAAATCTGAATATCACATAGATTATTCGAGAGGTTTATGTTAACCTTTCTGCTTGCCATCTTTATTCTTATTTAATCCCAACTCACTGGCAATCTTCATAAGAATATCTTGTTGCATGGATAACTTCTCTGCTACTTCGGTTTTAAAAGCCTCGAACTCTTCTTGCTTATAAGCCTGAGCTGGTTGTTGTTGAGGAGTTAACATACCATCGATAGTATGAAAAATATTATCGCATTCAGTAACTATTGCCTCATATTTATCTCGATTGTTGAGAATATTTACAGCAGTAGTCCTTTGGATATTTACTTCGTTTACGATATTGCGTAAGTCGGTAGTGTAATAAACATTATTATAAATACCCTCTGCAGCATCTGTAGGAAGGTATATAGTCACCGCAGATACAGAGTCTTGAATAGAGATTTCTGTATTTGCTGTAAAGCTTCCATCTGGGCCAGTAGCTCTTGGTTTGCTCTCACCAACTTTTAATACTTTAGCGGTATCAAAGATTGGATACCCAGAACGTCTGTCTCTCTCTAAGGTGTATATGGTATCACCTTTCTGCAATTTAGAAAAAATCAAATCTTCCATGTTCATCTTTTATTAATTAAGTTTAAACCAAATGATACTGCACCTGGATTCCTTTGCATAAAGTCTACCAGGTTTAAGAATTGATAGTATCCAAATTGGTCAATGAGTGACTGTGCTTTATTTGCTACTTCCTTTGCTATCTCTGCATTGGGAGCAGGCAATGTAAGTTGAATAGTAAAATCTTTTAGTTGATTTCCATTGGTTGGTTCTTTCTTAATCTCTTCACTTTCCATATCGTTTTATCTTTAGGTGGGTATAAACGAAAAAAGGAGTACACCTATGTAAGATGCACTCCTTCCTAATCTGGCTTACGTAATGACGACGGTCATTATTAAGCCGGGGTTGTGGATGTAGTCTTAAGAGCTGCAACTACTGACTGGATAATGTTCTGGTCTCTCTGAGCATCTACTACTCGGTTGAGACGGGCAATTTCCTGGTCTTTAGCAGTGTTCTCGATAAGACACTTGATTTCCTGTTGGCCATTCTTGCTTGAGGTCACAGCAGCAACGTTCATTACAACCGCGGTCAGCGACGATTACGCCCTCACCACCAGATTTAACTTCTACTCCCATGATTTTTGAGTTTTAAGTTGTTAAACATAAAGTTAATTTTTAAAGTTATTCGTATATGGCCATATACATTAATAATGCTATAGTATCGTATTATCAAGGATTAAGTGAAATATCTATGATATACACTACAAATAATGATTGGTAACTTAGTCGGATCTTTAGGAGTTAAAGTTAAAGTACCAATTTGGGTTCCTATAGGAAAAACAGTAGTATTCTTTTTTATTATATCTAAACGAATACCATCATCATTATCTCCATCACTTGATAGCATACTGATATTTACTGTAAAACCAGCAGGAACACCAGCAGAAGGATATAATTCCCAGTGATATTCGTAATCAGTAGTTCGATTTGGGTCATTACCAATGGTTACAAGCCTACCGCTTTTACTAAACTTTAAGTTACTTAATTCTACTTGTTGAGTATAAGTACTACTATCCGTACCTGCTACAGATATATTAACTTCAATAGTAATGGCATCTTGAGCTAAAGTACCTAAGCCATAAAAATTACCTGACCGTATATCAGTATTACCAACCCAATTTTCATCTTTTATGGTATTTAATCTAATTGTTCTAGGCCCGTTATTATTTACTCTCCCTCCCAAGTATCCTTCATCTCTAGGGTCTTGGCTAACATAAGCATATAAGGCTTGATTACCATTGCCAGGTTGTTCAAATCTAACTTGCAGATTTCTTGCAGAATCTCCTTCGTTATTGGTTAGTGCCCTGAAAGCCCAATTATAGGAGTTATCTGAGTTCTGTCCCTTATCAATAACTTGCAACCAATCTTCAGAGGGTGGTATGAATGTAGGCTTAATATACTTCTTAGCAAACTCTACACCATCTCTTCGTAAGCTGGCATAAGATATAATATCCCTACTACCTGCACTACTACCATATATATCACCATCTAGAGTAATATTAGTAATGGTACTTCCTTCTTGTTTCCAACCGAATTCAAAAACTCTAGTATAAGGTACTGGATTTACCAATAAGGTAATGGTAGGTACTGTTCCTACCTCTTTACCGTTAATTACAACTTTAGGATTATATAAAGTTATGGTATGAGTACGTGGATATTCTGATAAGTTCTGTACAGAATTACTAATACCTATAAAGGCATTTTCAGAATCCGATTGTAGAGTAGCAGATACCTGACCACTTGGTGAAGCTATTGCCGAGTTATTTTCAGCTATGGTTCTAGAATCCCAAGAAGTAGGAGTACCTTCTACTCCATTGATAGAAGTATATTCTAGTATGTGTAAATCCATTCTTACAGAATTTTCCATACCCGTAGTACCTTCTAATTCAACTTCTGTTACGTTTTCTTCTACTGTACCATTACTATAGTTTGCAGTCCAAGATATTTCATACCTTGTAGAGATTGTTGCAGCATCTTGGGTAAATGCCCAACCATTTTCTACTTCAGCAGTACCATTATAAAACATTACACTACCAGACCGAGTTTGATTAGTAGTATTTTCTTTTACAGAAACCTTAAAATCATATTCATAATTGGTAGGATTACCACCAATTAAATCTACAGAAGCCCAATCGGTAACGGTAGAATCCAAATCAAAATCAGGTTGAACAGCAACTTTACTCGTTACTTTACCATTGATTAAGGTTTCCCTATAAGATTGAAGTGTAACAGTTATACTCTGAGCTAAAGCCGAAAACATTCCATCTGGAATTGGTTCTACATAATTGATATAATCCCTAGTAGTAATACTTGCAGCTTGTTGTTCAACTGTCAAAGTTATCGAAGTATCACTACTACCAGTTTGAAATATAACGATATCTGCACTTCTTTGACTAGTAGTTGTATTCTCATCTACGGTTACTATGAGTGTATTAGATTGCTCTTCTACATGAATCCAACTTGGAGAACCCGGTATAGACGTAGTCCAAGTAGTATCTTCACTTTGACTTGTAACAGAACCGTTAACAATCTTATACCTTTTACTACTTATGGTAAAAGAGTAAGTACCACTAGGCTTAGCAGGCACTTGTTGATTTAAATCTTGAGTACCGTTATTTACCTTTAGTTCATAAGACCAAGCAACACTAGCACCTGCTTGAGTAGTTGCCATATCTAATTCCTTGCTACCATAGGTTAAAGTAAGACTTGCTCTACGAGAAGATTCAGAAGTATTTTCAGACAGAGTAATTCCTATATTATAACCATCTCCAGAAGCTTTGGTAATTTCTACATCGGTAATGTATGAAGATTTGGATTTTAGAGTTGGTGTAACATTATGCCAAGTAGAATCCTTACCATTAATTACATCATAATATCCCGACTTAACCAAACCAAAAATACTTCCTCCTACAGCAGGTGAATCACCAAAATTATCTACTACCTCAAGTACGTCCCTTGTAGATACAGTACCTGCGGCCTGACTACAAGTAATGGTTACGGTTTTGCCTGAACCTACCTGCTCATATACTACAGTACCAGTCCTTGCTTGGGTTGTGGTATTCTCTTTCATGGTAATAGCCACAGCAGCAGTAGCACTTTGTATTTCAGCAGAAGTAGATTTAACTTGGATATTAACACCTTCATGTGAACCTTCTACTAAAGAACCATTAATATATTTTTCACGATAACTACTAATTGTCCCAGATTTAGTTGTACCAAGGGCATCAAAGTTTAACGTTGGAGTAGAAGTAGTTAATGTATATCTCCATTCTACTAAATATGCACTTTGAGTTACCGTAACCTCTTTATAGACAGTATCCATAGTTGCCCTTACTACTACGCTTCTTTGATTTGCAGTTTTGTTTTCTGCTACCGTCAAAGTAGTACCGGATAAACTGAATCCGGTTACTGCAGTAGGTATACTTAACGTAGGAGTACCAGTAGCATCTGATGCTGCATTAGTTGCACCTGAAGACCAAGTGTTAGTTCTTGGTGCCCTTGCACTTGCAGAGATTTGTGATGTACCACCTTGTTCGGTAAAGGTACTTGGGTTTGCAGAAATGGAAACTACCCATGTACCTTGACTAGTATTGGTAATCTTATTCTCTGCCTGATATATATCGATTGAGGCACTACCAGATTTACCATTAAGAGTAACGGTTAATGTACGGCTTCCCAACTTAGTTCTTGCCTTTGCAGTTGTACCAAGATTAGAACCAGAGATATTTTCAGACCATACTACTGAAGCTCCAGAACTTATAGTACCACCATCATTGGTTTTACCATTCCATCCCCAAAGTTGAGAATAGGTATAAGTAGGTGTAGCTGCAGTTCCTCCTGATGCAGGGATATCTGCAATGTTTCCCAGATATACTGTTGGTGTACCATAAGTTTTTACACCAGCAGCTTGAGTTACAGTATAGTTCTGTTTTTTATTAGATTCGTCTTGTGTCCAGATATAATTAAAACCTCTTGAAGATTCAGTTTTATTTTCTGGGATGGTCATCTCCAAAATCTCAGAAGAATCTGGGTCATCTGTTCGTTTATAACTAACTGGAATTTGACTACCATAATTATGGCCATTCCTTATCTCTTGCTTGTAAGAATCTATCTCAAAAGTTACTTTACCTCCCAAAGCCCCAATAGAATTACTGCTAGCCTTAGTCAAAGTAAATGTATATTCCCAAGATTGGGTTGCTGCTGCTGCTTGTTGAAAACTACTGGTAAGAGTTTTACCAGATTCAGCCTGAGTACTAAGTCTAGAGTAATCCCTACTTGTAAGATTGGTATTTTCTAAAGCTATAAACTTATCCTCTTGAAACTGAACCCAATCTGGTAAATCTTCACTTGAATATCCTACGGATATATCAGAACCAGTAGCTACTCCGTCAAGGTATTTCCTTTTAGTAGAAGTTATACCAAATATACTGTTGCCATTAGTAGATTGACCACCTATAGCAGTAAAATTAAGAGTAGATGTAACTTGAGTAAACGTGTACTTATAAGTTACCTTATGTATATCGCTAAGCTGTACAGTTTCATTATTACCATAGGAACTAGCATTGGAGATTTCCAAGCCTATGTAATTTTCTCCCGTTCCTGTAGGAGAGAGTGCCAACAATTCAGCCTTGGTAGGGCATTCATTTGAATCCTTACCAAGGCCTACTTTAGTTTTAACAGCACTCCATGTTGCTATCTCACCCATATTAATCTAAGTTTGTGAACAAAAGTTTTTCTCTTAATTCGTCAATCTCAGCTTTCAGAAGTTTAATACCTTCGATTGCCAATACTGACATCTTAGAATAATCTACCTCTTTAACCAGGATATAGGTTTCTCCATCTTTCTCAACCTTTTCGAATTCCTCAGGATTAGGAACTGATTCGGGTTTTACCGTATTCTCAGATACCAATTCAGGGAAATGTTTTTCGATAGATTGAGCAATAGTACCAATATCATGAGTACCTCTGATGAGGAATGAATCGGTCGGTATAGAGCAGATTTCATCGAGAGTGTGTTCCAAAGGTTTAATGAAAGTCTTAAGTCTTTCGTCGGATTCTTTCCATAAACCAGAAGGAGCAGATACCTTCTTAAAGATAATCTCAGCAGTAGTACCCAACCCCAACTGGTCTCTTGTTACTCCATGAGGATTACTCATGTTCTGCATGTGAGTAGTAAGATTGGTTTGAGCATTGGTACCTGCAGCCTTAGCATCTGCAATAGCAGTAGCTTGAGCAGTAGATACAGGTTTATCTGCATCCGATGTATTATTAACATCGGCTAATCCTACTTGAGCTTTGGTTACTCCATGAGGATTAGATTTGTTAGCAATATGTAAATCTACCTTTTCATTTACATCAATATCTGCCTGAGCTCTAGTTGCAGCTTCATCAGTGATTAATTTCTCTACTCGAGTAATCTCTCCCTTACGGTCATTAACTTCTTTAGTGATATTACCTTGAAGAGTAGCATCTGCTGTTTCCAGTTCTGTCTTAGCATCAGCAATAGCTTTTTCCAGAGTAGTCTTCAGAGTAGCATCTGCATTGGTACGGTCTGTAACTTCCTTAGTGATACTTGCCTGGAGTGCATCTTTAGCAACTTTAATAGCAGCATCTCTATCCAATACCTCTTGAGCAATATCATCAGCCAATTCTCCCCTGATTGCCTCATCGGCAGCCGTTCTTGCAGCAACCTCATCTGAGATTTGTTTTGGTAAGGTAGTATCAAGTTTTACCTTATCTGCGGCAGTCATAACACCGGCCTTAGTAGTAGTAACTGCTGGTATGCTAATAGAAGAAGATGGATTAGCCTTATAGATATTACCATTACCTTTAGAAGCTGAATCGTAAAGTAAGTTTACATTATTACCATTAGCCTCAAATCTAGCCAATGATGATACAGAATTTATTGGTAACCCGTTAGCTACGGCCTCAAGAGCTTTACCTTTAGCACCATCAAAGGCAGTACCAGTGATTTCACCGATAATTAATCCACCAGAAACGATCTGTACCCAAGTAGTACCTGACCAACGGAATTGATATCCGGGATGGTCTGGGGTAATATCATTATAAGATTTACCAGCTTCACCAACTACTGCGGTAGTATGGTTTTCATCTGTATACAGTTTGATGTTAGTTACCTCATTAGTATCTGATACATCATATGTAGCATATACATCAATTACATCATCTACATAAGAAGGTAGTTGACCTGCAGGTACTTTACCGTTTTCATCCAGAGATGCTAAGCCATTAGCCTGAGCTTTAGTTGCCTTGAAAGCATTCAGAGCAGCCAATACATCATTGATATCCTCAGTGAGTTCCGTTTTCAGAGCGGTATCAGCTGCAGTTCTATCGGATATCTCCTTATCAATCTTAGTATTTAGAGTATTATCGGCTGTTGTACGGTCTGATACCTCTTTATTGATTGCTGCCGTGAGTTCTTCTTTCAGAGCCGTGTCTGCAGCTTTACGGTCTGATACCTCTTTATTGATTGCCGTAGTAAGCTTAGTATCCAAAGCTTCGTCAGCAGCAATACGAGCAGTCTCCTCAGCAGTGATATTATCCTGAAGTTCGGATTTAGCAGTATTGATATTACCGTTAAGTTCATTCTTTAATGCTGTATCGGCTGCAGTTCTGTCCTGAACTTCTTTATCTATTTTAGCTTCAATACGAGCTAACTCAGCACCATCATCATCCGAAGAAGAAGACTTAATCTGATTATCCAACTCTTTAACTGCTGCTATAAGATTCTCTGAACCAGCCAGATAATTGGTATCATCAAGTCCGGGTAATCCCAAATTATCGGTAAGACCAACAGCTGTTTTTACTTTGTTAATCTTAGTATCGGTTTCTGACTTATCTACATTAATCCGTTTTTGAACTTTACCGAAAGCCTGAGAGGTAGTATCTGTAGCCTTGATTGCCAAGTCTGCAACAGTAGTGACTTCATTTTCAGAATAACCGTCCAATTTAATATCGGTACCATTAAGTACTGGGTTTGAATCCAAACGATGAGTATTAATGGTATGTGCATTGGTTGCATCGATATTATCCTGCAAAGTTTTATCGGCAGCTTTACGAGCAGTCTCCTCAGCAGTGATGTTCGTCTGTAACTGGGTATCGGCAGCTTCCCTTGCATCTTCCTCATCATCAATACGAGTACCAAGAGCATTGTCGGCATTGGTACGGTCTTGGATTTCTTTATCTATCCTTACACCCAATGCAGTATCGGCTTCTGTACGGGCAGTTTCCTCTGCATCGATATTATCCTGCAAAATTTTATCGGCAGCTTTTCTTTCGGCAATTTCAGTATCAATACGAACTCCCAAGGCAGCATCAGCAGCAGTTCTTGCAGCTTCTTCTGCATCCAGGGCATCTTGAAGAGCCTTATCAGCAGCTTTTCTTTCTTCTGCCTCAGTTGCTAAATCAGTAGAGTTCTTATCAATCTTAGCTTCCAATCGAATATCTTCGGCCTTACGAGCAGCAATCTCGGTTTCAAGTAAAGCCTTAACTTCCAAGTAAGAACCAGAAATGTTATTCTGAATACCTTGGATTAATTCCAAGTTTCTCTGAATATTAGCCGAGTTCTGATTAATAAGAGCATCTTGGTTATTTGCTCTTGCCAATAATTCAGTACGAGTTTCAGTAACATAAGTTCTTAAATCCTCTACTGTCTTATTCAGAGTAGTACTCAGAGTAGTAAGCTTAGTATCTAAGGCAGTATCACCCTCAACCCGTTTTTCGGTTTCTGTCTCAATCTTCGTAGTTAACTCATTTAACTTCTGAGTTATGGTTGTTGCGAAGTTGGGGTCATCACCGAGAGCTTTGGCAATTTCCTCAAGTGTATCTAATACACCAGGAGCAGAACCAATGATTTTCTGAATTGCAGCTTCTACCTCAGCTTCCGTTTGGAATCCTGAATCATTCAGAAGTTCAGAAACTTTTGTGATATAGTTAGCATGCTCAGCTATACCATTTAATTTCATCAGAAGGATATCGGTAAAGTCATTTGAAGAAAGTACTTTACCATCTACCTTATCTACCTTCTTAGATTCGATTGCCTGGATAGCTGTTTTACGGTCTGATATTTCCTGAGCAATCTTATTCTCTAATAGGGTATCTGCATTCTTACGGTCAGCAACTTCTTTGTCGATATTTACCTGAAGAGCAGTATCTCCAGCTAAACGAGTATTAGCTTCGTCGGATATATCCTTAGTTAAACCGTTTACTTCGTCTTTATGATTTGCTATTGCAGTGTCCAAATTGGCCTGTATAGCATTCTCTCTAGCGGTTGCCCGGTCTTTCTCAGTAGTAATTGCTACTGTATTAGCATCTACCTTTGCTTTGATTTCATTTAAACCTGCAGTAGAACCGGTTTCCAAAGAATCAATTCTATCGCTTAAAGTTTTATCAGCAGCTTCCCGGTCTTTAACTTCTTGAGTAACCTTACCTTCTACTCGGGTAATTTCTGAAGAAGTCTGTTGGCTTAAATTAGATATCTGACCTTCGATTTTAGTTTCAAGGGCAGTATCTGCAGACTTACGGTCTCCAACTTCCTTATCCAGGTTTACTTGAAGAATTTGGTCTGCTGCCTTACGTTCTGCTGTTTCTGTACCCAGAGCAATATTAGTTGTATCAATACGAGAACTTAAATTACTATCGCCATTAGTACGGTCCACAATTTCCTCATTAACCATATCCTTAACTTCCTTATAGTTATCAGCAATGGTTTTATTCATGGCAGTGATTGCCTCAGAGTTCTTTGTGATATTTGCTTGGTTAGTAGCAATAGCCGTAGTATTAGCATTTACCTGAGCAGTCAATTCGTTCTTAACCGTATTGATAGCATCCTGCATTGACAAAGCCAAATCCGAAACTCGCTGAGTAAGAGCAGCAATATTATCGGTATGGGTTTTATCGGCATCCTTTCTATCGGAGGCTTCTTTATCAATATTTGCTTGCAGGGTAGCATCTGCATCTTTACGGTCTTGGATTTCTTTTGCCAAGTTATCCTTAACTACCTGAAGAGCAGTGTTCCCTGTTTCAGAAGAATTATCTACATACTCCTTAAGTTCTTCCTTAAGAGCAGCATCAGCTTCCTTACGTTCTACAACTTCTTTATCGATATTGGCTTGTAATGCTGTATCGGCTGCAGTACGGTCTTCTATTTCTTGGTTTACCTTTTCTGTGATTGCTGCCAACTTCTTTGTGATAGTTGAAGCAAAATTAGGGTCATCTCCTAATGCTTTAGCAATCTCTTCCAGAGTATCAAGTACTTCTGGTGCAGAACCAATAATCTTTTCGATAGCTGCCTCTACTTCGGCTTCTGTTTGATAACCAGCATCATTTGCCAATTGAGATACAAGGGTAATGTAATTAGCATGTTCCTCGATTCCATTCAACTTAGCAAGTAAGAGGTCAGTAAAATCATTCTTAGTTAAAGAATAACCTTCTCTCTTGTCTACCTTCTTGGAATTGAGGTCTGCATCTGCTGCAATACGAGCTTCCTTCTCGGCTTCAAGAGCAGCTAATACATCGGTCTTATCTCCATCTACCTTTTCTCCCAAAGCAGATATCTTCTGGTCAAGGATTTGGTCCTGAGCAGTACGAGTTGCAGCTTCAGAATTAATATTAGTCTGAAGAACTTGGTCTGCAGATTCCCGAGCTTGAGCCTCTTTATCAATGTTTACCTGGAGGGTATTATCTGCATTGGTACGGTCAGCAACCTCTTTGGTAATTGAATTCTGAAGAGTTTCATCGGCAGCTTTACGATTTACTACCTCATCAGAAAGTTTACTTTCTAAGGCAGCATCACCAGTTTGACGATTAGTGATTTCTTCAGTGAGTTTCAACTGAATGTTTGCATCTGCATTTGCTCTCAATTGGGCTTCTGCAGCAATGTCTTTTTTGAGCTCTGCCTTATCATTGATATGCAATGTATTCAGTTGGTGAATACTTTCTGATAAAGCATCGTCAGCCGTTTTACGAAGCTCAGCTTCTTTATCTACCAAGTCTTTAGCATATGCCTTAGCTTCTGCCAATGAACCAGTAGTTTCATTTCTGAGGTCTGCAATGTCAGCAGTATTCTTATCGACTTTTGCTTCTACTTTATCTATCTTATTGATAAGGTTAGTAACTGCAGTGTCGATTTTATCATTAAGTAAATCCACTGCCTTAATGAAATTAGAGTTAACCTCACTAATTTGGGTACTCAGTTTCCCTTCCTCCTCCTTAGCTCGGTTAACTTCATCTGTCAGTGCATTACGTAAATCCGTTAATTTGTTGGTAATTGTAGTAGCAAAGTTGGGGTCATTTCCCAATGCTTCTGCCAATTCCTTTAATGTATCAAGTGCATCATCGGCACCATCAATCAAATCACTGATAGCTTGTCTTACCTGTTCTTCAGTTTGGAACTTAGTATCATTCTCCAACTGAGAAAGCTTAGTGATGTAGTTTGCTCTTTCTTCAATGCCTTCCAGTTTCTCTTTGAGTTTATCCGTGAAGTCATTTTTAGATAAGTCGTATCCTTCTCTCTTATCTACCTTATTGGCAATAGAAAGAACGAATGCCCAGAACTCATTAATAGTTCCAGCAAACCCAGCCTTTACGAAGTCATCAAAATAACCTTGTAAAAGTCTTTGGTCAATTTCTTCATTTGTGTAATACTTACTTACGTACATATTGTTATTATTTTAAGGATTGATTACTTGCTTACCACAGAAGAAGTCAGAATTCTTATCTCTGAATGGTTCTCCTTCTTTTCCACAGAAGGCATTCATTGGAATATCTGGATGTTCTGGGTCTGGATCTCCCCCGTCTTCAATATCACCTCTGATTATTGCATAATCTGGAAGTTGATTGATACGGAATTTTATCACCTGGCCAATACCCGGATGAGGTATTATCTTATCCCAAACTTCTCCAAAGTAATCTTGAAAGCAAGTAACGAACTTACCTCCAGTCATAGACTGAAATGTAGTAACGTCTAAATTACTTTTCTTACTTTCAATATGTACTCCAGATGTACCGTTCAAGACAATCAGGTTACTGTCAAACCAAATACCGTTTCCGGTATTAATTGGTTTCCATCGTAACATTAACATCTTTGCCATATACTTTTCAATTTTATTCTACGAATTGTATTTTGGTATCTCGGTCCCTTTTTAGGATAACCATGAAGACTAATGCTTCATCCTTGGCCTGAGCAACTTGTGTATCTCCAGAAGGCTTATAAGTTATACCATTGATTACAAATCTATCTTCAGACCAGTTAAAATCCCAATAGCCTTCTGGAGTTAAATATCCCAGTTGTTCTATATATGATTTAGTAACCAGTATTGATAAATTCTCATCATCGAGTTCTCCAGTTACTGTTGCCTTATTAATAGGCCAGTTTCTGAAGGCATTGTAATAACATAATGCCTCGATTGGTATATTATAATATTTAGGGATTTCATCTTCTCCATGACTTAGGAGTTGATTTACATTCTTTGCCCAAGTTATAGTTTGCCTACCAGCATCTATATCCAAGAAATCATTTATAATCTTCTTGTATCTATCCCAAGACCGGTTCTTAACCAATCTATGAGGAGTCTTGGTCATCGTTTTCTAATTAAGGTTCTACCATTACGTTTTACTGGAGAGCTGGGGTTTGGCCCATCTATTAATCCAGGTCTTCTTCTGTCTACTACTCTTGGAACTACTACATGACTTGCTTGGTCACAGAATGGTAAGTAGATTTCCAATCGTCCAGCTAACATACAAAGGTTTTTTCTTAACTCGTCTATGATACCACCAGGTTGCATTGCTTGAGAAAATGTTTTCCATAGGGAAGATGTTGCATCGGCAAGTGTATCATAGTACTGTACTTCAGTAGGCCCAGTTGTGATTTGTTTGATTCTATCACCTCGAGCTTGTTCCGGTTTAGAAGAACCATCACCAACTTGTTCTTTGGTTGAAGTAAGTTGACTTAGGTATTCTCCTGTACTTGTTAATAAATTAAGAAGCTTAACATTGAGATAATCCCATGCTGCCAATTCCATAATTAGTTGGTTTTCTAGAGCTTCATACATTAACTCATCATTATATTTATCCAGTGGGATAATATGATTTACTAGCGGTTGGATATATAACTGCCATTTAGTTATGTACATTGCTTTCTCTTCTGATGACATACCATCTGAGATTTCTGAAGGAATGTAATAATTGATTAGGTTATATATACTATCAGTTAATGTAGTTTTGGACTCGGTATTTACAATTATGGTTTTAGTTGCATTTAAGTTAAGTCCTTCGGAGTTCGTTATGTTCAACGCTACTGTATAGAATCCGGACTTTTCATAAGTATAAGTAGGTTGTTTAACATCATAAACGGACCCCTTATCATCACCAAAGTCCCAGTCAAAAATGGCCTTGGCTGGGACTTTGGTTAATACTCTAAATGAAACTTCCAGACCATTCGCAATAGCTACAAAGTCTAGATTGTCCATGGTATCTTATTTTTTAGATTCTTCGAACTCTTCCAACAGAACCTGAATCAGAGTTTCAACTGTATCACCTTTGTCGGCAACAATTTCGTGACGAGCAGCGATAAGGGTTGCTTCTTCGAGAGTATAGGCTTTGGCAATCTTTTTGATTTCCATGCCTTTTTCGAACTGAGCATTCAGTTTCTTTTCCAACTTATCGATGTCATCATTGGAGTATTTGTCGACAGCTTTCTTATCAAGAACCAAACGCAGGTGACCTGAATTCAAAGCCATCTGAATCTTTTTAGTTCTGTACTGTCGAGCACTCAATTCTTTTTCTTCTCCTCTACAAATTGTAATACCTGTAGATTGGTCATGGAAGCTGTAAGCTTTAGCACCTACAGTTACTTTATATTTATCCATAATTTTACTAAGTTTTTAGATGTTTAAAATTAGGGGTAGGTCCTCGCAAAACCTACCCCATCAAGAAATGGAATTATTTGTAAAATAAACCAGGTGTATTATTACTCAAGGTTAACCAAGAGATACGGGTCAATGTTCATAAATTCGGGGAATCCAAATTCTGAGAACTTCTTCTCTGCAGACAGAATCAATGCAGCATCCTGATACATCTTAGAGAAGCCTGTAGTCAGAGTAGCATAGATTGCCTGAGTCTGATTTGATACAATTCTTTCTGATTCAAGCATCAACTGTTTTGCAGTCAGCTTAATCAAAGCAGCAGTTGTATCAATCAACAGCAAGCCTTGGTCGGGTGTACCCGGGTGAATGTAGAAGTTAGCATTCTTAGGTACAGGAGACTTCACATTCAGTGTAGCTTCAGTTGTACCAGAATGACGTTCTTTGAATTCCGGCAAGTTCAGCATTTCAATTGCTTGGTCTTCACCACCAATCATAGTAGTAAAGTTACGTCCCATACGAGCAGCTCTTACCCAGATATGCAGCAAATCTTTGTAAGTGATACCATTCGTAGTTTCGTATACACCGATAACCGGAGCAGATTCTGAACCATCGGGTTTGTTACCGTTGATAACAACATCCATTGCCAGAGTATCCATTGCATAACCGAGCTGAACACCGAAGTCACGAAGGTAGATTGCCAATACATCCAGAGATACGTAGTTACGAACTTCATCAGTAAGTTTGAATCCCTTACCAATTTTGAAGAGACTTACTGATTTCTGTCCAAAGCTTACATCTCCCAATGGGATAGTTTCTGCTTCATTAACCTTTGCAGGAGCAGCATCTGACATGTTAATCATCGGCATGATTGCGCTAAGACCACTGATTGACTGGTCAGAAGCAATAATCTCCGGATAGAACGGAGCCTGGCGCATACCAAGAGTGATGGCAGAACGAATGATTTCCGGAACAATCCAACGAACATCTTGCTGAGGCATTGTGAAGATGTTTTCCATTGTGTCGATTTTCGGATTGATATCCAACTTCTCGAACAATTCATCTTGGGTAATACCCCATTTACCAGTGGTAAGTTCACCTAATGTGATGTCCACAGGTTTCTTGTTCTGTGAACCTTGACGGTAAGCATCCAACTGCTGTACCATTTGAGGAAGTTCTTTTGCGAAGTCTTCTCTCTTCAATTTTGAAATATCAACTTTTTCCATGTTTCTTCTTCTCTTATTTAATAAGTACTTGAATTACCTCGTTTGCCTCATCTGCAGGTATGATGGCAATGAAAGGTGTAGCATCTGTTGACTGATTTGCTTTTACAAATCTGTCGTTCAGCAAGTCACCAGAGGGAACTACATATCCTGCTTTTAAGTCAGCAGCATTAGATACCCAGTTACAAATCATGTAACCTTCTACAGCAACAGTTACCTCTACTGGGAATTTGTTCTGTGCCTGGTAAGCAGGATTTACATTGTCGGTTACTGCCACTCCGATATATACCTGAGTAGATTCAGTGTAAGGTTCAATTAAACCGTCTTCTCCAAGAGCTACCGGCATACCTTGCAAAATTGTTTCACCATCTTTTACACAGAAAGCTTGGTGCAATTTGTGTGATTCACTTTTGTAAATCACCGCTCTTGGGGTCTTTTCCCCAAACAGCGTCATTGGCTGGTCTTTGTTTACGATTTTAGTCATAACAGTGATATTTATCGATTATTACTTGAATTTCTTCTTATACAAGTCTTCGAGGGTTTCCGAAGTAGACTTGGCTTCTGCATTCGAAGTAGTTGCAGGTTTCTGAGTTCCAGTCTTTTCATCATTCTCTGCAACAGAAGAAGCACGGCTTACATCATGAGAACCACAGCTTGCACATACCATTGGGAATTTTTCTTCCAGACGACTCTGATAATCCTTAGTTAAGGAGATGAGAGTAACGATGCCAGTAGTTTCGGCATTCAACATTGTAACAATAGTTTCATCGGCTTTGTCACCCATCAACTTCTTGTAAGTAGTAACAGCATTTTCACGGAGAGAAGCAATGTGATTCTTTCCTACAGTTGCCATTTCCTTCAAGTTTGCAACTTCTGCATTCAGGTTGGTAATCTGTTCTGTAAGAGAAGATTTCTCTGTAGTAAGATTATCTACCGTTGTCTGAAGACTGTTTTTGGATGATACCAAGCTTTGAATACAAGAAATAACTTCTTCCTGAGTCATTTCTTTGCCCTCTGCCAGAGATAACATGTTATCTCCGAAAAGCTTTTCTAAAAATTCTTGCAATTCTTTGTTCATATTTTCTTTATTAGGATTATGATTTTCTTGGGTACCATTATCATTAAAAGAATCTGGAGTATTGTCCTTTTCTTGGAATGAGTTGAAATCCGTTTTGTAGTCAGTAAAGAAGTACTGTTTGGACTTGTCATCCCGATATTCCTCATAAGAAGACCAGGTTCTTTTTGCAAAGGTTGGATTAATGATTTTACCATCTTCACCAATCTTTTGAGCAAAAGAATCGGCTCCATGAGATACCAGAGATGTTTCCATATAACGAACTACTTCAGTAACTACTCTACGAATCATTTCACCCTTAGAGTCATAAGTACCAAGCTTTTGGTAGAATTCACCATCTTCCATTCCTGGATGTGATTTATCCCACTTAAACTGTACTGTTACTGAGTTACTGTGAATTGAAGGAGGTTCCATAAGAATACCTCTAGCAATTCTTGGGTTAGCTTTACCATCAATCTTCAGAATACCATTGATACCTGCAGGTATAGTAAAGCTTCCATCCTTATAAGACTCCTGCCACATTACTTGAGATACAGCTCCAATTGCATTACCAATATTGGTTTCATGGTCGCAATTTACTGTTTGTCCAAGTAACATTCTCATAGAAGCCTTAAGTACTCCATTCTGACCAAAGTCAGTAGGGTTCCAGTTCTTAGATACAATCGTTTCAGAAAGTAATCTAAACATAGGTTCTATGAACTCTTCGTCCTTTGGAGTAAGTTCTGATTTATCAAGGTTTGGATAATAGGTATTATAATCTATATCTCCTCCCCAAAATCCAAATTGAGCAATGGTATCCGGTGTCGGAGTCTTCCATTTGTAATAATTCTCTGAGAAAGCCTGGGCTCCAACTGCTTCTGGGATATACCCAGCCATAATGGTATGACCCTGGCCAATCACCATTGAATCAAGATGCTCTTTGTTTTTCTTAGTAAATTTACTCATCTTGCTTTTGTATTTTGGTCTCCACGAGATGGAGCCGGATTAGTTTTATCTCTTGACCTACGAGCAGATTGGTTTTTATCATCCTGCCTTTGCTTCTTCTTGGTTCCCTCTTGAGGGTCTGAATTACCCTTAGCAAATTGGTCCTCAAGTGAAACTCTTGGTTCGTCTTCATCAGGAGAATCATAACCCATTGCCCAAGCATATTGGTCTTGGCTAATGATACCAGCCTTATATAATAAATCCAGGTTTTGGATTTTATACTGAAGACCTTGTTGAACCTTAACTTCATCAGAGATAGTTGAAGTTCCCCATGATATCTTTATTCCCTTATTATCAAAGCCTGCCAGACGCAGTTCTAGAGAATAAAGAAAATCCAATACATAAGTTACAAGCATTTGGATATTTTTTAACTGGCTGATTAATTTAGACAGCATTATACCCGTTGCTCCTTCTCCTGTTGTTGAACTAACTCCAATAAGGTTTCCATTAACTCCCAAACCATTTGCAACTGATTGCTGATTCATGTTCCAAGGTTTCTCAATATTACCAAGTTCCTTGGTAGTTGAATTGAGTTTAAACTCATGGTCATCAATGTAACCAGTTACTATACCGTCTTTCATACCATTACGAAGATTTCTTTTCAAATCTTTTAATGTACGTTCAAGACGGGATTGATAAGCTTGTAAGCTTTCATTTGGATTCTGGTCTGGTTTAGTCATCTTAGCTTCCAAGAATCCTACCATACCAACCATTTCCATGATATGTTTGAAGTTAACCTTCATATCATGTTGGCCTTTTAATGAATCCAATGCTGCCATAAATGGTGGAATCCCATAAGGTTCATCGGTATCATTAAACATACCAGCATACACATAAGTTTCTGGGTTTAGTTTGATATAATCTTGGTGCTTTACGAAGTAATTCTTATTCCTCTGGTAAGGAGAATATACTCCATTGTTCTCTCTTTTGAAAACAATGTTCTCGGGTCTAAGGAATAAGACTGTGTCCAAACCATCCAACATATCATTGGGAACTCCTTCAACAGAGATAGCTCCACTAACAAGGCATTGTACAATCATCTTATTAACTAGACCATCTATACCAGCAGTATACCTGGACCATTTCTTAGTAGCTTCAGTAAGATGTTTTCTCATCTTATCTGCCTCGGCATCCGAGTTATTTGGGAATGTTACCGTATGACCGGTGTTTGCCAACTTAAACATATCCTGCAAAGCAATGCCCATATCCGGATTTACCTTATATAAATCACGAATCAAAGGGATTACTTCAACACGAAAAGAAGGGTCTACCATTACGGTCATCCCTTTCAGAGTACTGAGTAAAGAGTTATCTTCATCCACTGATACTCTACCAGGAGATATAGCAGCAGCTTTTGGCTTGCTTGGCTCCTTGTTTGATTCAGGAGGTGGGTCTTTCTTTCTACCCCAACTCCAATTAAAATTGAGCTTTTTCATTTCGGTTGTACTATTACGTTAGTTTTTCCTTTTCTTATGTGATTACAGATTGCTTTACCGAATATAGAGTCATCTGCATATACATCCCCTTCTAGGTCTACATCTACTGTAGAGTTGTTAGCTCTATGCTTACCCATTGCAACTGGCCTACCTAAACCATCATATATGAAGGTATATGCTTCTTGAACAAAGAAAGGGTCTTTAACAGTGATATTATCTTCTCGAATATCCTGTTCAAGTCCCTCTACAATAACAGAACGGTTCTTTTGTGTAGTTAACCATCCTGGAGATTTATCTACCTCAGGTCTAGATTTACCTTTCTTCTTAAGCATTTTCTGATAGTAATACAGTTTTGGATAGCCTTCAGTTTGAAGAGCAGAAGTTACTGCTAATCCAACATCGTTGGATTCTGGAGCAATAGTGGCAAAGTTAAATAAATGCCCGGTATCTCCAAGCAATCTTGCATACTTATCTACTGAAAGTCTACCTTTAAATACTGCTTGTTCTTCTCCCTGTTTGTCCATGCAAGTAAATGCAGAGTAGTCAGAAGACCTACCAGTTGAAACGTCAGCACCAATGAAATATTCCTTATCTGGTGCTGGTTCCAAGAATTGCCGATATTGACCATTAAACCTTTTCTTAATAACCGGATAATCACTAAGACAGTCTTCGATAGCTTTTATGTCAGCTAAGTCGAAGACCGTATTTCCAGATGATAAGAAGTCACCATCAATTTCTTGTGCAGTTCTTTTGGTTCCCAAAGCAGAAGACATTTCATTGTACCAATTGATGTCTCGTTCTGGGTGCATTTGCCAATACAATCGAAGTGGGTTAAATGGATTCCCACCTGCAATAGCATCAACCCAAGTTGAGTGGTAGAAGTTACCAACTCCATAAGGAGTGGAATTGATGATAGCAGCTCCACCAGTGGAAAGAGTAGGGAAAGCGGCTGCCCAAATCTGGGCTGCCCATCTAACTACTGCTGCTTCATCAATTACCAGTAAGGATAGAGATTCTGAACGACCGGCTTCTGAAGACGTTGGGATAGATTCTATGAATGAGCCATTATCGAACTCTATCATTGATGCAGAACCATATTCTCCCGAACGACCATTTATAATCGGTGTCTGTAAATACCATGGCAGGTTTTTGTACATGAACTTAATCTTCTTAAGTACCTTCTTTGCTGTTGTGTCCTTGATTGAGATAATGTTAATCTTCTTGTTAGGATGATACATTGCCAACCATAGGCAGTACATGGATATAAGCTCCGTAATACCTGCCTGCCTGAACTTAAGCAGAATATTGAAACGTTCTTTTACGAAGTTATACAGAACCGATTTTTGATACGGGTAAAGTTCAAATCTTACCTTTCCCCTCATGGGGTGTATCACATAAGTGAAAAGGCTAAAGTAAAAAACATCATTACTAACTTTAGCAAGTGTTGCTAGTTCTTCCCTTGTGAGAGCAGATGTGTTAGTTTCTATGTTAATCTTCTTTGCCATAATCAAAAGTTATATGTTACTGAAAACTCTAAGTCAGCTTTTATTCCCGAAAAGAACTTCGGATAATGAAAAGCATTTATACCGAGTTTATAATTGAAATTAGTAGTCTTGATTGAAAGGCCTGTCCCTATGTCTAACATTTGATTAAAGACCCTATATTTACCATAAACGTATGGACTTAGAGTTAGTTTTCTAATTCTTTTTTGAGTTAATTGACCTTCATACCAATTGTACTTATACTTACCTAAGTCCATGTTAAACATTCTCGTTGAATAGGAGTTTGTTTCTTTGTTGAATAAACTTAGGTTCAATTGGTTTTTATCCAAGGTAAATTGGACCAGAGAATCTTCTCTACTAATTCTATTCGAAGTAACCGCTGTTGAATCAGAAGCTTGGGGTTTAGTCGAATTGCTACTGTTTCGATAGAAGTCGTAGAGAAGAATTCTCTGGGGCTGAACCAATTGTGTATATGGTGATTGGGGCTTGAAGTTCTCTTTCAGTTTGATTGTATCAGGAATGCCAATGACCGATGAATCAGGAAGTTGTCTGATATATGAATTCAGTTTGTAATTCCTGAAGCAAAGGTAAATAGTAAATCCTAGAAGTAGAAGGAATGCAAAATTCTTGATGCTATTTCGGTTCATGACGAATAAAGGTTTTAAGCTTACTCCTCAACCAAAATCGTTCTACTCTAGAAAGTTTAGACTTAACTAACATAAACTTCAGTTGAAAAGAAGTATGGGTTTCTACAATTTCAAAACGTATACCAGGAATATTCTTAAACACTAATCGGAAAAGTTTTAAGATTCCTATCAAGTTAAGCTCAGTAACTTTGAGCTTGTAATTTATCAATCTCATAATCACAAAATTTTTAGGTTTCAAATCGAAATAGTCGTACGATTAATATTACTAACTATCGGTAATCGCAAAGCGATTACCTTTTATCGAACGTAGTGAGATAAATTTCCTATATCCTAAAACATATATCCAATATCTACTACAAACAATAGCTATATACGCATATAAAAATATAGATATATATACGTAGTATATTATATATCTATATTTTTCAAAGGGCGGTTTGGACTAATATATACTAAAGTATATATTAACATTGAAGTATACCTAGACCCTTTTGATACATCGTCTAAACCAAATCCCAACTTCATATACAGAACCTTTGGCAATTGTATACCTTGCCTTGTTAAGCCAGTAAAGGTAATTGCCTTCATCCATGAAAATCTTGTAGGCTTTAGGGAATCCCATAATTGCTTTGAAATCTAAAATCCCAAGAGGGTAACCATCGGGTCGGAACTGTCTATCAGCAGGTCTTAAAGTTAGAGGAGCTTTATCTAACTCTAATCTGTACACTCCTGGGAGAGTACTCATCTTAGCAGTCTTTATGGGCCATTTCTTTTCATTCTTGAAGTCACTATTCCACAATAGCTGAATCTTTTTAACGGTTAGATTCTTCTTTTTAGGAAGCTTCCGATAATCATACATTGCCAGGGTTTTATCCAAAGGAATGTTATAATTCAATGGATTCTGATAATCGTTAAGTAGATTTCTAGTAATTGTTGGAGTTTTTACTTGGAATACTTCATTAAAAGCATTCAAGTATTTCTTACCGGTTTTCTTATGCACTCCAATGATAACTAAACGTTTCCTTGATACTTGGGAGTTCCCATAGTCGGAAACGCTTCTTTCGTGAAAAATAAGTTTATAGTCTTTAAAGGCTTCATGGAAGTATTCATTGGGTAAAAGAGATAGCAAACGAGGCAGATTTTCAATAAGAAAAATCTTAGGCTTGTAATAATTGATTCCCTCTATTACTAGATTTAAACTTCGATTATCTTTAGGTTTGCCCAATTCTTTAACCTTTGAAAGCCTCATAATAGACGACATACCACAGTCTGGAGAAGATAAGATAACATCTACTTTCTCATCAAACTCAGGTAAGTTATACCCTTTATAGAACGGTATATCTTTAAAATTAGCCTTCCACTGACTTTCACAATTTGTATGAAAAACGGTTCTTGGCTCAATATTCCCTAATAGGTGCTTCCTAAAAGGGAAGAGCAGACCTCCTTGGCCTGCACATATCCCTAATATATTCATTTTTTGTAGCTTCTAAGTTTTACATACTTAACCCAGGAATAATGTTTACGTTTCCTGATATATTCCAGGTCGTGGTCATTATTATGGGCTTCCTCTTCGAAGCTTACATCATGGTATCTTTCGCTTTGTTTGTTCCACTTAGCAAAGAACATGATGATTAGGTACTCGATTGCATACCATAAGTAGTAGAATACCCACAACATCTCTTGCATTTGTTTGAGATGAATGTGCTCATGGTTGTAATCATAGGTGTCAAACTTAGCACCTTTTCTCACAAAGACAATACCGAATAGGTTCATTGCCTTGTATCCCTTGAAAGGGATGAATTTGTTGTAAATTACCTTCATTATATCTTGTTTTTAAAGTTTTCGTAAGCGTTTTTTAACTTCTGGTCATAGGCATTTTCAGCATAACCAGGACCATTATACTTCCGAGCAAAGCCTGCCCAGTCATGTTCTTTCAGATTTTTCAAGCAACTGGTATTATTCATGTAGTAATACATGAGTTTTAACTGACTTTCATGAGATTCCTGCATCTTTTTCACGAATTCGAAGACGTCTTTACAGCCACAATAGAGGTGATTGAAGCCCATAATCTGAAACATTCCCCAAGAAGCCGACTTCAAAGCACATTCTTCGTCGATTTTCTTGGCAATTTCGAGTCTTTTGTACTCACTTGCTCCTCCTAAGTACTTCGATTTATCCCATTTTGGGAAACAAATCGTAGGGTAACTCTTTTGAGCAGCTACTGACTTGTCTAAACCGAACTTATTTTTGATTTCTTTGTACATAATGTGACCTTCAAACAGAATTTGAGGTCTACCATCTACTAAAAATCCATCTCTGCCTGCTGCTTCTACCAGTTGTACTGCTTTAAGCAAGGCTGGCTCTAGTCCCAAATCATTGGCTAGAGCCACAATCATTTCATTAGTTAACTTATCCATAACGTTATATTTTAAAGTTCATTAAAGATTAGAAAGTATTGCTGAATACCTTACTTAGGATGGTTCTTTGGGTTCTATTATCCTATATAATTTAATAATGTAGAAATATGGAAACTGAAAAATGTCACTTATGCAATGGCTCTATTAATTTGCATCTGTACGAACTATCTAGGGCAATTCCTAAAATAATGGAAGCTAAACAACTCTGCTTTCATTGTGCTTTTTGGCATAACATTAAAGAAGAAGATGATAAGGTAAGAAAGGATTTTTCGATGGAAATCCTCCCATTAATTACTCCAGATTATCGTCATTACACTATCCATCTTAATTCCTTATGGATAGAAGTTGGTACTTTCAGAAGAGAACGTATTAAAACTTCAGAAAAATATATTGCCATGCTCACCGGAGATAATTCCATGGTTATTAACTCATATAACAATTGGGGATTCCAGGGCATAATTCCAGAACACTCTAGAGGACTTTTTACTCCAAATGGAATAATCCTTACTTCCGTAGAACTTATGGAACTCTTAAGTCGCAAATACTTTACCTCAGAGGATTTAAAATTTATGATTCAAAATTATACAGATAATAAATAATTTTGTATATTTGCATAAACATTTTAATAATAAAGATATGAAAAAGAACAAAGAAACCAAAAAGCTAAAGGAGGGTGAAGAAGTCATTTTCTCTGATGGCAAAACCTTAATGGAGAAGGTAATTGTAGAATCTATCGATAAGAAAGGTGGGTTTGCAGTACTGAGTAACAAAGTAAAGGTATCAAGAACCCTGGGACCCGATGGATTCTATACAAGGTTAGATGGTAAATCAAGTATGATATTACCTCTAACAGATAAATCTGAATTGGATTACCAAGCCTTCAAAGCTTATTTCTCAATTAAGAGAAACCTGGATTTTATCGAAGCCAAGATAAAAGATATGAAGGACAAAGAGTTCAGTGAACTAATCGTAGAGTTAGATAAGAAGATATCCAAAATCGTAAATAAGTACTTTGAACAATGACAACTTGGATAATCTTGGGAATTATATATGCCATATGTTTTATACCTGCATGGTTTATGACCAGAGTAATTACCTCATCCCACCCAATGAAAAGGGTGGGGTTCTTTTTCCTAACTATCTGGTTAATCATGCCTCTATTTCCGATATATTTACTAATCACATATTTTAATAACTATGAACAGAGAAATAACGACGAAGAAGGTAGGTAGGCAAAAGAAGCTTACCAATCCATGTCCAGTAATTAAAGGAGAAGTACAGATAATGGTAGGAAGTCCAAAGTGTATTACCTGCCAAGGGTTTGAAAGAAAATTAGAGAAGGATGGAAAAGCCTACGTACACTGCAATCGATTATAATTCCAAAGAGAATAAGGTAATCGAAGAAAGGATAAGAAATTACTATCTTCCAGTAAAGAATACATTTGAAGCAGTCCTATATGGAAGGCTTAATATACCCGATTCTCCAAGAGGATTATGTGCTGACCTAATTGATGTAAGCAGAACTATCAGTAGAGAATTTGCATTAGTCGAAGAAGTTTTCCTATGGAGACATGTAATTAAACCATGGTTCACCCCACAAAGGTTTAATATCGAGATAGTATACTTTGGTTATTATAACCCTACCATCATAAAATTGCAAGGAGAAGGATTAAGAATTGAAGGTAGGATATGGTATAGAATGCCATTAGAAAACCTAGAAGGACATGAATACCTTCTAGGAACAGCATTCTGGTTCCCTGTATCTAAAGAATATAATGATAACCGTATTAAAATACTAGAGTGTGCCCTGGAAGATTTAGAGAGAATTAAAAAGGAGGGAGAACCTAAGCTCCCTCCCATTACCGAAGATGAACCTATAATTTATTAGAGTATGAAAGATATAGATTTAGCAAAGCTTACCAAAGAGGAAGAGGAAATCCTTATGCTTACCGAAGAGATTTGGAATAGGTTTTTGGCATTACCTATCAATCATCCGATGGAGGCAAATGAGATAGCGATGAAGATACATGATATCCAGAGGATGATTATATCTAGGCCTGGATTTAGGATGAACCAAGAATTATTTAGGGAGTATGGTAAAGGTAACAGTGATAAGGGATAGGCCTACCAAGAGGATTCTTAAATGCAGAGAGGGTAATAAGATTTGGTATCAGTTATGGATTACCAAGTCGGATATGATTTGCATTGAAAGGTTCTTTTATGAAGATGGTGAAGTTAAGAGGTGGTGGTTACCTAATCTTCAACTTTGGTATGTTTTCTTTTATGAAAAGAGAGCGGGTAAGAGGAGAGGAGTTCTTGGGAAAGATAGGACTAAGGTTCTAATCAATAGTATACCTTAATTAGTTGCCAGGGATATTAGGTCTCTGGCTTCTTTGTGTGGTTTGTGGGATGTCTAGGTACCCCTTAATACGAGGGGCTCAAAAGTTGTGGTACTAAATGGGGGGAACGGTTACGTTAAATTTAACATTTAAAAATAAAAGTAAGGGACAAACATTTATTCATTTGTCCCTTTCAATATTAATATACGATTGTATCGTAGTGCTTATTAAAATACTTATCAAAGAAATTTTTATTTTCTTTGTGTGTGCAAGCAAATAAATATATAATGAATAAACTAAAAGAAATTAAAGTAATATCTAAATAATTTCTTTCGTCTATATCTAATACATTATTAACGTTATCAACGTAATTTTCTAATGTATTTGCGTCTATTAATTGATAACAGTTATCAATTAAAACTATTATATAACGTTTATCTAAAACGTTTGCTACAAAATAAAGTAAGCAAATAAAACAAATAACTACTATTAAAGTAGCTACTAATAAAGTAAATATAAGCATATTATTTAAAATTTTAAAAAAAAAGGGAAAGATTTAATCTTTCCCTTTTTAGTTAGTTACTTGAAATTCTTAACAATATTCAAACCTTTTGTAAGAACTTCTTTTTTTGTGTCCTTTGTATTTTCGCTTGCAATCGAAGAAAAAGAAAAATCATTCACTTTATAAACTTCTTTATAAAATTCTTTGAATGCTTTAATTAGTTTAGTTAACTTTTCTTTATCTTTTTGTTCATACATTTTGCAAATAGATTCAAGCAAAGAAAAAGTATTATTTCTAATCTTTTTTCGTGTGCTTTTCTTTTGCTTTTCATTCAGACCGTTAAACAAAGATTCAATGTAAATTTCTGTTTTCTTTCCCAAAGAAGTTTTTAAAAGTCCGTTTGTATCGCTTTCTAATTTTTTAAAAATTGATTCAACGGATAAAGTAATAGTGTTATTTGCTTTTGCTTGCGCTTTTGCTTTTTTTGCACTAACTTTGTTTACTTTGTTGTTAGCAACTTCTTTTTCAACTACTACATTTTTTAATTCTTCCATAATAAAATTACTTTTTAGTTTTTATATTTATTTTATTATATCCTTTTCTCTATAAAACTAAAAGATTTATAAGAAAAAGAGAAAAGGAATAAATTAATTTTATATTGTTTCAATATGTCAAGTATCGCTTTTTGATTACATTACAAAGATACAATTTAATTTTTAATCAACAAAATTTTCAGAGAATTTTCTTTTTAAAAATTGTTAATCAAAATTTTAAATATCTCTTTGCTTTTTCAACAATACAAAGATAAAAAATATATTTTAATCTGCAAAACATTTTGAGATTTTTTTTTGAGAAATTTTTTAAGAATTATTTTTAATAATTTCGTATGAAAAATTTGCAAGTAGGTTTTAGGGGTTTGAATTGGGGGCATGGTTTGGAGGTAATATGATAGGTATATTGATGGATATAGGGAAGGAGTTGGTATAGGTACCACTTTAGAAAAAAGAAGGCTCCATACAGTCCGGTAGTTATTATCTGTATATTATCATACATTAAAGGCCATTAGGTGACTAGCAGGCTTTTATACCAATGCCCTGGGCCATATATGGAGTCCTAAAGAACTAAGGCCCATAATTAGGACATGGGTAAGCCTTAGCAAGTCCCATGATGGCCTAGAGTTAGGCTACATAAGAAAAGCCCAGTACCTTAGATAGGCATGGGCTTAGGTGTAACATAGTTAGCGATTAGCATGAATATATGTCGGTAATGATAAATGTATTATTAGCATAGTTTACGATTGGTTCGCAGGTTTCATTGTTTTCGCAGAATACATTGTATAAGGCAGCTTGGATATATTCGATGTCGGCATCGGAATAGGTAGTGCCTGTAGTGAAGACCCAGGTATGAGTACCTTTATAATCTGTGACCGTAGAAGTAATTGAAGCAAGATATAACCGGTATACCTTAATAGAAGTCTTTTGAATGGCTTCTAGGATAGGAATGATATATTCTTGGTATCCTTCTGGGTCTGAGATAATGGAATCGTCATGGCCAGTAGAAATGATTACCATGTTAGAGGCAATAGGATAATTGTTACCGTTGAGGATTTGGTTTGCATTAAATTGTACTGTTTTCATATCTATATATTTTTAATTGTTTATAGTGCAAATATAATGCTTTTTATTTATTTATGCAAATCCTACTGAGGCCCATAATGGATAATGTATTATAGCTCTAATACTAATATTACGTATCTCTCTATCAGTACTCTCTCAAAAGAAGTATCTCTTCTAGCAATCTAAAGTTTCTTTTTAACTAACTACAAGGGCCATTAATAACATACTTACTAGTTTTAGGTACCCCTAACAGCCTACATTTTTAATATAATCCCAATAAATTTGATGGCCATGAATGGTATATTTAATTGCCTAAATCCTACAAATCCGATTGCCTAATCCCAACCATTTCTATATAATATATTATATAATAAGCGGCCATTAGGGGTCTAGGATTAAGGGGATTTAGGTACCCAAATGGGCCTTAGTTGTGGGCCTTTTAGGCAATTGGTTATAATGACCAAAGGCTGTGAGACTGATGTGTTAGATAGCTCTATAGTAGTGGTGTTGTATAGTGATAGGGGGGCTAGGCCTAGAAGTTTGCCTTAATCCCAACACCCCCGGAAGGCCTTCAAATTAGTTATATGTATATTGATTATATGATTGGTGATATTAGGTATGTGTATTATGTAACATAGTTAGGCCCAGTATGATTTTGTATTATATGTTCATACTGGGCTTTAGTATTTATTTTGATATTTGTTTTTGTTTGTTAGTGGGGTTTGGTATTTGATGGTATATTTTATCCCTGTAGGTTAATGATAACCAGGTATATAGGATTACTGGGATTAGTAGTAGGGTTTTCATTTCCTTTTCTGTTTTAATTTGTTTTGGGTACGTAGGTGCTTGTTGAAGATTGCACCTGAGTCTGTGTAGTAATTGGGGTTTGGTTTACCTGGAGTAGGAAAGTGTTCATTCCATTTATCCTGGTGAGGTATGTATACTTGGTTCTTGGATTTCTTTTTCATAGGTCTAATATTGCGGTTTTGAATCCTATTGATGTTAGTTCTTGGGTTTGGATATGTACGATTTCGAAGTATTCCTTGATACCCTGTAGAGAATAGAATTGTAATACTCCTCCGTCTCCGTATTCAGCATTTACCTGGTTTATGATTTCTTGATAAGCCTTGTCTTGGTTATCTTCAAGTGAATGGTAGATGTCTTGGACTTGGCCCTCTTCTACGATTACTAAGGTTGTGATTTTTAGTTTCATTTTCCGTAATGTTTTAGTTCTTGGTTATACTCTGGGTATTTTTTCTCGTAGTAGTCATAGAGATATTGGTATTCGTCATCTCCTGACCAGCAATCAAGGAAGTAATCATATTGGTCCTCGGTAGCTTGGGATGGATGTATTCCCAATGTATACTTGCAGTAGTGTTCCCATACTGTTTTAGGTTGGAATTTATTAGTTGGGAATGCCATGACTACTAGAGCCATGGCAATTGATGTTAGGATTATAAGTTTAGTTCTCATTTGATAAGGGATTTGAAAAGGTTGATAGTTTGTTCAGCACCCTGGTAAAGAGTTTCTGGTTTTTCGAGAAAGTTAAGGTAATATTCGATTTCCTCGGCATGTTCTTCCTCATCGAAGTTATCCTTGTAATGTTGGAATTTTTGCATGATAAGAGGTTTGTATTTTTCCTGTTCCTGGATAATGGTTGCAGCATCGTCTTTGTTAATTGTAGCAACCTCGGATTCGATTTCCCGTTGGATTTGGTCGTAGTGATAAGCAAATGACCTCCGTATACGTGCAGCAATGCCGGGGTATTTTTTAAATAATTCGATTAATTTACTTTCTTCATTCATAACGTCTATTTTTAAATGTTTATGCAAATATAAGAATAATATTTTAAATATGCAATAACCTTGATTACTTACTGAAGCCTTATAAGGTCAACTATTTCGATGGAAGAGTATGGCATACCTATAAGTTCTGAGATTATTCTTTTGGTATGATATACATGAAGGTGGTTGGGATTTAGTTTTACCCTTGGGAATATTAGATATGGCCTTAGTTCTTCAGTTCTGTAAGTGATTATAAGTTCCTCACAGAATTTTTCGTTTTGACAATCGAAGGATACTAAGAATTTAGACTGTTCTAGCATATTATTAATATTAAGCAATGAGTATTCTCATAAGTTAAAGGTTCTTTACTAGTAGGATGGGAGGATGCACCCATTATTAGGATAATTCCTCCCATGACTAAGATAAGTATAATATTAGGCTTCATGTAATTCCTGATAGGTTGTACATAAGTCCTCGATTAGGTCCTCGATAGTATCCTCCCAGGAATCGTACCCGTCAAGGTTATATTCCCCGGCAAATACGAAAAATACGTCTCCGAATATTAGCCGGACTGTTTTATCTGTAAGGTCCTCATCCTCGTCATATAGTTTGTTTTCGGTTTCATTATCCAAGTCCTCGTCTCCATTGAGTATATCGGATATTTCTGATAAACGTTTGAGATATGAGTTAAGAGTTTCAAGGTCCTCTTGGGAACGTGTCTCTTTAAATTTAAGATAAGTTTTTGACTGTGACATAGTTAGGCCTCCTCTGATTTTAATGGTTCGGCAATTACTGATAAGAAACCTTCAGGGTATAATGTATATAAGATACGGTACCCGGGTTCATGTGGTGGTAAGAATACATTAAGTATATTCCTGAGCAATGGATAAAGTTTCCATTGGTTATCCTCTAGAAATTGATTCCATTCGGCTTTTTCTGTATCATAGTTAGCTGATAGTTGAATATGGAATCTTGGATTTTCCTCGGATAGAGGAGTAAATACGTTGGTGACTACCTCGATTTCGTTTGATTCCTTTTTGTATTGGGTAATTGGATACCAGATACCTTCGTTTTTCCATTGATTGAGCTGGAATATGGTCATCCCAGATTCAAGTAAGTTGGTGAGTTTGTAAAGATTAACCATGTTGTTGTCTATTTTAAAATGAATAATATATTTTATTTCTCACTACAAATGTAAGAATAATAAATAATATATGCAAATATAACTGAGGTAGAGGCAGGCTCTGTATGAATTAGAGTCCTGCCTCTTGGGTAGATATGAAAACAACTGGTTAATCGTCGTTAAGGGAACCCTCATTTAAAGTTTCATTAAGTACCTCATTAAGGAGTTCTGCACGTTGTTCTTTTGATAGGCCATCCAGTGTTCCTTTGATTCTCTCCTTTAATGCCTTTTTAAGAGTATTTTGGTACTGATTGATAAAGGTAATTGAAGAGATTGGTACTGGTATGAGTACTCTCATTTGTGTAGTATGATTACATGTATTTAGTAATTCTGATAACTCCTTACGGTTATCTAAAGAGTGTTGAATGACCATAGCAATTACATCTGGTTGTTGAACATCGGTACATCCAGAAGCATAGCGTACGATTCTATCAAATGTTGACTCGGTAATGTCAAAGGGCATTCCGTTTAAAAATGACTCCTTGAAGTCAGGGTCCATAGTTTCTGTTTCTAAGATAGCTCTGATTTTCATTCTTCTACTTCTCCTATTCCATTAGCAAGTAAATAATCATAGTACAAGTGTACGTTAGTATCTCCATAAGTCCTAATGTAGGATTCAGCATCCTCTGGGTCTGCTGAGACCCAGGGATATTCTTGTATTTGTGCCTTATGCAATTGTAAGGCAAGTTCTTTTAATTCTTGTTCATTCATGATATTCTGAAGTTAAGTTGATAAATCCAATTGTTTCTGTCTAGCTTGGTGAATGATATAAATTGTCCATCACCATCGGTAAAGTTTTGCATAAATCGTACGCAGCCAGTAGCAATGATATTTTCTCTTAGTCTGTCTACTGTTACCAAGCTTTCGAATGTGAAAGTATAGTAGCAAGTTTCATATACCCAGATTTGATTGATATCGATGCAAGCTAGTTGGTAGTTATCGTATACCTTACTGAGTAGTTCAAATAGGTTTTCCTTTAGCATTTCATTTTCCTCCTCTGTAAGAGAGAAAGTGTTTTTGTTATTGATAAACCTTTGAAGTACCTCTTCCAGGTTCTGGATAGAGGATTTGGATGCTGTTGTTTTCATATTTTTATTGTTTAATTATTACACTACAAATATAAGAATTTTATTTTAAATATTACTATATTCTTACTTTTATTTTATAATAGCTGAGGTTCTACACACAAGAAAAGGCAGTGGGTTAGACTGCCCTTTAAGAAGTTCGATTAAAGTTTTCTTCGAAGTTTGTCAATAACTTCTTCGGTAAATTGTTTTACGAAAGCTGGGTCAGGTTCTGAACTACCTGGGTTGAGTTGTCTCCAATGAAATTTCATACTGGTTCTTAGTTCTCGAGCCAGGTTGTCAGCAGATATGTCAAAAGCCTCCTCGTAATTGATAATCTGTATGAGAGTCCTTACGCATCGGCCTGCATCTCCAAGAGGAACCTTTTGTTCAATCATTTCGAATCCTTCTTCGTAGATTTCTACTGTATCAATGTAGATAGTATCACAGTGTTGAAGAGCATTGATTAAGTCTATTGTATTGACTTTATCATCGTCACTCATTTCGTTGGCTATTCTGAAAGCCTCAGTGAAAGCATCTAGGATTCCCTGCATATCGGGGTCCTGTTCTTTAATTGGAATACGTCTAATGACTCCTACCTGTTCGAAGGTTAAGTAATACTTGGTTTGCATGGTTATAAAATTTTAATAGTTTATTAATTCATTACAAATATAAGAAATATATTTATATCTGCAAAAGAATTAATAAACTATTTAATAATTACTGAGGTAGAGCCCGGAATCTGTTTAAGTCCCAATCGTACTTTCTGTCTCCCTTATTAGTAAATACCCAAAGGTAATGGTCTTTATATTCCTTTGATATGGTATTATACTTAGAGGTCTGAATGATGATACGATTTGGTTCGTATTCAAGTAATTCTGCATGTACTGTAGATACATGATGACTTTCAAGATTAAGTTTATCCTTGAAGTCTTTAAGGAACTCATCCCGGTTTACACCATAGTTATCTCCCACGAATTTAATGTAATCGTCCTCTACCTGTTCTAACATGGTAGATACCTTGAATCTAAACTTGTTCATCTTTGTTATTTTTAAGGGTTCGTAATTTCTCTTTGAGTTCTTCAGCATATCTTTCAAGGATATTACTTACTACTACCAAGCAATCTTCATCTGCAAATGACATAATGATATCCATACATTCATCAAAGTAGTTTCCGATTGATTGAGGATTATTCCAAAGTACATCCCAGTTCTTGCAATAATTAAACCGGATAATATCTACGTATTCATTTACTGATACCTTACTATCTGGTAAATATGGATATACCTTTGAATACATAGATTTAAAATTATCCTCAATCTCCTCATTCAATCTAAACTCTTTTGGTAGAGCCTCATAGTAAGACATATCTGGAATGTAGAATTGGTAAGCAAAGTCTTTATCTGTCTGTGCCTCAATTCCCGGGTATGAATTAGCAAATAATACTGGTATTTTATAGAGCAATAAGTCTGGTACTCTATCATATACCTTGTAATGGTCTTGGTATTCTTTGTACGCATTAACATATACCCGGTCATCGTATATATGAAGTTCATTGAGTATCGTTTGAACTCTTGAATGAAAGTCTTCTAACTCGAAGTGCATAGCAATGTTAAAGGTATCTTCCATACCTTCTAACTTTTGTAGAGTAATAAGTCTGCGGCTTTTGATTACTCTGATTTTCTTTTTCTTTCTGAATAAGTTGAACATGTGTTAAAATGTAAAGTTAATATATACGTCCTGAGAACCTTTCATGAATTTCTCATGGTTGGTATCATCGAATTTAAAGCAAGAATATTTGCCTAATGAGCGTTCATATTCTCCTCTTACCCATACTGGTGCAGTAGTAGTGGGTTTAAGTTTAAAGTAAGTACCTTGATTGATGTTCTTAATCTTGGTCTTTTTACATTCGGGGTCTAATGTTTCCATATATTTGTCTATTTTTAAAATTGATATGCAAATATAATACTTTTAAATTTAATATGCAAATCCGTATATACACAACTGAGGCCACCATTAATAGGTAGCCTCTAAGTTATTTTCTTTTGTTTAGGAATGATGCAGCAAGGGATGTATCTTCTTCTGCTTCTAGTATTTCATCATCCTCTAAGTACCTATCCATCTCTGGGTCATAAGAATCGGTATCAATCCTCATTTCAATCTCCCTACGCAATTCATGGTGTTCTTTAGAGGATATTTCCATAGCAGCCTTATAGTTATCTGTGATTTGATTGAGTTCTTTCTTATTAAGATTAAGGCCCTCCTTGGACGTATCTACTCCCTCTTGCTTAGTTGCAACTACTTCAGGCAATGAATTGATATCGTATTTGTCCTCTAAGAGTTTTGCTTCTTCAGTTTTAGTAAGTACCTTTTGAGATTCTAATACGATAGTTCTTGCTTCCTCTATCGAGATAGTATTCTCAGCATTGAGATTATTCTGTTGATTGAACTGATTGAAGATATTAGTTGTATTGCCTCCAGTAAGATTACGAATGATTGATTGTAATGATGTAGAAGATTCCAACTTAAGCTTCAATGTCTTATTAACCTCAGACGAAATGAAAGGAGTATATTTACCTCCTTGGGAATCTCTTAAGATTTGCAACTGATGAGATATCTCCATCCTATCTTCTAATGCCCATGCTAGTTGTTCTCCCAGTAACGCGTTAAGTAATTCTTCTTGTTTATCTTTATCCCATATTCTAGAAGACAATAATCTGTCTCTCATGAATACTCGTACATATTCTATATCAATCCCTAACCTATTAGAGAATGAATTGATATCATATGTTACTCCACATAAAACCCCATTACCCATTAACCATTGATTAATAAGGTAATTCTGTACCTTAATCAATGCTTCCTCTTCATGTGTCTTCTGGTATTCTAAAGCCATTGCAGTAGTACCCATAGGACGAGGGAATCTTGTTATCTTATCTTCTTTTGCCATATAAATAAGCCTTTCTTATATCTTTAGATTCATCATATCCTACTAGCTCTAACTTATAACATACATAGCAATTAATACTAAGGTTATAGAAATATGCCTTATAGGTTTTCCTTTTCACTGCCAAATTAAAAGAATCACCAGAGACATAATCCCTGGTGAAAATTAATTTATCACATTTGCCTATCGGAATACTAAGGCAAAGTTTCCAATCCTTGGCAATAAATTTATTGCCGTGAAGGTCTAGGATTTCCTTTGCCATGACTTCCCTTTTTATAGGTAGATTGTTTTTTGTCTTGTTCATTGAGGTATTCCTTCTTCCTTTTTTCAATGAACTGTTGTATATCTGGGAACATCTTTGCTCTTAAAGGTACTACCTGAGTAGCAAAGAAAGCATTCCATAGGTTCTGTGTAAATCCTTCACCTACCTTGAGCTTAGATATTGCCCAGAATTTACTTTCGAAATTCTTAATGATTTCCTTGAACCGATAATAATATAACTTATGAGTCTTAGGGTTAATGCCAATGGTAGTAGTTTGGCAATAATCTAGAAACTCTTTACCCAATTCGGAAATAAACTCTTCCCTTTTAAAATCGTAATTCTCTTGGTCGAGTTTAAATAACTTTACGTAATCTATTGCTTCCATATATTTACTCTTTAATTGTTTCTAAAGGATAAGCCTTTAGTGTTACTTTCTTGGTTGCATCCTGGACCTGAAATAAATATCCTCGGTAATTATCCTCATAATAGGAGGACCAGATTGCTTCCTTTACCCTGTACCAATCTAAAGTCTTGGCACCTTTGGGGATTCCTGTGACTAATAACATGTGAGGGTTTTCTCCCACTTGAATGTTAAAAATATCCTTGCCATCAAAGTTACCTATTACTACATAGTCCGGAAAGGTAGGGTATTCCTTTAATTTAGGGTAAGGTACACCCAAACTATCTACTATGGTTTCAGGCTCTATGATTTGATTCTGAAATCGGATATTTAGTTTCGATTTACCTATGTATAGGTCTTTGACTATATTCGTGAACATATGTAGATTATTATATGGGTTATACCTTGGTCCTTGAAGTTATTTAGGTTAGTTGCCTTTTCCTCAAGTTTCCTTAGTGTCTTTCTAGAATCTGTACAGATTCTTCTGGTTGGATTTCTAACCAGCATCAGAATATTCTCTAGTGCAGGTTGCAAAGCATTAACTGGTCCTGCATAAAGTATCTCATGCTTCTTCCCACTAATTACATTGTATTGGGTTTTATAAGCATACTTACCTTTGATATAAGCTACCTCAACTTTTTCTATTTCTTCTTTTCTTATGTTTCTTACCATAACCATCTTTATTTACATAATCTGATATTTCGTCTAATTGTCCCAAGAGTAATGCCTGCACAAATATAGGTACAGGCCTGAAAAAGAAGTTTCTTATGTTACTAGTGTTAATATACCAATCGTATACAATAAAGAACTTCTTAATCTTCCTATGTTTAAGTGAACGTTGAACTAAGTAGGTTTTAACGCATCTCTTATGCAACTCCACCAACTCCTTGTCTTGCTTTAACATCCCCTTTGCGGAGAATATAGTGTAATCCATTTTTATACCTTTAGAAGGTTAATACAATGAGGAAGGTACTCTGATATTGGGTACCTTCCCTGAAAGGTAAAATCAAGCAACTTGTTCTGGCTTAAGGACTTTATTCCTGAAGTCCTCATATGCCTTGGCAGCTTTCTTGTATTCTTTGGAGTTTTGGTCCTTGATACGGAACATTTCCCGTTCAAGTCTGTGAAGTTCATTACGAGTTTGTTGTCTCCATTTCTTCCGGGCCAGGGTATCGGTTATATCCTCTGGGTATACATATTTTACTTCCCGGTTAGAGATTACCTTTTCGATGATGGAGGGTTTCTGTTGTTTTTCAACATCTTTTACTACCTCTGCTTTTTTAGAGGTTTTCTTTGTAGTTTTGGGTTCTTCTGGAGTAATCTGAACCAATTTAGCACCTGCAAATTTCTTAGCAGCTTCCTGGGATTCTTCTACCAATTGAGCCTTAGTCTTTTTAGTTCCCTGGGCCTTAGTAGTTTTAGACTTGGATGTAGCATCCTTAATTCCTTCTAATTGTTGAGCAACTTTGTTACCGATAAGGTTAGCAACCTTGTTTTCATTCTTTTTCATAACGTCTATATTAAAAATGTTTATAAATGAATTAATTTCTTATCACATTGCAAATATAAGAATAATATTTTATATAGCAATAAAATAAAAAGAATATTTTTAAATAGCTGAGGTTAATCGGCTAAGAAGTCGAAGATCTCTGGAGCATAATCTATCTCGTTTTCTGGGTCTGATAAATATTCGTCCAGGTTTTCGTTATAATAATCGAGTTCTGATTTAGCCTTGGGAGCAGGTACAAAGGGTATACATTTTTCTGGATATTTCTCTGCAAACTTAATGGCATCTTGATAAGTTAACTTCTTATCAGTATAGAATTTTACCCATGTATGGGAGTATCCCACTCCTTTTCTAGTAACTTCGTATTGTTGATATCCAGAATTACTTATCTGGTAGATTTGATTCTCTGGAATGATTTCTATTTCTACCTGATATTCGTATATTCTTTTTCCGAGTTTGTTTGCCATTTCCTGAATTGAATCCATTAATGACTTAGGCTTATCTGCAAATGAGAAACTGTATTTAGTTTCTGGTACATCGTTCTTTTTAAACGACGGAGCAGGATTTATCCTGCTTGCATCGGGTGTAGGTTTTGAGCCTATAGCCAATCCAATTAGTATAAATCCTGCTAACCCTATGATAGGTAATTTCTTAAGACCTGAGTTCATAGCCCGTGGTTTTAAACTTGTTTCTGATATTAGAAGAAACGTATTTACCCTTGGATTCTGCTAGGTGTAATTCATTGCAGATTTCTTTAGGTACACCATCATAACGGTAAACTTTGTTGCCTTTAAAAGCAATCCAAAGTTGTTTGTTTTTGGAGTCGTATCCGTAACCTTCAACGTTTGAGGATTCGCAAGGAATCATTTCAACTCCAGTGTTCAATTCAACTGATTCTAAGTATTCGTTCTTGTCCATATTAAATTAAATTATTAATGTGAGTTCAGGATGAAATTTATTAGTTTCTTTGTGTAATAGTTCCCATGCTCCGTAAACTCCTTGGGATAAATCATGTATCCATTCATCTTCCATTTTGAATAGGATATGAGAACAGATATATAATTGATATTCGTTCAGAGTCTTTATCAATTGAGGCATTTCGTATATCTCTTCGTAAATCTGAATATGATGATTGACTGAATCAAGTATCTCTTCGTTGTTTATCTGTAACAGCTTCCTGAGTAAATCAGGTTCTGTTGTAGTGATATTGTTTTTGATATTAGTCAATGCCTCAATTTGAATCTGAGCAATGTTCTTTACTACCTCTTTGGTTTCTAAATCCATTTTATTAAATTTTTCGTTATACAAATATAAGAATTTTATTTTATATAATAATACACTTTTATAATAAACTGAGGTTGAGGATCTTTAGTATGGTAAACCTAGATGGGTTATCATTTTGGATGGTCATTTGCAAACTTAATATTTAATCTCTTAAGAGCCTCGTAGGCATTAGGAGATAACAATACATCTGGTGCCCAACGTAAAAAGAATTTTGAAGGTTTCTTTTCTGGGTTGGTCATTAATTGCCTCATCTCGGCAGAGAATTTCAATCGTTCTTCTTCAAGTTGATATTTGGGGAACTTGGTGAATTCTGCTTGAGAGAAGGAGATGGTCTTTTTACCAACAGAGGCCCTTAACGGTTTCTTTCTTTCCTTATATAGGTATGGAATAATTTTCTTCGAGGGTCCACCAAGGATGCTGAAACCGAAGATGACCATTGGGTCAAATTTATCTGCTTTGGGGTCCTTTGCTCGTTTGATACATCTTGCCATCCAAGAGTACGAATTAGGATATTGTTTATTGTCCGTTGCTTCTCCCACGTCCTTAATATTGAACTCAAATCCTGGAAAGTGAAAAAGAAAGTCTTCTGTAAGAATAAAGACAAATCCTAATTCCCTTAAATACTTAATAATCTCTTGTTGGCTCTTACCTTCTTCAACCATTTTCTCTACATCTGCCAGAATATCTTCCCGAGGTGATTCAGTAAGTTGTTTACTCCCAGTAGAAGGTCTTCCTCTTCCCACTGAAGGTTCTTTGATTGGTAAGTTACCTACAAGCTTATCTAAGTAATTCTTAAAGTTCTCGACATCTTGTTTATTTGTAAGAGTTACCTCTATTCTTATTGGTCCCTTATGTTGTACTTTTGGCCCTGAATTCATTTCTGTATACGCATCTACCAATCTATCTTGAATATAGGAACCATTATCTTCAAGTGTAGTGATACGCAGTTTGGGTTTATATGTTTTTTCTTCCATAAAGTCTTAGTATTAAAAAGAAAGGCCTGAACAAAAGTGATTTGCCAGGCCTTTACATCATTAACGAATACTTAATAAGATATGAGATTAATCTTCTTCTTTTTTGGCCTTCTTTTTCTTTTTATCTTTGGCCTTTTTGTCCTTCTTTGCAGGAGCAGCCTTTTCGGTGGCTTCTGCCTTTTCTTTCTTTTCCTTCTTGGGTTTTTCTTCCTTCGGAGCTTTACCGGCAGCCAGTCTTCTCTGTTCCATACGATATTTTTTCTTTTCATCAGAAGTCATTTCCCGACCATCAATGAGAGGATAATCGTATTTGGTAACTCGGCCAGCAGATTCCTTCTTTTCTTTTTTCTCTTTTTTCTTTGAAGCCTTTTCATCTTCTTTGGCTTTTTTCATTTTTACCAATTTGGCTTCGTTCTTTAAATCCTTTTCAGGATACTGGGCAGCGACTTTGTCTCTTTCCTTGTTGAGCTTATTCAAGAGTTCAGTAACCTTTTTACCATGTTTCTTGTCTTTTGACCAATCCTTTTGAGGGTCCAAGTTGTTCTCTTTGAGATAAGCATCCAATGCCTTTTTAGCCTTTGAAAGTTCCGGAGTCTTATTAGCCGGTTTGTCTTTCTTCTTGTCTTTCTTCATGTTTCTAAAATTTTTAAGTGGATTGAAATTTCCTTAGTAATTATCCATAGTTATAATATCCTAATCGAAGTAGGGATTTCCTTAATTTCTAGGATTTCTATACTTGCATTTTCAAGAATGGCTCCAAGTTCTAAGGCATCCTTTATCTCTTGCTCAGTAAGATTGACAAAAGTTTGTTCTGCAACCATTTCTCGTCCATCTGAATAATTAACATATTTAAACTTTACAGTACTGATAGTACCTTTTAGTTTTTTATCTAGCCTACCCTTAAAATCCTTAAGCCTACGTTTAAGATATTGAAGGTGAATAACATGGGTTTGATATTTACCTCTCTTATGAGGAGGAGTAACCTTAATCATATACCGAGTATATTCCATATCTTTTAATACGGCTTGAATACCCTGTATAATGGTTCTTAAATTCATTTCTTCCATGAGGGTCTTGGTATTGGTTTATTTTCGATTGCCATTTCAGTTAGCATTTCTCTGGCTTCCTTGATAATTAATTCAGAGAGTTCCCTTTCTTCATTCGATAAGGGAGGGTCCATATCTTTATCTTCTAGTGCATTAGTATAATTCTGAATAAGATTATCTAATGCAAGGATAGTTATATTCTTTCTGATTTCTTTTTTGTCTTCCATAACCTATAAAATAAATAAAGCCTACTACCTTCTCAGGCAATAGGCTTCTAAAATACAATTTTTGAAATACAATTTAAACTATGCAAACAACATGAGTTTAATCTTCGTCTCCGGCTTCCTCTTCTTCGCCCTTAGCCTTTTTAGCTTTCGGGTTACAGATAATACCGTGTCCTTTTTTGGATTTTACGGTTAGATTGCCCGGTACGAATGTTACGGATGTAGAAGTTGGTTTACCGTCGATGACCAGAACTGATGTTACCACCACTCCCTGATATCCTTCTTTGTTCTTTACTGCGTAACCGTAGTTCTGAACTTCGGATTTATCATTGATTTTGATAACATCAATTTGCTTGCTGTTTGGACGTTGCTCTGCAGGACGGTTTTTCAAAGCTTCCATACGAGCTTTACGTTTTGCTTCTTTTTCAGCATCTTTTTCTTTGCCACCTTTCTTCTTGGTGTCTTCTTTTTTCTTAGTTGCCATAATCTTTTAAGTTTTAGTTTTATTTAATAGAACAATAGTTATTTCTTATAATAAAGGTGGGCTATTGCTTTAGCCCAACCTTCATAGCCGGAGAATGAATTACTTCTTTCCTTTTTTGCCTTTACCTTTGGCTTCTTTCTTTGCCGGGAGTTTGAGACCCAATTCTTTGGCAATTGCTTTGCGAAGTTTTTCGATATCGTCTTCTTCGTAATCGTCCGGGTCTGTTTCGAGGTCTTTGTCATCGCAAACATCTTCCAGTTCTTCGAAGTCCATTTCGGCAAGAGCTTCACCGGTTAATTCCTGTCTCTTATACACATCTGACGCTGCCGACG
>ENA-OZGF01000082-OZGF01000082.1-human-gut-metagenome-genome-assembly--contig:-NODE-82-length-58799-cov-16.263227_pt1 | contig 58799 bp, 48 predicted proteins | sample MGYA00245116_ERZ653657 | MGnify/ENA primary metagenome ERZ653657 (study PRJEB26926, sample SAMN06165034) | human gut metagenome | biome: ENVO:00009003; feature: ENVO:2100002; material: ENVO:00002003...
CTCTATATTATTACTCAAACCTGATAATATTATTTCAAGCAGTATCTATTATAGCGTTAAACAATCTTTTTTGCTACTGCAAATTCCTTGAGAATTTCTTAATGTTGGCTTCATATATTTCAGTTGTGTTACAATTGTTTCTTTATCCCGAAAACCCGTGATAGAGTCGTAATATGTACTTAATTTATTTAATATCTTTGTTACTATTCAGTTCTCAATATGACTAACCACATATCTTTTTGCAGATATCCGCAATCACAAAAATCCCCCGAACAAGTCGGGGGATTAAAAAGATTATGCTGTAACAATCATTTTATTACTGCTCCTTACGGTGCATCTCAAATGTCTCCATATGGTAGTTGGCGATGTTGTCACGAATCTTTCTGTCATCTGCTCTGCTTAAGAGATCATCACGGAACTTCTTGGTAGATACCATGTCATTGTATGAGCTTGGTCCGCCTACGCAGCCGCCCTCACATGCCATTCCCTCGATGAAGTTCTCAGGAAGCTTGCCTGCCTTCATGAGGAGAAGTGCCTTCTTACACTCTGCTGCTCCGTTTGCCTTGCAAACCTTACAATCAACATCCTCGCCTTTTTCCTTCATGCTCTCGATTACAGCTGCTGTAACTCCGCCTGAGTTTGCGAAACGCTTACCGAATACTGAGCCCTCCTGATATGAGGTATCATCAGCCTCAAGCTGTACTCCCTTTGCCTTCATAATAGCACGAATCTCGCTGAAGGTAAGTACATAGTCTGCATTGCCCTCTATCTTCTGATCATGTACCTCTGACTTCTTGGCAACACATGGTCCGATGAATACTGTAACTGCATCAGGATCCTTTGCCTTGATCATTCTTGAAACTGCACACATAGGTGAAACAGTTGTAGAAATCTTGTCAGCAAGATCAGGATAGTGCTTTCTAACCATATTTACAAATCCAGGACAGCATGATGTAACCTTCTTCTCTCCTGCCTCGTATGCCTCAAGCCACTCGTCAGCCTCGTATGCTGCTGTCATATCTCCTCCGAGTGCTACCTCAACAAAACCGTTGAAGCCAACTGCCTGCATAGCCTTCTTCCAGCTGTTCATAGTGATGTTTACACCAAACTGTCCCTCTGCTGCTGGTGCAACCATAGCGTATACATGCTTGTTCTCTGACTTGATTGCATCGATTACATCTACGATGTATGTCTTTGATCCGATAGCTCCGAATGGACAGCTGTGGATACACTTACCACATCTGATACATTTGCTCTCATCAATCACTGAAATGCCGTACTCATTGTATGTAATGGCATTTACAGGGCAAGAGAACTTACATGGTCTCTTTAAATGAGCGATAGCGTTGTAAGGACATGCCTGTGCACAGCGTCCACACTCCTTACACTTCTGTGGGTCGATATGTGAGCGGAGACGTCCTGCCTCGATTGCTCCAAACTTACATGCATTGATACAAGCCTTGCCAAGACAGTTCTGACAGTTCTCAGTAACTGTGTAGCTTGAAATCGGACAATCCTCACATGCTGAGCTGATTACCTGGATGATATTGCCGTCATCGTTTGCGCTTGGTGCTTTACCCTCTGCAAGTCTGACACGTTGACGGATGATTTCTCTCTCCTTGTAGATACAGCAACGGAACTGAGGTGTCGGTCCCGGAATCAGTGTAAATGGGATGTCATCTCTGATCTCATCGAGATTACCTGCAAATGCAGCCTTTGCGACCTCAAGCAAAACTGCATGTTTGATTTTGATTACGTTTTCGTCAGCGTACATATTATCTCCTTTTCCTTAAAATAATGTATATTTTGTTACCTAATTAATTACATACTTAGAAGAATCATTACATCATGTGACACTTCCCATATCACATGACCTGATTCCTCTAAAAAAATGCTCCTAGTACAGTATTTATCTACTAGGAACATTTTACAAAATTTTTTTAACTTTTTCTACCCTTGTATTCATCAAAATACAAAGAATTGTTATTTTTTTCACAATAGCAGCGATTTCAATAAGAATTACTCATGGCGCAGTGCATCAATAGGGTTTAGGTTCGCTGCCTTGTATGAAGGAAGCATACCGAATATGATTCCGATTGCCATGGAAAAAAGCACCGCAAGTATAGCTGCTGCCGGACTTATCGCTGTCGGCGTGCCGTTTAGCATTGAGATAACCTTAGAGAGTATCACTCCGACCAGCACTCCGACCAGACCTCCAAGACTTGTGAGAACAACTGCCTCTGTGAGGAACTGCCCAAGTATTGCTCCCTTTCCCGCTCCGATTGCCTTTTTAAGTCCTATCTCTGAGGTACGCTCTGTGACTGACACAAGCATGATATTCATGACACCGATACCACCGACCAGCAGTGATATTCCGGCTATCCATATGAGCATCATATTGGTTGACTGGCTGAGCTGCTGTATCTGCTTTGCCTGCTCCTGTAAATCCTGTGCCTTGTAGGCCACATCAGAGCCGTCTGTGACATTTAAATTGCTGTTAAGTATCTCCTCAGCAGCCTTTCCCACTGTAGCCATGGTATCCGTGCTGTCTGCTTTAAGCAAAAGGTTCTGCGGCTCATCATAACCAAATATAACCGGCCATGTTCCGCTTGGCACAAATACATTGCCCTGGCTGTCATCATAGGCATACATATAGTAATCATCAATTGAGTTTATTACCAGGTCATAGCTGTCCTTTTCCGTGACTACACCGACTACTGTAAACGGATATCCCTGTATCTCTACTGTCTTGCCGAGCGCGCTCTCTCCTGAAAACAGGCTGCTCTCCACGCTCTCATCGATGAGTGCCACCCTGCGGGCCTTTGCATAGTCATTCTTTGAGAAGCCTCTGCCCTTCATGACTACATAGCTTGCAGTATCGAAATATCCGTCATCGACACCTGTTATATTGCCGCCCGAAAGTGCCGTGTTCAGATAATAGACTGCATTGGAAGCCTGTCTTGTACGGTAAAGAGCTGCATTTTGCACATGGTCGAGCTCCTTTATGCTGTCAAGTGTGGCAGCCGATACCTCAGTCACTCCCGCCGGCGCCGTTTCATATGATAAATCCATATCATAGCCATCCTTCTGCAGTGTGACCTTTACGTTATTACTTCCCGAACCTATGAGGTTCTTTTCTATCTGTTCGTTTGTGCCCTGAATTGTGGAAACAATCGCAATAATTGCTGCAATTCCGATGATGATTCCAAGCATGGTCAGAAACGAACGCATCTTATGTGACCAGATTCCCCTAAAGGACAATCTAATATTTTCAAGCATCTTTAATCCTCCCTGCTAAACTAATACATACCATCTTCCGACACCTTGGTTTTCTCGCCCTCCCTGACTCCATACGGGAATGCAATATAGTCATCATTTGTCAGACCTGACTTTATCTCCACATATGAGCCCCAGAGCGACTTGCCTGTTTTGACAGACTGTTTTTTGAGCTTTCCGTTGTCATCCTTGTATATATATGACTGTCCGTTCTCGGTTCTGACATATGACTTGTCGATATATAGTCCACTGTCAGAGCCCTCCGATGATGTATCTATGGTCAACTCAAGTGAATCGCCCTTTTTGAGATTCTGCGGATTCTCAATGTACGCGGTGTACTCATAGAATGAGGAGTTTGGATTGCTGTCTCCATAATAGTTTACGCTGTCTGACGGCACATTGCTTATCTCGGATATCGTGCCCTCATAGGTATCACCTGTCATGTAGTTGACTGCTGATACGCTCTGTCCTACCTTTACCGTATCCAGATCCAGCTCACCGATTGTTCCGCTGATATACAGTCCTGATGCTCCCGAAAGCTGCAGGAAAGGTGTACCGTCCTGCGGTGGATTGGCAGGATCACCGACTGTTGTCACAATTCCATCCTTCTTTGCATATACCACGCCATCCTCAAGCTCGCTCTGCAGTTCCTTTAAATCGGCCTGTGCAATTCTCTTTTGTAAATCAACATCGGCAACACTTCTGGTCTGCTCCTTTATAGCATCCTTAAGCTCATCTGCTGTGTATGTCTTTTCTTCTGCCGCGGTATCAGCTTCTGTCTGTGCGGTCTGTTCTGTGGCACTGTCTGTTTTGGTATCCGACGGCTCACTTCCTTCTGTATCATCAGAAGCATCTCCTGCTGTAGTTGTACCTGCAAGGAAAAGCTTTATCTCATCGCTTTCATCATAGCCGCCAAGCCTATCTCCTCTTACGATAAGCTCCATATCAGGTGCAGACGCATCTCCTATTACAAACCGCGCTACCGCGCTCTTTTCTGAGAGTGTATTCAAAAGCTCCCCTGATACATATGAAGCTTCTGTACATGTAAATACATAAGGATCGTCCTCTGTACCGCTTCCTTTGGCCTCTGACAAATCAGATATCACATCATGCTGTTCATCAGGCGCAGACGGCTGTGTGTCAGGCTGTGGCTCAGGTATAACAGGAGTCTCGGGCTGCTTTTCAACCGGTTTAGTGTTCTTTAGCTTGTCAAGCTTCTGCTTTTCCGATGCAAGCTGGTTATCAAGACTCTGTATCTCAAGCTGCTTCATCTCAACCGAGAGCGAAAGACTCGTCACATCATATGCAAGGAGCTTATCTCCGGCCTTTACCTGCTGATCCTTTGTGACATAAACCTCTGTCACCTTCTGTCCATCCTTTAAATTGATTGTCTGACATGCATCATCACACACCATTCCCTCACTGGTCATGGATGTGTAGTCGTTTGTCGTGCTGATCATTGAAACACTCATGACGGAAGCAAGCCCCTTGGAGTTCCTGTAATAAACAACTCCTGTGATGCTTCCTGCTGCAACTGCAACTACAAGGACAGCTATTATAATGATCTTAATTCTCTTTTTCTTTTTCATTACCTGCCTCCTGTCCTTCCTCTGTTATCTCGCCGTCTATGATGTGGACGATGCGCTTTGCCTGCTCGGCTACCTTTCTGTCATGTGTAATCACGACAACCGTCACACCGGACTCATTAAGGCTCTCAAAGAGCTCAAGCACCTGCTTGCCTGACTTTGAATCCAAAGCTCCCGTAGGCTCATCCGCAAGCAGAAGCTTTGGATGATTGACCATAGCTCTCGCTATCGCCACTCTCTGCTTCTGTCCTCCCGAAAGCTGCGTAGGCTTGAAATCAGCCCTGTCTGAAAGCCCAACACGCTCTAAGGCCTCCATTCCCATCTGCCTTCTGTCCTTTTTGCTCACACCGGCATATATGAGTGGCAGGCATACATTGTCCAGTGCACTCTCACGTGGCATGAGCTGGAAATTCTGGAATACAAATCCAATTGTATCGCGCCTTACCCTCGTAAGCTCCTTTTCCTTAAGCTCACTGACAGGTCTGCCATCAAGTATATATGTGCCCGATGTTGGCAGATCAAGACAACCCACTATATTCATGAGAGTGGTCTTGCCGGAGCCCGACGGCCCCATGATTGCCACGTACTCTCCCTCCTCAATCTGGAGTGAGACATCCTTTAAAACCGGCACCACGAGCTTATCCTGGTCATAGTTTTTATAAATATGCTGGAGTTCTAGAATCATCTACTGTACCTCCGCGTCACCTGAACCGGTGGCATCTGCAGCACCTTCGTCCATTGTGCCATCGTCCATTGTGCCATCATCAACAGGACCGCCCTCAGTGCCCTCAAGCATCTGGTCATCAAGAGCTTCTGTACCCATATCGTCATAGACTGAATCTTCACCGCCGCCATTTTCAACGTACTCTTCCCATGTCTGTGCCGGCTCACCCTCATAAAGGTCATCAGATGCCCATACTATATAGTCATCCTTTGTAAGCCCTGACTTGATTTCATACATCATGAGATTCTCGTCATAGTCTCCAAGCTCAACCTTTGTCTTCTCAAGCTTATCCTTTTTATTAAGTGTCCATACATATGCATCATCGCCATCCTTTACGACATAGCTCTCATCAATCCAAATACCATCCTTCACCTCTGTCTGTCCGAAATCCGGCTCCACATATACATGCTGTCCTAAAAGCATGTCGCCTGTGCCTGTAAGCTGCACATAGAAGTTGTACTTTGATGCCTTCTGCTCGCTGCTTCCATCATCATACATGCCGGAATTGCTGTTATCAGTCTGAGTATTCTCAGTATCAACCTTGCTGATGGTACCCTGCCATGTCTTTGACTCATCAACTCTCGAGCGCACTATAACTGCCTGCCCCTCTGCGAGTCCACTGTTTAAAAAGCTCTGCTCATCAATTGTGCCCTTTACCCTGTAATCACCGGTGGCAACGATTGTCATAAATGCAGTATCTGCTGTGTCTGCACTCTGATTCTCATTGATTTTCTTTACAACACCAATCATTGTGCTGTTTACAGTGGCATTTTTGATGCTCTCATCATACTTTTCTATCTCTGCCTTCTTCGTGGCAATATCGTACTGAGTCTGCTTCTGCTGTGTCTGCGCCTGCTGAATCTGCAGTGTATAGTCAAGCTGCTGATCCTTTGGCGCTTCCTTCTTTTCCTTGGTGAGCTGCTCTATCTGTGCATCATAGCCGGAAAGCGTATTGTTTAAGCTCTCAAGCTCAAGCGTGGCGCTTTCCTTTTTCGCAGCAAGCTCCTTTGTATCATAGGTAAAAAGAGGTGTACCCACCTGTACCTCATCCCCCTCTGACACAAGAATATCCTTTACCGTTTTTTCACTGTCAGCCTTGATATCCATGGTATCGGCTGCTTCCACGACACCGCTGTACTTGTCAGTACTTCCCGCCTGATACATGACATCAGCGACCTTGTTTGCATAGACTCCCGATGCCTTTGCTGCATTCTTTCCCTTTGTCATTGCAATGACAACAGCTGACACAATCACTGCTATGATAAGCACAGCTGCAATCACTGAAATGATTATCTTTTTCTTTTTACTCATTTCGACCTCCCTGTTTCTTATAATTAATTGATTATAAGTAACTATTCAGAACCACTGAGAACAAAAAAGCTGATGCGTCATGCTTGCATGTAAGCAGCAGGTTTTCTTGTTCTCAAGGTGGCTCGAATAGAGCCACCCCCCACACATATGAGTAAAATTAGCTGCGTAGCAGCGGGAAAGCACGAGTATCGTGCGATTTTGCAAATGTGCGTGGGGTGATTCTGAATAATTACTATTATGACATAATCATACCAAATATATATTGCATCTGTCTTTTAAGATTTTTTTAATATTTTACTAATAAAAAATGGAGGTTAGTATGGAAATAGCATTTAGTGAGAAAATTTCTCCACAGCTGTCCGCCGCCCTGTTGTCCACCCCTTATGAGCTTGGAAAAGAGGGAGGGCTTTCAAGCGGCTATCTGCCGGAGAGTGATAGCTGGGAAGTGATAGTAAAATATGTCGGTGACATCGAAAAAATAAAAGAAAAGTATCCTTCTGTACTCATCACGAGGCTGCTCGGAAACTATGCGGTGCTCGTAATTGAGAAATCACTTGTAAATACCGTTGCCCTGTGCGATGAAATCATATATATGGAAAAGCCAAAGCAGTTTAACTACGATGTGTACGAGGGTTCGCAGGCCTCATGCATCACTCCCGTACACACCAATCCATATAATCTGACCGGAAAAGGTGTGCTCGTAGGCATTATCGACTCCGGAATTTACTATGCCCATCCGGCTTTTATACAGGATGGTGTAAGCAGAATCGCCTATCTGTGGGACCAGACTGTTTCCGATGATACCTCACACAGTGATATCATCCCTTTCGGCACCTTATATGACCGAGATACAATCACCAAAGCCATAAATGCAGAAAACAGCTTAGAAATGCAGCGCATCTGCCCAAGCATCGATATATCCGGGCACGGCACTCATGTGGCAGGAATCGCTGCCGGAAACGGTAATGGTAATGAACAAAACACAAAATACCGCGGTGTTGCTTATGAAAGCACTCTTATAATCGTAAAACTCAAAACCTCAGGCGGTGCCAGCTTTCCCACAACCACGCAGATTATGCTGGCAGTAGACTTTTGCATAAGAAAATCAGTCGATATGAACATGCCTATCGCCATAAACCTAAGCTTTGGCACAAGTAACGGCTCGCACAGCGGCACCTCACTGCTTGAAGCATATCTGGACTATATAGCAGGAAACTACCGCTGCGCTGTCTCAGTCGGCTCAGGTAACGATGGAGCCGGCTTTGGCCATGCAAACGGCAGCTCGTACCCTGCCGATGCAGAGCTTGCGATAGGCTATCCTGAGCCGTCTCTTTCCATTGATTTATGGAAAAAATACTGGGATGAGATACAGCTGCGCATTAGTGCACCAAATAATGATATGCTGGAGATTCCCGATACAATTACCAATCAGGCAAAGGGCTTTACATACAGATACAATCTCGATGGGACAGACATATATATAACAGGCGGCGGTCCCTCTCCCTACTCTCCCTTTCAGGAAATATTCATTGAACTCATGGGATCGGAATACATCTCACCCGGCATCTGGGAAATATCACTTGAACCCATATCTGTAAAGGACGGCTCATGGGATATATGGCTGCCGTCAGGTGCTCTGCGCAATGCACAGACCTCATTTATCCATGCATCGCCTGATATCACCCTGACCATCCCCTCAACCTCTCAAAATGTCATATCTGTCGGAGCCTATGACAGCCGAACAAACCGCACAGCCGCCTTTTCCGGCCGAGGCTATACCTGGGCCTTTGACAGCATAAAGCCTGATATCATTGCGCCCGGTGTAGACATTATTTCATGCTCAAACACCGGAGGCTACACTTCAAAAACAGGGACATCTATGGCTGCGCCGTTTGTGACCGGTGCGGCTGCGCTCCTGATGGAATGGGGAATTGTACGTGGAAATGACCTCTATATGTATGGCGACAAGCTTAAAGCTTCTCTCATAAAAGGTGCCGGTGAAAATGTATTTACAACTGCCTCACGGGCTGTCTCTGAAAACACTTCCAAAAACACAAAATACCCCAACCCTGTGACGGGCTGGGGTACATTGTGCTTACTGGATAGTATTCCTTAGTGGAAGGTGCTATTCGTATACATGCTTCTGATGCTTCTTTGCATCTGCCTTATTCTTTTTCTTCAATGGATGCTTTGGGTTTTTATCCATTATAATCGCTTCCTTCCGTTCGTTCTGACTACGTTATACACCTGCAATTAGCACTTGTCAAGCAAGAGTGCTATTTTTAATTAATTATTTATATTTAGTGTGAAGTCTCAATCATTTTGATGTCAAGGCATCGATTTGTATGCACAATTATTGACGGTTTGCTAAATTTAATTATTATCTCTTCATCACACTCTTTTTAAACACAGTCATCGCAATTCAAAAAAATACATCATTACATAGCTGCCAAATATACAAAATATGCCGCATAGCAAAGCAGCATCACCACTCCACATGGCTTTCTAAGCTCTTTATGTCTTATCGTTCCGACCCACAGGAGCACACCGCACAGGATTGCCACAACTGTATCAATCACAAACCTGCTCTCAAACGGTACCGGACAAATGAGAGCTACTGTTCCGACTACAAAGAGTATATTGAAAATATTGCTGCCGACTATATTTCCAATCGCTATACCGGCATTTCCCTTGCGTGCTGCTGAAACAGATGTAACAAGCTCCGGGAGAGATGTGCCGAATGCAACGATTGTCAGTCCAATAAAGCGCTCACTCATGCCGCAGGCTCTTGCTATGGTCGTGGCACCGTTTACGACAAACTGGCTTCCAATTACGACGCACACACCGCCCAGCACAATAAAGAGCAGACATTTCCATACCGGATATAGCTTTACCGACTGCTCATCACCGCTGTCATTGCCCTTTTTTGCCAGAATATACAAATAAAGCAGATATGCAATAAATAAAATCCACAGTATAACACCCTCAATGAATGTGATTTCATTGCCTGTCATTCCCATCACGAGAATCACTGCTGTGATAAGAAGCATGTACGGTATCTCGTATTTGAAGGTGGTTTTTTGTATGGCTACATTTGTGATGAGTGCCGTCACTCCCAGGATTATAAGGATATTTAGTATATTGCTGCCGACAATATTGCCGACTGTAATCCCCGCATTACCCTTTATTCCTGCAGTGATGCTGACTGCCGCCTCCGGCAGCGACGTACCCATCGCCACAATCGTCAGTCCAATCACAAGCTGCGGAATACCAAATTTCCCGGCGAGCGCCGCCGCTCCATCCACAAACACATCTGCGCCCTTCACCAGTGCTACAAAGCCTGCTATAAGCAGTAAAATTGCTACAAAAATCATAATTTTCCTCCTTCTGCTGTCCTTTTTAAGGATACATGATTAATTGATATATACATCTATGTCTTATCAGCAGAAGGCTTTTATATACAAAAAAGGCGACACTTCTGCTGTATAAAACAACAAAAGTCTCGCCATTTAATCACTCTCCGGATTGCTGTCATATATGTATGATATGTATGAGCAATCGTACTGACGGATAAGTAAGCACTTTCGTGCCGGCTACTCCCTTTCACTTATATACTATGATATGTCAACGCAGGGTATTCGTCAAGAGAAAGTTTTTCTTGCCTTTATCATGCTAACGTGGTAGCATGGTTACTAAATAAACTATTAAAGAGGTACTACAAATGAAAACATCAGAAATTATTGTATTTATCGTCTATCTGCTGTGCATGCTGGGTATCGGTATCTTCTTCTTCGTGAAAAACAGAAACGGCGGAGAAAAGACCTACTTCCTCGGCGGACGTGAGATGGGGCCATGGGTTGCGGCGCTGTCAGCCGGAGCCTCAGACATGAGTGCATGGGTACTCATGGGACTTCCTACTTCTATCTATGCACTGGGCTTAGGTCAGGTATGGATCCCTGTAGGACTTGCAATCGGCTACACTATAAGCTGGCTGCTTGAAGCACCGAGACTGAGAAAATTCTCGATTGTAGCAAACGACTCAATCACCATTCCGCAGTATCTGACCAACAGATTCCTGTCCAAATCACTTGCACTGCAGGTGATATGTGCAATTGTGTTTTTGGTTGCATACACTATTTATGCGGCATCGAGCGTAAAGGCATGTGGTACTCTTTTCCACACTGTAATAGGAATGGATCCACAGATTGCCATGTATCTTGCAGCAGTTGTCATCGTAGGCTATACCTTCCTCGGCGGCTTCTCGGCTGTATGCTGGACCGATTTTTTCCAGGGCATGCTCGTGCTTGGTTCTATGTTTATAGCACCGATTTTTGCAGCATTTATGCTTGATACATCATCTATGTCAGCACTCCCGGGCGGTTACTTAAATCCATTCTCAAGCTGGCAGGATATCGTGTCAGGACTGGCATGGGGACTTGGTTACTTTGGTATGCCACATATCATTATCAGATTCATGTCCATCAAATCACAGAAGGATTTGAAAAAATCAGCAAAAATCGGAATCACATGGACTCTGCTTATTGTATTTTTTGCAACCTTAATCGGAGTAATCGGAAGACTTTTCCTTGGCTTTGACGAATCAATCAATAAAAACTCTCTTGTTTTCATCCAGATTGTAAGAAAGATTTTCCCAGGTGTTATCTCAGGTATACTGCTCTCAGCAGTGCTTGCCGCTTCCATGAGTACCGCAGACAGCCAGCTGCTTGCTGCTTCATCAGCATTCTCGAGTGATGTGTACAAGCCTGTCATCAGAAAAGGTAAGGCAAGTGACAAAGAGATGATGTGGACCGGCCGTATTGTCGTTCTTGGAATCGCTGTTGCAGCACTCATCATCGCTTCAAACCCTAATGCCGGCTCTATCATGGCACTTGTTTCCAATGCATGGGGTATCTTTGGAGCTGCCTTTGGACCTGCAATCATGCTCAGCCTCTTCTGGAAGCGCTTTAACTTCAAAGGTGCTGTTGCAGGAATCATAACAGGTGCTGCCGTTGATATATTGTGGTATGCATTCCTCACATCAACCGGAATCTACGAGCTGCTGCCGGGATTTGTTTTCGGACTTATCGCAGCCGTAGTTGTGACACTTTGCACAAATGAACCTTCAAAAGAGGTTTATGAGCTCTTCGATAAGGCTCAAAAATTTGATGAGTAATTAAAATAATTAATCAATCATTTAAGAACATAAGTAAAACCGTCATACCCTGCCATTTACGGCCCGGTACGACGGTTTTATTTTTTTCTTATGCTTTATGTTGTGCTTTTAGAATGGTCTGTCTCAAATACAATTCCTTTAACTTCTACAGATGAAGCACTCGCTCTTTAATCTCCTGGGTTCTTCCCTGATTCCAGAACTGTGTGCCGATATAGCCGCATGTACGGCGGGCTACACTCATCTTGTTCTGGTCACGGTTGCCACAATGTGGGCACTCCCAGATAAGCTTGCCTGAGCCCTCTTCCTCTACGATTTTGATTTCTCCGTCGTAGCCGCATACCTGGCAATAGTCGCTCTTTGTATTCAGCTCTGCGTACATGATATTGTCGTAAATGTACTGCATTACTGAAAGCACTGCAGGGATATTGTCCTGCATGTTTGGTACCTCCACGTAGCTGATAGCGCCACCCGGAGACAGCTTCTGGAACTGGGACTCAAACTTTAGCTTGTCAAATGCATTAATCTGCTCTGTTACATGCACATGGTAGCTGTTTGTAATATAGTTCTTGTCCGTAACACCCTCGATGATACCAAAGCGCTTCTGTAAGCACTTTGCGAACTTATAGGTGGTAGACTCAAGCGGTGTGCCATATATACTGAAATCGATGTTTGACTCCTTTTTCCACTGCTCACATGCATCGTTTAAGCGCTGCATTACCTTAAGTGCAAACGGTGTGCCTTCCTTTGGCTCTGTGTGTGATACTCCCTTCATATAGCGTACACACTCACAAAGTCCTGCATAGCCGAGTGAGATTGTTGAGTATCCGTTAAATAATAATGGGTCTATAACCTCTCCCTTTTTCAGACGTGCAAGTGCTCCGTTCTGCCAGAGAATCGGTGCTACATCGGATTTGGTACCAAGGAGCCTCTTATGTCTGCACATAAGTGCTCTGTGACACAGCTCAAGTCTCTCATCAAGTATCTTCCAGAATTTTTCCTCATCCTTTTCTGATGAGCATGCCACATCAACGAGATTTAAGGTGACAACACCCTGGTTGAAACGTCCATAGTATTTACGCTTGTTTGGATCAAAGTTCTTGGCATGTGCCACATTTCCCGCTGTCTGTGAGCATCTGTCCACTGTGAGGAATGAACGGCAGCCCATGCATGTATACACATCTCCGTCCTTAAGCTCCTTCATGACCTTCTCTGAAATATAATCAGGCACCATTCTCTTTGCAGAGCACTGTGCCGCAAGCACTGTGAGATTCCAGTACTTTGAATCCTCTGTGATATTATCATCCTCAAGCACATATATGAGCTTAGGGAATGCCGGTGTGATATATACACCCTTTTCGTTCTTTACGCCCTTTATTCTCTGGTGCAGCATCTCCTCAATGATTGCGGCAAGATCTGCCTTTGTCTGCGGATCGGATACCTCATTCAGGTACATGAATACTGTGATAAACGGTGCCTGTCCGTTTGTAGTCATGAGTGTTATGACCTGATACTGAATCATCTGCACACCGCGGTTGATTTCTTCCTTGACACGAAGCTCTGCTACCTCGTTGATTTTTTCTTCATCCAAATCAAGTCCTACGCTCTCGAACTCCTTTAGCACCTGCTTTCTGAACTTCTCACGACTGACCTGTACAAATGGTGCCAGATGTGCAAGCGAGATACTCTGTCCACCATACTGTGAGCTGGCAATCTGTGCGATAGCCTGTGTAGCGATGTTGCAGGCTGTTGAAAAGCTCTTTGGTGTGTCAATCATAGTCTCACTGATTACTGTGCCGTTCTGAAGCATGTCCTCAAGGTTTACAAGACAGCAGTTGTGCATATGCTGTGCAAAATAATCTGCATCGTGGAAATGGATAAGCCCCTTCTCATGAGCCTCCACTATATCCTCAGGAAGCAGGAAACGGCGTGTAATATCCTTGCTCACCTCACCTGCCATGTAGTCACGCTGCACGCTGTTTACAGTAGGATTCTTGTTGGAGTTTTCCTGCTTTACCTCCTCGTTATTGCACTCAAGAAGGCTAAGAATCTGCTGGTCCGTAGAGTTTGACTTACGGACGATGGCTCTCTTATATCTGTAAGTAATGTAGTTTCTGGCTACGGTAAAGGCACGCTTGTTCATGAGCTGGTTCTCCACCATATCCTGTATCTCCTCAACGCTTGGAGAGCGCTTCATGTTCTCACATGCAGTCTCCACGTTGCTTGCAATTTCCTCAATCTGATCAGCAGTAAGCTTCTCATAGTCTAGCACTGAATTGTTTGCCTTTCTAATGGCAGCTACAATTTTGGCTGCATCAAATATGTCCTCACTGCCGCTTCGCTTGATGATTTTCATGTGAATTTCTCCTCTCTGTATACTATATTTCATATAATGTAGCGTACTATATATAGTATTGTCATCCAATACACATACTATATATATGCATTTTATCATGTGTAATGGCACAAAATATGCAGCTATAAATGAGATGTAATCATTAATTCATGTCACTGCCCTGCAATATAAAGCGGGCTTTTCACCAAACAATTACAATATAGCTACATATAAAATGCCATATTATTTATTACCAATCTGTGCATCTGTCTTTTGATGACAATCTAAATTATACAAGATATTGTTGCTATGTCAATACGCTCAACAATATTTTGTAGCATTTTGACTTATTGCACAAAAAAAACCACAATATTTATGCTACTTTTTCAACTCTGTAATTATTTTGTTACTTGTTAAGCTTTTCCATATTGTCAATCACTCTGTCCAAAAAGCCAAGCATCATGTTAAACTCCTCCTTAGAAAAGCCTTCGTGCATGGCTTCCTCTATTACCATTATATTTTCCCTTACCCTGTTTTCGTGGTCCAGTGCTTTTTGCGTCAGCTCAATCCTCTTAAGCCTTGCATCATTTTCCATAGGTGTGCGCACGATATAGCCGTTTTTTTCAAGACTTTTAAGCATATTTGTCACTGTGGCTCCTGACAGATGAAACTTTGCCTCGATATCCTTTTGAAATATATTTTGGTCCTGATTATCCATTATATATCTAATCATCATACCCTGGCTTCGCGGTATACATTCTGTTTTACTGCACCTTTTTCTGTCAAAATATTTGTCTATACTCCTGCTGATGCGGTTTATCTTGTGTCCTAAGTATTTATCCGGTGTAAACTCCTTCATATCTGAAATCCTTTCATAGATTTTTCTTGACAATAAAAAAAGTATATCTATAATATAGTTAGCACACTAACTAATTAAATGCAAGTATTTTTTTAGTTAACCACATTACCATAAATGTGGGAAGTTTGTTTTAATCAAATATAAAATATAAGAAGAAAGGACAAAACATATGTTAAAAACACTAGGTGCCCAAATAAAGGAATACAAATGGGCTTCGATTGCGACACCTGTTTTCATGCTGCTTGAGGTGGCTGTTGATACCATAATCCCTCTTCTAATGGCATCAATAATCGACAACGGTGTCAATATGGGCGACACAAGGCATATCTATATCATGGGTGTGTGTATGATTGTCGCAGCACTGTTTGGTCTTTTGACAGGATGTCTCGGTGCAAAATATGGTGCAAAGGCCGCCATGGGCTTCGGAAAGAATCTGCGTGCTGCAATGTTTCGCAACATCCAGACCTTTTCCTTTGCAAATATCGACAGATTCTCATCCGCGAGTCTTGTCACACGTATGACAACCGATGTGACCAACATCCAGAATGCTTACATGATGCTGCTTCGCATGGCTATGAGAGCCCCTGCATCCATAATATGTGCGATGGCTATGTCATTTTTCATCAGCCCTCGCCTTGCGACAATATACTTAATCGCTGTCATTGTGCTTGGAGCTTTACTGCTTTTCATCAGTAAGGCGGCCATGAAATACTTCGACAGAGCCTTCAAGCGCTATGATGACCTGAATGAAAGCGTACAGGAAAACGTATCCGCTATCCGCGTTGTAAAGGCATACGTCCGTGAGGATTATGAGAAAAAGCGCTTTTCAAAGGCAGCACAAAATATCTACGATGTATTTGTGAAGGCAGAAAGCCTTGTGGTATACAACTCTCCGCTCATGCAGTTTACAGTGTATGCCTGCATCCTGTTAATAAGCTGGCTCGGAGCTCATATGGTGGTAAGCAACACTCTCACTACAGGTGATCTGATGGCTCTTCTCACCTATTGCATGAATATTCTGATGAACCTCATGATGCTCTCGATGGTGTTTGTAATGATTTCACTCTCACTCGCATCCGCAAGACGAATCAGCGAGGTATTAAATGAGCAGAGCACACTGCACAATCCAAAGGAGCCGCTTTACGATGTGCCTGACGGAAGCATAAGCTTTAAGCATGTAACCTTCAGATATTCAGACACTGCTGAAACTCCGGTTCTGTCAGATATAAATCTAGACATAAAATCCGGTGAGACCATCGGCATCATAGGAGGAACCGGAAGCTCGAAATCTTCCCTTGTAAACCTGATAAGCCGTCTCTACGACACAGACACCGGCTCTGTAATCGTCGGAGGCCACGATGTGCGTGAGTACGACATGGACACTCTCAGAAACAAGGTAGCTGTCGTGCTCCAGCAGAACGTGCTTTTCTCGGGCACCATACTCGAAAATCTGCGCTGGGGTGACAAAAACGCTACCACAGATGAATGTATTGAGGCCTGCAAAATGGCATGCGCCGATGACTTTATCGATTCCTTCCCTGACAAGTACAACACCTACATAGAGCAGGGCGGAACCAACGTATCCGGTGGCCAGAAGCAGCGTCTGTGTATCGCAAGGGCTCTGCTTAAAAAGCCAAGGATACTCATACTCGATGACAGCACATCGGCTGTAGATACAGCAACAGATTCAAAAATCCGTGCTGCCCTCGCAAAAACAATACCGGGAACCACTAAGCTCATCATCGCACAGCGTATCTCATCAGTCATGGATGCTGACCGTATCATCGTGATGGATGACGGAAAAGTGGACGGCTTTGACACCCACGAAAATCTGCTTAAAAATAATGAAATCTACCGCGATGTTTACGATTCCCAGACAAACGGCGGAGGAGACTTTGATGAAGGAGGTGCTGCCTGATGCCAGGACCAAGAGGACCACGAGGTCCAAAACCCAAAATTAAAAATCCCGGTAAGCTTTTTGCGCGCCTCATGGGATTTATTTTCAAGAAATATTTACCTGCCTGCATAATTGTTGTGATATGTATCTTTGTCAGTGTACTTGCAAATGTGCAGGGAACCATGTTTACCAAAAATTTGATTGATGACTATATAGTACCACTGCTTAAGACAGGAAATCCAGACTACGGACCACTCCTTGCAGCAATGGGAAGGGTCACCGTATTCTACGGCATCGGCGTCATCAGTACGTTTGCATACAGCAAAATAATGATCTACGTATCACAGGGCACCATTAAGAACCTGCGTGTTGAGCTCTTTTCCCATATGCAGGATCTGCCAATCCGATACTTTGACTCACATGCGCACGGCGATATCATGTCAATTTATACAAACGATATCGATACACTCCGCCAGCTCATCAGCCAGAGTCTTCCGCAGATACTTAACAGTGTTATCACTGTTGTGAGCGTTTTTGTTTCAATGGTCATATTAAATATTCCGCTCACCGTACTAACTATCGTGATGGTAATCGTAACAACAGTCGTGACAAAGAAATTTGCAGGCTTCTCCAGCCGCTATTTCCTTTCGCAGCAGCGCGACCTCGGCAAGGTTAACGGCTTCATCGAGGAAATGCTCAACGGTCAGAAGGTGGTCAAGGTATTTACCCACGAACAGGAAAATATTGAAGCCTTCGACAAAATAAACGATGAGCTCTTTGAAAGCGCCTACAATGCCAACATGTACTCCAACATGCTCGGTCCTGTAAACGCACAGATTGGAAATCTAAGCTACGTGCTCTGCGCTCTTGCCGGCGGTGTTATGGCTCTTTCAGGCTTTGGCGGTCTGACCCTTGGTAAGCTTGCGAGCTTTCTGACCTTTAACAAGAGCTTTAACATGCCTATCTCGCAGGTCAGCCAGCAGTTCAACAGTATCATCATGGCACTTGCCGGATGCGACCGTATCTTCTCTCTGCTCGACGAAACGCCTGAGACTGACGAAGGCTATGTCTCACTGGTAAATGCTAAGGAAGAAAACGGAAAACTCACTGAAACACCTGAGCACACCGGCTTATGGGCATGGAAGCATACTCATCAGGCTGACGGCTCTGTGGACTACAAAAAACTCGAGGGCGATGTGGTATTTGACGATGTAGATTTCGGATATGTGCCTGAGAAAATTGTACTGCACGATGTGGATCTTTTTGCAACACCCGGTCAGAAGATTGCCTTTGTTGGCACCACCGGAGCTGGAAAGACTACCATCACTAACCTTATCAACCGCTTCTACGATATAGCAGACGGCAAGATAAGATATGACGGCATCAATATAAACAAGATTAAAAAGGCTGATCTGCGCCACTCTCTTGGCATTGTTTTGCAGGATACCCACCTTTTCACAGCTACTGTCATGGAAAACATCCGCTACGGCAAGCTTGATGCCACAGATGATGAAGTATACGCAGCTGCCCGCCTGGCAAACGCCGATACATTTATCCGCCAGCTTCCTGACGGCTACAATACTGTACTGACAGGTGACGGTGCAAACCTAAGCCAGGGCCAGCGCCAGCTTCTAGCCATTGCGCGTGCCGCTATCGCCGATCCGCCTGTGCTCATCCTCGATGAGGCTACAAGCTCAATTGATACACGTACCGAGCGTATTGTTCAGGACGGCATGGATAAGCTCATGCATGGCCGTACTACATTTGTTATCGCACACAGGCTTTCTACTGTCAGAAACAGCGACTGCATTATGGTTTTGGAGCAGGGACGCATTATTGAAAGGGGAAGTCATGATGAGCTGATTTCAAAGAAGGGAAAGTATTATCAGCTTTATACAGGAAAGACTGCTTAATTCACTAGACTAACTACGAAAACCGATAGACCGGGAATACGGCAGAGGGCACACCCTCATGTGCGCTAACATGAGGGTGTGCCCTTAATGCCTACCTGGATCATCTTCATTGCTTCTATTGCTGTCTTATGACTTTCAGGTGTTACGCAGGCGCAGGCATTTTCTATTACGAACACCTCTGCGTCTTTACAGAATGTCTTTGCAATCGCTACGTTGCTTATTACGCATATTCCTGTGCAGAATCCGCAGAAATAAATCTCTGTATCGCTGTTGTCATATTCCGCAAGAAGTCTACCAAGCTCTTTGCTGCCAAAAGTCGGCTTGTCAATATAAGTAATATCGTCACAATTAACTCCACGCTCCTTCATTGCATCTTTAAGACGAGCGTCTACTTCCCATCCGTTTGTCCCTTTAATACAGTGCGTTACCGGAAGTTTCTTTCCTTCCTGAGTATTCAGATAGTTTTCATCATGCGTATCCCTTGTGAATATCACATCATCATATTTTCCTGACCTGATTTCCTCTGCAATAACATTTGTTGCCACGTCACACTCTTTGTTTCCAAGAGCTCCTGTAATAAAATCATTCTGTGCGTCCACTACTACTAAAATTTTCTTTGCCATAATTATTTTCTCCTTTATGATAGGAGCTTTCCTTTCCATCTTTGAAAGCCTTCCAAAAGTCCTGCAACTGGTCGGTATTGGAAAATATTTTATTTCTGAACCACTCCTGTATATGCAGCTTAAATACCTCTTTAATCTCCTTGTTCGGAATTACAAGGCTATATTTTTTGTCCTCACTTTCGAAATACCAACATCCTTCTCCTGCATAAATGCAATTTATTCCGGCAATTGTATTTATGCAGCCTGTGAATAATCCATAAAAAATTTTACTTGCGATATGCTCTGCTATAACCAATCCTGTTCTATTTTCTTCTGTAATTGTATAAACATATCATAATACTTTTCTTTGGTTTGACGTATAATATCCATTGCAATTGCCTGATTATATGCGTGTGCAACATTATTTCTCGAAACCAATGCATCCAGCCATAATTCTTCATCACTAATCATTCCTGCCTTGTAAGCTGTTTTTAAAATTGTTCTTGGCGATCCTGTTGCACCCTCCGCATAACCAAAATTCTCTAATAATTCTTTCATCGCCTTCCATGATTGTTCAAAACAAATTTCATATAAGCCAACCATGCCAGCAATTTCCACATTTCCATATGGTTCTTTATAAGAAAAAATATCGTTTAAATTGACTAATGCTGCCTTAAAATTCTCAAATTTTTTCATATAGCACTACCCCCTCTCTTTTTATTGATTCCAACAATTCTTTTCTTACAGGCTTATCCAAATCCACTATATCAAATTCCAACAACGTTGAAGTTGTTTCGTCTACATCCAAAATAAAATGACTACTGCTACCACCGCAAAAAGCCAGATCTATATCACTTCGCTCTTTATAATCACCTCGCGCTCTTGAACCAAAAAGAATTACTTTTTCAACACAATTCTTCTTCGCCAGCTGGATAATTTCCTGTAATACTTTACATTTTATTCCTGTTTTTTCAAAGGTACTATTTACATCCATAAATGCTCCTATATTACTTCATTTATTCTTCCTCTTTAATCACCTTTAGGAAACGCTTGACCTCCGCCCATGCACGCTTGGACTCAGGGAAATTGAGATATCCCATCTGGAACACATGAAACATCCCCTCATACACTGACAGTCGCACCTTAACGCCCTGGATTCTTGCCTTTGCAGCGGCCTCTACCGAGTCAGATAAGAGCATCTCTATCGAGCCTACCTGTATGAGCATTGGTGGAAAGCCTCTGAAATTACCAAACAGCGGCGATATGTATGGATCCATTTTATCGTGGTCACCGGGATAGTCATTCACGTAGATCAGACTGTCCCTTGTGTTCCCAAACAGTGGGTCCTTTTCGTAGTTTGTCTCATATGACTCTCCGCCTGCTGTGAGGTCTGTCCATGGTGACATGGCTACTATTCCTGCCGGAAGCGGCATGACGTGGTCTCGAAGATACATGGTGAGGCACATTGCAAGTCCTCCTCCCGCTGAGTCTCCTGCCAGCACAATCTGCGAGCCAAACCAGCCCTGTGACAAGAGCCATTTATAGCAGGCTATGGCATCCTCAAGTGCTGCCGGATACGGGTGCTCCGGCGCCACGCGATAGTCAGGCGTGAGCACTGAGCAGCCTTCACTTACCTCATTATAAAGGCCTGCAAATACATAGTATGCATTGCGCACTGCCCCCATATATCCACCACCATGCAGCTGCAGTATCACACGCTCTGTATTTGGGTTTTCCTTTGAAGATAAAAGCTTCATAGTGAAACCGCCCATATCTATATCCTCTGTTACAAAGCAGTCCGGAACAAGCCATGCAGGTTCCTTCATGCGCTTCCTGAGCTCTCCGGATTTTATTTTTTTGCCGATTGCAAGGTCATTTGTGATATGTCCCATCAGATTAGCAAGTATTTTTCCCTGTATACTGACTTCTTCGTCTGCCACAGTTGCATTGCTATGGGCTTTTTCCACATGCTCACTTTTCATGGCAGATAATGAGTTCTTAAATGTCTTTTCAAGCTTATTACCCAAAGCTCCTATTATTCCAGTTTCATTATCACCATTACTATCGCCGTTTTCAATTTCCGGATGGTAGCTTCCCATCTCCTCATCCTCAAACATATGCGAATTTCCTATTCCATGAAAGCCTATCATATATGAAATCTCCGTTTCAGCTCTGTTCTGGCTCTTTTGTCACCGATAATCAGTGTTCCGAGGAACAAAAACAAAGATGCTCCCATCGCTCCCATTGCCAGATATGGGAACCATATGACCTTGACTGCCACAAGTATCATCGCAATCACGCTCATCAGCACAAGAAAAAGCTGCATCATCATGTAGCTCTGCCAGTTTCTTATGTTTACTATCATGAGTATAATTGTTGCAAGAACCATCGCCAGTATGGCGCTTGGGAAAACAAATGTAAGTGCCCAGCCACTGGCTCCTGTGAGCAGGTCTATGCCCTCGAGAAACAACACCGTGAACACAAATGTGCTTACAATTTTAAAAATATATCCGTTTCTTCCGACTATTGCCAGACGCAGCGTCACATTCGCATAGATTACAACAAGAAGCACTATAAAGCTCCAGTTTATCTCATGGTCTGTCATGTAATCAACAGTTGTCAGCACAATCTGTCCTACTATAGACAGAAACAATATGATATTTTCCAGTAATCTGTATTTTCTTGATGCGCCCTTGACGTCAGGATATCTCGTACCGTTGTCATGGCTTGCTGTACTATCTGCCCTCTTTGCTGCACTATCTGTATCGTTTACGCACTTATCCGGCACATCATTATGCTGTTCAAAAACCCCTTCAGTGCCCTGATGATTGTCCGATGACAGTTCAACCGGTGCCACAACCTGCTGGCAGAGCGGGCATTTATCTGTATTGTCTGCAATATACACACCGCATTTCATGCATTTAGTCATAATACTCTCCATTTGTCTCAATTGTCACTTCCACTCCGTCATTTACAAGCTTCTTAAAAAAGCTTCTCTGAATCATCGTATCGGCCAGAATAGATGAGAAAGTAAACACCAGCGTGTCCTTGTAGGAGCATATGGTGCCCTTCATAGGCTGTCCCTTGGACATTGGTATAAAGGAATAAAAGCCTGTTATATACGGCTCGTATTCCGGCTCTACTTTTATATTTCCAATATTTGTGATAGTAGTGGTGTTTGCCAGTGCCGACTGCGTATAGACCGCCTTCATTGCCAGATTTTTTATAAAAAGAGGCACTGGTCTCATCAGGATATTTTTCTGATTTGACACACTGTATGAGAAAAGATCCTCCAGATGCTCCTTCGAAATCTGTGAATTGATGGAATCCGTCACTATTTTAAGCACCTCCTCAAATGTGTAGGAGCTGTTTTGCGGTCTGAACTCAGCAGATATCATGACAAAAAAGTTCTTTGTGGTCACGGAGTCAAAATAAGGACGAAGATTCACAGGAACTGCAACCCTGACAGGCATATCGTTTGGCATGCCGTGAAAACACTCCTGATACACACTCCACACAAAGCATGCTACCAGATAATCATTTATGGAAACTCCATAGCGGTGGCAGACCTGCTTCAGCTGTGATACAGGCATCATACCATGTATCAGCCCAAACTCTCCATCAGGTACCTTTTCCAGCTTTAAAAGATACGCCTTCTGCCTGTTAAAGCCACTTGGCTTACTTGATTTGTAGTTCTTAACAAAGCTGTCCTCTCTATTTAAGGATGTGCCCTGCGTCAATGAATTGCCCTTTAGCTTTGCAATCTCCGGATGTGTGAGTCGCAGATACTGGTAGGTGAGCTCCCTAAGGAAATTGATGCCGCCCATGCCATCTGTCAACACATGAAATACCTCAAGATTTATTCTGTTCTTATAGTATGTCACCCTGAAAAGATAGCTGTGATTCTTGTTCGGTCTTATAAATCTGCACGGAAATGTATTTTCCTCATGCACCTTTGGTGCCTTTTTGCCATTTTCCTCAAAATAGTTCCAGAATACTCCCATCCTGAGTCTCACATTAAACAGACCAAACTTCGGAAGCACTATATCCAGTGCCTCCTGCAGCTTTTCACTGTCAATCTCATCAGTTAAGGTGACTGAGATCCGATATACATTTGTCATGCTCTCCCCCGCTATACTAGGGAACAGATTTGCTGTGTTGTCCAGCTTGTCCCAGCGGATTGAACGCGTTTTCGACATTTTAAATTCCTCGCTTAATATAATGATATAGCGAAGCAGCACCCTAATCGAGCCTGCCGTACACCTCCATCGGCACATATGCCTTTATCTGTATCCCATCAGCCACATATTCCTCCGACACAAGCTCGCCCTGTTTTCTGATGAGCTGTATCACGCCAGCCTTATCATATGGGATAATTCTCTCAATATATACCTTGTTCTCTCTTAATATCTCCTCTAAAAGAGATTTTACCTCATCTAATCCCAGATCCTTTGCCGCTGAAATGTTAAGAGTATAATCTGCCCTGAAATCATGCAGCGGTTCGTTGTCTGTGCGGGCATCCTGCTTATTAAAAAGTGTGACAATTTTCTTGTCTTTTACACCAAGATCATCCAATGTCTGGTAGGTTATGAACATCTGCTTTTCCCGCTGCATATTTGATGCGTCCACCACATGGAAAATGATGTCAGCATACTTTGCCTCCTCAAGGGTGCTCTTGAAGGCCTCTATCAGATGATGCGGCAGCTTTCTGATAAACCCGACCGTATCAGTTAAAAGCACCTGCTGCTTGCCATCAAGCGCAAGAATACGCGTTGTAGGATCAAGCGTTGCAAAGAGCTTATCCTCCTCAAGCACATCTGCCTCTGTCAGGTGATTTAACAGCGTGGACTTACCTGCGTTAGTATATCCTACTATCGCAACAACCGGTACTTTATTTTTTTCACGCTTTGCCCTTGTGATATCTCTGTGCTTCTGCACCTCTTTCAGCTCTCTTCGAAGCTGTGCTATCCTGTCATTTATAAGACGGCGGTCCACCTCAAGCTTTTTCTCTCCGGGACCTCTTGTTCCTATTCCACCGCCAAGCCTTGACATGGACTTTCCCAGTCCCGACAAACGGCTTAATCTGTACTTAAGCTGAGCAAGCTCAACCTGTATCTTACCCTCACTTGTTGTGGCCCTTGATGCAAAAATATCAAGAATAACAAGTGTCCTGTCCATAACCTTTGTGTCAAGGTACGTCTCCAGATTCTTCTGCTGTGCCGGACTCAGCTCATCATCGCACACAATGCCTGTTGCCCCTGTACTCTCCACAAGCTCAGCAATCTCCGCCACCTTGCCGGTGCCGACATACGTGCCCGGATGAATTTTTTCTCTTCTTTGGATAAGTGTGCCTACAACTGTCGCACCTGCTGTCTTTACCAGCTCCGCAAGCTCTGAAAGCGAATCATCCGCATCATCACCGTCCTGCTCGCTCACTCCGACAAGCACCACACTCTCATCAATATCCTCTATCTTAATAGTATCTGCCATAATCTATCTGGTCTCCAAAAACTGATATTCTCTTGCTGCATCCTCGTCATTGGGATAATCCTTCATGTATTCCTCCATTTTGCTCTTTGCTGTGGCAAAATCTCCGGAATACTCATATGCTATAATCATAGCCTTTGTTATCTGCTGCTTGTTCGGCACACTTTCAAGTTCAAGTGCGTTCTGAAAATAAGTAATCGCAGTGTCATAGTTACCATTGTCCATCTGCGCCTGTCCCATATTCATCAGATCATACGAATCCGCCTCACCGCTGTCTAGGTATTTCTTAAAATACTTCTGCGAGCTGTCATTATCGCCCTTCTTCTGATATACCTCACCCATATAGTAGTTTGCCTTGACAAGCTTCTCATCGATGGCTTTTTGCAGACTCTTTATTGCTGAATCATAATCACCAAGCATGGTGTATATACGGCCTCTCTGCATGTAGTCGTCAGCAGTTTTTGCCTTAAGCTTTAAGGCATTATCCAGGTATTCCTTTCCCTGGTCATTCATGCCATACTTTGACATGGTCTCATAAACGCCAAGATAGAGCTCATAATTATCATCATTCTCACTGAGCGCCGTCTTAAAATCCTTCATACCCTTGTCTGAATCATTCTTGGCAAAATATATACAGCCCCTCAGATAGTATGCATCAGAATCCTTATTATAGTCGATAATAGCCGTATATGTATCAATCGCGCCATCCACGTCACCGCTTAAATACTGTGCCTTGGCCTTGTAATAGCATATGTCAAGCTCCTCTGCGCCTACCGAGCCAACCGACTGATCCAGTGCCTTCTGAAAAGCATCGACCGCATCATCATAGCTGCCGTTTTCTATACAATTGATGCCATACTGTCTGTACGCATCCCTATCCTTTGCCTTGTCGCTTGAGCCACAGCCGGAAAGCATGCCCGCCGTGAGTGCCACGGTAAGCGTAAGTGCCATAAATTTATTCTTTATCATAATAGTTCTCCATGTGTATATTCTTCCCCTTATTATATATGTATTTGACAAACTTGTAAATCCCGCCCTTACATTTCTGCTAGGGGACTGCAGTTCACGGTGAGGCAGGATTATGAGATTGTAAGCTGCAATAGTACGGTTTGTGGGCGTGGTGGGGATACACAGCCTCGGGAGTGCTACGCTGCGCTGCCAAGATACTGTAGGAATTATGCCTTGCAGGCTTTCTATGCTCGACGAAACCGTCGAAACTCGCCTTCCATGGCTCGATTTCTCCTTGCCCCGGCGTCCATGCCGGGCCATTTCTGTGTTGCATGGGCATAATTCAACAGTATCTAGACAGCTTCGCTATTCGCTCTCCCGAGACTGTGTATCCCCCACCACGCCCACAAACCTCACTTTCCCATGAAAAATATAAGTATCGGTAAGTAGTGCAACACATCATCTCACATCTCTTCACAACATAGTAAGACGTAAGCACCGGTCATCGGTGCGCACACGTCACCCCAATCTCATCACAACGCAGCAAGACGTAAGCACCGGCCACCGGTGCGCACACGTCACCCCACACATTTTGCCACAGCGTAAGGGACGTAAGCGCAGGGGACGGCGTGCACACGTACTCTTGCGAGAGCGCATAGCGAAGCTGCCTAGTGTCTGTAGGATTATGCTTAGAACCACAGAAATGCACCGCCATGGACGGCGGGGCAAGGCGTTATGCGCCACGGACGGCGCATAAAAGCCGGTTTCGTCAGCCTGCGAAACACTCCGGGCATAATCCGTACAGACACTTGGCAGCGTAGTGTAGCGAACGCAAGAGTATGTGTGTACGCCGTCCCCTGCGCTTACGTCCCGACCTACAAAAAAAAGAACCCCCGCGGGATGCACCCGCAGGAGTTCTTAAGCCCAATTTGTATTTAAAGGAGGAAGAAAAATTCTAAGCCTCTAAATGCCAGATTTCATCATTGTACTGCTTGATTGTTCTGTCAGAAGAGAAGAAACCAGCCTTGCTGATGTTGACAAGCATCTTCTTAGCCCAAGCCTTCTTATCCTCATAATCAGCGTAAGCCTTCTCTTTTGTCTTGCAGTAATCCTCAAAGTCAGGGAATGTCATGAACCAGTCTTTGTTGAGGAGCTCGTTGTAAAGTCTCTCTAAGTTCTCCTTAGAACCAACCTTCATCATCTCATCACTTACAAGGAAGTCAACAGCCTTCTTTAAGTCTGCATCCTTGTCATAGTAATCCTTAGAGCAGTAGTCGCCTCTCTCATATCTGTCGATAACAGTCTGTGAATCCTCACCGAATACATAGATGTTCTCATCGCCGACAAGCTCAGCTATCTCTACGTTTGCTCCGTCACTTGTTCCAAGTGTAATAGCACCGTTAAGCATGAACTTCATGTTTCCTGTTCCTGATGCCTCCTTAGAAGCAAGGGAAATCTGCTCTGAAATATTTGCAGCCGGGAATAATTTCTCAGCTAATGTTACGTTGTAGTTCTCAACCATGAATACCTTAAGGTATGGACTTACCTCAGGATCATTGTTGATAATCTGCTGTAAGCAGAGGATTGCATGAATGATATCCTTTGCAATGATATATGCAGGAGCTGCCTTTGCACCGAAGAAGCATGTGATTGGTGTAGATGGCTTCTTGCCTGCCTTGATCTCAAAGTACTTACGGATGATGTAAAGCACGTTGAGCTGCTGTCTCTTGTACTCGTGAAGTCTCTTAACCTGGATATCAAAGATTGAATTGTCAGGTACATCGAGATTCTGAGTCTTCTTTAAGTAAGAAGCAAGCTCTGTCTTCTTTGCGTTCTTGATGTCAACAAGCTTTGTGAGAACAGCGTCATCATTGATGAAATTGCCAAGCTTCTCTAACTCGTTTGCATCCTTCTTCCAGCCGTCACCGATAAGCTCTGTGATGTATGCTGAAAGCTCCGGGTTACAAGACATTAACCAACGACGGAATGTGATACCGTTTGTCTTGTTGTTGAACTTCTCAGGATATAACTTGTAGAAATTATTGAGCTCTGTATTCTTTAAAATCTCTGTGTGGAGGTATGCAACACCGTTTACAGAATATCCGAAATGAATATCCATGTGTGCCATGTGTACAAGACCGTCCTTGATAATGTATGTGCTCTCGTCAGCTACCTTTGCGCGAACCTTGTTGTCAAGCTCACGGATGATCGGCATAAGCTGTGGAACAGCCTTCTCCAAGAAGCTGATTGGCCATTTCTCAAGAGCCTCTGCAAGGATTGTGTGGTTAGTGTATGCACAAACCTTTGATACAATCTCAATAGCCTCATCCATCAGGATGCCCTTCTCCTGAAGGAGACGGATAAGCTCTGGAATAACCATTGATGGATGTGTATCGTTAATCTGAACTGCTGCATAATCAGCAAGGTCATGTAAATTAGAGCCCTTTGCCTCTGCCTCTGCAAGGATAAGTCTTGCTGCGTTTGATACCATGAAATACTGCTGGTATACACGAAGGAGACGTCCTTTATCATCTGAATCATCAGGATATAAGAATAATGTAAGGTTCTTCTTGATATCATCCTTGTCGAAATCAATTGTGTCGCCTACGATTGACTCATCAACTGACTCGATGTCGAATAAGTGAAGCTTTGTTGTACGGTTGTTGTATCCAACTACGTCGATATCGTAAAGTCTTGACTGTACTGTGAATCCGCCAAAGCTTACAGGATATGTGATATCTGTCTTTGTAAGCCAGCTCTCCTTTGTAATCCATGGGTTTGGAGTCTCCTTCTGGAGATTGTTCTCAAATACCTGCTTGAATAATCCGTAGTGGTAGTTGAGACCTACACCGTCTCCGTTGAGCCCGAGTGTTGCGATTGAATCTATGAAGCATGCTGCAAGACGTCCAAGTCCGCCATTTCCAAGTGAAGGCTCAAGCTCGATTTCCTCGATTTCAGCAAGTGACTTTCCGTTCTTCTCAAGAGTCTCTTTAACTTCATCGTAGATACCTAAGTTGATAAGGTTGTTTGATAAAAGCTTTCCGATAAGGAACTCTGCTGAGATGTAGTAGAGCTTTTTCTTTCCTTTGTTTGAAACCTTTTTCTCTGCCTTGTCTTTTACAAGCTCAAGTAATGCGTAGTATACTTCCTCGTCTGTACTAACGCTGATTCCCTTCTGAAGCTTTGTTTCGATTTCCTGCATGATTGCCATTCTGATTTCCTCCCAAATCTGTTATCATGTGTACACGCCAATGTGTCAAATTAACTAATTTTCATTTAGCGTGCTTAACTTCTTTGTGTCATTTGATGAATCAAGTATAATCCATTACACTGCACAATTCTTGCAATATACAGTCGAAAACTTGCACAATCCTATCATTTTTCGGTATTTTTAGTGGCTTTTCAAGAAATAATATGCTAAAATATCATCATGAATATATTAGAATATGAAAATTATCACGAAGCCAAAACACATGTGGAGCTTACGTTCCCATACAATACCTACCTGTGCTCTATTCCTCTTGATTTTTCAGGAGTTCCGCTGCACTGGCATGATGACATGGAGCTTATCTATATAAAGAAGGGCTGCGGTCATATATCTGTGGATTTTAAGGAGTACCATGTCACAGCGCCAAGCCTTGTGCTGATTCTGCCGGGACAGCTTCACTCTATAGACCAATATATGGATGAATCGATGGAGTACGAAAATATCATATTTTCCCTGTCGATGCTGCTTCCCGGAAAGTACGATTACACCAAGGAGGATTTTCTTACCCCTCTCTTAGCCGGCAGATTCACAGTTCCGACGGTTTTTACACCGGTGTATCCATACTACGAGGATGTCGTGGCTCCAATAGATGCATGCGATGAGATTTGCAAGACGATGCCGCAGGGCTATCAGCTTTATATAAAAAGCAAGCTCTACGAATTCTTTTTTGTGCTTGATAACCGCTGCCGTAATCTGACAAAGCCACTAAAAAGCAGAAAGACGCTCGATAAGATGAAGGTTGTGCTCAAATATGTGGAAAATAATTATGCCGACAAAATCTCTATCGCTGATATCGCTGATGTAGCCGGGTTTTCCGAGTCTCATTTTATGAGGTATTTTAAAGAAACCATGGGCACATCGTTCGTTGACTATTTAAAGGACTACCGCCTGACCATGGCTGCGAGACTTTTGCAAAGCTCAGACAGCTCGGTGCTTTCTATTTCCGGTGAAGTGGGGTTTGAAAGCCTGTCATATTTTAACAGAGCCTTCAAAAAGCACTATGGCATGACACCTCTGCAGTACCGCAAGGGCAGTTGACACCACTCTAGACAGTTACAATACAATATTTCTTAAATAAACGTTGGAAAATAATCATGAAAAAAAATACATACATAAAAATGACTGCCCCATTCCGTGAAAATAACAGGGCAGCCCGAAAGCTTGAATTAATCAATAAAATATGCACTTATTTAGTTTTTATCACATACCCTGTATACGTGCTGTATCTGTGCTTTACAGCCGGTCATATGCTTGCACTCTCAATCATTGCTCCGCTTGTCGGCTTTATTGCAGTATCGGTTTTCAGATATATCGTAAACAGACCACGTCCATACGAAAAATTTGATATGCAGCCTGTCATTCCAAAGGATACCCACGGCAGGTCTTTTCCTAGCAGGCATGTTTTTTCTGCATTTATAATTGCATTTACCGTTTTAATATGCTCACCTGCTGCCTCGCCTTTATGGTTCACCGGCATTTTGCTTGCAGTCCTTGCAGCTATCATTGCCTGTGTCCGTGTGATATCAGGTGTGCACTTTATCAGCGATGTTGTCGGTGCTTTTGTTTTTGCAACCATTGAAGCATATATAGTGACTGTTTTCTTTTTATAAATAGCTGTTAGTTGTTTCCACCATCAACACTCTTTTTTATGGCATTTCCGGCATCATCTACGGCATCCTTTGCGCCGTCTATTACATCCTTGCCTGCATCACCTGCGCCGTCTATCACATCTTTTCCGGCATCACCTGCGCCGTCTATCACATCTTTTCCGGCATTGCCCGCTCCGTCTATCACATCTTTTCCGGCATCGCCTGCTCCGTCTATCACATCCTTGCCGGCATTTCCGGCGCCATCTATGATATCCTTGCCGGCATTCCCGGCATCGTCGGCGGCAGAGCCACCTCTTTGTGTATTTTCAACCATTGAAGTGTCTGCCACATTACTATTGTTTCCACAGGCTGCAAAAGCGCTTGCAGCAGCGAGTATCAGGCAAAGTGCCAATAAATATTTCATTTTCTTCATTGTATCAGTCTCCTTTTCGTTTTGGAGATAGTATGGGCAATTTTTCGTAATTTATACATCATTCGTAACTATTCTGAACCACTGAGAACAAAAAAGCTAATGCGTCATGCATGCATGTAAGCGGCAGTTTTTCTTGTTCTCAGCTTTTTAACTTGGGTTTCGTGATGAGTGCCGCGATATACGAAAAGATTAGTGCTGCCGACACTCCGACGGCACAAGCCTTAAAGCCGCCCTTAAACAAACCAATAACCCCCTCGCTGTCCACTGCCTCCTTCACCCCCTTCCACAGTACATTGCCAAAGCCCAAAAGCGGTACGTTGGCACCGGCGCCTGCCCACTTTGAAAATGGCTCGTATATGCCGACAGCGCCAAGCAGCGCTCCTGTGCACACGAGCATTACCATAATTCTGCCCGGCATTAGTTTTGTTTTTTCCATTAAAATCTGTACGATGGCGCAGATTATACCACCCACGACAAATGCTTTTACATAATCCATTATATCCTTACACCTTTCTTCTATTTTTGAACGTGCAGCCCATCCCAAAAACGGCTCGTTCACCCTATCTCGTTCACCCTATTATATATGTGAAGCCATCAGCTTCAAATTACAGCTTCAAGCACTACACCGTGTGCAATTCCCGGTACTGACTCGCCCTCGTTGAAGCTGACAGGCGAAAGAAGTGCTCCTGTCGGCACAAATAGTATACGCTTCAATTCACCGCTTCTAAGTTTTGGCAGGTAATATGCTGACAAAACGGTTGCCGAGCACGCACAGCCCGAACCACCTGAGCCTGTGTTCTGGTTCGTTGCATCAAACATCTTCATGCCACAGTCCTCGTGATTTTTGCTTATGTCCACGCCTTTTTGCCTGCACAGGTCAATCAGTATCTTCTGTCCGACGCTTCCAAGATCTCCTGTCACTATCCTGTCGTAATAGGAAGCCTTTCTGCCAAAATCACTCAGATGATTTACTATCAGCTCACAGGCCGCAGGGGCCATTGCAGCGCCCATGTTCATGGCGTCCTTTATGCCATAATCCACCACAACTCCTGTTGTGATTCCCTCAATCTGCACCTTCTTTGATATACTATCTGCATTGTCACCCCCAGTCCATTCATTGTCACACCCGGTCTGTGTCTCATTACCACCTGCTCCACTGCCCACAATAAATGCTGCACTTCCTGTCACTGTCCACGTCGCTGACACCGGTCTTTGATTGGCATACTGGTTAGGAAAGCGAAACTGCTTTTCGGCACTGCCAAAGTGGCTCGATGTCACTGCCACTGCATGCCTTGCATACCCTGCTGCCACAAATGCCGCTGCAAGTGAGAGCGACTCCCCGCATGTGGAGCATGCTCCATACACTCCAAACCACGGAATACGGAAGTTTTCCACACCAAAGGTTGTGGCCATAGACTGTCCGAGCAGATCTCCTGCAAATACATAGTCCATGTCGGATGCATCCAGATGTGCTTTTCCAAGGGCCATTGTGAGTGCATCGCGCTGCATGGAGCTTTCCGCCTTTTCCCACGTATTCTGCCCAAACCTGTCATCTTTGCCTACAATATCAAACAGACCACCAAGCGGTCCGTCCGCCTCCTTTGTGCCTACAACCGAACTGCTTTCCAATATAAAAGGAGCCTCCGTAAAACGGAGACTCCACTTTCCCAATTTTTGCTGCATACCGACTCTCCTTACTCTTAATCTCATCAAATCATAGATTCAATTAATGTCAGTATGCACAAACATATAAAATATATTCATTCAGATATAACAGCTCTATTTGCCATCATATGACACAACTGCGTCCACATCATACTTGCTAAGAAGCTTTCTGCCATTAAGACCTGCAAGCTCAATAAGGAAAAGCATCTTCACAACCTCTCCTCCAAGCTCCTCAACAAGCTCTGCTGCTGCCTGCATTGTGCCTCCTGTGGCGATGAGATCATCCACGAGAACCACTTTCTGACCCGGCTTTATTGAGTCCTTGTGCATCTCAATTGTTGCTGTGCCATACTCAAGGTCATATGTCTTTGATACAGTCTCACATGGCAGTTTGCCCGCTTTTCTCACCATGACAAACGGCTTATGAAGCGCATATGCTATCGGCATGCCAAAAACAAAGCCCCTTGATTCTGCTCCTGCTATCACATCAAAATCAAGTCCGTCAAGCCTCTTTATCATCTCGTCAATTGCAAGCTTTAATCCATCTGCATCCTGGATAACACTTGTCACATCACGGAACATGATGCCCTTCTCCGGGAAATCCGGGATAGTTCTGATATAGTCCTTTACTGTTTTCATTGTATGTACCTTCCTTATATGTATTTAATATGTATTTACATATATATTCGTAATGCATTTGTCCTTTTGTATGCATTACCATTTTACTCTCTTGTGGCGCCATATGCAAATCAAAATCACTTCACCTTATGATACCCATCTATGCACTCCACGACATCCACTATCTCTATCGTGCCGGCATGTGAATCAGCCACAAAGCGTATATCAAATTTGCCGTATCTCATGCCATAGATATAATCCCTGGCCTTGTTGTATGCAGCTCTTGGATCCTGTGCCAGAATATGCTCCACAGTAATGCGGGTGTCTTCATCCATACAGCTTTTGAGTGCCTCATCGCGCCAGATAACATGCACCGTATCCCATCTGTGTTCTGCGGCAAAGCCATCTGATGCCTTAGGATGTGAGTCTGCATATGCCAGATACGGCTTTATATCATAGATTGGTGTGCCGTCAAGCATATCTACACCTGACACATGAATTATGGGGCCCTTGCTGTTTTTGTACTCAACCCTATCAAGCCTTACAGAGGATAGTCCCATGCCGTTTGGGCGAAACGGCGAACGTGTGGCAAAAACACCTCTCTTTTCCCGGCCTCCAAGCCTGGGTGGTGTGACGAGCGGTGTAAATTTCTCCACCCTGTTTTCGGAAAAACCCCATATAATCCACAAATGTGTGAACTCCTCTATTCCACGAAGCGCATCGGGGTTTTGGTATTTTGGTTCAAATACTATCTGCCCTGCTGCCTCAGGCACAAGGCCGCTCTGCCTTGGAATGCCAAATTTCTCTCCAAATCCGGTGTGCATAATCGCAACCAGCTCTATACTCTTCTCATACATATTTCTATACCAGTATTTTATTCAGTATATCATCCTCGAGCACAAGCTTCTTTGCCGCGTCGCGGTACTCCTTCTCATGCAGATATGTGTGCCTGAACGGCTTCATGGATGGCGCCATATCTATCGCATCCAGAAAATCCTGCTTTCTCATGCCAAGAGTGGCCGCATAGTCGAAAAAGCCTGTCCTTTTGAGCACTGTGCACACCCTTACATATCTGTGGTTCTGCACTACACTCATGATATAGGTTGCTATGCCGACCTGTATGCCATGAAGCTGTGGATGCTCAAGAATTTTGTCAAGCGCATGTGAAATAAGATGCTCACTGCCGCTGGTCGGCGCACTGCTTCCCGCTATCTCGTTTGCTATGCCGCTCATGGCAAGCGAATCCACGAGTTCCTTTAGGAAAAGCTCATCCTTTATGCTCTCATAAGGTGTACGCACAAAGCTGTTGACCGCCTTTTTAGCGACCATCACGGCGAAGTCATTGACCACGCCTGCACCATGTGCTTCCTCAAAAATCCAGTCATAGAGTGCTGTAATCTTTGACACCATATCCCCGATGCCTGAATATATAAACTTCTCCGGTGCTGTGCGGATGACCTGTGTGTCAACTATGATACCATGCGCAAGCTTTGCAGGAACCGACGTACGCTTGCCGTGCACCAAAAGTGATGCACTGGCGCTAGAAAAGCCATCGCTTGAGCTTGAGGTCGGCACACTGATAAATGGCAGATTTCTTAGAAAAGCTGCATATTTTCCTGCATCTATCACCTTTCCGCCGCCCACTGACACAACTGCCTTTGCCTTGTTTGGTATATCAAAGGCAAGGGTGATGATATCATCTATCTCAACTGTATCAAGCTCGCTGTACTCAAGCACGGTGATACCGGCATCAGTAAGCGACTTCATTATAGTATCTCCAAACATATCTATGAGACCGTTTCCCATAAAAATGACTACGCTCGTCAGCTCCTCACTCTTTAAATACTCTCCGATTTTGTTTAATGTTCCATTTCCCACCTTGAGGATTGATGGAATGGATATTGCTTTTCCTGTCTGCATTTTCATTCTCCTCTTTTTATTTAATATGCCGGACTATCATTGCTTTGCATCATAAATTGTCGCACTGTAGCCCTGTTTTTTCTTGCTGTCATACATGGCGGTGTCTGCCCTTCTGTAGAGCTGGTCAAACGTGATACAATCCATTCCGTCATAAAAGCATGCGCCAAGACTGAGCAATATATGCTTTCCATTCATCTCTGCTATATCAATATGCTCTATGTTTGAAAAAAGCCTGTCAAAAAAAGCTTCTGCCCGCTCTTTATCAAGCATCCCCGGTATAAATACCGCAAACTCATCCCCGCCCAGGCGAAGCACGACATCATCATCACGACATGATTTGCGCAGAGTATCAGCAATTGCTATTATCACCTTGTCACCTACCGCATGTCCATAGGTATCGTTTATTGACTTAAACTTGTCACAATCCAAAAGACAGAGCAGACCGCACTGTTTGCGGACGAGATACTCTGTTATCTTATTCTCTCCACTTCCGCGGTTGCGTATACCTGTCATCAAATCAATCTGTGCCAGATACATGAGTCTGTCTTCACGTCGCTTTTCCTCGTCAATATTCTCCACGCAGTAAAGCACATGCCAAAGCCTGCCATCTGCATCATAGTCTACAGGAATAAACCTTTCACGGCACCAGCCCGATACTTTCCCGGTAAACTCATGTACTATGGTATTTTTTCCACGAAGTCTGTCCTCTACTGTAGTGATATCCACAAATTCAAGTGTCTCCTCGCGATGTGCCTTAGTACAGAACTCGTCCATCACACTGCTGATGTGCCCCGGGAAATCCTCATCTATCTTATACTCTCCCTCTTTCTGTGGCTTCACGCCCAAAAAGTGTGTAACCTCATCCAAAGTCTTTACTATATGGTATCTGTGTGTCTGCACATTTACCACTGCCATGGATATATAGATACTTGAAAGTGATGAATAGCTGCTAAACTTCGCTTCCTTATTCGACTTTGTGAAGGAATTGCGCAGCTTAAGCAATGATATAAGCAAGGTTCCTATCATATCTAGGAATGTGGTCAGTCCAAGAGTATCACTTTCCGGTGGATTATCCAAACCGAAAAAGCCCTTTATCTCATCCTTGTAGCGGATTGGACATACCACCAGGTTCTTTACATTTTGCGCCTTTAACAGATTATAGGAGACCTTGTGCTCATCCTTTATCTGCTCTATATCTGTGATAATTACATTCCTGTCCTTGTCAAAGGTCTGATACCACCAGCCTATTATGTCCATATCGACATTCTGCAATTCATGTATCTCCGGCACTATTCCATCCGCACACCACTCATATGTATTTTTGGTGACATGCTTCTCATCACAATCCTCAAATATATATATGCGGTCAGAACCGATATGTTTTCCAAAAAATCTGATAAACTCATTAATCTGCTCATCCGGTGTATCATAATTGAGTGCAGATCTGAGTGCCTTATTTATGACAAGCTCGTATTTTATGATTGTCTTCATACCTGCTGCATCCTCGTATTATTACTTGTAGAATAGTTATATTTCTTTTAAATAATATGATATGATGGTCAAAAGGTATTTTGCCCCCTTTAATCATAATATTATACCAAATTTTTTCAAAAATGTACATAAATCATGGTATTCTTACCATTATTTTTTTTTCTTTATTTTCAATCATCGTAAGCACAGGAATGTGCTTCTTTCTGAGTACACGTATAACAGGATATGTCTCAAATGCGTTTCCTTCCACATACACAGCCTCCGGTCTGTACTTCAAAATTCGTTTCACCTGCTCCTTTACATATGCCTTCCACTGTGGCTTCTCCATCAGTACCTCTGCATATGCTGTCTCGCTGTCAAGCTCTGTTAATTCAAGCTGTGGAACAGGCATTGCATCAACATGACAGATATGCACACCCTTTATTCCTCGTGCTTTTGCAACATTTATAAGCAACTCGTCTGTCTGACTGTCACATGCCATGGCTGCAGTATCTACTTTACTGCCATACCATACTATCACAGAGCTGTCTTTATGAAGAGAAAGCGCCTTTTCGCATGCCTTTACAGCTTCATCCTGCTCCTTAACAGTCATGATAAAGCCTCCCTTGTGACAGAATATCGCACCGGAAATTCCTGTAGCATTTACCAGCTCCTCACCTTCAAGCCCCAGCCACTCTGCCGGAAAAGAACACTTGTAATTCATCGAGTATTCTCTTTTTTGCGGCTGTATACAAAAGCCACCTCTGTTTGACGGAAAAATAACAAACGCGATATCCGTCTCACTCAGCGCCTTCTGACACGGTATAAACTCAGGAAGCACCAGTATTCTGCTTGCCGGATCGTGCTTTGCAAGCACCTCCTCCACTCTCTTATCTGCTCTCTCATTGCCACGGTATCTCTCAAATTTGTTCTCCAGTATCATGCCTGCTACGCTTACCGCCTGAAAGAAAGCCTCATCACTGCCGCCCTCATAATCCCATGACGGGTTGAAATTGCCTATAAGCGTTGCAAGCTCATTTTTCTCACCTGTATTGTCATTGTTGTCGAGAGGCTGAACAAATGACTCATCAAATTTCACCGCAAGCTCCTCACCTAGAATATCCGCTCCAACAGCCTCCCACAGCAGACCAAATGCCGCATACGGCACACCGTTTTCCCTGATTCTGCTGTCCTTTTGATGATGGTCAAACTCACCACGCCCTATATCAAAAACTATTCCTGTGAAATCATCAGGCACACTATTGCCCCTTGTTATGCTGATCTCAGGGTTTATATACAAAAGCAGGGCTGATGAGAACACATCATCTGCGTGAAATTTGCCGCCATGTGTGAAAGCACAGGCATCCTTTTGTTTTATCTGTTCTATTAATCTGCTCATTTCTTAACCTCATATGTATTCTTTTACGTTGTGATACCTTATAACTCTTTAATCATAATTGTAATATTCCAAATGTCAATATAGTTGATGCTAAAACATCCGTTGACAGAATATCTTTTCTGTATTACTGTATATAATACAAATAATACATTTATATCACTTACAAATTTTGTCATATTACAGCCTGCTCATAAAAATTGATACATTTCAAGCATGCTATGACATATAAACAGTAAGATACAGGAGGTTCTCATGATAATAGAACTCGACATGTCAAGCAGCACCCCGATATACGTACAGCTTAGAAACCAGATTGTAAAGGGAATAGGCAAAGGTGAGCTAAAGACCGGCGAAAAGCTTCCAACCGTACGTCAGCTGGCAAGCGATGCCGGTGTTAACACAATGACGGTCAATAAATCCTATCAGATTTTGAAAAAAGAGGGATTTATCCGTACAGACAGACGGCTCGGCGCTTTTGTGTCCGAATCCATCGCAGATGATACCGATTTCACAGAAAAGCTGGAATCAGAGCTTGAGCTTTTAAGTGCTGAGGCCTGTCTCACCGGAATGAGCCGTGAGGAATTTTTATCAATGTGTGATAAAATGTATTCACAAATGAAACCATGTACCGCTTAGCAGAGGAGGCAGACTATGGAAATTATCATGTTTATTATCTTTATAGTTACAAACCTTTTTATCATACTATGTATGCAATTTGCGTACACACACGCCTGTAAATATGAAAATGGCATGTATCTCAATGTACATATTCCATCATCTCACAAAAAAGATGCCGAAGTAACCGAAATCGTCACCACCGGAAAATGCAAAATGAAACACTTTCAGATTGCCAATATGATTATCTCCATTGCGATATGCTTTATTGTTTTTTTTAACATTGCCGTTTTTGTTCTGGTATATATTATCTGGATGTTTGCATATATCTTTGGAATTATTCATATTCCAAACAGCTCCCACCGGAAAATGTATGCTCTGAAAATACAAAACGGATGGATAATAGAAACCCAACGCAAAAAGGTTTATATCGACACCCGCGTTTCAGCAGAAGCCGGTACCACGACAGTCAGCTATAAATGGCACGCACTCTTTTTAATTACTGAGCTTGCAGCATATATACCATGCTTTATGCTTGGTGACACCCATTACAATATCCTTATGATTTCGCTGTTTTTGTGCTCTGTTTTAATATCCACACTTTCGCTGGTATTTCATGCTTTTATAAACAAAAGCGAGCGCCACGTATACAGCATGGATTCAAAGCTCAACCTTATTGTCAACAATACCATGAAAAAATATAAAAGCATCGCAATGCTTCTCCTAAGCGGACTAAACGCTGTCGCATGGATTTATGTAGCATTATACACAGGTATCACCGGAATACTTCCGGCATCATCCTATTATGTGTATATTTTCATTCAGTTAATAGCCGTTTTGGGATTTATTGTTCCAATTTATATGGGCTTAAACAGAAAGAAGGAACTGCTGTCTGCCAACACCTCACCAATAGATGTGGACGATGATGAATACTGGAAAACCGGCTACTACTATAATCCCGACGACAAACATATTCTCATTGAAAACCGCATGCAGTCCGGCAACTACACGTTTAATTATGCTAAAAAAGGCGCGTGGATTTTCACAGGAATCACCTGTGCAATAACAGCCGGCTGTATCATCCTGGTGTTTGTCTGCATGCTTCCTTTGATTAATATACAGGAAAAAATCACTCTGACAAACAATAACCTTACTATTTCTGCCGGTGGCTATACAAGCGAGATTGATGTAAATGACATCACAGAGCTTAAGCTTCTGGACGAGCTGCCGGATGACAGTTTCCTGCGTACAAACGGAGCCTCTACCGACAGCTACGATATCGGCAGGTATGAAGGACGCACCCTTGGAAAATGCAGCCTGTATGTATTCGACGGATACGCTCCTATTCTCATGATAAAATCGGATGATACACTGGTGTTTGTTAATTCTAAGGAAGATGGTGAGATAGAGAAATTATACGTTGAATTAAGTCAATAAATTGTCATTTCGCGATTAAACATTTGTTCTTTCTATGTTATACTGTAATCATGTAATTAAAAGAAAGCAGGCAAAATCTATGAAAACACGACAAGAAGCATTAAACTACGGTTTATCTTTTCCAAATACATATCAGGAAGCACCATTCCACGACCCAAACTGGCAGCTCATCCGCGTAAAGGACAGCAAAAAGGCTTTCCTGTGGACCTATGAGCGCAATGGTTTTATCAACTTAAATGTCAAGGTATCTCCTGCCTGGCGCGACTTCTGGAGGGATGCCTTCCCATCGGTCATCCCCGGCTGGCACCAGAACAAGGACAACTGGAATACCATCATTCTCGATGGCAGCATACCTGATGACGCTATAAAAAACATGATTGCAGACAGCTATGACCTTGTCACCTATAATCCGACTCGGCTCATATATGAGGCTGTAAAAAGGATTCCAAAGGGCTGTGTTGCCACATATGCACAGGTTGCTGAGCTTGCAGGCAACAAAAAAATGTGCCGGGCTGTCGGCAATGCCCTGCACAAGAATCCCAATCCTGATGAAATTCCATGCTACAGAGTGGTAAATGCAAAGGGTGAGCTGTCAGGGGCATTTGCCTTCGGCGGAGCCGATGAACAGGCTAAACGTCTAAGAGCGGATGGCATTGACGTCATAGACGGCAGGGTTGACCTTGATAAATATGGAATACGGATTGCAGATGATATTATACATACAAAGACAACAGTTGAACCATTTACTTAAATAATGGTTCCACTGTTGTTTTGACAGTTTAGTGTTGTACAGGTGTAAGCTTACCTTTCTCCATTTCAAAAACTTCATCACATAACACTTCTATATCTTCTTTATTATGGCTTGCAATTATAATCATTGTTCCTTCTTCTCGTAAGTTAATAAAGAGTTTTCTCATTTCCATAACTCCATCGTTATCCAAACCGTTCATTGGTTCATCCAAAATTAAAATTTCTGGTTTTTCCATAATTGCCTGTGCTATTCCCAGTCTTTGTTTCATTCCCATAGAATATTTACCAACATGTAATTTACTGTATGGATCAAGTCTTACGCTCTTTAACGTTTGTATAATTTCTTCTTTCCCTATTTTATTTTTAATCATAGATAAAAACTGTAAATTCTTATATGCACTATAGTTTTCCAAAAATCCCGGTTCTTCTATAATTCCTGCTAAATTTTCCGGCAAATCAATATCTGTACCTAATTTTTTATTATCTATTATTATTTCACCTGAAGTAGGTACAACCAATCCACATATACATTTCATTAACATAGATTTTCCTGAACCATTTCTACCAATGATTCCGTAAATATGTCCTCTATCGAAATTCACATTTATCTTATCTAATACCTTCGTCTCTCCAAAACATTTTGTCAGATTCTTTATCTGTATCAGCTTCTCCATGTTTATACCTCCCGTATCATTACTCCGACATCCTTTTTTTCGATTACTTTTATAATCCATACACTTAAAATAATAATCGCTGTCATATAAACAACCATCACATAAGTAAATGTAGGATATTGTGTCAATTTTCCCACATCTAATTTATTTAATGTTGTCCACGAGACTGGCGAAAACCACTGTGCCATTTCATTTCCTGAAACTGCCGCACTCAAGATAACCAAAAATCCTGAAGCTACTATTCCAACAATTTTTGACTTTGAAATAACATTGCACCCATATATAATTAAGCCTAAAATTCCTCCGCACAAAACAGATAATAACCAAGTGAAGAACATCGCTTGAGTAGGTGTAAAATATGTTAAAATATAAGTACTTATTGTTACTGCAGTCCCTTTTACCAACGGAACATTTGAAAAAGCCAATGTACCTAATACCTTTCCCCAGTCATTCATGTACTCTATGTTTCTTATATTTAGCACAATCGTCATAGCTGCTATTAAAGAAAAATACATTGCTGATGTCATAAAAATATAAATAATTTGACCAATGCTCCATAATTTTCTCTTACATCTCATTAATATATATATCTGATTCTTATCTATAAAAGGAGCGTCACAATATATAAATATCAACGGCAACATAAAAAGGATTCGTATATAGCGATCTGTATACAAAAATGGATATAGCCAAGGTGAGCTTTTCATCCCCATAGCCAATGCATTTGTTGAAATCTCCTTTGTATAACATTGAACAAATATCATAGTTAATATCACTAATATCCAAATCCGATAATTTGTTCTCCATTTTCTAATATTTTGTATTGCAACAATCAAAGAAATTTTAACTGATTTCATTCCCTAACCTCCTTTTTACCCGTTTTGCGAAAATCAAACCCTGGCCTAATATAAGTACTGTAAATATGAATATCGTATACAAATAGCTATACGTTGCATTTTTCCCCAATACATTACTTGCTTTCGCCAACAGATACATATTAAAATATGGCGGTAAAAGACCCGTTATCTCTTCTAATAAATAACTAAAAATGAGCGGTGAACATATTGCAACAAAACTATTAGGAATATATGATGAAATCATTAATCCACTCATTACCCAAACTGCCATTGATGCTGCATAAATACTGACGATACAACATACATATAAAAATGGCTTTTGATATAGAAAAATGCCATATGGCATATTCTCATCTAAACCCATTCCGTTTATTCCGCTATAATCGAATCCCATACCAATTAATAGACCTATGAAAATCAAAATTCCCAAGAAAACTACCAGAAAAGAAATTGATACGCACACCACGATTTTGGATATAATATAATTTCTTCTTCCCGTTCGAATGACTATATTTTTTATATATTGATGTTTCCAATCGTCATAAAAACCTGTCACACAAGGCAGCGCCGAAAAAATAATTATCAATTTTTTGAAAACGCTCAACCCAATTAAAATATCCAATATGTAATATATATCTACACTGCCATGTATATATTTTTCTGTACTTATATAACACAAAAGCACAACTCCTAATATTGATAAATACATTTTAGGTGAACTGAATATTCTTTTGTAATCTGCTTTCAATTGTTGTAGAATCAATATGTACCTCCTATCTGAATTTCCATTCCGGTTTGAGCGTCAAAAATTATTGGAAAAATACTGCTGTCTCCTATCAGACCATTGTCTTCCTTATCTGTCGAATGTTCAATATTTTGCCTTGCCATACATACAAACATAGGTTTTAACTCATACTCCCCTTTTTCAACATTTTTTAATACCGGAACATACTCTAAATTAATTTTTTCGATTTCAACTTTATCAGTAATCATAATATTTCTGAACTTTTGTTGGATATTTTCCAAAACTGTTTGTGTGGTCAATATTTCATCTGAAAGTTCATTTTCTGTTTCGAGTTCATATATATTAAGTGCATGAAAAGCTATGAGTCCTTGTTTTCCCACAATTCCCACAATCCTTTCTCCTGCAGCCGGTCCACTTCTATATCCAACTTCCGTTATCGGCAGCGTATCTATTGTGCCTTTAAAGACTATGGCATACGCCGCATCTTCCTTTGTCCACTGATGAGGTGCATTTCCATTTGGATCAGTTTGTGAATAATCAGTATTTTCTTCCAACTTCTCATATGTCAGAGAATACACTCTGGGTTTAGAAACTTCTACACCAATTTCATCCAGAATACTTTTCACCTGTTCAATAGCCGCTTCTTTATCAATACCTGAAATCTCTGTTTCAGGAAATTTTTCTGTAGTTTCATCTGTAAGATATGGCATGGTTCCATATAAATATCCTAAATATGAGTACTCTAATTCTGTTTTCGTATTATATTGTAAATTGCCGTTCTGTATAACAATCGAACTTCCGTCATCCCAATATATATAATTATCATTCAAATTATCATTATGCATATTAGGCATGGTTTTATTTTCAGAAATATTTCTTCCATTTCCAAAAACATTACTCACTTTGTCTACATCCCAGCTTTTTAAAATCACATTATTATCATGCCAATCCGCATCAGATTTTATGTCTGTTTGGGCATTCACAAATAATCCCTCATCCAATTTGCCTTCAATATGCGAAGCATTTTCATCAATATTAATCTGGTTACTATCTGTTTCTTTTTTTTCTTCCAATGATACTTTTCCGTCCGGATAACATCCGGTTACCCCCAAACATACCATCAATGCTATACTACTTAACATCCCAATTTTTCTTATTTTCTTTTTCACTAATCATCTTCTCCTTTTCTTTGTTTGCGATTTACTTAATCTAATTTCATTTTCTTTGTTTTAGACATTATTTCAACCCATTTTGCACCAAACGACATTTTCAGTCCATTTTTGGTCGATTTTCGTCTTTTCATACGCATTTTTTGCATTCAGAAATTCTATATGATAAGATGTATATAAATATACATTCATTAGAAAGCCAGGTGCAAAAATGCGTATTTTAATTTGTGATGACGATACTCTGATAATAGAACAATTACAGAAATATATTGAATCCTACTTTGAATCAAACCATTTAAAATGTCCCGAATTAGTTTCCTTTACCAGTGGTGAATCTTTATTGGCTGATAAAAACGAAAAAGATATTGTTTTTCTGGATATTGAAATGCCCGGTATGAATGGGATTTTCGTAGGAAATGAATTAAAAAAAGCAAATAAAAATGTCATAATTTTTGTTGTTACCTCTTATTCCGAATATTTGGATGAGGCAATGCGTTTTCATGTATTCCGCTATCTTTCAAAGCCTTTGGACAAACAGCGTTTTTTCCGAAATATGAAAGATGCCTTAACATATTACAATTCCATTACTACCAAAATTCCTGTTGAAACTAAACAGGGGGTGTATTCGTTTCCCGCTTCTCAAATCATTGCCATAGAAGCACAGGGACGAAAAGTAATTGTACATACTGCCCGGCAGGATTTTGACTCCATTCATAATATGGACTACTGGCTGGAACAGCTCCCAAAAAACAGCTTTTTCCAAACACACAGGAGCTTTATTGTTAATTTTGAACATATTGTGGATTTCGATCATTCCACCATACATTTATCGAATCAGCAGATTACTGCCTACCTGACACGCAGGAAATACAGTTCATTTAAAAATGCTTATCTACTATATCTGGAAAGTATGAGGTAAAAATAGATGGAACATATCATTTTACTTTTTTTTAGCTTTTTTACAGAAGCGGTTATATTATGGCAATACGCCTCCAGCCTTTTTACCTCTTCTTATAGCAATAAAATAAAACTGGCACTATTGAGTGCTTTTTATGCTATATTGTTTCTTATTTCCCTGCTAGGACAAACAGGGCTTAATGCCATCAGTTTTTTTGTGATTAACACTATTTTTCTTTATATGTTGTTTAAGCTCAAGTTGTTATTGGCACTATTCCATTCCGCCATACTTACAGCAATTATGGGACTATCTGAACTTGCAGTTTTCGGAATTATATCAAGGTTTTTTCCGCATTTTGTCTTAGAAACAGATGCCGGAATTATTTTTTATACGGTTTTTAGCAAGATTTTATTTTTTGCAGTCATCTATTTATTAATTCATCTGCTCAAAGGAAAAAATATAAATCAGGAACAGTACGATCGCTCAGGACTTCTTTTAATGCTAATTCCGGTTTCGTCTGTTTTTATTATGTTTACTTTTCTTGCTATTGGTGAAACATCAGCCTTTGCCCAACCTGTTGATTTTATGGTAACAATCTGTGCTGTTTTTTTGCTGATGGTCAATCTGCTTGTATTTGGCATCAACCAATATAATCAGAAAAAATCACAGGAATATACCGATATGCAGTTGTTGCTCCAGAAAGAATCGGATTTTGCCCAATACTATGAAATGATACTTTCGCAAAGTGAAAATCAAAGTATTCTGATCCATGATATAAAAAAACATCTTCAATCTATCAAATTACTCAATGAAAAAAATGATTCTGATAAAATAAATGCTTATATACAACAGCTTTTGGAATCTTCTGACTTAAAAGAAACCTCAAAAATCTGCGATAATGAAATGCTGAATGCAATTCTCTGCCGCTATCAGCGACAATGCAACGAGAAGCACATTGTTTTTCATACTGATATCAGAAGTGATACTGTTCAAAATATTTACCAGCACGATTTGACATCGTTATTCTGTAACTTATTGGATAATGCATTGGAATCAGCAGATAACATCCCTGATTCTTTTATTGAGCTTACCGTAGAAAAAAAGGAAAATTCACCTTTTATTATTATCATACTCATAAATTCCTGCCGAAGCACCCCTGTGTATGATCAGGATGGACTTCCTGTATCCCATAAAGCAAATAAGGGCAGACATGGCTTCGGAATCAAGAGTATTAAAAAAGTCGTGAAACAATATCACGGAAATTTGCAAATGTATTATGATAATGATTCCGGTACTTTCCATACAATCATAACCCTGAAACAATAAATGCTAAAAAAATTAGGCAATCACGAACTTTTTATGTGATTGCCTTTTTTGCGCATTTCTGTATGGACTGAACTTGTTTTGTACCTCTAATAGTGGAGCGAACTCCTGTAATCTTTAAAATGTTTGTTTTCTAAACACTCCCTGGCAACATTTAAAGTTTCCATTGACGTTTCCATTCTATATTTGCTAAACTAATACAATTTTCCTCAAGCAATAATAATTCCCTCCTTTTGTATATTTGAATAATACGGCAAGCTGTTTACCCAATTTTTAAAGTGTTTTTCATTTTTAATATTCACACTTATCGGCACACCATACTCAAGTTCAATATCATAAGCTGCATCAAATATTTCATCCTCTATCTGTATAATCCTATCATCCGTCAGCTCCGTCAAAACCATTATATCCATATCTGAATTATCTCCATAATCTCCTCTTGCATATGAACCATATAATATCATCTGCTTTAACGAATCACCCATAATGCTTTTTGTCTTATTTCTGAACTCACATAATATCCAGTTTCTATCACTCATATTATCACTTCCTAATTCTTATAAAACAATTGTAGCTATTCATTTTCGCACCATATTTCTGATAAATATTTCTTAACATCAAACCCTATTAAATACAAGAAACAGTTGCATCCTCTTATATATGCAGCTTCCGAAACTGCGCCGGTGTCATCCCGGTAAGTTTCTTGAACATGACGATAAAATGGCTGGCATCTGAGTACCCCACATCAGATGCTATATCCTGCACCTTGCGCCTGCTGTTTATAAGCAGTAACTCCTTGGCTTTGTTGATGCGATAGTTGGTCAGGTACTCATACACCGAGCAGTTCATAAACTCCGTAAAAACACGCGATAGATATTGCTGTGATACAAATACACCATCAGCAAGCTCCTTGGCACTGATATCGTCCATGTAGCTTTCCTCTATAGCATCTATAACAGGCTTTATAAAACGTACATAGCTTTGATCATCATTATCGTGTGTGTGATTAGACTGGTCTGATAGCAAAAGCATGATGCCATAACAGTCGAGTGAGAGCATTTGCGTATCACTGGAGCGTTCCTTAAAGTCTTCTACAGCCCTGTTAATCGCTTCCGACACCTCCATCCCCTTATTCTCATCAATCAGCCGGTATTCCTTTTCATCAAACATTTCCCTGAAGGCTGCCGCCATTGTCCCTGTAAAAGTGGCAAACTCTGTTTTCCAGGGCAGGCTATTGCCGGATGAGATGTTTTTATTGTGATAGGAGTGTGGCACGTTTGGAGCAATGAGAATCCCCTGCCCCTTTTGCAGCTCAATCGTATGACTGTTTGACAAAATATTGTCTGAAACAGCCTGATTTCTGCTGTATACTGTCACCTCACCCACACCCTCCTTCGTCTGTAAATAATGGTACAGCGGATACCCCTCCGGGCGCGTCACGCTTTCCTGCTCCCAGTCATTACCGACAGAGTCGAATTGAAACGGTTCTCTTGCAAAATTGCTTCCAAAATAAATAGGCATGATTTCTCCTTTCAAAAACGGTTTAGTTTCAGAATGTTATATAATTTGGTTTATGATGTTATACTATTTTCCGTGAATCTATTATATGATTAGTGCATAGGGAAACACACTTATAGTTTAAGAATATCATAATATTGGGGTTAATACCATAACGGAGGTAAAAAATGCAGTCAAAATTCAAAAGAATCCTTTTCGGAGGAGATTACAATCCAAACCAGTGGCCTAAGGAGGTCTGGGAGCAGGACATGGCATACTTTAAGGATGCCCATATCAACAGTGCCACAATCAACGTTTTTTCATGGGCTAAAATACAGCCGTCTGAGAATGAGTATAATTTCACAGAGCTTGACGAGATAGTTGATATGCTCTCAAATGAAAACTACGACATCGTCATGGCAACATCCACAGCAGCACTGCCTGCATGGATGGTCAAGAAATATCCTGAGACGATGAGCACCGACTACGAGGGACGCCATCATAAATTTGGAGCCAGACACAATTTCTGTCCGAACTCCCTGGTGTATCAGAAGTACGCAAAAGCTCTTGCGACAGAGCTTGCAAAACGCTATAGCTGCAATAAAAATATTTCTGTATGGCACATCAATAACGAGTACGGCGGATACTGCTACTGTGACAACTGCCAGAAGCAGTTTCGTGTATGGCTCAAGGATAAGTACAAGACCATTGATGCTGTAAACGATGCCTGGAACACAGAGTTCTGGGGACACACCTTCTATGACTGGGATGAGATAGTCGTACCTAACGAGCTCAGCGAGGAGGCCTGGGGTGGCATGACAAGCTTTGCCGGAATATCAACAGACTACAGACGTTTTTACTCTGACAGCTTGCTGAACTGCTATAAGCTGGAGCGCGATGCCGTTAAATCTATCATTCCTGATGCGCTTGTCACAACAAACCTTATGGGTACCTTCAAGGGCCTTGACTATTTCAAGTGGGCTAAGGAGATGGATATCGTGTCGTGGGATAATTACCCTGCATACGACACACCATGGAGCATGGTTGCGATGACTCACGATTTGATGCGAGGTCTTAAGGATGAGCCATTCATGCTCATGGAGCAGACTCCAAGCCAGCAGAACTGGCAGCACTACAATTCATTGAAGCGTCCGGGACAGATGCGTGCACAGAGCTATCAGACCATAGCCCACGGTGCAGACACTATCCAGTTCTTCCAGCTCAGACGAAGCAAGGGTGGCTGCGAGAAATTCCACGGTGCTGTAATAGCACATGTCGGAACAAACGATACAAGAGTATTCAGAGAAACCGCCCAGCTTGGAAGGGAGCTTGAAAGCTTCGGCACACGGACACTTGGCACACGTAATAAATCAGATGTGGGAATCATCTTCGACTGGGACAATTACTGGGCACTTGAGTACACAAGCGGACCTACACAGGACCTTAAATATGTTGACCAGATTCACCACTATTATGAGTATTTTTACAACAAAAATATCTCAGTCGATATGATTCCGGTTGACGGTGATTTTTCAAAATATAAGGTGATTGCCGCACCTGTTCTGTACATGGTAAAGGAAGGCATGAAGGAAAAGCTTGAGCAGTTTGTGAAAAACGGCGGTACTCTCATCACAACATTTATGAGTGGTATTGTGGACCAGTCTGACAACGTGCATCTGGGCGGATATCCGGGACCGCTTCGCAAGATGACAGGTGTCTGGGTTGAGGAGATTGACGCGCTCGCACCGGAGCAGTCAAACACTGTAAGCTTTTCAGATGGAAAAGAATATAAATGCAATCTGCTGTGCGATCTGATGCACCCGGAAGGGGCAGAAGTACTCGCCACATATGAAAGCGATTTCTATGCAGGAATGCCTGCTGTCACAAAAAACAGCTACGGAAAAGGCCATGTATACTATGTTGCCACACAGCTTGAGGCAGCCGGACTTGCAAGGGTGCTTGATGAAGCCACAAATGAAGTGTCTGTATCAGGTGTCATTGCTGAAGAGACAGGTCTTGAAATCACATGCCGCGAGAGCGAAAATACACGCTTTTACTTTGTGATAAATTTCACTGATGAAAAGCATGCTCTCCCTGCAAGCCTTGCAGGAATGGTTGACCTGATCACCGGAGAAGCAGCTAAAGAGGGCGATGTGATGAATAAGTGGGATGTGAAGATACTTCAGGAGGCACTATAAGAGGGCCTTATGCATTAAAACAACATATAGTAAGCTACACAAAAGCCGCTGCATTTTTGTATCATTCACAACCGACAAAATCCCGGGTTGTCCGTACACACCTTAGTGTGACAGACAACCCGGGATTTTAATTATTAAGCATAGATATATTTTAATTGTAAATAGTATGCATCCATACCCTCATCTGATTAAGTCCGCGATTTCCCCACATATAATATGGTATAGCCCTTGCTATTACAGACTTTTGTCTAGGTGGCTTCTCAGAATACAGCGCATCTGAGCCTTCAAGTCTCACTGCAGGAATATCTAAAAGAACCGCACCCTTTAATATTCCCTCAGCTTCTGTTTCAATCTGTGCTTCATTAAGCCTTGACACATCTATCATCAGACTCTGCACATCATCATCATTGTCCACTCCTTCAAAAGCGTACACTACCGGACCTCTTTGCAAAGCTGCACATCCTATATCCTCTCTTACCTTTGTATTGGCATATATTACACGGATATCCATATTGAAGCTGATTTCTATAACATCGTTATCATGCCATTTATTTTTTATATAGATATAGCCATCCCTATAAGAATAGAACAAATCTGCATTTGTCTCATCATTCTCTTTTAACCTCATGCCATTGAGTGTCACCTCAAAGCTCTTCAGATATCCCGGAATATGTATTGCAACAGCAAATTCATCGCCTGTCTTCGGCGTAATGCTGTATGAAACATGTCCCTTCCACGGATATTCACTGACAACCTTTATATCTGCTTTTTTAAGCCGAGCCTCCTGACCGATGAAAAGATGTGAATAGATTACATCATCATCCTCATCCCACGCATATCTGCCCAGAGATGTAACCATACGCACAAGATTCGGAGGACAGCATGCACATGTATACCAGCCCGGTCTTTCAGGAATGACATGCTTATAGCCAAATATTTCTCCCGATACTCCGGGATTTACCTCAAGCGGATTCACATAAAAAAATCTCTTTCCATCAAGCTGCATTCCACTTATAATTCCGTTGTATAATTCCCTCTCCATGACATCTGCGTATTTGCCGTTTTTGCTCATTTTAAGCATCTGCTTTGCAAAGAAAACAAGCCCTATCGATGCACAGGTCTCAGCGTATGCCATATCATTCGGCAGCTCATACTCCTTCGTAAAGGCCTCTCCCTCCACTGTTGAGCCTATACCTCCTGTTATATACATCTTCTTTTCTGTCATGTTATTCCACAGGCGCTCGCAGGCGGCAAAAAGCTTTTCATCGTGCTCCGTTGCTGCCAGATCTGCCATAGCTGTATACATATAGACAGCACGCACACTGTGTCCTACCGCTTCATCCTGTTCATAGATAGTTGCATGGCTCTGGTTATACTTTGTATCCTCAGGAATCATGCCAAAATGCTTCCAATCTCGCTTTGCGGCTTCCTCAGCAAAAAAAGCGGGATTTTTTCCCCTCTCCTCAAGAAAATATCTCGCCTGCTTTTTGTAGGCCTCATTTCCTGTTGCATGATACATGCGCATCAGACCTATTTCAACCTCCTGATGCCCCGGTATTCCGGGCAGCTTGTCAGGCCCGAATCTGTCTATGATGTGTCCCGCCATGCCTTCCATAACCTTAAGCAGCTTATCCTTGCCGGTAGCCTCATAATATGCGACAGCAGCCTCCATCATATGGCCTGCACAGTACAGCTCGTGACACTCAAGCAGATTCTGCCATCTGTGCTCAGGCTCTTTTATTGTGAAATATGTATTCAGATATCCATCCGGCTGCTGTGCTGCAGCGATAATATCTATAATGTCATCAGCTCTCTTTTCAAGCGCAGCATCAGGCTTTATTATCAGAGAATATGCCACTCCCTCAAGCCATTTTGCCACGTCACTGTCCTGAAAGACCATACCGTAAAACTCGCCCTGTGAAAGGCCTGCTGCAATCTTAAAATTCTCTATTGCATGACTTTTTTCCACTCCGGGCTGTCTGTCATTAAGCACGTCTTCCTGAAACGGAATGACAACATCTGTCACAAGCTCCTGCATATGTCCCCAAAACGGATCCTCTATTTTTATATTCTTTAAATCCATATTCTACTCTCTCCATATTATATAGCCGTTTTTATAACTTTTTTGCTGTGTGCCTTATTATAAAAGGTCAGCTTGCATATGTACGGTTTACCTCAAGCTCCCTTGCGATATCCTCCGGTGTCATGTATTTCTTGAACACACGCTCCAGACAATAATTTTTTATACATCCAAAACCTCCCGGAAACAGCACAACCAGCCATAGCATGTCCCTGCACCAGAACAGTATGAATAAAAATACTGCAACCAGCAAAATGGACCAGCCAAGATTTGCAAGCATCATGAAAAGTGATTTTTTAAGAGCCTCCTTTACCGTACACTCAAATCTGGCCATGTATGAAAACAGATAAAATGCCCATGCCAGTACAGCACCCGATAATACCAAAAAGAAATAGTACATCATTCCAAGATATGTTCCGGCCTTAAGCTGCTGTTTCATGAGCATGCAGTCTGCCACAAGAAAAGCTGCCGGTATAAGCCATGCAATAAAAGCAAGTGTTGATTTTTTTAAATTACTTTTAAAAGCTTTCCAGTATTCAACATAAGCATAGCTCTTTTTATTTCTTATACACTTATTTACAGTATAATAAACTGCCGTAGTTGATGCACCTATGGTAACAAGAGGGATGCTGGTGACAAACCAGAAAATCCCAAGAATAAGCATGTCAACTGCAGTATTTACTATAGATAAAATTTTGTTGTCGTAATTTAATCCCCGTGGCATATTATCTGTCCTTTCTTAATCTGAACAATTTTGTTTTAATACATAACTATTCAGAACCACTTGAGGAACAGGAAACCCTGCTTTTTATTCCCCGTGATTCTGAATAGCTGTTTTAATATTATTTCGATAATCTAAGTGTAACAACACTGCATGCCGGAAGAGTAACCTTCACACCGGTCTGTGTATTTTCATATGCTGTGAAATCCTTCTCATCCACTACCTCAGGTGCTTCAAAGGTATTGTGTGCATCCATGGCACCTTCGATGTATCTGGCCTCACTTACACTGTATTTGTCACCTTCATTTGTGAGCATAATATCAACATCCTCTGACGACTCAAGAGAATTGTTTGTAAGTGTGACTGTAATCACTCCATCCTTATCCTCTGATACAGACTCAAAAACCTTCGGAAGCTCATTCTTTCCTGTACCAACTGTAGTTCCTCCTACAAGAGAGCTGTCCAAAAGAGCTGCGCCCTGATGATGTCTCATCATATGGAATACATAATATGTAGGTGTCTTTATCATCTTATCGCCGTCTGTGAGCATTACAGACTGAAGCACATTTATAAGCTGTGCAATACATGCCATCTTCACACGGTCGGAATGCTTGTTGAAAATGTTTAATGTCATACCTGCAACAAGCGCATCACGCATCGTGTTCTGCTGATATAAGAATCCCGGATTGGTACCAGGCTCCACATCTGACCAGATGCCCCACTCATCAACAATAAGACCAATATTCTTATCAGGATCATACTCATCCATTATAGCTCCATGACGATTGATGAGCTCCTCCATGAAATATCCTCTCTTAAGAGTCTGATAAAAAATATCCTCTGTAAAATCTGTCGCACTTCCCTTGATATTCCAGTCATCCTCTGTCTCCGGAAGTGTGTAATAATGAAGTGATAATCCATCCATCTGACCATGGAATCTAGGCTCACAATGATCGAAGCATGTAGCCATCACCTTCTTTGTCCACTCATAGTCATCCACATTTGGACCACAGCAGATTTTATTGATTGGCTGATTGCCTGCATAATTTCTGACATAAGTCTGGTATCTGCGATATTCATCTGCATAATGCTCAGGACGCATGTTTCCACCACATCCCCAGTTCTCATTTCCCACACCGAAGTAGTCAATAGTCCATGGGTCTTCGTGTCCGTTTTCCTTACGCAAATCAGCCATAGGTGATACTCCGTTAAATGTGATGTACTCTACCCACTCACTCATCTCGCGCACTGTTCCGCTTCCTAAATTTCCGTTCACATATGTCTTGCAGCCTAACTGTCTGCAAAGCTCAAAAAACTCATGTGTTCCGAAGCTGTTGTCCTCAACTACACCACCCCAGTGTGTGTTGATCATCTTTTTTCTCTTCTCTTTAGGACCAATTCCATCCATCCAGTGATACTCATCTGCAAAGCAGCCGCCCGGCCAGCGGAGCACAGGTATCTTCATTTCCTTTAATGCATCTACAACATCAGTACGCATGCCGTTTACGTTTGGTATATCTGAATTCTCCCCTACAAATAATCCCTCGTAGATACATCTTCCGAGATGCTCAGAAAAATGTCCATAAATCTCCGGAGCAATTGTACTCTTTTTATTCTCATTATTTACAATAATTTTTGCCATATTTTCTCCTTTATCTCTTATATATTTATAAATTTTTTAAGCTAACCCTTAACAGCTCCTGCGGTCATACCATCGATGATATATTTCTGGAAAATCAAAAAGATAATAAATATCGGTAAAATACCAAACATCGAGCCTGCAATAAGTACATCATAATTGTTTCCGTATGGTGTGAGAAGAGTATTAAGTCCGATAGGAAGTGTAAACTTCTCTGCACCTTTAAGTACAAGCAATGGCCAAAGGATTGCATTCCACACACCCATCGCTGACAATATTCCCATAGAAGCAAATGCCGGCTTTGTGAGTGGGAGTATTATTTTTGTTGCAATACCGTACTCTGTAGCACCGTCAATTCTTGCCGCATCCAAAAGATCCTTAGGCAGACCTGACAGATACTGCTTGAAGAAAAATATGGTCGATGCCGAGCAGAGTCCCGTTATAATAACACCAACATATGAATCAATAAGTCCGATTGCAATAATCTCTTTGTAAAGAGGAAGCATAAGTATCTCAAACGGTACCATCATTGTTGCAATTACCAAAAAGAACAGGAAGTTCTTCAGCCTGTAATTGTACATTGTCAGTCCATAAGCTACAAAGTAGCAGATGAGAAGTGTAAGCACCACCGATACAATGGTGATAATAAGAGAGTTCTTATACCACATAAAATACTTCTGGCTGTCTGCATTGCCTGAAAACAGATAAGTATAATTATCAAGGCTCATCGTTGAGAAATCAAGATCAATTGAAAGACCTCTTCTGATAAGCTCCTTGCCCGGTCTAAACGATGCTAAAAGACCTGCAAAGACCGGAAATACTATTATCGCACAAAGTATTACGAAGAATCCTGTGCCTAAAACAACGCCAACCTTATGTCTTGGTGTGTCTTTGACAGAACGCACTTTTTTCTTTTTATCTGCCATTTTTTAGTCCTCCTCGCGTTTAAATGTTCCGTTACATACAAGCTGTACTATATTAATTGCAAGTGCTATAACCAAAAGCACCATACCAACCGCACATGCATAACCCATGTCGTTTTTCTCAATACCACGCTTATACAGATATCCTACAATGGTGAGTCCTATGTTCTTTGGCGAATTGTTGCCCGCCCACAGCATGTATGACTCAAGGAACATCGCAAGTCCTGCATAAATTGATATTGTCAAAACATAGATTGTTGTCGGTCTGAGTAAAGGTAATGTCACGTAGCGGAATTTCTGCCAGCCGTTTGCTCCATCAATCTCAGCCGCTTCATACAATGAAGTATCAATTGACTTTAGTCCTGAAAGGAAATAGAGCATATTTACACCGGTCCATCTCCAGCAGGCCAAAACCAAAAGTGCCGCCATTCCTGTCCAGCCGACCTTCAACCATTTAAAAGGCTCCATGCCGAGTGCCATTACAATTTTGTTCATCTGTCCTGTGCTGTACTCTGTGAACATCAGACGAAACAGAGTACCTGAAATAACTACAGATGTAAGAGCCGGCATATAAAGCACTGCTTTCCATACACCCTTTGCCTTTACAAGATTACTGTCCATAAGCACTGCAAAAAGCATTGGGAACGGAATCAGTAATACAAGTGTCCAGAACATATATGTTGCACTGTTTTTTATCGCTGTATGGAACACTGTATCCGACAACAGCTTCTTATAATTATCTATACCCACAAAGCCTGTTTCAAGTGGTGTAATCTTCTCAAAGCTCATAAATACAGATGAGCAGAGAGGATAAATCCAGAATATTGCAAAGCTTAATATAAATGGTATAACAAATACATACGGCGCAACCTTTTGTGAATACAAGAATTTTTTAATCTTCAATTTACGCACCTCTTTCTTATTAATAAAGGGAGGCCGGAGGCCAAACCTCCAGTACCTCCCCCTTTTAAGAGCTATAAAATTACTCTTCCTGCTCCATATCTACTGCATCCTGCAGCTCCTGTAATGCGTCATCCACGCTGTAATCAGGATCCTCAAGTACCTCATTGAGAGTTGTATTACATACATTCTCATTAATTGTAGGACTAATTTTAACTACAGAAATCTTGCCAATATTGTCCATTCCGATAGAATTGAGCACATCGTATGGATAGTTGATGAAGAACTGATTGTACTGGTTCTCATCATTGTGAGCAAATGTATCATTTGTCCAGCAAGCTGTGTTACATACATCGAATCCAAGTGTATCCCAGATATTCTGCTCACCAACCTCAGACATCTTAGCCCAGCAAAGGAATTCTGCTGCAAGCTCTTTTGCCTTAGACTGCTGTGTAACAACTGTACCTGTTCCACCGATACCTACTGAGCACTTCTGTCCTTCCTCGAATGTAGGACATTTTGCAATGTACCAGTTACCCTTCTCATCAGGCATATAGTTTGTGAAACGGCTCATATACCACATTGCCTTAGGGAATGAAACGATGTTGTGATCCATGATGTTCTGGAAACCAGCCTCAAGGTCAACATGTCCGTCAGGTGATACCTCTGCAAGATCACTCTTTAACCATTTCTGCTGCATTGTGAGCATTTTCTTAACTGAATCAAGCTGTACATTTGCCTTTCCGTCAAATCCTCCTGTCCAGTCCTCTCCGTACTCAGCCATTGCAAGCCATAACCAGTCTGTTCCGGCTGTATCAACAGATGTCCAGTATTTTGTACCCTTCTCACCTGCTGCCTCAACATACTCTGTTCCAAGTGCCTCGTAATCATCCCAGGTCTTTACTCCATCAATCTTTGCGATGACATCAGCCTGTGAAAGACCCATTGCATCTCCCATAGCCTTTACGTTGTAGTACATAACTGTGGCGCCTACATGATAAGGTGCTCCGTAGTAATGTCCATCAGAACCCTGATATGTCTCCATTCTGGCAGGAACCATTGTGCTCATGTAATCCTTCGCATAATCATCAAGTGGTACTAACCATTTATCCTGACCTGCAACTACGTTAGGGAACTGTCCAACCTCAACATCACAGATATCAGGAGCTCCTGTACCGGCCTCAAGTGATGTAAGAAGCTTTGTATGCATATCGCCATATGGATATGTAGTACATGTAATCTCGATCGTCTTGTCCGGATGATCCTTATTCCACTGCTCTACCATTGTGCCGTAGTGCTGTGCATGGAGCTCAACGAAAGTCCACATCTCAAGGTGTGTTCCCTTTGAATCTCCGTAAGTGTTTGTCACTACCTTAGACTCAGCAGCTTCTGTTCCCCCATCTGCTGCTTCTGTTCCGTTTTTGCTGCCGTTTCCACAGCCGGCAAGCATTGTTACTGCCATTGTTGCACACATCAGTGCACTAACTAATTTCTTTTTCATTTTCCTTCCTCCTGTTAAAATGAAATTGAATTGATAAGTTGTATTAACTTCCTGCCCTAATCTCATGCTGGGCTTATTGCTATTTGACTAAAACAGGTCGTTAATGTGTTTTGTTTATGTACATAATATACATGAGAGTAGCTGTAATGTCAATATTTATTTTATATTATTTTAAACTATTTTAAACATTATTTAATAATGTCTAAATTTTTATGTTTTTTTCGTCTCTAAACATATCTAAGCTATACATATTGCACAATACATTTAATTTGATTTAAAGTCATTGTAAATAAATTCCAAAACTATATACAATAATTTATTGACAACATAGTAGCATATTTCTATAATTATTATATGCTGTCTCTTATACACATCTCCGAGCCCACGAGACAGGCAGAAATC
>ENA-OZGF01000110-OZGF01000110.1-human-gut-metagenome-genome-assembly--contig:-NODE-110-length-47501-cov-14.384142_pt1 | contig 47501 bp, 39 predicted proteins | sample MGYA00245116_ERZ653657 | MGnify/ENA primary metagenome ERZ653657 (study PRJEB26926, sample SAMN06165034) | human gut metagenome | biome: ENVO:00009003; feature: ENVO:2100002; material: ENVO:00002003...
ATGCTATAAATATCTATATAATAGAATCTATTTATAGTAAAGTATATTATATTTGCATCAGATTAATATAAACACAACAAATATGTTTACTATCAGAAAAGCAACAAGCACCGATTGTGAATTGATTCACAAACTGGCATGGCAGATATTTCCCGAAACTTATAAGGAAATACTATCAAAGGAACAAACTGAATATATGATGGAATGGATGTACTCCATAGAAAATATCCGTAAACAAATGGAGGAAGAAGAACATGTTTACTTTATAGCCTACGAAGAGTGCGAAGCAGCAGGTTATGTATCCATACAACCACAAGGCAAAGATTTATTCCACTTACAAAAGATTTATGTACTCCCCTATTATCAGGGGGCACACTGTGGGAGTTTCCTGTTTCGCGAAGCTGTAAAATATATAAAAGAGATACATCCGGAACCATGTATGCTGGAGTTAAACGTAAACCGCAATAATAAAGCACTGCACTTTTACGAACACATGGGGATGAAGAAACTAAGAGAAGGAGATTTTCCGATTGGAAACGGATATTACATGAATGATTATATAATGGGAAAGGAAATATGAGGACAGTAATTAGTGGCTGGTGATTAATGATTAGTATGGCTGCGCTATCATCTTGCACAGTTTCCGCTTAATCATTAATCACCAACTATTAATCACTAATTATTATTTTGCCACTCTCTCCAGCCACTTAACCATAGAGAGCATTACAATCATAGAAGCACCTGTTGCACCTACAAAGACTAACCAGCATGCCCAAATTGGAACGGTAGTATACAGAATACCTCCAATGAAAAGTAGTGAGTTGCCTACTGCAGTTGCTGCCAACCAACAACCCTGCATCAGACCTTGCAAATGAGGAGGAGCCACTTTGGATACGAAAGACAATCCTAACGGCGAGATAAACAATTCGGCAACCGTAAGAATGAAGTACAAACCAATCATAATCCATGGGGTCACACGAATCGCACTGATTTCAGCGGCACTCATAGTGCTCAACACATCCTTATCGGGCAAAGTAAATGAGAATATCATCAGGAATACGTACGCCAATGCTGCAATTCCCATACCGATAGCAATCTTCATCGGAGTAGAAGGCTCTTTGCCGGTCTTCTTCAAAGAACCGAACAACCACATGATAAACGGAGTGAGGAATACAACAAAGAACGGGTTCACACATTGGAATATTTCTGCCCCCTTGATACGGGTAAAGCCAAGGTCGATATCTATTACGCTCAGATCTACATAGTCACGTGCAAAATATGTCAGCGAATAACCATTCTGATGGAATGACAACCAGAAAAAGATTACCACACCGAATACAGCAAACAATGCATAGATACGTTGTTTGATTTCAGCAGCACTCATTTTGATTTCTTCCTTACTTACAGTAGTATTCTGCTCTTTAGCTGCTGCAACCTTCTTTGCCGGATCGGGGAAACGTTTTTTATTAGCCAGATAGATTACCAATGAAATCAACATAGCGACAATCGCAGCCATGAAAGCGTATTGGAAACCACGATTAAACACATCCAGATAGTTGTTGACAAATGCGCCCATATCAGCCACATGGCTACCGTCAAGCGTAACTTTTTCTGCCAAAGATGTGAGATTCTCCATTGCCTGAGGAGCCATTTTATCACCTTCTTTAAGGAATTGGTGGCAAAGTTCGGGCAAGGTGGCATCATAATCGAAGTTGTTCACTTTCAGCCACCAGTTACGCACACCGATAGCAATCCATGGAGCAAAGAAGCCACCGATATTGATAAACATATAGAAAATCTGAAAACCGGAGTCACGCAAGCTTGAGTACTTAGGATCATCATACATCTGACCTACCAATGCCTGAAGATTTCCTTTGAACAAACCGTTACCGAACGCAATGACCAAAAGTCCAAAGCAAGTCAGTCCGAGATAAAGTCCCATGCTGGGAACAGGTGTGGGAGTGGGAATGGCAATAATAAGATAACCGACAGCCATCATCACTAAACCGGCCAAAATAGTGCCTTTAAAATTTTTTGTCTTGTCAGCAATGATACCGCCTGCTAATGCCAAAATATAAATAGATGCATAGAATGCGGAATAGATATATCCGGTTGTCGTTTCCGACAGTCCGAACTTCGCCGAGATAAACAGTGTAAGGATTGCCATCATAATATAGAAGCCGAAACGCTCTCCCATATTAGCCAAAGCGGCAGCAATCAATCCATTAGGGTGTTTGCTAAACATAAAAATAAGTTTTTGTAAATTAGTAATTAGTATTGATTAATTTATATTTTTTGCAAATATATGCTTTTCGTCGAGATTTCCGGTAAGAAAACAGAATATCTCTTGGCAAAACCTAACCTTTATGCCTCAAACAGGATGCAGACTTGGGCATGAACTTCTTTTATCAGATCTTCCGGATTGAGTTTGAGCTGCAGGCCACGTTGCCCCGCACTTATATAAATATAAGGGAACTGCAGGCAAGTTTCGTGAATATAGGTAGGAAAAGCTTTTTTCATGCCGATAGGCGAACAGCCGCCACGAATATATCCCGTTAATGGAAGCAATTCTTTCATCGGGATGAGATCGCATTTCTTGTTACCGGAAACTTTCGCGGCCAACTTCAAATCAACCTCGTGTTCGCCGGGGATGACGCACACAAAATAACCAGTCCTGTCACCATGCAATATCAAGGTCTTAAAGACCTGCTCTATGTCCTCTCCCAAGCTGGCGGCAACATGTACAGCACTCAGATCTTTTTCATCCACTTCATACGGAATAAGTTCATAAGCAATTTTTGCCTTATCAAGCAGCCGGGCTACATTCGTTTTATTAATTTTCATTTCCTTATTTGCAGACTATAAACTACGAATGAGCAAAAATCTTTTTCATCGTAGATTAATTATTTTTCCTCTTAAGATATTCAAATATGAAGTTCTTCTTTCAAGAACTTCGGAGTATATCCCTTCGTGCTCTTTGCCACTTCTTCGGGTGTACCGCAAGAAAGGAGTTCTCCCCCGCCCTTACCGCCTTCTGGCCCCATATCTATGATATAGTCTGCCATTTTGATAACGTCAAGATTATGCTCGATAACAACGACCGTATTGCCCTTATCGACCAACTTGTTCAGCACATTCATCAGCACGCGGATATCCTCAAAGTGCAGTCCGGTGGTAGGCTCATCAAGAATATAGAGCGTCTTGCCTGTATCCCGCTTGGAAAGTTCGGTGGCAAGCTTCACACGTTGGCTTTCGCCACCGGAAAGCGTGGTAGAAGACTGTCCCAGTTTTATATAACCCAGCCCCACCTCTTGAATTACCTTTATCTTATTCAGAATCTGAGGCACGTTTTCAAAAAATTCCACCGCGCGGTTAATTGTCATATCCAGCACATCGGCAATAGACTTCCCTTTGAAGCGCACTTCCAGGGTTTCCCGATTGTAGCGTTTGCCATGGCAGACCTCACAAGGAACATACACGTCGGGCAGGAAGTTCATTTCAATAGTTTTATAACCATTGCCCTGACAGGCTTCGCAACGCCCCCCACTGACATTGAACGAGAAGCGTCCCGCCTTGTAACCGCGAATTTTAGCTTCGGGCAGACCGACAAACAAGTTACGGATGTCCGAAAAGACTCCGGTATAAGTGGCGGGATTGGAACGCGGAGTACGCCCCAACGGAGACTGATCCACATTTACCACCTTATCTATATACTCTAATCCTTCAATACTATCGTACTCCAAAGGGTCTTGAAGAGAGCGATAAAACTTCTGTGAAAGAATGGGTTGAAGTGTCTCATTAATCAGCGTAGACTTACCGCTGCCCGATACACCGGTCACACAAATCAATTTGCCAAGCGGGAACTCCACATCTACATTCTTCAGGTTATTGCCTTTGGCGCCACGCAACCAAAGACTATGACCGTTACCTTTGCGTCGTTCGGCAGGCACTTCGATGGCACGTTCGCCGTTCAGATATTGGGAAGTCAGCGTATGCGTCTGCAACATCTTTCCCGGAGTACCGGCAAAGACAACCTCTCCGCCCAACCGGCCCGCTTTAGGCCCCATATCAATAACATAATCGGCAGCAAGCATCATATCCTTATCATGCTCCACCACGATAACAGAGTTGCCCATATCGCGCAGCTCTTTCAGTGAATGAATAAGCCGCAGATTATCGCGTTGATGCAATCCGATACTGGGTTCATCCAAGATATACAGAACGTTGACCAACTGCGAGCCTATCTGTGTGGCCAGCCGGATGCGCTGGCTTTCGCCGCCGGAAAGACTGACGGCACTACGGTCCAATGACAAATAATCCAATCCCACATCCAGCAGGAATTTTAGACGGGTACGGATTTCCTTTAATATTTCGACAGCAATCTGTTGCTGCTTATTGCTGAGAAATTGGTCTACGTTCATCAACCAGTCATACAGCTCATTGATGTCCATTGTGGAGAGTTCGTAGATGTTTTTATCATGGATGCGGTATGACAAAGCCTCTTTATTCAGTTTCGCTCCATGACACTCCGGACAAACAGCTGTCTTGGCAAACTGTTCTGCCCATTTCTGCGCTGTGGCAGACGCGTCTTTTTCCTGCAACATCTGAATGTACTTCACTACCCCCTCGAAAGTAACGAAATAATCGGATGACGTACCAATGAGCGAACTCTTTATCTTTATGCGTTCATCCGAACCATACAGAATCTCATCTATGGCATCATCCGGAAGTTCCTTGACAGGAGTTTTCAACGTGGCTTCATATTTCTCCAGCAATGCGGTAATCTGCCAAAATATCATACTGTTCTTGGCTTTTCCCAAAGGTATAACAGCTCCCTCACTTATGGAAAGCTCACGATCCGGGATAACCTTGTCTATATCAATCTGATTCACCACACCCAGTCCTTTACATTTTGGACAGGCTCCCTGCGGAGAGTTGAAAGAAAAGTTATGAGGAGCAGGTTCGCGGTAAGACAACCCGGTTACAGGGCACATCAGGCGTTTACTATAATGGCGCACACTTTCATCTTGCACATCAAGAATCATCAGCAGTCCGTCTCCCTGACGCATGGCAGTGGCAACGCTGTTCTTCAAACGAGTGTCGTCTTTATCTGCCACAACCAGCTTGTCAATCACCACTTCTACATCATGATTCTTGTAGCGGTCCAGCTTCATGCCGGGAAGAGCCTCACGCACCACACCGTCTACGCGGACATAGAGATAACCTTTCTTCCGGACTTGCTCGAACAATTCCTTATAATGTCCCTTACGGCTACGTACCAACGGAGCAAGAATGTAAATACGTTTTCCTTTATAATCATTCAGAATAAGATCAAGGATTTGCTCTTCGGTATATTTCACCATTTTCTCACCGGAAACATAAGAATAAGCCTCACCGGCACGAGCGTACAGCAGGCGAAGATAATCGTATATTTCCGTTGTCGTACCTACGGTGGAACGCGGATTTTTATTGGTTGTCTTCTGCTCAATGGAAATCACCGGACTCAAGCCTGTAATCTTGTCTACATCAGGACGTTCCAGATTCCCCAGGAAGTTACGGGCATAAGCGGAAAAGGTTTCAATATACCGACGTTGGCCTTCAGCAAATATCGTATCGAACGCTAAAGATGACTTGCCACTTCCGCTCAACCCGGTGATGACCGTCAGGCTATTACGGGGAATTTCAGCATCAATGTCCTTCAAATTATGTACACGCGCTCCGTATACATTGATATATTCTGTTTCTTCTTGCATATTTTAATTAATGAATTTGTGCAAAAATAAAGGTTTCCGGCCGAATATCAGCCGAAAAGACATATTTTTCGGTTTTGAAATGCACAATATTATTTCTTAACGCAATCCTTTGGTTAAAATAGGACAATATTACTAACTTTGCAGCTACTTTGGGAAATTGTAAACATAAACCAACGATTACTGAATGAAAACTATCAATCGTATTTTCTGCTCCTTGCTGCTTGCCGGTGCATGTAGCTTCGGTGTAAACGCACAAGAAAACCAATCTTATTTTCTGCATACAATAGAAAAAGGTCAGAGCCTATATTCCATTGCCAGCATGTATAACATCAGCCAGGCAGACATAGTGAAACTAAATCCGGGAAGTGATGACAAGATATACGTAGGACGCACCTTACGTATTCCACGTACGGATGCCAATTCACAGAAAGAAACTTTCCACACCATAGAATCCGGTGAAACCCTTTACCGGCTTACCGTAAAATACAATGTCTCGGCGAAAGACATATGCGACGCCAATCCCGGACTGAGCGCAGAGAACTTCCGCATCGGGCAGGTTATCCGGATTCCATCCTCTACGGACGCGGCTACTGCCACAACGAACACCACCGGACTTTCCGCTACATCTCCCACCGGAAACACATCTGTCCAAGCTCCGGTGCAATCACGTTGCCGCGATATGCACAAGGTGAAACGGAAAGAAACCGTATTCAGCATCAGCCGGAAGTATGGCATTACGGAAGCTGAGCTCATTGCCGCCAATCCGGAATTGCAGGGGGAAAATAAAATAAAGAAAGGTTCATTTCTCTGTATCCCCTATCCTTCCACCCAGATACAGCAAAATACGCATCCTCAAGCGACAGCGCCAAGCGACAGTGAATTGTTCAGTGAGAACAAAAAGAGCAACGAGCGTATCAATGTTATCAAGGCAGCTGTTATTCTTCCGTTTTTATCTGACGGAGCAAGCAAAAGCGAATCTGCAAAAATGGTGGAATACTATGAAGGTTTCCTCATGGCAGTAGACAGTTTGAAGCGCACAGGCACTTCTATCGATCTTTTTACATACAGTACAGGCCCTTCCACCTCATCCCTGAATTCCATACTTGGCAAAAACGAGATGAAAGACATGGATATCATTTTCGGCCCGTTGCACCAACAGCATATCAAGCCGCTGGCCGATTTTGCCGACAAGCATGATATACGCTTGGTGATACCGTTTACATCCAAGGATAATACTGTATTCCGCAATCCGTCGGTATATCAGATCAATACTCCCCAATCCTACCTTTACTCGGAAGTGTACGACCATTTTGTCCGCCAGTTCCCCAACGCCAATGTTATCTTTATTGAAGCCAGCCAGGACACTAAAGACAAAGCGGAGTTCATAAAAGGACTGAAAGAGGAATTGCGCAACCGTTCCATACCCACAAAATCATTGAAGGAGGATGCTACCGTAGAGTCTATGAAAGCCGTATTACGCAACGATCGCGAGAATATTTTTATCCCCACTTCGGGAAGCAATATTACCCTAATCAAAATACTGCCGCAATTGACATTGCTGGTGCGCGAACAGCCTGACAGTCGTGTACATCTCTTCGGCTATCCGGAATGGCAGACGTACACCAAAGATCACCTTGAAGCATTCTTTGAGCTGGATACTTACTTCTATTCCTCTTTCTATACGAACAACCTGCTGCCGGCAGCCATAACCTTCACAAAGAGTTATCGCAAATGGTATGGAAAAGAGATGGACGAGCGTTATCCGAAGTTCGGCATGCTGGGGTTCGATACCGGCTATTTCTTCCTCAAAGGCCTATCCAGATATGGTTCGGGACTTGAAAAGAACTTGGATAAAATGGACCTTGTCCCTATTCAAACCGGCTTCAAGTTCCAACGTGTCAACAACTGGGGCGGCTTCATCAACCGGAAAGTATTCTTTGTACGTTTCACCAAAAACTTTGAGCTGATAAAGCTTGATTTCGATTAAAGACGATTTACAGCCATTCGATGACAAGCAACTCGTAAATTGCAATTTAAGAAAATGAGACTAAAAACAATTATAGGAACAGCACTTTTGGCAGGAACATGTGCCTTGCCGGCAAGCGCACAGATAGGCGAACAACGCCATAACTTTTCTGTGGGCATTAACGGCGGTATCAACCTGAATAGCGTAAGTTTCTCTCCCAGAGTCCGCCAGAATAACCTGATGGGTATCAATGGCGGACTGACAGCCCGTTATATTTCCGAAAAATACTTCAGTATGATATGCGGTGCACAGATTGAGTTAAATTTCTCGCAACATGGTTGGGATGAGTTTTATCAGGACTACCCCGAATTGCAATACACGCGTAAAATGAATTACATAGAAATTCCCTTCCTTGCGCATTTGGCTTTCGGCAAAGACAGAGGATTACAGTTTTTTGTTCATGCAGGTCCGCAGATAGGCTTTTTTCTTAGCGACAGTTACACAATAGGTGGCGATTGGGACAATTATACCGGAATAACCGTTGAGCAACACGATAAAGCCGTAGATAATAAGTTTGACTATGGTATCACAGGTGGAGCCGGTGTGGAGCTTCGTACTAAAATCGGGCACTTTTTGGTAGAAGGCCGATACTATTACGCTTTATCCGATTTTTACAGCAGTACAAAGAAAGACTACTTCTCCCGTTCGGCCCATGGGGTCATCACTGCAAAGATTACTTACTTATTCGATCTGAAGAAATAACAGTATAAACCTCTGACAATAATAAAAGCGGGACATGATTTAAAACCATGTCCCGCTTTTATTGTATATATCCGTTTCTTATCGAAACAGTTTTTATTATCTTAATCTGTCTGCCGCTTTCACCATCAGTTCATCCCGATAGATGGAACGGAAAGCCAAATAGTTCAGTATGATACATACAGCCGGAAGGCACAAAGCCCAACCTAATTGGAAGCTCGTTACATTCAAATCTTCTTTCAAAATGAACACAAATACCACGAAAGCAATGTAATAACCAATCAGCAGAAGGCTGCCAAAGATAGTCATACGGACTTGCAACATACGGTTACGAAATAGGAAAATAGTGCACAATGAGATAATCGCACTCAATAAAAGAATACCGAACAATCCCCATGTAGACTGAAAGCCACCATCGGCCAAAGTCACTCCCAACGGTTTGAAAACATGAGCCACTATCCCGTCCGAACCAATAAACTCTCCCGCCGGCAAACAAAGAGTTACAACCAGAAGGACAGTTACCAATAACAAATAAACGGATTGAATACGTTGTATCATTACTGCAATTTTTCTTTTTCCTTAGAAGGATTACGATAGTACACCTTACCCTCAAGATATTCCTGAGTAGCAATCAAAGTAGGTTTCGGCAACTTCTCATAATAACGGGAGATTTCAATCTGTTCGCGATTTTCAAACACTTCTTCAAGGTTGTCATTATAGGAAGCAAATTCCGCCAACTTCTTAGAAAGATCATTTTTAATTTCAACACTGATCTGATTGGCACGCTTACCAATAATCGCTACGGTTTCATATACATTACCTGTATCTTCACACAATTCCATCATGTCACGAGTAACCGTAGTAGTAGGAGCATTTGTCTTTCTGTAATCCATAATTTTTATCTAAATTAATTTTATTCTATAACAATAATATTCTCTTTATCTGTCAATCTTTCAATATTTTCTGCGCTTCTTTAAAGATACGGTCGGCATCTTTCATATATTTACTTTCAGGGAATTCATTCTTAAAAGCATAATATTCATCTACTGCTTCGCGATAGCGTTCCTCTCTTTTATCTTCCACACTGAATACCGCCATTTCATACTTGGCACGCAAGATGAGGATAGACAAATCCTCACGCATATTAGTATAAGGATAATCTTTCAAAGCGTTCTGCGCCGTAATGACGCAAGACTCATAATTATTTCCTAAGTAATTGCCCAAATTATAATAGAGCTTAGCAGAAAGATATTCTTTCATAACCAATTTGTCCTGCAAAGCAAAAATCATGTTTTGAGCTTCGTCTTTCTTTGCGCTGTTCGGAAAATACTCCAAAAACATCTGTAATTGCTGGATTGCATTGTATGTACCGGACTGGTCCAAACGGGGTTCCGGCGTATCCAGATACAAAGCCTTTCCGGCATGAAAACGTGCCAGCTCGGTAAACGTACCACGCGGATACACATTGTAATATTGGGTGAATGTTTGAGCGGCAGTCTGATAATCATTCTGGTTATAATAACTCATACCCAGCATATAAAGTGATTCTTCAGCTTTGTCAGTACCTTTAAGAATGGCAATCAACTCGTTCAACAAAGTCGCAGCACGATTATACTGACCTTTTGCGAAGTAATTCTTTGCCGCTTCATACTTGTATTCGTAGTCTGTGCTTTTCAGCAACTTGTTGTATTCTCCACATGAGGAGAGCAGCAGTGCTGCAAGCAGAGTTATAAGGATGTTCTTCTTCATTACTTTTATTCAAATAATGCGCAAAGATAGAGGTTCATATCGAATTAAACAACGATACGCACCTTAATTTTTCAAAAACAAAGATGAAGAGGAATAATTTGGAGAACGGATGGGGAGAGAGAGTTTGATGTGTGTTTAGTGATTAATGATTAGGAGGCTATGCAACAAGAGAGCGCAATGCACTAATCATTAATCACTGATTTCTTTTTTTACAGTTTATACAGATCGCTTGCAGCCAGCAGATCTACTTTTTTTTCCGTCAATACGCGAATACAGTTTTCCATATCGTTAGGACGGATAATGACATTGGCGGTCTGCCCATTGGCAAAAGAGTACATATATTCAATAAACACACCTTCATCGGACAGGCAGCGGAGAACTTTTGCCAATGAACCCGGGATATTGGGGCAACTGATTCCCACCACATCCGTTACATTGACAGCAAAATGATTATCCTTTAAAGCCTTATATGCTTTATCCGGTTCAGAGACAATGCCGCGAAGAATACCAAAATCAGCATTCTCGGCTATGCAAAGAGCAGAAAGGTTGACACCTTCTTTGGCAAGAACTTCCGTCACTTCCGTAAGGCGGCCTGACTTGTTCTCCAGAAAAATAGAAAGTTGTTTTGCTACCATAATATCTTGTTTTACAGTTTTCGGTTATCAATTACGCGTTTCGCTTTACCTACACTACGCTCGATGCTGCGCGGTTCCACCAATCGGACATCCACGCCCAAGCCTAATACGCTTTGCAAACGCGCTGTAAGTTTTTTCTTCAAGGCCAGCATCTTGTTAATCTCATCAGAGTAATATTCCGGACGGACTTCCACTTGCAGTTCCATAGTATCCGTATTGTTCTTTCGATCGACAAGCAGCAGATAATGCGGTTCAAACTCAGGCATCTCAAGAATAACAGACTCAATCTGTGTGGGGAATACGTTTACACCGCGTATGATAAGCATATCGTCACTACGTCCGAGGATGCGGTCCATGCGGACCAATGTACGCCCACAAGGACATTTGTCATAGTGCAAAGCCGTAAGGTCTTTAGTGCGATAGCGCAGCAAAGGCATTCCTTCTTTGGTGAGATGCGTAAACACCAATTCTCCTGTTTCGCCCGGTGCAACCGGCTCAAGCGTTTTCGGGTCTATGATTTCCGGGAAATAATGGTCTTCATTGAGATGCGTACCATGCTGGCACTCACATTCGTATCCTACACCGGGACCGGCTATCTCGCTCAGCCCATAGATGTCATAAGCTTTTATTCCCAATTTCGTTTCAATGTCACGACGCATATTCTCTGTCCATGGCTCTGCCCCGAAAGCGCCGAACTTCAGTTTGAACTCTTCACGCGGAAACCCGGAGTCCTTAATGGCATCCGCCAGATACAGAGCATAAGAAGGCGTGCAACAAAGAACCGTCGAACCGAAATCATGCATCAGCGTTATTTGCTTCTCCGTATTACCGCTGGACATTGGAATTACGGAAGCACCGATATTTTCAGCACCGGCATGAGCACCCAGCCCGCCGGTAAAGAGCCCGTATCCGTATGATATCTGAAAAATATCCGAACTGCCGGCGCCATAAGCCGTAAAAGCGCGTGACAGACACTCCGACCAGGCCGAAAGGTCCTTACGCGTGTACCCCACCACAGTGGGCTTTCCGGTAGTACCGGAGGAGGCGTGGATACGAACTATCTGGCTCATAGGAACAGCACAAAGTCCAAAAGGATAGTTATCCCTAAGATCGTATTTCGTAGTAAAAGGCAGTTTCACAATATCGTCAATGCTGTTGATGTCATCAGGAGTGATTCCCAATTCCTGCATTTTCTTGCGGTAGAAAGGAGTGTCATGATATACACGCTCCACAGTCTTTTTAAGACGAATGCTTTGGATTTTACGAAGGCTTTCGCGATCCATGCATTCGATACTCTCATTCCAAATCATGTTTTTGTTGTATTACATTAATGGTTGTTATTAATTTGATACCGCAAAGATATGTTTTACTTACGAATTCACAAATTTTCAACACAAAAAACTCCAATGTTTTTTAAAAGCCTGAAAAGTATTATATAATTACATAAGCGCCTTTATTCCAGACTTGCCGGCAATGACTCAACGAAGGAGCCCCATTCAGTCAGGGACTGAAAGGCAATGACTCACTGACTGAAAGGCACTCAGTCAGTGAGTCATTGCCACCCTTGCAGGAGCATGTTCTGAGAAGGGTATGGAAGTGGTGGTACATCATAGTATTTTTTATATACATTTCATTCATTTTTCCGTTTTATGGAGCAAGGAGTTATGGGAGTAACCATGTTTTTCGATACATTAAGTTGCTTTATTTTCATACCTTTCCTATCTTTGCCCGACAATCCTGATGAAATGAACAAATTCGAGTTAACATCCGCCTATCACCCTACCGGTGACCAGCCGGAAGCAATTGCACAACTTACCGAAGGCGTGCGTGAGGGAGTTCCCGCACAGACCTTACTTGGTGTAACAGGTTCCGGAAAAACGTTTACCATTGCCAACGTCATAGCCAACATCAACAAACCTACGCTCATATTGAGCCATAACAAGACGCTGGCAGCACAGTTGTACAGCGAGTTCAAAGGATTCTTTCCGAACAATGCGGTAGAATATTATGTGTCCTACTATGATTATTACCAACCCGAAGCCTATCTTCCTTCCTCAGACACTTACATAGAAAAAGATCTCGCTATCAATGACGAAATCGACAAACTCCGGCTTGCCGCCACTTCCGCCCTGCTTTCCGGGCGCAAAGACGTGGTGGTAGTCTCTTCCGTATCATGTATTTACGGTATGGGAAATCCGGCAGACTTCTATAATAATGTAATCGAAGTGCAACAAGGAAAGAATTACAGTCGCAATGTATTTCTCCGACGACTTGTAGACAGCCTTTATGTCCGTAATGACATAGACCTGAACCGCGGCAACTTCCGCGTGAAAGGTGATACGGTAGACATCTACCTGGCCTATGCCGACAATCTTCTGCGCATCGTTTTTTGGGGAGATGAAATAGACAGCATCGAAGAGGTGGACCCGGTGAGTGGTGTTACGATAGCCCGGTTCGACGCCTATAAGATATATCCCGCCAACTTGTTTATGACAACCAAAGAAGCCACCTTGCGGGCTATCCATGAGATAGAAGACGACTTGCACAAACAAGTGCAATGGTTTGAGAACGAGGGGCGCCCTTTCGAAGCCAAACGCCTGCAGGAACGTGTAACTTACGATATGGAAATGATGCGCGAATTAGGTCATTGTTCAGGCATAGAAAACTATTCGCGCTATTTTGACGGACGTGCGGCAGGCACCCGTCCCTACTGCCTGCTGGATTTTTTCCCCGAGGATTTTCTCATAGTCATCGACGAAAGCCATGTGAGCGTTCCGCAGATACGTGCCATGTATGGCGGCGACCGCGCCCGAAAGACAAACTTGGTAGAATACGGTTTCCGGCTTCCCGCAGCAATGGACAACCGTCCGTTGAAGTTCGAGGAGTTTGAATCAATGGCAAAACAGGTTATATACGTCAGCGCCACACCTGCCGATTACGAACTGATGCAATCTGAAGGTATTGTTGTAGAGCAAGTAATCCGTCCGACCGGCTTGCTGGATCCCATTATCGAAGTACGCCCCAGCCACAACCAGATAGACGACTTAATGGAAGAAATTCAGTTGCGCATCGAACGCAACGAGCGCACGCTCATCACCACTCTGACCAAGCGCATGGCAGAAGAATTGACGGAATATCTTCTCAATAACAACGTGAAGTGCAACTATATCCATAGTGATGTGGATACACTGGAGCGCGTAAGGATTATGAGCGATTTACGCGAAGGCGAATATGACGTACTGGTCGGCGTCAATCTTCTACGTGAAGGACTGGACTTGCCGGAAGTATCCCTTGTTGCTATTCTGGATGCGGACAAGGAGGGATTCCTCCGTTCCCACCGTTCGCTGACGCAGACTGCCGGACGTGCCGCCCGCAATGTTAACGGCATGGTCATCATGTATGCCGACAAAATTACGGAAAGCATGCAACTGACCATCGACGAGACCAACCGCCGCCGCGAAAAGCAGCTGAAATACAACGAAGAACATGGCATCACGCCTCAACAAATCAAAAAAGCCAAAAGTCTCAACGTATTCGCCGGTACAGAAGGATTTGCCGAAAGTGGAACCGGAAAGGAAAAACTGTCAGGAAACGCGCCCCGTCCTTATGTGGAACAAGAGAGTACCTCCATGCTCGCCGCAGACCCTATTGTTCAGTACATGAGCCGCAACCAGCTTGAAAAGAGCATCGAGCGCACCAAGAAACTGATGCAGGAAGCTGCCAAGAAACTCGACTTCATCGAAGCGGCGCAATATCGTGATGAAGTGCTGAAAATGGAAGAACTGCTGAAAGAAAAAAAAGAATAGAATCTAAAAAAACGGTTTACACGAAACTGTTTGATGCCACATTTGTTACTCCTTGTATATAAATCATTTAATCAACAAGATTATGAATACAAAAAGAGTAGCGGTAGCATTGGCAGTCTTAGCCGCCTTATTTTCCTCAGGCGGACAGCAAGCGGACGCATGCACGCGTGCCACTTACATCGGACCGGACAATATGGTTGTCACAGGTCGTACAATGGACTGGAAAGAAGATATAATGAGTAATATTTATGTATTTCCCCGAGGGATACAAAGAGCCGGATACAATAAAGGCGAAACAGTGAAGTGGACTTCCAAATACGGCAGTGTCATTGCAACAGGCTACGACATCGGTACGTGCGACGGCATGAACGAAAAAGGGTTGGTAGCCAGCCTTCTGTTCCTGCCCGAGTCTGTATATGATCGTCCCGGAGATACCCGTCCGACAATGGGCATCAGCATTTGGACGCAATACGTACTTGATAACTTCGCCACCGTACGCGAAGCCGTAGACGAACTGAAGAAAGAGACATTCCGAATCGATGCTCCCCAAATGCCGAACGGTTCGGCTTCCACCCTGCATCTGGCTATTACGGACGAAACGGGAAATACCGCTATCTTGGAATACCTGAACGGAAAGCTTAATATTCACGAAAGTAAAGAGTACCAGGTAATGACCAACTCACCCAGATATGAATACCAATTAGCCATTAACGATTACTGGAAAGAGGTCGGCGGATTGCAGATGTTGCCGGGAACCAACCGTTCCAGCGACCGTTTTGTACGCGCATCATTCTACATCCATGCCATTCCGCAGACGGCAGACGCTAAGATTGCAGTGCCCAGCGTATTGAGCGTGATGCGTACCGTATCCGTCCCGTTCGGAATTACCACACCGGACAAGCCTCATATCTCTTCCACCCGATGGCGTTCGGTCTCCAATCAGAAAGACAAAGTCTATTATTTTGAGTCAACTCTCACTCCTAACCTATTCTGGCTCGATTTGAAAAAAATAGATTTCAGCCCTAAAGCCGCTATAAAAAAACTATCGCTGACCAACGGAGAAATATATGCAGGGGATGCCGTAAAGGACTTGAAGGAAAGTCCTTCTTTTACTTTTTTATTCCAAACGCCTGTTCTCTGACAAAACCTCATAAAACTTTATTAAAGATATACATAAAGGACCGCACCTTACAGACAAATGAGGGCGGTCCTTTTCTGCATACCTGTTTTTCGCGTTATACTTAAGCCTTTCTCGTGATTTTAATGTGTAATCAGATTCTGCCATCAAAAACAGCTGGAAACCCAAAGTTTAAAAGATACTTATTAATTATACAATAGAAAGGTAAGCTATGAGTAGTGAAAAAATAGGATTATCGAGCAACTGTTCTATAAGGAGCTTGTTGAAGTTCAAAATCCAAACACTGTCTGGACAATTGAGTTGGAGCCATTATTTGGAAATTTTAAAAGCAGACAACGAGCTTGAAATAAGCTTCTATACTAAACAATGCGAAATTAAAAAATGGAACGTGCATAAATTGAAGCGACAAATAAAAAGCGGACTTTTTCAACGGTTGGCATTAAACAGGAATAAAGAAGAAATTCTGACATTGAGCAGACAAGGGCAAGAAATACAAAATCCGCAGGATATCGTGAAAGCCCTTTTGTATTAGAGTTTGTAGACATCCCCGAAAAGCAAGTTTACTTGGAAATCGAACTGAAAGATAGATTAATAGCCAATTTGCAGGACTTTCTTTTGGAACTTTTATCAAACCCTTACATAAGAACTTGACAAAGGATTTGACTTTATTGGGCGACAATATAAAATCAATATCGGTTCGCGGCATTTTTATGTTGCTTTGGTATTTTATCATCGTATTCTGAAGTGTTTTGGACTCATAGAGAAGCGTGGCGAAATTGAGCACAACAAATTGGGCAAATGAATCTGTATCTAAACTATTTCAAAAAAAGGAAAATGAATTCACTTAACCCTCAGTTACAGAGTATGTGTCATTTCATATCTTATTCGTTTGCTCCATGATTTTTCCGTAATTCTGGAAAACTTTTGTTAGTACCTTATACAAAGAATTTTGGGAGAATTACCCGTTTCTGAGGTAATGATTTGGTAACTATGCCATTTAGTGTTATGCTATGAATTGCGTTCAAGTAACTCATTTATATGCCAAAGGTAATAGAATAATCCGATATACACCTAATTTTATATCTTAGCATATATTCCTTTATGGAATATTTGCTGAGATTGCCATGTGTAAAATGGGTAAAAATTCGTATCTTTGCCAAAGAATGTCAAGACAAAAATAAGTAATATGCTGTTTACTGAGAAAATTAAAGAGCTACGCATTCAATATCAAATGCCTCAAAGGCAGATTGCGGCTGCTCTTGATATAGATACTGCAACATATTGTAAGATTGAAAAAGGTGAACGCAGAGCCAAGAAAGAACAAGTCGCAATATTGTCGGAGATGTTTCATGTAGAAATGACAGACCTCCTTACATTGTGGCTTGCTGATAAAGTAACTGACGTGGTATCTGATGAACATATTGTTGCATCGGAAGCTCTTTCAATGGCTGCTGAAAATTTAAAAAGAATAGGTTGATATGGCAAAAGTGAAATTATACCCAGAGTTAGAAGTTCCCGAAATGTTATTAGCAGATCGGCGCTCTGCATATGGATTTGGGACGTATATCAGCCTATTCAGTAGTGCTGGCGTTGGTTGCTACGGCTTTAAGGAAGAGGCTTTCTATTGTGTAGCTACGGTTGAGTTGCTAGAACGCAGATTGAAAATTCAGAAATTCAATCAGAAATGCATTTATAACAGCGGATATATTTGTGGTGATATGACTACGCAAGAAACAAAAGATAAGGTTTTTGCGGAGTTGGCTATGTGGAAAAGAGGATTTAATCTAACTGATTTAGATGTGTTGATTGCAACACCTCCTTGTCAAGGTATGTCCGTTGCTAACCACAAGAAGAAAGATGAGTTAAAACGTAACTCGTTGGTTGTTGAGTCCATAAAAATGGCTCAACAGATTAAGCCTAAGTTCTTTATATTTGAGAATGTTAGAGCTTTCCTAACATCCGTATGCACCGATGTTGATGGTCAAGATAAGTCAATTAAAGATGCTATTGAAGCTAACTTGTCTGGAACATACAATATCCTATATAAAATTGTAAATTTCAAAGATTATGGCAATCCATCAAGTCGAACAAGAACATTGGTAATTGGCGTTCGTAAAGATTTGAAAGAGGTTACTCCATACGATATTTTTCCAGATAAGCAGCCCGAAAGGACATTAAGACAAATTATTGGTCATTTGCCATCGTTAAAGAAGATGGGCGAAATTTCAGAAAATGATATTTATCATAATTTCAGGAAGTATTCGCCTCGTATGGAATCTTGGATTGCGGACATAAAAGAGGGACAATCTGCATTTGACAATACTGATATTACGAAGATTCCTCATAGCGTAAAGAATGGTGTTGTTGTATACAATGCCCGCAAGAATGGCGATAAATACACTCGTCAGTATTGGGATAAGGTTGCTCCTTGTATTCATACCCGTAATGATATTATGGCAAGTCAAAACACTGTTCATCCTGTTGATAACAGAGTGTTCAGTATTAGAGAGATTATGCTTATGATGTCCGTTCCGCCATCTTTTAAATGGAGCGAGATTCCCTTTGATGAATTAAACAGAATGCCATTGAAAGAGAAAGAAGCATTCTTGAAGAAAGAGGAGATGAACATACGACAAAACTTGGGCGAGGCTGTACCTACTATTATATTCAAACAAATTGCAGCTAAGGTTCGCAAAATATTATGCAAGCATATCTTGTCTGAACAAGACATAAAGGCATTGATAGACCAAAAGAAGTTGGCTATGCATTCCTACTTAGTGGACTATATTAGAAATAATAGCCATTATGGGTTTGCAGAATTGTCTAAAATTGCAGAATTGGCCAATGCTCAAAGAGAAGACAATGCGGCATATTATACAAGGCAGGATATATGCTACACCATAGTCAAAAGTTTGCCTGATGCTAAGAACTATACGGAGTTAAACATCTTAGAGCCATCAATAGGTGTAGGTAATTTTTTGCCTGCTCTTATATTGAAGTATGCGAATGTACAGTCTGTTAATATTGATGTGGTAGATATTGATGCAAATAGCTTAGAAATATTGAAAGAGTTGGTTGCAAAAATTGCTATGCCTAATAACATACACATCAATTATATTAATGCCGACTTCCTTCTACATAACTTTGATAAGAAGTATGACATTGTTGTCGGAAACCCTCCATACAAGAAACTAACAAAAGAGAAACAGTTATTAGCTAAATACAAGATTGGTGCATTCAACAAGGATACCAATAATATATTCTCATTCTTCATTGAGAAAGCAATGAAAATCGGTAATGTAGTATCATTGATAGTCCCCAAGAGCTTAATAAACGCTCCTGAGTTTGATACAACACGTACATTTATGAAAGAGAAAAACATCTCTCGCATAATTGATTTTGGCGAAAAAGGATTCAAGGGGGTGAAGATTGAAACCATCTGTTTTATTCTTGACACCCAAAAGAAACCTCAAAATACATTTGTGGAATCCTATATTACTAATGAAGTTAAGTGCCATCAGCAAGCATATCTAACAGACGACAAATTCCCTTATTGGATAATTTATCGTAATGAGGCTTTTGATGAGGTAGCAAATAAGATGGAGTTTAATGTATTCAAGGCATACAGGGATAGAATTATTACCAAAGCCATTACAAAGAATAATGGTAAAATCAGAGTGCTCAAATCTCGAAATATTGGCAACAATGAGATTGTCAATATCCCTGATTATGACTGTTACATTGATAATATTGAGGGATTGGATGTTGCAAAATATTTAAATCGAGCGAACTGTGTTTTGCTACCAAATTTAACATACAATCCTCGTGCCTGCTTCTTGCCAAAAGGTTGTATTGCTGACGGTTCTGTAGCAATCCTAACATTAGCAAAAGATGATGACATCGTAACCAATGAGGATTTGGCGTTTTACGCTACTGATAGCTTTACAAAATTTTATGCGATTGCTCGTAATTTAGGAACACGCTCACTTAATATTGATAATAATTCTGTTTTCTTTTTTGGAAAACTCAAACAACAAAGGATATGAGAAATGTAATCAACGAATATCTTAGCCAATTTGATTTGGATATACGCAAATCAAATAATGCAAGATTTGTGGACCAAAAATGTACACCAGACATTGTATGCTTTATGGCAGATTGTGTTATGAATATGGTGGCTACAAAACCAATTTTTGTGATTAATGATGTATGGGAAACACAGTATTTCATCCAGAATACAAGAGTTATCTTTAATAAGCCTTGGGCTAATGACAGGAAAGCATATAATGAATACAACAAAGTATTGTCTCAGCCTCTTAAACTTTTGGCATATGCTCATATCCTTAATGTTGAAATGGTAGATGGTGCATTGACCTTTTCTGTTGCAAACGAGAATTTATTGGATTACATTTCACGCAAAGATAGAAATGCATACAACTTCTTATACTGTTACTTTATGAAAGTGATGTCGGATAGTGGCTTTATGAAGTACTTTGAAGAATATGCAAAAGACAGCGTTGTTGATCCTGTTGCAGCAAGAGATGAGATATACGAAAGGTATTACCGTTTAATCAATGGCAATACTCCATCTCATTCACAATTGGATATTAGGCGTATGTTCCACAAAGTATTCAATGTGTATGCAGCAGAACATCATTTGCGCGGAAGTAATGGTAAGATTGCCTATTATTCTGATTTGATGTATAATAAGAAAAATTGGCGAGACATGAATAAGGATAAAACCGTAACTCGTCAAGCGGCAATGACTCCTGATAAAATAGAGAAACAAGATGCTATCAATAGTTATTATGTTCAGAAAGCCATTGCATTGATAAGAAAGATTCAGACGGTAAGTGAGGTTCATGATAGTTGGGGCAACGGTGAAGCAACACAAGTACATCACATATTTCCGAAATCACAGTTTCCACAAATTGCACACTATGTTGAAAATTTAATATTGCTCACCGCAACACAACACAATACAAAAGCTCATCCTAACAATAAAACTCAACAGATAAATAAAGATTATCAGTTGGTTTGCCTATTGGCAAAAGCCGATACAATAGAGGACTCTTTACTACGATATGGAGAAAGGTATTATAGAAAAGAGTCGTTTGTTTATGTGATAAACACAGGATTAACAGTTGAGTTTAGCACAAAATTGTCATTTGACGATATAAAGACAAAATTGATTCAGATTTATAATGCAGCGTAAATAAAATATCTATGATAAAACGCATATCTTCAATTAAAAATTTCGGAGTCTATAATGATTTCAAATGGGATGCGACTACTCCAGATTTTAATGATAAAAATATCATATATGGATGGAACTATACGGGAAAAACAACGCTTTCGCGTTTATTTAAGATCTTGTCGTATAAAATAAAAATTGAAGATGCTGAAAATATAGACTTTTCGATTTTACTTGACGACGACAAAGTCCTGACTAAGGCGAACTATTTGGATCAACCATTAGATGCAGTTGTATTTAATGCCGATTTTATAAATGAGAATCTACATTTTGACAGCGTTGATCCAAAAATCAAAGGTATTCTATTTGATATTGGAGAGGAAAATGTTGAGACTCGAGAAAAACTACGTGCGATTGAAAAAGAGATAAACGATATAAATATTTGGTTAGAAAATAATCACCAACACATAGATAAGTTTGCCGAGTTTGAGAATTTATTTACAGTAGAATCAAAAAAAATTAAGAATGAAAATTTTGAAAGTTCTATAGAATTTAATAAAGGACATTTCAAACGTATTTTGAACACATTTGTTCCCAATTCATTACAATCATTTATTATTGATACTACTGAGTTAAATGGATTGCGTGCTAATGCTTTAGCAAAAGAGCCTCTGCCAAAGATTGATGAAGTAATGCCCACTATTTCGTTTTTGGCACTTATTGATGAAACAAAATTTTATCTTGAGAGCGAACCGGCTTTGATTGAAGATGAAAGTCTGTTAACTAATAATCCTGATTTATATGCATGGAGCAAACAAGGTCTGGAGATTTATGAACAACATTCTGACATTCAAAAATGTGCGTTCTGCGGAAGTATACTAACAAATGAACGTAGGAGATTTTTAAATGCCTATTACAATAATGAGGCAGCACAATTGAAAAATAAGATAAATGATTTATTACAACGAATTGAAACCGAGCAAGCACATATATCCAATATTCCCTATGTAAGACTTAGTCCAAATGATTTTATTGAAAGTTGTAAGACCGATTTTAAAAATTTAATAGATTCATTTGACCAAGTTAAGGCAAACTATGTACATCAATTAGATCTTTGCAAAGATGCTCTAATTAACAAATTGAACAATTTCATATTTGTTGTGCAGGCTCAACCTGAAATTAACAAATCGGTTGAACACTCCCTAATTGAATGGATGAGCCAACTTCGAAATGTTATATTAAAACACAATGAAACTGTTTCAAATTTCCAAGCCATTAAAACAACATCAATTGAAAAGTATAAGAAACACCTTGTTGCAAAATTTCTGTTAGACAAAAAATACTTTATAATAAAGTCTCAAAAAGAAAAACAAGAAGAAGGAAATCAAAAGCATAAGGATTTACTATTGCCAAAACAGCAAGAGTATAAAGGCCTATTAGCAAAGCTCAAATCTGTTGTAAAAGGACAGGAAAACTTAAATCATTACATTCAACTATTCCTAAATCGAAAGGATATTAATGTTGCAGTTGCAGATAATGACTTTTTTATATTAAAGAGAGGCGATACTGTTGCTAAGAATTTAAGCGAGGGGGAAAAGACTGCTATTGCTTTTTCGTACTTCATGGTTTCATTAGAAAGTATATATCAAGATGGAAACCTACAAAACAAATTGATATTTATAGATGATCCTATATCCAGTTTGGATGCCAATCATATAGCACAGGTATCTTCCTAATTAATAGTTTCTTTTTTAGAAAGGATGCAACTGAGAAAATAAACAACTGTTTTAAGCAATTGTTCATTTCAACACACAATTTTGAATTTTATAGTTTTCTGCGTGATGCTAATAACATAAAGAAAAGAAAGAAGATTATGGTCAATGGTAAAAGTGAGGAACATCCTGCTTGTAACTATTATATGTTAAAACGAATTTCGGAAGACTCTACACAATTACTAAAATTACCCAAATCTTTTTCTAGTTATAATTCAGAATATGTTTATCTGTTTGATGAAATTTGTAGCTATAAAGAAGAGCATTATCCCGAAAATAGGGCATATATAATGCCTAATATTATTCGTCGCTTTCTTGAAATATATACATTAATAAAACTGCCTGGGAATAAGGATGAAATAGATAACAGAGTTAAACTACTAATAGGAGAAGTAAATGAGCTGAAAATATTACACTATTTCTCTCATTTTACTACCCTGGAAAGAATATCAAAGCATTCAGAGTTAACACTTAAAGTTCCAGATTTAGTTGACGATGTATTTATATTACTAAAAAAAGATCCAATACATCTTCGTTCTTTGCTTGCAGGAGTTAATAGGAAAAACATATAATCTGTAGATGTTGGTCTCCTCTTTATGTCCCCCCCCCCTTACTTCGAGAGTCTTGCGATGCTCATTATCCTTATTCTTCATAGCCCTACTGTGTTCTACCTGTATTTGCTTGATGTTGGATTGCAGTAGCTCAATGGTTTTATCTCGGATTGCAATTTCATCCCATAAATCCTCGTTCGTGCGTTCCAATGATTTCATCTTACCGCTGCCGAAAAGGTATCTCCGATTTCACTTGTTTGAGTTCTTGCCCGGCAAATTCTATTTGGAGTTCCTTATACTACCGTTCAGCCTCTATGCGGACAAGTTCGGCTCGCTGTTTTTCGATGATGAAGTCACTACGCTCCTTTCGGCTCTTCCTCGTATCGTGGTTCATCCAATCGAATACTATATGGGCGTGATAGTTGGGGGTGAACCATCTGCCGCCAATTTGAAACTCTCCTTATCGTCTAGGCCTTGCTCTCCACCGAACCAATGTCCCTCATCTTTGTGCAAGAATATTTGTAGCGGTGTGATACCCCAACGCTGCTGGCACTCCTCGCCAAATCTACGAACATCCTCCAAAGTGGTATCAGACTTGATAATTAGCATTCCCTCACAAATCGGTGAACATCCCGCCACCTTGACAATCTTGCCACTCTTAATTTTGCGTTCTCGCTCCTTTTCCTGTATTGCCCTACCTATCTTGGCCTTTACCATTTGCTTGATGTTTTCGTAGTACGTCTGTAAGTCGTAATTGCCAAAGTGAGGATATACCCAATGCTCATTGTTGGCAACGAGTTCGGAAACGAGATAGATTTTCGACTCTCCAATATTACGCATATATTCGGGAGTTCTTCGGTTGTGAGCCTCGCTTGATGATATGTTGCAAGGCCTGATATATATACTACTTTTTATTGTCATAGTTCTTTGATTTCATTGTTTGCAAAATTAAATATCAACGAGTTAAACTTTGATACGCAAATCGGTGACAAACGGTGCAATAGCATCCTACATGTGTTAAATTTCACTCTTCCATAGGTAATGATTTGCAAACCTTTCTCTTTCTTCAATCCGCTTTTCTTTGCGGTTTACTTTTTTTTCGGCTTGTCATCATTTGACACCGTAACGACATTGGGATTAAGCTATTTAGCGTTATTTCTCCTGTTTTTCAAGGTTATTCCAGAGATTTTCCATATGTTTGTTGTCAAACTTCAAAGCTGCATATCCACATGGAACTATTAGTATACAAAGCCTCAGCCGGTTCGGGAAAAACCTTCACGCTGGCTGTGGAATACATCAAACTTCTGATCCTTAACCCCCGCGCCTATCGGCAGATACTTGCCGTAACCTTCACCAATAAAGCTACGGCAGAAATGAAGGAGCGCATTCTGACGCAACTTTATGGCATTTGGAAAGAAGATCCTGCATCAGACGCCTATCTGAAACGCATCAAAGAGGATTTGGCTTCCTCTCCCCTTTCCGACAAAGAACTGCGCCGGCGTGCAGGAATGGCATTGCAATATATGCTGCACGATTACAGCCGTTTCCGCGTGGAGACAATCGACTCCTTTTTCCAGTCCGTCATGCGCAACCTTGCCCGCGAACTGGAACTCAGTCCCAACCTGAATATTGAGTTAAACAATACCGATGTCCTGAGTGATGCCGTCGACAGTATGATTGAAAAGCTCACCCCTTCCTCACCCGTACTGGCATGGCTGCTGGACTATATCAACGAGCGCATTGCCGATGACAAACGCTGGAATGTCTCCAACGAAGTCAAAAGCTTCGGACGGAACATCTTTGATGAAAGTTACATAGAACGTGGCGAAGGACTTCGGCTCAAACTCCGTTCTCCGGAAGCAATAAAACTCTACCGGGATGTATTGCGCGAAATGGAGACCGATGCATTGGAACAGATGAAAGGTTTCTACGACCAGTTTGAAGGCGAGTTGGACGGACATGCCCTCGTACCTGAAGATTTGAAAGGCGGTGCACGCGGCATAGGCAGCTATTTCCGCAAGTTGCGCGACGGACGGCTGTCAGACAAAGATGTCATGAATGTCACGTTGCAAAACAGTCTGGCAGATGCCAAGAACTGGGCTACCAAAACATCTTCGCGCAAGGACGACATTATCCGACTGGCAGAAACCAGCCTAATACCTTTACTCCAAGACGCAGAGCGGCTGCGTCCGCAAAAGAACCGTACGATAAACAGTTGCCGTCTCTCACTGCAACATCTCAACAAGCTGCAACTGCTCAACCATATCGATGAGGAAGTGCGCACATTGAACCGCGAGCACAACCGATTCCTGCTATCCGACACCAGCGCTTTACTGCATAAGTTAGTACACGAAGGCGATTCCTCTTTCGTATTTGAAAAAATAGGCGCCAATATCCGCAACGTAATGATAGATGAGTTTCAGGATACAAGCCGCATGCAGTGGGACAACTTCCGGCTACTGTTGCTCGAAGGACTTTCGCAAGGAGCAGACAGCCTTATTGTGGGTGATGTGAAACAATCCATTTACCGCTGGCGAAACGGTGACTGGGGAATATTGAACAGTCTGGGAAGCACCCGGTCTGAATCCCAACTCCCGTTCCCTTTCCCGGTACGCGTGAAAACTCTGAAGATCAACCGCCGAAGCGAAACAAATGTCATCAATTTCAACAACCGCCTGTTTACCGCCGCGGTAGACCATCTGAACACACTATACTTGGAGGAACTGAAAGAAGAATGCTTTCCCCTGAAAGAAGCCTACGCCGATGTTGCCCAGGAATCTCCTAAAACAGACAACAAGGGTTATGTCAAAGTCTCCTTCATAGAGCCTGATGAAGAACAGAGCTACGCCGAAAAAACCTTATCGGCTCTGGGTGAAGAAGTACAAAGGCTGCTTTCAGCAGGTGTGAAGCTGAACGATATCACCATCCTTGTGCGTAAGAACAAGAACATACCGTCTATTGCCGACTACTTCGACAAGGAGTTACATCTTCCTATTGTGTCGGACGAAGCGTTCCGTCTGGATGCCTCCCTTGCCATCTGCATGCTGATAGACGCCTTACGCTACCTATCCAATCCGGAAGAAAAGATAGCAAGAGCTTCGTTAATCGCAAATTACAAACTGCAGACCAGCCATGAGCGAGGAACGGAAACCGGAAAGGCGGGAGGAAATCTTGCGGACTGGCACCAACTGCTGACTGCCGATGTGGCGACAGTGCTCCCAGCAGAATTTATCTCCCACATGGATGAATTACGCCTGATGCCCTTATACGAACTGTTGGAAGAACTGTTCACGCTGTTCAACATGGGCAGCATTGGGAAACAGGATGCCTATCTGTTTGCATTCTTCGATGCTGTGACGGAATATCTGCAAAGCAACTCTTCCGACCTCGACGGCTTCATCCGCTATTGGGATGAAAGCCTCTGCTCCAAGACAATCCCCAGCGGAGAAATGGACGGCATACGCATCTTCTCCATCCATAAGTCCAAAGGGCTGGAGTTCCATACGGTCCTCATCCCCTTCTGCGACTGGAAACTGGAGAACGAAACATACAACCAGTTAGTGTGGTGTACCGCCCCCGAATCGCCTTACAATTCAATAGACCTTGTTCCTGTCAACTACTCTTCCACAATGGCGGAATCCGTTTACCGGCAGGACTACCTCAACGAGAGGCTGCAACTATGGGTGGACAACCTGAACCTGCTTTATGTGGCATTTACCCGCGCCGGGAAGAACCTGATCTTATGGAGCAAGAAGGACCAAAAAGGCACAATGGCAGAACTTCTTTCCGCTGCCCTGCCGCGAGTTGCCCAAGCGGGAGAAGGCAGTTGGAACGAAGATGAGAAGATCTATGAAAACGGAACGATATGCCCGTCGGAGGAAAAGTCTCCTCACTCTGCAGGAAATACGGAAAGCAAAGTCGTGAATAAGCTCGCACAAAAACCGGTGAAACTTCCGGTACACATGGAAAGCATGCGACACGACATTGAATTCCGCCAGTCCAACCGTTCCGCCGACTTCATTGCCGGAGTGGACGAAGCCGAGTCCAGCCAGCGTTTCATCAACCGGGGGCGCTTGCTGCATACGCTTTTCTCCGCCATCGAAACAGAAGAGGATATTGATGATGCCATCAACCGTCTGGTATTCGAAGGTGTTATCGGGCGTACCGAAACAGAGGAAGAAATACGGGAGTTGACCCATAGGGCTTTCTCGCAACCGCAAATCAAAGACTGGTATTCCGGGACCTGGCAACTATTCAACGAGTGCGACATTATCTGGCAGGAAAACGGAGAACTCCGTAACCGGCGCCCGGACCGCGTAATGATGCGCAACGGTACAATCGTAGTTGTCGACTTCAAGTTCGGTAAGCCCAGCAAGAAATATAACAAGCAGGTACAAGGGTACATAGAATTACTCGTCCGCATGGGGTATGATGCAAATGCCATCAGCGGGTATCTGTGGTATGTAGAAGAAGAAATAATAGAGAAAGTATGAAAACATTCCTCCAAACAGTAGCCCAAGACCTTTATTCCAAGATAGGAAGCGACCTGTCACGTACAGCAATCGTATTCCCAAACAAACGCGCCAGCTTGTTTTTCAACGAATACCTGGCAGCAGAGAGCGACCGTCCGTTGTGGTCACCCGCTTACGTTAACATCAGCGAACTGTTCCGCCAACTTTCGCCGCTGAAACCGGGCGACCCGATTCGTCTGGTATGCGAACTATACAAAGTGTTTTGTGAAGAAACACACAGAGAGGAACCTTTGGATGATTTCTATTTCTGGGGTGAATTGCTCATCAGCGATTTCGATGACGTAGACAAGAACCTTGTCGATGCAAACAGGCTTTTCTGCAACTTACAAGACCTGAAGAACATCATGGACAACTACGACTTCCTCGACAAAGAACAAGAAGAAGCCATACAGCAGTTCTTCCAAAACTTCTCCATCGACAAACGCACACAACTCAAGGAGAAATTCATCTCACTCTGGGATAAGCTGGGCGACATTTACAGACACTACCGAAAGAATCTCTCCGAACTGGGCATCGCCTATGAAGGCATGATGTATCGCCATGTCATAGAAGGGCTTGACACCGGACTACTGCGTTATGACCGCTATGTGTTCGTCGGCTTCAACGTGCTGAACAAAGTGGAAACCCGCTTCTTCCAACTCCTGCAAGACGCCGGCAAGGCTATGTTCTACTGGGACTACGACATATTCTATACCCGCCTGCCCCATGAGCAGCAACCGCCATACGTCCACGAAGCGGGCGAATTCATACTGCGCAATTTAAAGTTGTTTCCCAACCAGTTGCCCGAAACAGCTTTCGATGCCTTGAGACATCCCAAGAAAGTCCGGTTCATATCCGCCCCGACGGAAAACGCACAAGCCCGCTACCTGCCTGAATGGGTGCGCACTGTTATGAAAAACGATGCCGAAACGAGCAAGGAGAAAGAAAATGCCATTGTATTATGCAATGAAACACTGTTGCTGCCCGTACTTCATTCCATTCCCCCGGAAGTGGAAAACGTCAATATAACCATGGGATTCCCATTGGCGCAGACACCCGTATATAGTTATATCAGCGCGCTTATGGAACTGCAAACCACCGGTTACCGCCGGGATACGGGACGCTACACCTACGAAGCGGTACTTGCCATATTAAAGCATCCATATACCCGGCAACTATCCGCTGCCGCCGATGATCTGGAACACCAACTCACCAAAGACAACCGCTTCTACCCCCTCCCGTCGGAACTAAAAAAAGATGCTTTTCTTGAACGTGTATTCACTCCGCAAAACGGTATCGCGTCCATCTGCCGTTATCTCACCGAACTGCTGCGCGAAGTAGCCGTTGTCTACCGTCAGGAGAAAGATGAGAATGACATCTTCAACCAGCTTTACCGGGAATCCCTGTTCAAAAGCTACACCCTCGTCAACCGTTTGCTCAATCTGATAGAAAGTGATGGGCTGACCCTTCAGACAGATACGCTGAAACGCCTGATGAACCGCCTGCTCACCTCGACCAACATCCCGTTTCATGGCGAGCCTGCCATCGGCATGCAAGTCATGGGAGTATTGGAAACGCGTAATCTTGACTTCCGCAACTTGATTATGTTGTCCCTCAACGAAGGCCAGCTTCCTAAAAACGGCGGTGACTCATCTTTCATCCCCTACAACCTGCGCAAAGCATTCGGAATGACTACCATTGAGCACAAGAACTCGGTATATGCCTATTACTTCTACCGGCTCATACAACGGGCAGAAAATATCACCTTATTATATAATACGGCATCCGACGGACTGAACCGGGGGGAAATGTCACGTTTCATGCTTCAGTTCCTTGTGGAATCTCCACACGACATCTCACGCGAGTATCTGGAAGCAGGACAATCTCCCCAGCACAGTCTTGCAATAGAAATACATAAAACAAATGAGGTACTTCAGCGGATGTACAACGCATACGACATCCGGCAACATCCTAACGCGCTCTTTTCACCCTCGGCGCTCAACACCTATCTGGATTGCCGTCTAAAGTTTTATTACCGCTACGTTGCCGGTCTGAAAGCTCCCGATGAAGTGAGTGCCGAGATAGACTCCGCCCTGTTCGGAACAATTTTCCACCGTTCTGCCGAATTGGTATATCAAGACCTTACAACCAATGGAAAAGAAATACGCAAGGAAGATCTGGAACAGCTGTTGCGCAATGACGTGAAGTTGCAAACATACGTAGACAATGCATTCAAAGAGGAACTCTTTCATGTACAAGCCAACGAACAGCCCGAATATAACGGGACGCAGCTTATTCACTCCAAAGTCATTGCATCCTATTTGCGGCAACTGCTGCGCAATGACCTGCACTATGCTCCTTTTCATATGGAAGCTATGGAGCAGAAAGTTACGGAAACAGTAGAGATAGAGACTCCTTTGGGAATACTTCCTCTGAATATTGGCGGCACGATAGACCGTATGGATAGCAAAGACGATACGCTGCGTATTGTAGACTATAAGACAGGCGGCACTCCCAGAACTCCAGAAAACATAGAGCAGCTGTTTGTCCCCGCCGATAACCGTCCGAACTACATCTTCCAGACCTTCCTGTATGCTGCCATTATGTGCCGCAAACAAACATTGAAAGTAGCTCCGTCGCTGCTATATATTCATCGTGCAGCATCCGAGAACTACTCGCCCGTTATCGAAATGGGCGCACCGCGCCAGCCTAAAATACCGGTCAGCAACTTTGCATTTTATGAAGATGAGTTTCGTGAAAGGCTATCAGCGCTTCTAAAGGAAATATACAATCCGGAAGAGACTTTCAGCCAAACGGAAGATAACGGGAAGTGTGAATACTGCGACTTCAGAAGCCTATGCAAAAAATAAAGGCAGGCATGGATTACACGAAAGCTACACAGCAGCAGATGCTCCTTGAAAGAGCCTATATGTAATCCATGCCTGAAATATTATCATCGCGCACAACTCAATATGCGCAATCACCCCAATGGAGACTGATTACTTCTTCAACGGAACAGAGAAATAGAATGTGGACCCTTCTCCTTTCTTAGATGTGAACCACAGCTTGCCGCCATTCTTCACAACAAAGTCCTGGCATAACAGTAATCCCAATCCTGAACCTTCTTCATTGTTCGTCCCGAATGTACTGAAATGCGTATCTGTGTGCAGTAATTTCTTTTGCCCCTCTTCATCGATACCGCAACCGTTATCCTTTACACTGATTACCGCCATATCTCCCTGTTCTTCCATTTTCACCACCACTTCGGAATTCTCGTTGCTGAACTTAATGGCATTACTCAGCAGATTACGGATAACGGTTTTCAACATATCAATATCGGCACTGACAGGCAGTTTCTCCGTTTTTTCCTCACGAATGGTAATCTTCTTCAAGCCGGCTACTATGTTGAACACATCAATCACGCTGTCCACCACTTCCACTACATCGATATCCTGATAAACAACATTCAAATTACCGATTTGGCTCTTCGTCCACTTCAACAAGTTATCCAGTAATGAGAATACGTCTTCCGTTGTCTGATTAGCCATTGTCAGCAGTTCGTACATTTCACTGCCGATCTTTTCGACAGGAAGATTAAGAATCATCATATTCAGCACCATCTTGATCGATCCCATCGGGGAACGCAGATCATGTGCTATGACCGAATATAGCTTATCACGCCCGGCAATGGTGTGCTGAAGTTCTTCTGTCTTATTCAATATGATGCGTTTGGCCGCCACCAACGAAATCTGGTGAGTTACACGAATAATCAATTCTTCCTTGTTGAAAGGTTTGGATATAAAATCATTGGCTCCTACCTGGAAACCTTTCACAATATCCGTTGTACTGTTCAGTGCAGTTAAAAAGATGATTGGAATATCTGCCGTATCGGGATTGGACTTGAGACGTTGTGCAACTTCAAACCCACTTAAATCCGGCATCATTACATCCAGCAGAACCAAGTCCGGATGCTCCTTATCCACCTGTTCCAAAGCCTGCTGCCCATTGTTGGCCGTAGCAATCGCAAACTTCTCATTTGTTAAGAGTACCTTCAACAACAATACGTTGGACATCACATCGTCTACGATGAGAATCTTGTACTCAGAAGGATTTATTTCCATGTTCATCTTTGTATTATATTTTTTCCCGTTATCAAGATCGTGTTTATTCAAGAACGATACTTACTGAAATATTCAATTATGCGACACAGCCCTTCTTCCAATTCAATAGTAGGCTGCCACTTCAGTTTGCTTTTTGCCAACGTAATATCCGGCTGACGCTGTTTAGGGTCATCATGCGGCAATGGTTTAAATATCAATTTCGATTTGGAACCTGTCAGCTTAATAACTTTTTCCGCCAACTCAAGAATGGAGAATTCATGCGGATTGCCCAAATTAACCGGACCGATAAATTCATCTTCCGTATCCATCATACGCACCATTCCTTCTATCAAATCGTCCACATACTGAAAGCTACGGGTTTGGGTGCCCGAACCGTATATCGTTATGTCCTCGTCCTGCAATGCCTGAACCACAAAATTAGAAACAACACGTCCGTCATCGGGCAACATACGAGGACCGTATGTATTGAATATACGTATAATCTTAATGCGTATCCCGTTCTGGCGGTGATAATCCATAAATAGTGTTTCGGCACAACGCTTGCCCTCGTCATAACAAGAACGAATTCCGATCGGGTTCACATTTCCCCAATAGCTTTCCACTTGAGGATGCACAACTGGATCACCATAGATTTCGCTGGTTGACGCCTGCATGATTTTTGCATTTGTCCTCTTTGCCAGCCCCAACATATTGATAGCTCCCAACACCGAGGTCTTAATAGTCTTTATGGCATCGTGCTGATAGTGCACCGGAGACGCAGGACAGGCCAGATTATAAATTTCATCAACCTCTGCCTCATAAGGAAATTCCACATCATGATGTACAAATTCAAAGCGGGAATTCCCTTTCAGATGAGCTATATTCTTCTCCGAACCGGTAAAGAGGTTATCCAAGCATATCACTTTGTGTCCGTCTCTAATCAAGCGGGTACACAAATGAGAACCTATAAAACCGGCCCCACCACTAACCAAGACTTTTTTCATACAGCACTATTTTCTACGTCCAAAGACCATGTAACCTGTTTGTTCTGTTTATGTGCTGACAAATGTAGGAGATTTGGTTAAAATATGCAAGTTTGTGAAAGAATTATTTTGAATGTTAAGGAATATATTCCGGCTTATTATCAGGAATACTGAAATCTTTATTGGCAAACAAATCTGCCAAACCTGAAATCTGTTTCAGTCGAAGCAATTCATCGCGGTCCATTCCTATATTTTTCATTATCCACTGGTCGGACATGCCGGCATGATCCAATTCTGCAACAATGTTACACATCAGTTCGATGTTGTGTGTTCCTCGCGCACGATTATGACGGATGGTGGATGCCATGCGGTTGGACAATTCCTTATCAATCACAACCACAGGCAACAGACCATTCTCACGCTGATAGATCCGCTTGGAAGTTTTCAAAACCTGGTAACGGTGATACCCGTCGACCAAAATATAACTATCTTTCTCTTCGTCATAATAACAGACACAGGGCATTGTAAAACCATCCTCCCAGATAGACAGTTCCAATAATTTCATTTCGGGCGGCGCCACTACATTGGGGTTATAATCATTGGCTTGTATTTTTTCTACCGGAACCGCTTTTACACCATATACCGGACTCTTATCTACACTCATAGCATCATATTTTTGAATTGTTCCATTATTTTGTCTCGCTTGTATATCTCTTCTTTCGTCAGAGCAAATCCCATATACTTACATGCGTGGTCATTCTTTAGGATGCAAATGCACATGCGTTTGTATGTGGGTATTTCCCGAAATTCCGCAATATCGATATCATCCAGATAGTCCATGCGGACGGGTTTCTTATTTGTCTTGTAGTTGGTATGGTTCACCACTTCGAAAGAAACACCCGCATCCTGCAATTTCTTAATAGTACCCTCCGAAAGACATCCTCCTTTGGTACGCCAAAACTCAATGCTGACCGTCAGCTTCTTTAAGTAGTTACGCCGGGTCTCTTCGGGCAGGGTGGAAAGCAGAAACTGCATAAAGCTTTTCCACGTATACCCCTCAGGTATCCGCACGCTCTGCCACCCCATGGCATGAGTTCCGCCATAGATTCCCGTAAAGTTCACTCCATTAACACGTCCTATCATCTTTCCCCAAGTATTAGGGTCTATCACCTTATATAAAGCCAGACTTTCCTGCGCTTCGCAAAGAAACGGACTGGCCACACGCTGGCGCTCTATGTTGACACCTGCCTTATAATACAAATCGTATAAATGATTGTAGTCGAAGCCGAACTTTCCATTGGCAGTCCATATGTCCGTTGTCTTCCAATCATAGATAGGATACGCATTGTATATGTCATTGCCGATTTTGGAAGTCCACCTGTAATTATGATACATCTGGTATTTCCGGTTCAGATGAATACTGCGCCAGCGGTTGAAGCTCTCCTGTGTACGAATTCCTATAAGAAAGCAGGTGCGTACCGCATCTTTCCGCAAATGCAGCCATTTGGCAAAGTGCATCTGATATTCGTAATCCCACATATTCTCCGTATAAAAAGGAAAAGCTTCTTTGGTATAGGAATTGGCAGGCATCTGGCGCACCCAAAGCTCTTTCATGCTTTCATCCCATGGACGCCAATAGCTTTGATACATAGAGGTGCAGGTGGTGACCTTGAAAGGTACACATACGCGATATACTTCCAGAATGTCCTTATTAGCCTCCAATATACGGTCTACATAGTCTATGGTCACAGTATATTGTATCTCATAATCCATGTGAAATACACATAATTTTTGTTTGAGGTTATTACGCCGGATATAGTCTATACACAGGTTCAGTAATACACCGCTGTCCTTCCCTCCGGAAAAAGACACGCATATTGTATCGAACTCTCTAAAAATCAATTCTAAACGTTCCTGTGCAAGTTCGTATACATTTTTAGGTGTGGCCATAATTATCTATCTTTTTTCATTTTCACATAACGAGTCCAGATTTTTTCCTCAGAAAAACCCAAATCCTTAAAAAGAGAACTGTGTTCCATAAAAGTCACTGAAGTTAATTCCTTACTTGTGTTTGTTTCTGAAATGACTTTCTCTAATAACAATTTCAGCGTGTCTTCATTATTACTTTCTATATAATAGTTGTTGATGACATACTCCTTCTTCTTCTCCTCTACCGGTATAAAACCTATAACTTTCTTTTTGTCTACCGCCACAAACCAAACAAAATCTTCTGATGTACGAAATGGATAGTTATAATTCTGCTTCAATATTTCAGGATTCATCACCAATGGCGCAACAAGCTCATACAGCCGCTTATCTGTTCCCTGTAATTGTATTATTTGTACCATTCTGCATTACCGGTTTAATATTATAATTTGAAATGTTCAAAGATAATTATTAAACTTTATGATATAATCACTTTTTAAGCAGTTTTAAGAATAAAGATTTAAAATGTAGCGATATATTACCTTCTCATGTAGACTAACAACGCACTGATAAACAAAATTATAACCATAGGGCTATTCAGTATACGACTTAAACAGCTTCAATATGCAATCCAATAAACATCTATATAAAGTATAAACAATTTTCAATACCCAGCCTTTACGCCAAAACCGGACGAATAATTTTATTTTTGTCAGCTATTGCATCTTTTTAACGATTTACCACCTACTAATTAAAGAATATTCATATCTTTGCGCAGCTTTTAAAAAGTATTCCAAAATTCTTTTAAGCTATTCTATTTTTCCATATATTTAATATAAGCAAACAACAATAAATCGATTATAAAACAGTAAAATTATGATGCTAAACACTAAAAGAAGACCGTTCATAGCTACGGCTCTATTATTAACATCGTTAGGGGTAACCACATCGTGCATCGATAACAGTTATGACCTAAACAAAGACATTGACATGACAGTCAACGTAGGTGGCGAACATTTGGCAATTCCCGTAGGATATACGGAGCAAATAACACTGGACAAAATCATCGAACTTGATGAGGGAGATGATTTGCAACTCGTGAATGGAGAATATCATCTGCTGAAATCGGATAAAATAGATGAGACAAATACATCAGTAAAAATGGTGACAGTTAATGCATCTTCGAATCCTATAAATTCGATTAAAGTAATCAATGATCGGACATATCCCCAACCAGAAGATGTTACGGTTGAGGATATAGAATCTGAAGGTTCTGTAAACACTGAGGCGCATGGAATTGATGAAGCTGTGATAGAAATCGGTTCTTTAACTGCTAATACACCTGCAAAATTAACTCTCAGTTTTGAGATTAATAAAACTAATTCCATATCGTATAGTGATGTCACTATTGATAAAATGACAATTACATTCCCCGACTTTATAAAATTTGAGGAAGGACAAAGTGGACTGAATGGTCAAGTACTTACTATCAGTAATAAAACCCTTTCTAGTTCAACTTATACAGAATACCTGCATATTTCCAAATACGTATTTGGAAATAAATATGGCGACGGGAACAAAGTTAAAGAAGAGAATGGTGACCGGATTATTAAAATCGAAAATCAAAAGATAACAGTAAAAACTGATGTAACTGTACATAAAGCTCAAGGTACCGGTTCTTTAAATATCACTCCTACAGCTACTCTTGCAGCAATGACGGTAAGTGAAGTTCATGGCACCATTAAACCTGATATGGATGTGAAACCTACGGAAGTTGAGTTAACCAATTTACCGGACTTTCTACAAGACGAAGAGGTAAAGCTGGACATCACCAATCCTGTTTTCTCATTCAAGGCTAATAATCCTCTGAATGAAGAAATAGAGATGGACGGTATCATGACCGGATATAAGAACGGAAAAGTAACCAAAACCGTAAAGATAGGAAGCGGTAATGGTGGAGCCCCTATTAAGTTAAAACCCAGCGAAAACGAGCAACAAACAATTTCAATAGTACGCAATGAAAAAACTGTTGTCGAAACAGGGGCAACTAAAGTTATCGTACCAAATCTGAATGACATTATTGAAACAATTCCCGACCGTATAAGCGTTGAGTTAAAACCGGCTGTAAAAACAGACGACTATTATACCGTCAATTTGGGACAAGACTATGTATTGAACAGTGAATACAACATAGACATTCCTCTAAGTTTTGGCAGCGGACTGAAGATTGTATATGAAGAGACTATCGACGATTTCGACCTCGACCTTGAAGATGTGGACATAAAGAAGGCAATAATCAGCATTACTGCCGACAACACCATTCCTTTAAAGATGGAGATCAAGAATGAGAATGTAAGCGCACTGGACGTAAACGGTAACAAAATAACAGATATTAATGTAACCGTAGAAGGTACTATAACTGAAAGTAAAGATGGAAAAAGCATAGCAACAAGCCAACTAAACATCAATTTAGTGTCAACCAAAGAAGGCGCAATCAGCAAGCTGGACGGACTCTTCTTTAAAGTGACAGCCGTACCGGGACAAGCTACCGATGTTCAGTTATTGAGTTCACAATGGATGCAACTTAAAGACATGAAATTGAAAATACCCAACGGCATTAAAGTGGACTTGAACTAAGAGAGAAATACATTTCATGCGATATAAACAAAAGATTCAACAATCATATATAATGAAACGAATGAGAACAAATGTTTTAGCGATTATATTGTCCGGAGCAGTAGCTACACTTGCTGTCAGTGACGCAATGGCACAGACACAGAACAGCCGTTCAACCTATTTCCTGGAAGGAAGCACCTACCGTCACGAACTCAATCCCGCCTTTATGGGCGAACGCGGCTATGTCAGCTTCCCCGGTTTGGGAAATCTCACAATCGGCGCACAATCCACCGGTGGTGTAGGCGATTTCATCTTCAAGAAGTCAAACGGTGATCTTACCACTTTTATGAATGAAGAAGTCAGCAGCGCCGAATTCTTAAAAGGATTGCCTAAAAGACTGAAAGTCGGTGTCAACATAGACGAATCAATACTATCCTTAGGCTTTCATGCCTGGGGAGGCTTCAACACATTTGGCATTTCCGTAAAGTCAAATACCAACTTCTTCATGCCCGATGAACTCTTCAAGTTCATGAAAAACGGAGTAGCCAGTGAAACGGGAAGCAGCTACAATGTGAAAAACTTAAATGTCGTATCTACCAACTATGCAGAGATCGCCTTCGGCCATGCGCGCGAAATCAATGAACGCTTGACAGTGGGCGCCAAAGTGAAAGCCCTCGTGGGACTGGCAAAGGCAACCGTACATATTGATGAACTGAACATCCTCGCTTCTCAAGACAAATGGACTATCACTCCCAAGAACGCTGAACTTTATATGTCTGCCAAAGGTCTCATTGTACCCACCAAAGGTGAGACCGGTAATTATCAGGAAGATGATTACATTTTGGATGCCAACGGAGACAGAACTCAGCAACTGAAAGAAGGTACGGACGGACAGATTTCTTATGATGATCTGGATTTTGATACTGACAATCTCGGCCCCACAGGTTTCGGTATGGCCATCGATTTGGGAGCAACGTACAAACTGAATGATGAATGGACATTCTCCGCATCTTTGCTCGACCTCGGTTTTATTTCCTGGAAGAATACAACTAAGGGAACCATGAGTAAAGACTTCACTTTCGACGGTTTTAGTGAAATCTCCGTAAAAGACGATGGAACTAACAGTGAAAACAAGCTGGACAACCAAGTAGACCAACTGGTAGATGACTTGGCAGACTTGGCAAAGTTCGATAAAGCGGGTGAAGGAATGAAGCGTACCACTGCCCTTGCAGCTACCCTTCATCTGGGTGCCCAATACACTCTGCCGGCCTACGACCGCCTGAACTTCGGTTTCCTTTCTACCACCCGCATGCAAGGTAAGCACTCATGGACAGAAGCACGCGTTTCTGCCAATGTAGCTCCCCTCTCATGGTTTGAAGCATCGGTGAACTACGCTTTATCCAACTTCGGCTCTGATGCAGGAATCATGCTGAACTTCCACCCGCGCGGCTTCAACTTCTTCATCGGTGCAGATGTCCCCATGTGCAAATATGAACCGGCCTATTACGCTCCTATCAGTCGCGCAGCCGTCAACGTGAATCTCGGTATCAACTTCACTTTCGGACCTAAGCACAAGCGTAAATACAAAACGGTAGAAACCCAATCACTCTAAATTCATCAACTAAAACAAGAAGAATATGAAAAAAATATATTGTCTGCTGTTTGCCATGCTGCCGTTAGCAGCATTTGCAGGTGAAGTAAAAGTCACCAAACCGGCATTGACTCTGGAGAATGATACGCTGACATTGGACTTCAAGTTCAATATGGAAGCCGTAAAAGTCAACAGTACCCAATCGTACGCATTCACCCCGGTACTGTTTGCCGGAAAGAAGTATAAGACCTTGCCTCCTGTTGTCGTAACCGGCAAGAACAAGTTCAAAATGCGCCATAAAGACCGCAGGCTGGCCAAAAAAGGTTATTATGATGCACCCTATACCATAATCAAAGGCAAGTCTGCCAACCGTCAGGACATTGTGAATTACACAGTATGCCTTCCTTATGAAGAATGGATGAATGAGGCAGATATGTGGATATTGCAGGAAGGCAGAAAAGACTGTCTGTTGGATCTTCCGGAGATTCAGGTAATAGAACCTGTGGTTGTGGTAGAAGAAGAACCGTTGCCACAAAAAGGAGCTATTTGCGAGCCTTGCATGAGTATGGTATCTTATCTTACTCCAACGGAAGAACCACTAAAAGTACGTTCGGAACAGAATACCTTATACATAGAATATGCAGTAGGCGGCACAGAATTCAAAGCCGATTTCAAGAATAACTCCGCAGAACTGCAAAAGTTGAAAGAAACTCTTAACCCGCTGACAGAAGGCGATTTAGTTACATTCAAAGCTATCAACATATGCGGATATGCCTCTCCTGACGGCTCTGCCAAAACCAATGACCGCGTAGCAACGAAACGTGCCGATTCATTCGCTCTCTACTTGAGAGGAAGCTATCACTTCCCCGATAGTATATTGAACGTAAGTTCAGCCGGCGAGGATTGGGAAAGTCTCGTTAAAATGCTCGAAGAAAACAAGCCCGCATACGCAGACAAGGCATTGGAAATCATTAACAAGTATACTAACCTCGATGTACGCGAAGCCAGACTGAAAAGCGGACTGGGAACTGCTTCCTATCGTGCCATGATGAACGAGTATTATCCCCGCCTGCGCCGCCTGTCTATTTCTATAGACTACGAAATACGCGAAGTGCGTAATACTGAAGCCGCCACGTTGATTCATACCAACCCCAAGATGTTGAATTTGCAGGAAATGTATGGTGTAGCCAAGAACTTCCAACCGGGTACGAAAGAATACAAAGAAGTTTACGAAATAGCCGCTACCAACTACCCCACAGATATCGTAGCAAACATCAATGCAGCCTCAGCCAACATTGTTTATGGTGATTTTGATCGTGCCGGACAATACTTGGAAAGAGTGAAAGACGACCCTCGTGCATGGAACAATTTGGGCGTATTGGCATGGTTGTCAGGTGACACCGAGATTGCCAAGGAATGGTTCACAAAAGCCTTGACCGTAGAACCTGAAAAAGCACAGGAAAACCTGAATAAGATGAAGTAATATACGTCTTTAACATGAGTTGTAAAAGAGTTGTAATATTGGGATTTTTTCCCTATATTGCAACTCTTTTAGTACAGATATAATAAGAAATGAAATACTTGATTTTATTCCTTACATTTGCCAAAATAGGGATGTTTACTATCGGCGGCGGATATGCCATGATTCCTCTTATTGAACGTGAAATTGTAAATAAAAAATGGATGACCAAAAACGACTTTATGGAAATGTTCGCATTGACCCAATCTCTACCGGGAGTATTTGCTGTAAACATATCCATTTTTGTCGGCTACAAACTGCATAAAGTAAAGGGCAGTCTGGTATGTGCCTTAGCTACCATACTTCCCTCCTTTGTCATTATGATGCTGATAGCAATGTTCTTTGCACGCTTTCAGGACAATCAAACAATGATACGCATATTCAACGGAATTCGTCCGGCAGTAGTGGCTTTAATCGTATTCCCCTGCATTTCTGCTGTACGTGCCTTGAAGCTGAAATACTGGCAGTTGGTGCTTCCCGCCATCGCTACATTACTTATATGGCAATGCGGACTGTCACCTGTCTACATCGTCTTGGCAGGAATTGCCGGCGGGCTCATCTACACATTATGGTTAAAAGATAAACTGACAAAATTACAAGCATGATTTATTGGCAACTGATCTTAGTCTATCTAAAAATTGGGATGTTCGGGTTCGGGGGTGGTTACGCCATGCTCTCGCTTATTCAGCATGAAGTAGTAGATCACTATCAATGGCTCACACTCCAGCAATTTACGGATGTCGTAGCTATCTCACAAATGACTCCGGGACCCATCGGCATCAACAGTGCCACTTATGTGGGATACTCCGTCACTCAAAGTGTATGGGGCGCCATTGCTGCTACAATAGCAGTCTGCCTGCCTTCATTTATATTAGTGCTGCTTATTTCCTATTTCTTTGTGAGATGTAAAGACAATAAGTACATCAAAGCTGCCATGTCCGGACTGCTGCCAATGTCCGTTTCATTGATTGCTGCGGCAGCTCTGTTGCTGATGAACAAAGAAAATTTCATAGATTATAGAAGCAGCCTGATTTTCGCAGTCGCTTTCGGAGTAACCTGGAAATGGAACATACACCCCATTCTGCTGATAACATTGTCAGGAATAGCCGGATATATCCTCTATTAATACTTCTTTTATCGTACCTTTCCTGCAACAGACAGCATTTTACGTGCGTAGCACCAAACCACGAAATAGGCAGCCAAAGGTACGACAAATGCCATCACCATTGTTGTACAATCAGCCACAACTCCCATCAGCAAGGGACCTACCACCCCGCCTACCGGAGACATCATCAGGAAAGAAGAAGCACGCTTGGTGTGATTACCCAACCCTCTCAAAGAAAGAGCAAAAATAGTGGGAAACATAATAGCCTCAAAAGCATATCCGCAGAGCAATGCGATCAACGACACCATACCGACATCAAGCAGTACCACCAAAGTCGTTATCACTGTTCCCGTAGCACAAAACAGCAACATCTTCTCCGCGCACACACGCCCCATAATCCAACTACCGGCAAAACGTCCCAACATGAACAATCCCAATCCGCCAAATGAGAGTACCAATGAAGCATCGCGAGCATTCATCCATCCTTGCTCTACTACATAATTGATAAAAAAGCTATTAATGGAAATCTCCCCGATTTCGTAAGCAAACAAAGCCAATAGACCAAATATAAAAAGCTTGTGCGACCATAGCCCTACCTTATGCCCATCCTTGTCCACCTCCACACCATGTTCTATTTCGGGCAACTTTATCTTTGAGAAAACCAATGCTACCAGCAGCACCACTATCCCCATACCAACATAAGGCAAGGCAACATTGCCGGCACCACTATTCCCGTCTTCCGAAAACAAAAGCAGCCCTACCAATACAGGAGCGCAAATACAACCTAATCCATTGAAGGATTGTGCAAAATTCAAGCGACTGGCTGCCGTCTCTTTCGCTCCCAGTTCCGTAGCATAAGGATTAGCAGCCGTTTCCAGAAATGTAAGTCCGCAACCTATGACAAAAAGAGCAAACAGAAACATATTGAACGAAAGATAATACTGTCCCGGAATGAACAACAGCGACCCAACGCCGTACAATACCAATCCAAAAACCACTCCCCTGCGATATCCAAAGCGACTTATAAAAAGTCCTGCCGGAATGGCCATTACAAAATATCCCATATACATCATTGCTTGGATAAAGGCCGAATGTGCCTTTGTTATATCCAGCAACTCTTGGAAATGTTTATTCAGCACATCCAGAATAGCATGTGCAAATCCCCACAAGAAAAAGAGAGAAGTAATCAATATAAAGGGAACAAGATATTGTTCCCCCACTAACGGTATTCGTTTCTGTTTCATAACATCTTCATCAGCCAATAAATGCGGCTGCAAAGATATACAATAAAAGCATTTCCATAATGCTATCTAAATTAAATAATTGCCATTTCAGCGTGCAGTTATCACTATTCTTACAACACCAAAGGAAAGATAGAGTATGATATCTTGATTACATTATGCATACATTTTCCCTAAAATTTATATAAAGATAGGAATTAGAATGATTGGAAGAACTTTTAAACTCCCTTTGAGAGCTGCTTAAATGATTCTGGAAAATAAATAAAAATCGCAATTCGTTTTGTGTTAACAGGTGCAAAATGCTCACAAAGTGATTTGGAAAAGCATCACAAAACGTTTTGCGGTTTATAAACACTGACAATCAAAGACAAATGCGTCAATTCGTGGGAGCAAAAACGGCTTTCAAAAAGTCCCACGAATAAGCCACGTGAGGACTGCCTAAAACCGCTATTTTTTGCCGAAGCAGGAAAAAAGAAAAAGCTCTGAAATCCTTGAATTTCAGAGCTTTGCTTTAATTTGCTATTTGCTTTCGCGGTGCGTACGGGACTCGAACCCGTGACCCCATGCGTGACAGGCATGTATTCTAACCAACTGAACTAACGCACCATGATTTCATTTTTCCGTCGCTATCTCTCTCGATTGCGGTTGCAAAGGTAGATGTTTTTTTTAAATCTGCAATAGTATAAAAGAAAAAAAATCATCTTTTTTTTAACATTGGTTGATTATAAGAGATTTATACTACCTTTGCAGAGATAAAAAAAATAGAAATCATGAAAAATACCCCTATTGAACGTAGATTAATCGATGAGACTATCGAAGATTTTCATATTGCAGACTTTGCAAAAGCTACTATCCGCGAAGTAAAAGCCATTGCAGCTAAAGCAGAGGCGGCTTCAGGTGTGGAATTCATAAAGATGGAGATGGGTGTCCCCGGACTCCCGCCCTCAGTCGTAGGCGTAAAGGCGGAGATCGACGCACTGCAGCAAGGAATAGCAAGCCTTTATCCGGACATCAACGGGTTGCCTGCATTGAAAGAAGAAGCATCCCGTTTCATCAAAGCATTCATCAATGTAGATGTGGCGCCGGAAGGCTGTGTGCCCGTAACCGGCTCCATGCAGGGAACTTTTGCCTCATTCCTTACATGCAGCCAGTGTGATGAGAAAAAAGATACAATCCTGTTTATCGACCCCGGTTTCCCCGTACAAAAGCAGCAATTGGTGGTAATGGGACAGAAATATGAAACTTTTGACGTGTATGATTATCGTGGCGACAAACTGAAAGAAAAGTTGGAAAGTTATCTCAAGAAAGGCAATATTTCCGCCATTGTTTACTCCAACCCGAACAATCCGAGCTGGATATGCCTGAAAGAAGAGGAGCTCCGTATTATCGGTGAACTTGCCACTCAATACGACGTAATCGTTTTGGAAGACCTCGCCTATTTCGCTATGGATTTCCGTCAGGATTTAAGCAAGCCGTTCCAAGCACCGTATCAGCCTTCCGTAGCTCATTACACCGACCATTACGTATTACTCATATCGGGTTCCAAAGCATTCAGCTATGCAGGACAACGCATCGGAGTGAGTTGCATATCGGATAAGCTTTATCACCGGACATATTCGGGTCTGACAAAGCGTTACGGCGGTGGTACATTCGGCACCGTATTCATTCATCGTGTCCTGTACGCTCTTTCTTCCGGAACCAGCCATTCTGCCCAATATGCACTTGCTGCTATGTTGAAAGCGGCCAATGAAGGCAAATATAACTTCCTGAACGAAGTAAAAGTGTACGGAGAACGGGCACGACGGCTGAAAGAGATTTTCCTGCGTCATGGTTTCCATTTGGTATACGACAATGACCTCGGAGAGCCCGTAGCAGACGGGTTTTATTTCACTATCGGCTATCCGGGCATGAGCAGCGGTGAACTTGCCAAGGAGCTGATGTACTACGGAGTGAGTGCCATTTCCCTGGTCACTACCGGAAGCCACCAGCAAGGTTTGCGTGCTTGCACTTCATTCATTCAGGATCATCAATACGCCCAGTTGGACGAGCGCATGGCAGTTTTTGCAGAAAATCATCCGATAAAATAGATATACACCATCACTGCCGGTACCTTTTCCCAGATAAAGATACCGGCAGTAAAATTCTAAAATCTCCCAAAAGACACATTTTCTCATAAAAAAGAGAAATATAATTTGCTCTTTTATAGAAAAACACTTAATTTGGGGGCATGTATATCAATACAGACATATTCAAAATAGAAACTAACCATATAGTTCCTACACAAGGAAAGATTCTTATATCCGAACCTTTTTTGTGCGACCATATATTCGGGCGTTCTGTCATCTTATTAGTGGACCATGCACAGGACGGAACAATGGGACTAATACTGAACAAACCATTACCTCTTTTTCTGAATGATTTACTAAGTGAGATAGACTGCCGGGAAAATATCCCTATCTATAAAGGCGGACCAATCAGCACAGATACCCTTTTCTACCTGCACACGCTGGAAAACATAGCAGACTCATTCCCGGTAGCCAACGGAATCTACCTGAACGGTGATTTTGCCGCTATCAGGCAATTCATGGCAGAAGGAAATTCCATTAAAGGAAAAATACGTTTCTTCCTCGGCTATTCCGGCTGGGAACCCGGACAGTTGAAGCAGGAGATAGAAGAAAACACCTGGCTGGTAGACAATGCGGACTTTTCCTCACTCATGGACGAAAAATCCGAAAAAAATACGTGGAAGAATGCACTTAGCAATCTTGGCGGAAAATATGAAATGTGGTCACGTTTTCCACAAATACCCACTTTTAACTGACGGTAATCAGGCTTTCTCCCCGGCTACTCTTTATCCAACGCACTCTTCTCAGGACGGATACGCTGCATCAAGATGACATCTTTAAACTTTCCACCCACAAACCACCACTCTTTCAGCAGCCCGCAGCGTACAAAGCCCAAAGAACCGAACAGGCGCAGACTCACTTCATTGTCAGCCGCAACATGGACTATAAGCTGTTTCAGAAACAGAAAGCCGAAAGCATAGTCACACAAAAGCCTCAATGCATCGGAAGCATATCCTTTGCCTTGGTATTCCCTGCGCACCGCAATCCCCACCTCACCACGAGAATGCATCGGGGCAAAATCCGTAATATCGATAGTGCCCACTACGGCATTATCTTCACAACGCACAATCATCATGCGCAACTGACGGTCGGCAAACATATCACACTGGGAATTCTCCATGTATTGCTTCAACACATATTTGGAGTATGGTACAGAAAAGTTTGTGACATCCCACGTTTGCGGGTCATTCTCCATAGCATACATTGTCTCCAAGTCCTCCGGCTCCATGGCACGAAGGCGTATGCGTTCACTTACAAAATAAGAAGGTTTCATTCTGAATAAGAAGGCTTCATTGTTCTTTATCTATATGCAATTCCTCACGCAAACGTTTTTCTCCGGGCAGGCAGAACAATGACGCAGTCAAAGCTATCAAAGCGCAGAGCACCCCTTTATTACTCAATACCATATAATAAGTAAGGAATCCCGCCACCACTGGTATGGCAAGCAGAGCCAGACGCACCCCACTCCACAGCACATACAAACGCAGTGCATCGGAGATGGAGACAGCATCTATCTTCCTGACCAGCACCCACGAAAAGAGCTTCAGGGATGCAGGAACCGATAGGGCTGTAAGCAGAATTGTGATAGTCTCCGCAAAATACGCAGCACGTACATCTCCCGCATAAAGGCCGACCCATGCCCCACCCGTTTCACCGAATATCACGAGAAATACAGGCAGCAGCCAAAAATATACAAATGACATCTTCACGCGGGATGCCGCCCGCTTTATCTTTTCTTCCATGTACTTAGCTTTTGAATTATGTCATACCGAACCCGTAAATGGGGTGCGGTTCACGATACTACGTCCGAGAGTAACCTCATCTGCATATTCCAACTCGTCTCCCACAGAGATGCCACGCGCTATCACAGACAGCTTGACCCCCAACTTCTCCAGCTTACGGTAAATATAAAAGTTAGTCGTATCACCCTCCATTGTAGTGCTGAGGGCAAATACAACCTCCTTAATGCCGCCGGCGGCCACCCGCTGCACCAAGCTCTCTATTTCCAAATCACCGGGGCCTATTCCATCCATCGGTGAAATCACTCCACCCAATACATGATACAGTCCGCGAAATTGCTGCGTCGCTTCCACCGCCATCACATCACGTATATTTTCCACCACGCAAATTACGGAAGAATCACGCTGAGGGTTGGAGCAGATGCGGCAAGTCTCCGTATCAGAAATATTATGGCACACTTTGCAGTATTTCACTTCATGTTTCAATGTAACAATAGCATTGCCAAAAGCCTCCACCACTGCCGTATCCTGGCGCAGCAGATGAAGCACCAGCCGCATGGCCGTCTTTCGGCCCACACCCGGCAATTTGGCGAACTCATTCACCGCTTTCTCCAGTAATATTGAGGGAAATTGTCCATTCATATTTAAAAATCTCCTAATTGCGGACAAAGATAATGCAAACCGAGAGCAGAATAAAATGAACTTGTTCATTTTTTATGCC